>Ga0326597_10008254_pt1 | contig 14077 bp, 16 predicted proteins | sample RVTome_12_FD_203789 | JGI IMG/M metagenome (GOLD analysis project Ga0326597, IMG submission 203789) | Soil microbial communities from uranium-contaminated site in the Upper Colorado River Basin, Wyoming, United States - RVT100D185 | ecosystem: Environmental > Terrestrial > Soil > Contaminated >... | reverse complement strand
CAACCGCTGCGCCAAGGTTGTAAAGGGCGGCCGGCGTTTCAGCTTCGGCGCGTTGGTGGTCGTTGGCGACCGCCGCGGTCGGGTGGGCGTGGGTTATGCCAAGTCCCCCGAGGTGCCCTCCGCAGTGGAAAAGGCCAAGCGCGTGGCGTCGCAGGCCATGGTCCCGATCAAGCTGGTCGGCGGCACCATCCCGCACCGCATCATCGGACGATACGGCGCGAGCAAAATCGTCATGGTCCCCGCCGGTCCTGGAACCGGTGTGATCGCCGGCACGAGCGTGCGGGCCGTCCTGGAATTGGCCGGGGTGCAGAACATCCTGACCAAAAGTTACGGCTCCAACAGCCCGCGTAACCTGGTGCGGGCGACTTTGGCCGGGCTTCGCGCGCTTGTCAGCCGAGAGGAAATCGAGCGCCTGCGCGGCGTCGCTTTGGTGAGCTAGCTCCATGCATATTGCCGAGATCACAAAGAAGGCCGGGCGGGATCGTCGTCCGCGGCGTATCGGCCGCGGCGAGGCGTCGGGCGCCGGCAAGACTGCCGGGCGCGGACACAAGGGCGGCGGCAGCCGCTCCGGCTGGAAGCAGCGCGGCCTGCAAGAAGGCGGGCAGATGCCCACTTTCCGGCGGATTCCCAAGCGCGGCTTCAGCAACGTGAAGTTCCGCACTGAGTACAACGTAGTGAACCTTGACGACCTGGAAGCCAAATACGAGACCAATGCCCACGTGACGCCGCAGTCGATGCACGAGTTTGGCCTGGTTCGTTCCCAGCGCGGTCCGATCAAGGTCCTCGGCGACGGCAAGCTCACCAAGAAGCTCAAGGTGGACGCGGCCGCGTTCAGCAAGTCCGCGAAAGAAAAAATCGAATCGGTCGGGGGAGAAGCCAGAGTCATTTAGGCCCTTGTCAAAGGACCGTCAAAGAGCGATTCATGTTTTCGACCCTGTTGAACATCTTCAAGATTCCCGAGTTGCGGAACAAGATCCTGTTTACCATCGGGATGTTGGCGGCTTATCGCATTGGTTTCGTGGTCCCCGTGCCCGGCGTCGATCAATTGGCCATGGGCGCCCGAGCCCGCGCCGGCGGCGGGGGCGGCTGGGGAGACCTCATCAATACGTTCGAGCTGTTCACCGGCGGCAATCTGAGCCAGAGCACGATCTTCGGACTTGGCATCATGCCGTACATCTCGGCGTCCATTATTTTTCAACTCCTGGTGACGGTGGTTCCCTCGCTGGAGAAGCTTCAGCAGGAAGGCGAGAGCGGGCGGCGCAAGATCCAGGAATACACGCGTTATGCCACCGTTTTTCTGTGCCTGATCAACGCGGCCATCTGGATGAAGTACCTGGCCGACAGCAACTTCATCTATCCGCAGTACACGGGCCCGTTTTTCGGCATGTCGTTCAGCTTCATGGCCATGTCTCTGCTGATTCTCACGACCGGCACGATGTTTCTGATGTGGCTCGGCGAGCAGATCGACGAATACGGGATCGGCAACGGCGTCTCGCTGATCATCATGGCCGGGATTGTGGCCCGCATGCCCAATGCCATGTTCTACGTGTACCAGAACTTCACCTTCAAGCGCACAGCGGCCGAAGGCGCGATGGACCTGCCCAAGCTGCTTTTCCTCATCGTGATGTTCGTGGCCGTGGTCGCCGGGGCGATCCTCATCACGCAGGGCCAGCGGCGCATCCCCATTCAGCAGGCCAAGCAAACTCGCGGCCGCCGCGTCTACGGCGGGCAGCGTCATTACCTGCCGCTGCGGGTCAATCACGGCGGCGTGATGCCGATTATCTTCGCCAGTTCCATGCTGATTTTCCCGGGGATGATCTTCGGCGCGCTTTACAATGCCTGGCCGAATGCCTTCTTCGGTTTCTGGCGGGACGCCTTCCTGAGCGGGAGCTACCCGTACGTGATTTGCGAGATCGCCGCGATCTACTTCTTCGCGTACTTTTGGACGACGGTCTCGTTTCGACCCAAGGAAATGGCCAACAACCTGCGCGACTACGGCAGCTTCATCCCCGGCCTTCGCCCGGGTAAGCGCACCGCCGACTACCTTGAAAAGGTCATGGGCCGGATCACGTACGTCGGCGCCGGGTTTCTGGCGCTGATCGCGATCATTCCGACGCTGGTGGCCCAGTCGCTGGAGATCCCGTACATGGTGTCGGCCTTCCTCGGCGGCACGGGCCTTCTGATCGTAGTGAGTGTGGCGCTGGACCTGGTCCAGCGGATTGAGGCGAGCCTGCTGATGCGCAACTACAAGGGTTTCCTCGGCAACGAGGGGCCCATCCGCGGCTCGCGGAACTAGAGGTGTCGCGCCGGCCGTTGCGGTCTGGTTGCTCTTGGTGTCGGGGGCCTGTGGATTGGAAAAGGTGCCTCGTCTGACACAGCAGCGGGGGATCATCCTCAAGAGTCGTCGCGAAATCGACCTGATGCGACGCGCTGGGAGGGTGGTCCATGCGGTCCTGCAGCGGATGCAGGAGTTGGTTCGTCCCGGCGTGACCACTGCGGAATTGAACCTTGCCGCGGAGGGCATCATCAGCGCTGCCGGCGGCGTCGCGCTGTTCAAAGGCGTGGAGAACCCGCAGGCGAAGTTTCCGTTCCCGGCGGCTTTGTGCACCAGCGTCAACGAGGTGCTGGTTCACGGAATCCCGGACGACCGTCCCTTGAAGGAGGGCGACATCGTCAGCGTGGATTGCGGCGTGCGGCTGGCCGGCTATTGCGCCGACTCGGCGACGACTCTCGCGATCGGGAGGGTGTCGCGCCGGACGCAGCACTTGATGGATGTGACCCGGCAGTCGCTGGCCATCGCCATTGAGCGGGCCCGACCGGGCCTGATGTGGAGCGAGATCGCGTCCGGGATGCAGAGCTACGTGGAGGGCCAGGGCCTTTCCGTGGTTCGCGACTTTGTCGGGCACGGCATCGGCCGCGATATGCACGAGGAGCCGAAGGTCCCCAACTATTGGGACCAGCGGCAGCGCCGGTTCGATTTCCAGCTTCAGCCGGGCATGTGCCTGGCGGTCGAGCCAATGGTGAACCTCGGTGCCAAGGAGGTTGACTACGCGGGCGAGGCGCGATGGGCGGTCGTCACCCGTGACCGGCAGTACGCGGCCCATTTTGAACATACTCTGGCCGTCACCGATCAGGGAGTCGAAGTCCTTACGGACGGAACGTGACGGTTGCGGCGGACTCGAGGTGAGATCATGAAGGTACGTGCCAGTGTTCGACGCATTTGCGAGAACTGCAAGATCGTGAAACGCAAGGGCGTTGTACGGGTGATTTGCACGAACGCGCGCCACAAGCAGCGCCAGGGATAAGGAGCTTTCAGTCGTGCCGAGAATCGCCGGTGTAGATATTCCCCCCAACAAGTGGGTGACCTTTTCGCTTCAGTACATCTATGGGATCGGGCCCAAGCTCGCCCAGGATGTTCTCCGGGAAGCGAAGATCCAGCCGGAGGTCAAGGCCAAGGACCTTACGGAGGAAGAGGTCGCCCGCATCGCCGGGGTGATCGACCGTAACTACCAGGTGGAAGGCCAGCTCCGGCGGATCATCCAGTCGAACGTCGCGCGGCTGAAAGACATTCGCTGTTATCGCGGCCAGCGGCACCGGGCCCATCTGCCCGCCCGCGGCCAGCGTACTCGAACCAACGCCCGGACCCGCAAGGGACCGCGCAAGACGGTGGCTGGGAAGAAAGGCGTGAAGGAGTTGGCGCGTGGCTAAACGAGCGGGAAAAAAGGGTGTCCGCCGGAACGTGGCCAGGGGAATCGCCTACATCAAGGCGACGTTCAACAACACCCTGGTGACCATCACCGACATGAACGGCGACGTGCTCACGCGGGCGTCGGCCGGCACCGTGGGTTTCAAGGGCACCCGGAAGAGCACGCCGTTCGCCGCTCAGCGGGCGGTCGAGCAGGCGGCCCACGCCGCCCGGCGATTCGGCATGCAGGAAGTCGAGGTCCGCGTGAAAGGACCGGGAAGCGGGCGCGACGCGGCGATTTCCGCCCTGCAAGGATCGGGATTGCGGATCCATTCAATCGAGGACGTAACGCCTTTGCCGCACAACGGCTGCCGTCCGGCCAAACGGCGCCGCGTCTAGGCCGATCCGGGTCGGCGCCGGCGGCGTAATGTAGGGATGAGTAGGACCGCACAGGATTAAGATCGGGAGCACCCATGGGACGATACATCGGGCCGGTGTGCCGCCTTTGCCGGCGTGAAGGCTTGAAGCTGATGCTCAAGGGCACCCGCTGCGAGACCGCCAAGTGCGCCATGGAGCGCCAATGGCGGAGCAATCCTCCGGGAATGCACGCGTGGCGCAAGCGCAAGTCCGGCAACTATGCCGTGCGCCTGCGCGAAAAACAGAAGGTCAAGCGGTACTACGGCGTACTCGAGCGGCAGTTCATGCGGTATTTCCGAATGGCGGAACGCGGGAGGACCAACACCGGCGAGCAACTGATGTCGATCCTCGAGCGCCGCCTGGACAACGTGGTGTGCAAGCTCGGGTTCGCCCAGTCGCGCAAGGCGGCGCGAGTCGCCATCGCCCACGGCCATATTTACGTCAACGGCCGGCGCGTCGGGCGCCCGGGGTACCTGGTGACCCAGGGTGACCGCGTGGGCGTCAAGCCGTCGGAGCGGAGTCAGAAGTTCATTCGGCACTCTGTCGGCGACGGCGGTCCGCCGCTGCAACCCTGGTTGCAGTTGGACGCCCAGCGATTGGAAGCGACTATTGCCGCTCTGCCGACGCGCGAGGACGTGCAGATTCCGGTCGAAGAGCAGTTGATCATCGAAATGTGCAGCCGCTGAGTGCGGCTGCCGCCTAATTCAAGGCGGGGCGACGGGCCCCGCGTTCATGCCTCCGGGAGAGCTTGCGATGCGCATGAGATGGCGAGGACTAGAGTTACCCAGTCGGGTCGTTCGCGACGAAGCCGTTAGCACCTCTTCGTACGGCCGGTTTGTCATCGAGCCGTTCGAACAGGGTTTCGGAACGACCATTGGGAACTCCCTCCGTCGGGTTCTGCTCTCGAGTCTGGAGGGCGCGGCGGTCACCGACGTGAAGATCGCTGGCGTCACCCACGAGTTTCGCACCATCGAGGGCGTTCTTGAAGATGTCACCGACATCCTGCTCAATATCAAGGGCATCGTCCTCCGGTTGACCGGGGCCGAACGCAAGACCATGACCGTGCGGCGGAATACGGCCGGCGCGATCCGGGCCGGTGACCTGGTCACCGACCCCGCCGTCAGCATCGCCAACCCCGACCACCTGATCGCCACGTTGACGGCCAATGTTCCGTTCCAGTGCGAGATGACCGTCCAGACCGGACGCGGCTACGCCACGGTCAACGACAATCGCGCCCCGGAGCAGGAGCTCGGCGTCATTCCCATCGATTCGATCTATTCGCCGGTGCTTCGCGTCCGCTATCGCACCGAGGACATGCGCGTCGGGCAGCGCACCAACTATGACCGGCTCATTCTCGAGATCTGGACCAAGGGCACCGTCTCGCCGGAAGAGGCGCTGGTCGAAGCGGGCATGATCCTCCGCAAGCACCTCAGCCCGTTTGTGATGTATCACGAACTCGGCGGCGCGGTGGTGCGCGAAGGCCGCGCGGCCCCGCAGTTCCTCTCCGCCGAGGACGCCGCCCAGCAGGAGTTGCTCAATCGGCCGATATCGAGCCTCAGCTTGTCCGCCCGCGCGAGCAATTGTCTCGAGGCTGCCCGGGTCAGCACCCTCCGCGACCTGGTGACCAAGAGCGAAGCCGACCTCTTGCGCGTGCGGAGCTTCGGTAAGACATCCTTGCACGAGGTCCAGCGTAAGCTGGCTGAGATTGGGCTTTCGTTGGGCATGCGGTCCGGTGATGCGGCGGAAGAGGACGAGGGCGAGGACGATCAAGGCGAGGAGCCGACGCCGGACGTCCGGGAGAACGGTCCCATGGAAGTCTTCACCATGGGCGAGTGAGGTCGGTCCGGTTCGTTTTCTGAGCGACCGTCGAAGGTCTGGTAGGGTGAATCATGAGGCATCGCGTTCGTCATCGTCGTTTCAACAGGACTTCCGAGCACCGCAAGTCCCTGCGCCGCAACATGGCCCAGAACTTGTTCGAGCACGGCGGGATCCGCACCACGGTCCCCAAGGCCAAGGACCTGCGCACTTTCGTTGAGAAGCTGATCACGCTGGCGGTCAAGGCCCGGCGGTGCAACTCGGCCGGTGATTCCGCCGGGTCGCTTCGGGCCCGCCGCCGCATCCATACGCTTCTTTCCGACCGGGCCATCATCCCCGCCGCCCACCGAGAAGATTACAACGATATGTCCGACGCCGCTCGGGCCAAGAGCTTGCGCACCGCCAGCGGCCGGCGCTATCGCACCGGAGAGCCCAAAGGGCGGCTGGCCTTCACCGCCGAGTCGGTGACGCACCGCCTGATCGAGAACATCGCCCCGCGCTACATGGACCGTCCCGGCGGCTACACCCGAGTGGTCAAGCTGCCCGATCATCGCGTGGGCGACAGTTCGCAGCTCGCCCTGATCCAACTCGTCGGCGGAGAAGAAGAGCCCGGCGCTATCACCAGACCCCAAAAGACCGCCCGGCGGCGCCGTACCGACGCCCGCTACGCCTTGGCCGTCGGCGCCGTCAAGAAGCGCGGAAAATCCAAGGAAACAGCCGAAGCGGCGGGCTGAGGCTCATTCCGCCACGGACGGCTTGGCGGCTTGTGCCGGGTGGCGCTGCGGCAGTCCCGCCGGCGTCATCTATTTTCAAACCAATTCGCGCAGCTTGCGCTTGAGGATTTTTCCGGTCGGACCGACCGGCAGATCTTCGCGGATTTCGACGCGGCGCGGGGTCTTGTGGCCGGCCAGCGACTTGCGGGCGAAGTTGCGCAGCTCCTCGGCGGAAACTTCGCAGTCCTTCTTGGGGATCACGAAGGCGATGGGCACCTCGCCGCGCAGGCCGTCGGCCATCCCGATCACCGCGGCCTGCAACACCGCCTCATGATTCTCCAGCACGGCCTCGATCTCCCGCGGAAAGACGTTCTCTCCGCCGATGATCAGCATCTCCTTGGCCCGTCCGGTGATGCTCAGGAAGCCTTCGGCGTCGATGCGGCCGATGTCGCCGGTGCGAAACCACCCCTGCGGATCGATGACCTTTCGTGTCTCTTCGGGGCGCTTGTAATACCCCTTCATCACGCCCGGGCTGCGTATAAAAATCTCGCCGTCCAAGCCCGGCCGCAGGTCTTCGCCGTCCGCTCCTACAATGCGCACCTCGACATTGCGAATCGGCCGGCCCACTGTGCCGACTTTGTACGCATCGACCGTGCATGCCGAAACGACCGGCGACGTCTCCGTGAGCCCATATCCTTGGCGCAGCGTGAGGCCGAACCGTGCCTCGAAGCCCTCGCGCACCCGCTCGGGAAGGGGCTCGCCGCCGCTGACGGCGATATAGCTCGAGCGGAAGGAGTCCGCCTTGCTCGACTTGGTTCGCAGGATGGCCGCATACATGCTCGGGATTGCCAACAGCACGGAAATCGCGTGCTCTTCCACCGCTTTCGCCACGGCCACCGGGTTGAACCGCGGGATCGCGTAGACCGTTGCGCCCAGGAACACCGGCACCAGCACGTTCGCGGTCAGCCCGAACACGTGAAACGGCGGAAGAACGTTCAAAAAGCGCTGCCTGGGATCCACCTCGAGCGAGGCAATGCTGTCCACGCAATTGCTGTGCAGATTGCGGTAGGTGAGCTCGACCCCCTTGGGTTCCGCGGACGTTCCGGACGTGTACAGGATCACGGCCGTGTCGTTTTCGCCGACGATCGGCGCGGAAGGATAGGGCTTCATGGAGGCCAAGATCATCTTTCGTTTGAGCGGCAGGTCCTCGAGGAAAACGGCCCGCGCCGGCAGCTTCGACGCCAGGTCGGCGAAATGGCGGACGGTGAGAATCGTGTCCAGCCCGGCGTCGGCCACGACCTTGGCCAGCTCTTCCTCGCGCAGGAGGAAGTTCAGCGGGACCGCCGTCTTCCCGGACCACAGAATTCCAAACAGAACCCCGGGAAAAGCGCTCGACGCAGGAAGTATCACCCCGACCTTGTCGAGGCTGGTTTCCCGCTCGGCCACACCGCGGAACACGGCGGCCAGCGTTGCGAGCCGCTTGTAGGTGAGCTCGCGCGTGCCGTCGGCGACCGCAAGCACGTCGGGCTGGCGATTGGCCGTATCGATCAGCGCATTGACCAGCATCCGAGCAGGCTCCTTGGGGAGGCGATCCAGCCGTCACGGGCTCCATTACGAGGGCAATCTAATGGCAATCCCGTTTCCAACAAGCCCTGGACACGCTCGTGCGATCGGGAACTCACGTGGAGACGGCCTTCGTGGCCCGGCCGCGCGCCCCGTCCAGTTCCGCCTTCATGAACTGATAGACCGCGCGGGTGGCCGTCGAGCGGTTCAGGGTATAAAAATGGATCCCGGCCACGTCGTTCTCCAGCAGTTCGAGGCATTGCTGGGTCGAGTGATACATTCCGATGTGCCGGACGGCCTCGGCATCGTCCTCCACGCTTTCGATTCGCCGCAGCAGTTCGTCGGGAATTCGTGCTCCGCACATCTGCGTGAATCGTTTGATCTGCTTGAGACTCAGAATGGGCATGATCCCGGCGATCATCGGGACCTTCACCCCCGAGCGGGCGGCGCGGTCGCGAAAGGCGAAAAAATCGGCGCTGTCGAAAAACAACTGGCTGATGAGAAAATCGACCCCGGCATCGACTTTGCGCTTGAGGTTCTCCAAGTCGGCCTCGCGGCTGGGGCACTCCGGATGGCCCTCGGGGTAGCAGGCAGCCCCAATGCACAGGTCGCCATGCCGCTCGCGGATGTACCCAACCAGCTCGTTGGCATAGCGGAATCCACCCGCGCAGGGGACGAACGAGGCCTGTCCCTCGGGGGGGTCGCCGCGAAGGGCCAGGATGTTCTCGATTCCGTGCCCGCGCAGCTCGTCAATGACCCGGCCGATCTCGACCCGGTCGGCGCCCACGCAGGTCAAGTGGGCCATCGGCTCGATGCCGATGTCGCGCTTGATACGGCCGACCAGATCGACCGTTTTTCGCCGCGTGCTGCCGCCGGCGCCGTAGGTCACCGAGACATAAGTGGGCTCGAGCGGCTTGAGCGACTCGATCGTTCGATACAGATCCCAGAAGCCGATGTCGTCCTTGGGCGGGAAGAACTCGAAAGAAAGGGTCGGTCGCCCGGAGGCAAGCTGTTCGCGAATGCGCATAACGGGCAAAAAGCCGATGATAGGCGCCGAACTAGGCGCACCGCGCTCGCCTAGGAAGCGGTGATCGAGATGAGCCCCGTCTCCAGGGCCCATAGAAACACCGTCACCACCGCAAGGAGAGTCAGGACCAACGGTACGGGATCCAGCATGGCACCTCCATGGGCGCGGCAGGATTCGAACCTGCGTAGGCTAACGCCAACGGGTTTACAGCCCGTCCCCTTTGGCCAGCTCGGGCACACGCCCATCCAAGCGCGATGGCCGGGCATCCTCCCGTTCATCGAGCAGAATGAATGCTTTTCTACACGGCCGCAGGCGTTCCGACAAGATTGCCCGCTTTGCCATTCCGCGATGAACGAAAGGCCCCGTCTCGTTCAGTACGAACGACACGGGGCGTAGATCGAGCCTTGCTTCACCGAGCGGCGCAACGGGACGGCCGGGCGGATGAAACACTCAGCCTCGGCTCAGCCGGAAATCGAGAAACCAATCGATCCGGAGAAAAGCACGAGAACCAGCAGCAGTATCCAGAACCATTCCATAAGGACCTCCTACGATGGAACTGATGGCCGCAATTCCACGCACCGCTCTCGCAGTGACCTGCGTGTCATTGAGCCCTACGTGACGCAAACTTTCCGGAGCCTTCCCTTTGGGGGTTGGGCACGGTCAGCGTGTCTGGAGCAGGAAATCGAGTATCCCGAGCGAGACCGCGAAGACAAACGCGACCAGCAAGACGAACGCATTCGGCATGCCACTCTCTCCATGCGCCGGCCGTGCCACCGGCAGACCCAAAGGGCGGGAACAAGGGCCCGAACCCCCTGAAGCCGGACGAGACGAACGGCCGTAGTTGGATGGACCATCCCCGGCCCGCCGCGCCATTCACCGGGGAACGTAAGGGTAGTCTAATTGCAGTGGCGACCGTAGGGCAAGGCCTTGGGCGACCCGCCCCTTGGGATTTCGACGGAGCCAGGGTCGGAAATGCTCGTTCGGGCTCCCTGGGGCGAAAATAACAAATCCTTGCGGCCGTGCCGCGCCAGGTCCCTGAAGGCACGCCGCGTAGGATGCCAACTCCGGCAGGCCCAAACTGCCGTCCTCGTTGCAGTCCGTCGAGCCGAGGCCAAACCAGAATCCAGCGCTGACCTCCAGATCGCCCCCGGTAAGAATGCCGGCGTCGGGTTGTCCAATCGTGCCGGACAGCTCGGTCGCGGCGTCTCCGCTCCGCGTGGTCCCGCCGGCATCGCTTGCTGCGATCGAGAGTCAAGGTGGAGGGTTGCTCCCCGCCGAGGGCAAGAGCCGACGTGACGATTAGAGTCGGGCCGAGCGTCGTTGCTTTCATAGGACCACCGTTTCGTGCTACCGCTAGTCACGGCGACGCGATGAGCGTTGCCGCGCCGGCCCGCGTGGCTCGGTACGTCGCGGGTCGAAAGAAGATGGAGTTTGCCGGAAGGACGTACACACCCGGTTTGATCAGCACGATATCGTTCGCCCCGGCGGTGTTGTGGGCGGCCAATAACGACCAATCGGCGGGCACGATGAACGTGGCGCCGTCCACGACGTGCAGCCGATCGCCGGCGCCGAACGGCAAGACTCTGAGTGTGCCGGTCCAGCGATCGAGTTGGCCCTCGGTCAGTCGCGAGAGCTCGTTGCGGAGCGGATCCAAGTGATGATAGGACCTCAGGTTGTATGCGACGTTCACCACGCTCAGTTGGTTCTGCGACGGCAAGGAATTTAACGGAACAAAGAAGTTCGCCAAGGATATATCGTCGAGGTCCCAACACTGCACGTCCTGCAGGGTGTCGGGAACGTCGTCGTCACCGGGCGACGTGCACGCCGTTCCCAGCTCGCCCGCGCAGTCCGCACACGAGCAGCCCTGGGTGTGGCACAAGTCGAAGTAGTGTCCCACCTCGTGGAGGATGATCGCGGGGGCGTCCACGAGGGCGGCGACTTGCAACCAGCGGGGCGCGCCATCGAACGATTCGGCTCCAAAGTCAAGCTCGACCTGAAATAACCCGTTGACCACCTCCACGCTTCCGAAGCCGACCGGGCTGCCCACTTGCGTGTCTCCAGTCGCAGAAGTGAAGAGCGAAAAGGACATGCTGACCGTCGCTGTAACCGGAACCCCGTTCTGCTTGAGCCGGCCTTGAAACGCGCCACCCCGCCATGACTCCAATCCCTTTTCTCCCCCGCTCAGTTCGCCGCGGGACCGTAGATGCGAAACAGCAGCACGTAGACCACAACGCCGGTGATCGACACGTAGACCCAGATCGGGAACGTGATCCGGGCGATTCGGCGATGGCGGTCAAGGCGTCCGCGGAGGGCCTGGTAAAGTGTGTAACTAGCGAGGAAGGGCACAGTGGCCGCCAGGGTTACGTGCGAGATCAGAATGACAAAGTAGATAGGCTTGATCAGGCCGGCGCCGCCGAACCGCTTTTCCTCCCCCAGGAATCGGTACGTCAGGTAAGACGCCAGGAAGAGAACCGATACCCCGAACGCTGCGATCATGCATCGCTTGTGGGCCTCAACCCTCCCAACGCGGATGAACCGATGCCCGACCATCAACAGGATGAAGGCCAGCGAGTTGAGGATGGCATTCAGGGTTGGAAGGGCGGATAGCTCGATCATGAGCCGGACGGCTCGGCGAGAAGTTTGTTCACGTCGCGGAGAACTGCGTCCTGCATCCCCGCGTCCAGTCCGTTATGCGCTGCGCGGATCCGGCCTTGCCGGTCAACGATGACGACGTAGGTACTGTGCAGCAGCGGGCTTTCGCCGGTGGCCGGGACGACCGATTGAAGAAACCCCTTTTCCACCAGCGCGTGCACGTACTTGTCGTCCGTACCGGTCAGAAACCACCAGCGATCACCATCGGCTTGAAACCGCTTGGCATAGTGCTGCAATGCGGCGGGTGTGTCGTTCTGCGGGTCGAGGCAAATCGAGACCAGGCGAACATCCGGCGAATCCGCGAACGCGTACTGCAGACTGCGCATCCGAGCGCTGAGTTCCGGGCAGGGGCCGCCGCACCGCGTGAAAATAAAGTCCGCGATCCAGACCTTCCCGAGCAGATCGGCGTTCGTCACTGGCTCGCCGGACCGCTCGATCAGCGAAAACTCCGGGACCTGAGCGATGGCCGGCAACGGGGCACGCGTGTCCAACCGCGCCGGTCCCGTCGTCCAGGTGAGCGCCCATGCAAAAACCCCCGTTGCGGCCGCCAAAATGATCAGCCCGATCACGACTGGACGCAGACCCGATGGCCCAGTCGCCGCGCCCCCGTATCGCTCCCGCACGCCGGTTTCGTCTGGTTTCTCAACAACGCTGGTCACGAGAGAGTCTCAGCCTTTCTTTGCAACGATCCTCGCCGCCAAGAGGACCATCGCCACGGCGAACGCCATGCTGATGGCGACAGCACTCTCCGCTGATCCCCCGGCGAGGTCCACCCTCAAGTATAGCGCCTGGCGCAGGGCTGTCACGCCGTAGGTGAGGGGGTTTATCATCATCAGCCATGCCATCCACCTGAGTGCGCCGGTCGGCGGAAAGAGGGCCCCCGACAGCATCCACATGGGCACCAGGACAAGGTTCATGATTGCGTGAAAACCCTGGGTCGAGTCCATGGACCAAGCGATGACGAATCCCAGGCCGCTCAAACCGATGCCGAGCACGATCAGGACCAGGAGCGCCGCTACGATCGAGCCTATTCCCAGCGATATTCCCGCGGCCGGCGCCAGGGCCAAAAACAGCAGGCCCTGCCCGACGGCCAGAGTCGTGCTGCCGAGTATTTTGCCCACCACGATCGCCGAGCGGGCCACGGGGGCCGCCAGCACCGCCTGCATGAAGCCCTCGCGACGGTCCTCGATAACGGAGATCATGGAGAAGACGGCGGTGAACAACACCATGAGGGCCATCATCCCCGGGAACGAGTACTCGAGGTAGTTCATCTCGGCGGCGGGTCCATTAGCGGCAAACTGGTAGCGAAACGAGTTCCCCAATCCCGAGCCGATCAACACCCAGAATACAATCGGCGTGCCCAGCGCGCCGATGACACGGCTTCGCTGCCGCAAAAAGCGCACGATCTCTCTGCGCCAAAGCGACCAAACCGGCAAGTACCAGAACGTGGCCGAATCTAGACGCTCCATGTCAATCCGCGAGGCCTCGCTCCTGCGACAGCCGATGGCCGGTGAGTTTCAGAAAAACGTCATCCAGCGTCGGTTGCCCGACCGTCACGCTTTCGATCTGACCGGGAAAAGCCTGAATCAAAGTCGGCACAAACTCATGACCGCGGTCCCGCTCGATATAGACTGTGCTATCGACGACGCTCGCCGCGACGCCCAAGGCCTCTCGGGCCTGGAGCGCGAAACGGTCCGCGTCTTTTGTTCGCACCGTAATCACCTCGCCGCCCACGGAGGCCTTCAGCTCCGCGGGCTGCCCCGCCGCAACCAGGCGGCCGCGATCGAGAATGGCCACCCGATCACATTTCTCGGCCTCATCCATCAGATGCGTAGTCAACAGGCTGGCGACCCCGTGCTGATCGCGGAGGAGTCGCAGCACATCCATCAAATCCGCACGCGCGCCCGGATCAAGCCCCGTGCTCGGCTCGTCCAGGATGAGCAACCGCGGGTCGTGCAGCAGGCTCTTGGCGATTTCGACTCGTCGCTGCAAGCCGCCCGACAGCGTCTCGGCCCGATCATTCTGCCGGTCGAGCAGATCGAACCGAGCCAGCGCCTCGCGACTCCGTGTTTGCAGGCCGCGCCCGCGGAGTCCGTACAGATATCCCTGGTGTACGACGTTCTCGATGACCGTAAGCTTCTTGTCCAGGCTGGGATGCTGAAACACGATCCCCAATCGCCGCCGCACCAGGGCCCGCTGTGAGAC
>Ga0326597_10008253_pt1 | contig 14078 bp, 14 predicted proteins | sample RVTome_12_FD_203789 | JGI IMG/M metagenome (GOLD analysis project Ga0326597, IMG submission 203789) | Soil microbial communities from uranium-contaminated site in the Upper Colorado River Basin, Wyoming, United States - RVT100D185 | ecosystem: Environmental > Terrestrial > Soil > Contaminated >... | reverse complement strand
GCGGGGCATTTCCAGGAATACGCTGAATTCACTGAAAACATCAGGAAGAATGGTCACTTTGTCAGTGCGAACCGGTTGAAGCCTGCGGATACTGCAACCACGATCCGTGTGCGTAACGGCAAGGTATTAATGACTGATGGTCCGTTTGCAGAAACCAAGGAACAACTGGGTGGTTATTACCTGATAGAAGCACGGGATTTGAATGAAGCGATACAAGTCGCTTCGAAAATTCCAGGTGCGAAACGCGGCTGTGTGGAAATACGGCCAATTGCAGATGACCCGCAGACATTGGCGCTGGGGTTTTGATTCAACTCTATTGCTGTCATTTCGAGCGAAGCGAGAAATGACAAATACAGCTTTGTTATTAAATTATAAGCAGGAGATACAACAATGAGATTTATAATTTTAGTCAAGGCAACAAAAGATTCTGAAGCAGGTGTCATGCCTGCGGAAAGCCTGTTCACGGAGATGGCGGATTACCACGAGGAATTGATGAAAGCGGGGATGTTGCTCGATGGTTCCGGCTTGCAGCCGAGTTCCAAAGGCTGGCGGATTAAATACGACGGCAAGAAAAGTGTTGTCGTTGACGGGCCATTCGCGGAAACGAAAGAACTGGTTGCCGGTTACACGTTGATCAAGGCAAATTCACGGGAAGAAGCGCTGGAATGGACCAAACGTTTTCCTAATCCCGCAGCGGATGGCGGTGAATGTGAGATCGAAGTCAGGCAGTTATATGAGTTGGAAGATTTTGAGCCGGTGCAGGCGATAGACAGGTTCCGTGAAATGGAGATGAGTGGAGCGAAAAAATCTCACTGACTGTCATTCTGAAAATCCCGAAGGGATTATCCGGAATCAAAATAAAAAATTATTCCCCCTCCCTTGGTGGGACGCCTACATGGATGTAGGTGGTAGAACAACGACTGGAACAAGTTGTCGAGGGGGCGAGGGGGAAGGGGAAATGGAAAGTGAAAATAATAGTAGTTTCACTTTTCACCCCCACCCTATCCCTCCCCCATCTAAGGGGGAGGGGAACTAAATATTCAAGAGGAGAACTGAAATGAGTTACGTTGATGGTTTTGTATTACCAGTACCAAAAGACAAGATTAATGCTTACCGGGAAATGGCCAGCAAGGCGGCTGCAGTGTGGAAGGATCATGGTGCGCTTCAATATGTGGAAGCGTTGGGAGATGATCTGGAAATCAAGGACGTGTTTCCCTTTACAAAATTGGGAACCGTGCAAGATGGCGAAACCGTGGTGTTTGCCTGGATAATGTACAAGTCGCGTGAGCACCGCGATGAAGTGAACAAGAAAGTAATGGAAGATCCGCGCATCAAGGAGATGTGTGATCCGAAAGACATGCCGTTTGATTGCAAACGCATGGCTTATGGCGGATTTAAAGTGGTTGTCGAGGCATAAAGGCCATGAAGAAAATAACACCGTGTTTGTGGTTTGACAGTAACGCCGAAGAAGCTGCGATTTTTTATGTATCTATATTTAAAAATTCACGCATCGGAAAAATTGCCCGTTACGGTGAAGCCGGTCATGAAATTCACGGCAGAAAAGTGGGCACCGTGATGACAATAGAGTTTGAAATCAACGGACAATCATTTACAGCATTGAACGGCGGCCCGCACTTCAAATTCAACGAAGCCATTTCATTCCAGGTTTATAGTGATACGCAGGAAGAGATTGATTATTACTGGGAAAGACTTTCCGAAGGTGGAGACCCGGCTGCGCAGCAGTGCGGTTGGTTGAAAGACAAGTATGGGATGTCATGGCAGATTGTTCCCTCGATGATTGATGAAATGATGTCATCCCGGGACGCCAGGGTTTCCGACCGTGTGATGAATGCATTGCTGAAAATGAAGAAACTCGATATTGCAGAATTAAAGCGGGCTGCTGCACAACAATAGCTGAACCTCCTCCCCCTTGACGGGGGACGCCTGCATGGATGCAGGTGGTAGGGCGACGCAGGACGCCAAAGCCGAGGACTGAGGTGGGGGTGAAAAGTAAAAATAATAAGTTTAAAAGTTTCCCCCTCCCGCGAGGGGAGGGGTTATTAAATTTAAAATTGAGGAGATTCATATGACTACAAATCACACACCTGAAGGATTCCAGTCAGTCACACCCAATCTGACGTTCAAGGACACAAAGAAGGCACTTGAATTTTATGAGAAGGCTTTGGGTGCCACAGTACTGGAAGTTTTTCCGATGCCGGATGGCAAAGGCACCATGCATGCAACGATGAAAATTGGTAATTCAATTCTGATGATGGGGGACGAGATGCCGAATTGTCCAAGTGCAGAATCGCTGGGCGGTTCTTCCATCAGCCTCTTTGTTTATGTGCCGGATGTTGATGCTGCTTTTAAACGAGCAATTGCTGCCGGTGCGATTGAAACGATGCCAGTCATGGACATGTTCTGGGGTGATCGTTGCGGCAACCTGACAGACCCGTTTGGTTATACCTGGATGATTGGCACGCATGTTCGTGATATGACACCAGAAGAAATCCAGGAAGGGGCAAAGGCGTTTTTTGAAATGATGGGGAATCAGTAGTTAATTGAGAAAAAGAGATTGCCGCGCTCGTTACACTCGCTCGCAATGACACACTCTATCGTCATTGCGAGGAACGGAGTGACGAAGCAATCTAATAACAATGTTATAGAGGTAACGTGTAATGAAATTTATTTGTCTTGGATACATTGATGACAAGAAGTGGGCAACGATACCTGAAAGCGAGGCACATGCCATGATGGATGAATGTTTTGCCTATGATGATGTGTTACGCAAGGGTGGACATTTTGCCGGTGGTGAAGCACTGCAAGGCGGACATACTGCCAAAACCTTGACATGGAAGGACGGCAAAGCGTTAGTTACAGATGGTCCCTTTGCAGAAACAAAAGAAATTCTGGGTGGGATACTCATACTGGAAGCGAGAGACATGGATCACGCTATCGAATTGATGTCAAAACATCCGGGCGTCAAAACAGGCCCGTTCGAGATACGTCCTGCGGATGATTTAAGTGAAATGATTCGTGAAAGTGAAAAACGGCGTGCGGCAAGGAAATAGGAAAAAAGTATAATGTCCGGATGGCAGACACCACACGAAATGCTATTGAATCGATCTATCGCGCAGAATCACGCCGGGTTCTCGCCACACTGATTCGTTTACTCGGCGATTTTGAACTTGCCGAAGAAGCCTTGCACGATGCATTCATGGCCGCACTGGAACAGTGGCCGCGTGATGGGATTCCTGAAAACCCCCGGCCATGGCTGGTATCTACTGGTCGCTTTAAAGCCATTGATCGCCTGCGCCAGCGTTCCCGATTTGATCAAACATTAACCGAACTTGCCAATCAGCTGGATGAATTTACTGAAGACTACGCTGATTTAGAGGATGAAAATCTGGAAGACGATCGCCTGCGACTGGTGTTTACCTGTTGTCATCCGGCATTACCCTGTGAGGCGCAGGTTGCATTGACACTACGTGAAGTATGCGGCTTGACTACGGAAGAAATTGCACACGCTTTCTTGACTCCACCGCCAACTCTTGCGCAACGCATTGTGCGCGCCAAGGCCAAGATCCGTGATGCGCATATTCCTTATGAAGTGCCAACACAAAATGAATTACCGGTACGGCTTGATACCGTATTGCAGGTTATTTATCTGGTATTCAACGAAGGTTATGCGGCATCTTTTGGCGAAACATTAACGCGTGCTGATCTTTCTGCCGAAGCAATTCGATTGGCAAAATTGCTACATGAATTATTGCCTGATCCCGAAGTCACCGGATTATTAGCACTCATGTTGTTGCATGATTCACGTCGCAATGCGCGGACGACAACGGATGGCGAAGTGATTTTGCTGGATGATCAAGACCGTTCGTTATGGAACCAGGATTTGATCTCTGAAGGATTGGTGTTAGTGGAAAGGGCATTGTCATCAAATCGTTTTGGTTTGTACACATTACAGGCTGCAATCGCCGCAGTGCATGCGGAAGCAAAAAATCCATCTGATACTGACTGGAATCAAATCGTCGGTTTATATGATGTATTGTTACGGGCTTCACCCTCACCGGTCATTGAACTGAATCGTGCGGTGGCAGTTGCCATGCGTGACGGACCACAGGCTGGTGTGGATTTGATCGAAGACATACTGAACAGAGGCGATTTAACAGATTACCAACTGGCACATTCTGCACGAGCCGATTTGTACCGGCGGTTGGGTAAAAAAGAAGAAGCACTTAATGCCTACCTCCGTGCCCTCGAACTCACACAACAGGAACCGCAAAAAAGGTTTATCCGGAAACGACTGGATGAAATCGGCAAAGTCTGTGGAGATTAATTTTCAATTATCAACCTTCCGTAAGCGTTAACAAAATATCCGCATACCAGGAACAATTCAGAGCCAGGGCTTCATCCAGTTCCATGTCACGCGTGCCTACATCCAGTCTCGCTGAATGAATGCCGAGCAATTTCCAGGGTAGATTATCCATTGCATGATTGTTTTCAGTTCGACGGGTGACGACGGGGGCACCACTGATGCCGCGATGGGTACGGGCATCTGTGATGAAAAATCCTTCTCCCTGAAAGCGCAGACCAAAGGATGATGCAATCATTCCCTGCCGAACGATAGGCAAATGATGCAAGGTATCATGGAAGCCCAGAGGGAATCCCACTATCATCAGCGGAGTGCCAACTTCGATCTGCTCATTGGATTCGAGCAGATTATTCAGTGTGAAAGCACTGTATACCGTTGTGTCCGGTAATGCAGCTTGATCAATTTCGATCACGGCAACATCTACTTCTCCGGCAGCATCGATTCCCTGACGCCACAGGCTTTTTCCATCGTGATAGAGTGGTATCGAAAAACCGGTTGAGCTGGCCAGATTGTTCGCGTCGATATGTAACTCGATTTCAATACGATCAGGAAAATGTTTGCTGGATTCATCGATCATCACGTGCCGGCATGTCACGAGAAATAGTTTTTCCTCACGGCGGAAGAAGAAGCCGGTTGCATTGGTCAACAGTTGCTGCTGGGTAAATGTGTATATACGAACTGCAGTTAGCAACAGGGATTCAATCATTGTTATTGAATTCCGGGAGCCAGGGGACATCGGTAGGGCCGGGGTCCTTGCCCAGTTGCTTGATCAATGTAGTGATCTGTCCGCGATGATGGGTCTGGTGGTTGAATAATTGAGTTACGGCAGCCCAGTTCGGCATAGTCCGGGACTTATTATCTACTTTACTGGTGTAAGTCATTTCGGAATCCAGCCATTCCGGGGTCAAAGTTTGGGACCATTCGATGATTTGCTGATCCATTTTTTCACGTTCTTTTCGTAACTCTTCAAAATCTGAATACAAGTCCACGCCCATGTTATCAGTCAGAAATGGATTTCCGGTAAAGCGTCCCATCCATGCTTTGTCACCATACAGGAGATGGTTCAATGTGGCATGTATGGATTTGAAGAATGCACCCATATCTTTCGTTCGGTCACCGTCAGGGACCTCTGCACATACCGCATAGATTTTCCGGTTCATCCACTGATTGTACCGGGCCATCATTTCGAATTGAATTTTGTCGACCATAAAACCAGTTACCCGAATTGTTTTGAATTATCCCTATTATTAATATCAAATAGGTCATTGTCGATACAGAAAAGGGGTCTGCCATGACTATTAATCCCAATAATATCGTGGAAGTCGAGGAAACACTGACTGGCCGCTATTCACAGAGTATGCGTTCCGGGCGCCATGTGCTTACCGCTGATGAGCCGGAAAGTGTTGGCGGGAATGATTCTGGTCCTGGTCCGTATGAATATGTGCTGATGGGGCTGGGTGCCTGCACCAGCATGACGATACGCATGTATGCGGAGCGCAAGCAGTTGCCACTCAAGCGTGTACAAGTTCGGCTTGGCCACCACAAGATTCATGCAGATGATTGCAGTGATTGCGAGACAAGAGAGGGCAAGATAGACGAGATTACTCGCGAGATTATCCTTGAAGGTGATCTGACTGATGAACAACGACAGAAACTTCTGGAAATCGCCAACCGTTGCCCCGTACACCGTACATTGACTTCTGAAATCAAGGTGCGGTCAAAACTGGCAGACTATTAGAGTAAACTCGATTCACATGCGGGGAAATATACATAAAATTTGACATGGATCAGATCAGATTGAATTAAAAATACTATTATTGTTAAAAAAAGGATAACGGTGACCACCGGATTATGAAATCAAAATTAAAAGCTCTTGCCCCCGAAGTTTTATATAAGGTATGTAACCCCGACGTTTTGTCATTCAAATCGACAGTAGAACTGGATGACATAGATATTACCCTTGGCCAGGAACGTGCATTTGATGCATTACAGTTTGGTCTTCGCATAAAAGGTAGTGGTTATAATTTATATGCGCTTGGTCCTACAGGCACAGGAAAATTTTCTGCAACGGAACAGGTCGTCAAGCAAATCGCAACAGAAAAGCTCCCCGCATTTGACTGGTGTTATGTCAATAATTTTGCCACGCCATATCAGCCTATTGCGTTGAAATTTCCTACGGGCAGGGGAGCACAGTTCAGGGTAGACATGGAGTCTTTTATGGAAGATGTCAGCACTGCTATTCCCGCAGCATTTGAGAGTGAAGAATACCGGTCCCGCGCAGAAGAAATCGAGGAAGAATTTCATCAACGTCAAACCGATACTATGACATCGTTGCAGAAAGATGCGAGAAAACTTCATATTGAGATGCTAAAAACGCCGGGCGGTTTTGCTTTTGCACCCTTGAACCAGAAAAAAGAAGTTATTGATCCGGAGGAATTCAATAAATTACCGGAAAGCGAACGCAAACAAATCAAGGATAATATCGAGACACTGCATGACAAATTAAAGAAACTTCTTGTGCAATTTCCAATATGGCGGAAGGAAATGCTGGAGAGGGTTAAAACTTTTGAACGTGAAATAGCGCAATCTGCCATCAGTCCTCTTGTAGATTTTCTCAAGAAGCGTTATGAAGACCTGCCTGATGTCACTGCATATCTTGAAGAAGTTGAAAAAGACATCATCGAATATGTGCGTGATTTTCAGCCGCAATCGGATGAGTCTCCTATGTTTATATTCGGCAGGGTGTCGCGCGGTGAGGTGCTGCAACGTTACATGGTTAATCTGCTGGTGGATAACAGCGGGTGTGAAACAGCACCAGTGATATTTGAAAATATTCCAAGTCACGGCAATTTAATCGGGCGATGTGAATATCAGGCACAAATGGGGGCGCTGGTCACGGATTTTACATTGATTAAACCCGGTGCTTTGCACAGGGCTAATGGCGGTTATTTGATTCTGGAAGTGCATAAGGTCCTGCAACAACCTTTTGCATGGGAGAGTCTGAAACGCACACTCGAAGCGGGAACGATTCGTATTGAATCTCTCGAGCGTTCATTCGGTTTGATTAGTACAGTTGCACTGGAGCCGGAACCAATCCCGCTGGATGTCAAGGTTATCCTGGTTGGTGAAAGGATATTTTATTATTTACTCAATCAACTGGATCCTGATTTTCCGGACCTGTTCAAGGTGGCAGCTGACTTTGAGGACACGATGGATCGCAACCAGGATAATAATATGCTTTATGCAAGGATGATTGGGAGTCTGGCAAGAAAAGCCGGGTTGCGGCCACTGGATAAAACTGCAGTAATTCGTTTAATTGAACATAGCTCTCGCCTTGCCGGTGATTCCGAAAAACTCATTACCCATATCCGCAGCATGAATGACTTGTTACGTGAAGCAGATCACTGGGCTGACCAGGCAGGTCATCCGGATATCACTGTTGATGATGTGCAGCAGGCGATCGACAAGCAGATTTACCGTGTTGATCGTGTGCGTGAAAGAATTAACGAGGATATCCGGCGTGGAACAATAATTATTGATACTACAGGTGAAGTGGTTGGCCAGGTCAATGGTCTGTCAGTGCTTGATCTCGGGAATTTTGCATTTGGAAAACCATCCAGAATTACTGCCACCATGCGTCTGGGTGATGGCAAGGTCGTTGATATTGAACGTGAAACAGAACTGGGCGGTGCAATTCATTCGAAGGGCATCATGATTCTTTCCGGTTTTTTGTCTTCACACTATTCAAAAGGCGAACCGCTGTCCATGACAGCCAGTATCGTATTTGAACAGTCATATTCCGGTGTTGAAGGTGACAGTGCTTCGCTTGCAGAGTTGTGCGCTTTGTTATCAGCATTGGCCAATGTTCCTGTCCACCAATCGTTGGCAATTACCGGTTCGGTAAACCAGCATGGACAGGTACAACCTATCGGGGGTGTTAATGAAAAAATTGAAGGTTTTTTTGATATCTGCAATGCGCGCGGTTTGACGGGTCAACAGGGTGTGCTGATTCCGGAACGTAATGTCAAACACCTGATGTTGCGGCAGGATGTTGTGCAGGCAGTGGCAGAAAAAAAGTTTCATGTTTATGCCATTGAAACAGTGAATCAGGCACTGGAATTATTGACTGGAACGCAGGCTGGTGAAAAAGACGATAAGGGCATGTTCCCTGAAGGCAGTGTAAATTATCTGGTGGAAAAACAGCTGCTTGAATTTGCCGCAGTACGCCGTCGTTTTACACATGATGGGAACGATAACAAGCAAAATTCAGAGTGAATGCAGACATGATAGAAACACCGGCATCCGGGTCAATTAACCGTATCATCATTGCCGTAGATGCTATGTATCAAAGTATCAATGTGCTGGAGCTTGCGGCAAAACTGGCATCACACAAGAAAATCGAGATGTCCGTATTGTTTATTGAGGATGTGAACCTGATTAATTATGCAAGTCTTCCCATTGCGCGTGAAATTGATCTCGTTACCGCCATTGATCGGCAACTGGATGATTTGCAATTGGTGCGTGTCCTGCAGACACAGGCACAAAAAACCAGCCGTTTTCTTGAACAGTTGGCTTCACAGTTTAAGATCAATTATTCATTCAAGGTATTGAGAGGCCATTATATAAACGAAGTATTATCGGCTTCCCTGGAAACCGATGTGTTGTTTCTAAGCAAACAGATTGGAATGTATGAAAAACCCAGGTTAGTAAGGTCACGCAGGGTTGTTCAATCAGTCACACTTGCGCCAAGTGCAAGTACACTATGTGTTATTTTTGATGGATCACCTGGTTCGGGACGAGCATTGATATTGGCGCGGGAACTGGCTTTTGCAACAGGCAAGGAACTTGTGGTACTGCTCCATATTTCTGGTGACGAGAGTATTGGGCGTTTACGCAAACTTGTTGCATCCATTACTGAGACTGAAAATGGGCAGATACATTACATGGTTGTATCTGATGAAGATAATTCCAGCCTGTCTAGAATATTGCGCCGGAATAAATGTGAGTTACTGGTGCTATATAAAAGTGGCAGGGAACAACTGACGGGTTCTTTTCTGGAAAAACCTGGTTGCCCGGTTGTAGTAGTGCAGTAAATAATTATTATTTATTCAGTTTCTTCCGGCCTGGTTTTGCCAGTTACATCCTGATGCATTTTGACTTTACCCTGTGAACGACGCATGTGATCCTGCAATCGCCTTTTTGCTTCATTGAATGAATCCCTGATCGCGACATAAATATCTTCATGTGAATGATCCAGTGGTGAATCCCGGTTTACTACGATTTCATGACCCGGAATGGTCAAATCAATTTTTATGCTGTAGAGTTTGCCTTTATGCATATGCTTGTGAGGTGTTTCCACAACAACATGGCATCTGCTGATTTGTCCGGTAAATTTCTCAAGTTTTGATATTTTTTCACGAATGCGACTCTCAATAGCATCTGAATGTTCAACGCCATGAAATGAAATCTGGACTTGTATATTGCTATTCATAAAAATCACCCTACTTTCCCCTTATTTTTTTAAAATAGCATGAAACTAACCCGGAATATTGATCTGGATCAGTATATTTGTTTGATTTTTTCAAAAAATAAGATTAAACCGCTCAGGAAACATATCCCGGAACTGCTGTATGGATAAGCCAGATACAAGTTTAATGAAGGAATCGTATTACCAAATCTCCGCAGAAGCAGCGTTGAAACGCCTGCAAACTAATCCAGAAAAGGGTTTATCCGGGGCTGAAGTTCAGCGGCGTCAACTACGGCATGGTCCTAATGTGCTTGAGAAAAGCGGGCAGCGCCCACTCTATTATCTTTTTTTCCGGCAATTCAGGGATCTCCTCATCATTGTCCTGATTATTGCAGCAGGTCTGGCCTGGTATCTCCGGGATTACCGTGGCGCCACGATACTGCTGGCCATAATTCTGATTAATGCTGTTATCGGTTTTTATCAGGAATACAAGGCGGAACGGATACTGGAGCTGCTTAAAACCATGCTCAAGACCAGGGTTACGGTGATACGCGAAGGCGAACGTAAGGAAGTGGTTGAACGTGATTTGGTGCCCGGTGATATCGTCTTTCTGGAAGAAGGTAATGCTGTTCCTGCGGATATCCGCCTGCTCGAAACACACAATTTCAGCACCAACGATTTTATTCTGACAGGTGAATCGTTACCACAGGAAAAACATGCAGATCTGATTATCGAAGAAGAGTCTGCTGTTACCACTCGGGACAACCTGGTTTTTTTCGGTACCTCGGTTGCAAGAGGAAATGCATTGGGGGTTGTTTACTGTACCGGTATGAATACTGCTATCGGTGATATCGCCAGAGTCAGCCAGACTATTAAACGCGATGTTTCTCCTTTGCAAAAGGAGATTAATACTCTGGCTAAAACCATGACGAAACTTGCCGGGATAATTGCGTTAGCAATGTTTGTGATCAATTTTATGCTCCGATCTGGCGATTTTGAAAATATGCAAATGCTGGTTAATGCCAGTTTGATATTTGCAATTGGTGTGGCGGTTGCCTGTGTTCCCCAGGGATTGCCTGCACAGATATCAGTGGCATTGTCCCTGGGTGTCGGGAGGCTTGCCAGAAAATATGCTGTGATAAAACGGCTTTCTGCTGTTGAAACCCTGGGTAGCACAACCGTGATCTGTTCTGATAAAACCGGCACCATTACCTCAAATGAAATGACTATTATCCGATGTTGGGTGAATGGTCGCGATCTTAAAGTGACAGGTGAAGGTTATAACCCTGAAGGCGATATTCGGGAAAATGGCAATCCATTAACACAGCGCGAACTCGAATCCCTGAAGCAGTTTTTCGAAGACGGCTTTCTTGCCAGTAACGGCAGAACACATTCACCGGACGAGCAACATCATACCTGGTATGCGATTGGTGATCCTACCGAAGCAGCTTTTATGCCTCTGATAGTGAAGGCAGGACTGGTTCCGGATGGTCTGGAAAAACGTTTTCCTCTTGTCCGCGAATTACCTTTCGACAGTGAGCGTAAACGCATGACGATGGTACGGCTACACAAGGGACAGATCATTGGTTATATGAAAGGTGCACTGGCAAGCGTGCTGAATTGCTGTGACAGAATAAATCATAACGGAAAAATACAACCTCTCACCGAGATAGAAAGAAAAGCCGTTATTGCAAAGGGGCAGGAGTTCAGCGCTGAATCCTTGCGCGTCATCGCTCTGGCATATCGGGATTTTCCTTCGGATCAACAGGAATTTCCATTGGCGTCAACAGAACGGCAATTTGTTTTTGCCGGACTGGTTGCCATGCTCGATCCTCCGCGTCGTGGTGTGGAAGAAGCTGTAAAGGCTGTCCGCGATGCTCATGTCAGACTGATTATGCTCACGGGCGATAACCCGGAAACCGCAATGGGCGTGGCTAAGCGTATCGGGATGGAACAGGAGCACGTATTGACGGGAACAGATATGAAGAAAATAGCGGATGGAGAATTGAAAAAAATCCTGAGTAAAGGTTCTCATATTTTTTCTGGTGTTTCACCGGCAGATAAATATCGCATAGTCAGTTTGCTTAAACAGATGGGGGAAGTGGTTGCAGTTACCGGAGACGGTGTGAATGACACCCTTTCCCTTAAAAAAGCAGATATTGGAGTGGCAATGGGCAGGCTTGGATCTGACGTGGCCAAGGAAGCCGCTGAAATTGTACTACTCAATGATAATTTCATTACTCTGGTCACGGCGATCCGGGAAGGACGTACCATTTTCCAGAATCTGAAGAATGTTATTTTGTGTACTCTAACTTCCAATATGGGTGAATTGAGTTGTGTCACTATAGGTTTCGTGGGTATAGGATTGGGATTGCCAGTACCGATTACCGCTGTACAGATTCTGACGGTAGATCTGATTGGTGAAATGTTGCCACTGATGGCCATAACTTTTGACCCATCAGAAGAGGGGATTATGAAACAACCACCACGAAAACATGGCGAACATATTGTAAATATAAACAGGCTGATGGATTTGTTTTTCTTCGGAACCTTAATGGGAGGAGTTGCATACTTTTCTTTTTATATGGTCCATTCAAACGGCGGTTCATTGGGCATGTCACAGGCAGCTGCATTTACCGGCATCGTGTTGGCGCAATATGCCAACATTCTTTCACGCCGGACTTCACAAACAGTTTTCAGCCGTTATCTGTTTTCCAACAAATTTCTTTGGAATGCCTTGGGTGTTTCATTGATCATCGTATTATTAATCATCAATATTCCGATTATCGCTATCTGGTTCGGATTTGAATCCATGCGTTATCAGGACTGGATATGGCCAATTACAGGTGTCTTGATATTTTTATTCATATTCGAAATGAAAAAACTTATTTTTGGCAGAAAAAAGGTAAATGATTTTGGAAAGATAGTGACTCTTTGATCAAGCGCGATTTTAAATTGACAAAAAAACTGATCTATATCAATTTACCCTTTATCAAGGGATTATCGTATCTGCCCAAGTTGACTTTGCGGCAGAAGACTTGTTTCTGAAGCGTGAAAATATGGAGGCAGCTTCATTTTCATCAACATCAGTCCAGTTTCGATAGGCATCTGCTACTGCAAAATGATGACCTTCTCTGACATTGGCGCAATAAACCACATCTGCCAGCTTTGCAATCTCGTTTAATGAATTAGCTGAAGCTGTTGGCACAGCAACAACTATATTTTTCATGCCTGCTTTATGTAATGCTTCTACACCCGTTCTGATCGTATAACCACTGGCTATGCCATCATCAACCAGAATTACAGTACGGCTTGCTGTTCGTGAAAATAATCTCTTTCCATGAAAAAGTTCGAGACGCCGTTGTATCTTGTCTGCCGCTTGCCTGGTAGCTTCCTCAACAGACTTTTCATCAAGGCCGTAATATTTTATTGCAGCATCATTAAGCCAGGTTGTCCCATCGAAGGCGACGGCGCCAAATCCTGATTCCGTGGTCCATGGAAAAAGAATTTTGCTGACCGGAATAACATCCAGTTCAAGGCCAAGAACTTCTGCAATTTCTACTGCGACAGGTATTCCGCCCGAAGGAATTGCCAGCAGCAGGGCATCAGTATTGCTGAAACTATTAAGCATCTCGGCCAGGACTTTCCCTGCATGTTTCCGGTCATCAAATACACGCGCCTGATTAGATAACCTGTTATTAACCTGTATATTCACACTGATCAATATCGCAGGCATTAAAATGAATTAATACCTGCTTGTTTTTATATGTAAATGAACTTCCTATTGAACAATACGCCATGAGCCATCCGGTTGCTGGCAGGCAACACCATAGGCATCTTCAGTATTGCCACCAATTGAAACTGTTTGGTAAAACTCACGGCAGTAACTGCCTGAATCTGAATATCCGTCACGAGTAGGAGTAATGCTTCCGGAGTATCCTGAACCCGGATTGTTCCACGTAATATTTTCACCTAATGGGGCACTTTGTGCCTGTACAATTGCCTGGTTTGCTTTCATGCGGTCAACATCATCCATGGTACGGCCTACCTCACTGCCCATCAGTCCACCAACCAATACACCAATTGCAGTGCCGGCCAATTGACCTGTACCACTGCCAAATTGAGCACCCAAAAGACCGCCAAGTGCTGCACCTGTCAGTCCGCCAACAACTTCTTTTTGTCCACGATCTCCGGCGCAGGCCGTCAAGCCTAGTATTACCAATATTAAAA
>Ga0326597_10008252_pt1 | contig 14078 bp, 15 predicted proteins | sample RVTome_12_FD_203789 | JGI IMG/M metagenome (GOLD analysis project Ga0326597, IMG submission 203789) | Soil microbial communities from uranium-contaminated site in the Upper Colorado River Basin, Wyoming, United States - RVT100D185 | ecosystem: Environmental > Terrestrial > Soil > Contaminated >... | reverse complement strand
CGGACCCTCCATATCAATGTGGTAGTACAGAATCGCCGACCCACCATTCGACGGCGCCGACCACGACAACGACACCTGGGCATCACCAGGCAACACACTCAACGACCCCGGAACACCCGGAACCGACGCCGAAGACCCCGCACCCCAACTCACGACGTTTGAGGTCACGCCGTCACCGGTCACCCAGTGATCCGGACCATCCGACGAGCGACACAACGTCGACGACGACGCAGCCCCCGAGCCGTTCGTCGTCAACGACCTGGTCACAAAGCCCTGCGGATCAACCGAATCGTGACAGGCCAACGAAACCGACGAGTTCGGAGAAAAGCCCGTGATAGCCACCGAGTAGTAATAACCCGCAGACCCTGTCTGAGCCCCCCTCGACAAGAAGATCTGCGGATTCAAAGCCGCTTCTTGACCCAGAATTACGAAGGTCGCCTCGCCGGTTCGCGAGGTACCCTCCTCGGCGACCGTAACTAAATACGTGCCCGGGGTCTCGCCCTCCTGCCAGTACCAAACGTGTGTACGCTCTCCGGCCCCAGTGGCGCTAGCCCGGTATGTAGCCGAGTGTTGACGTACACCCGCACCGTCATACACCTCGAAGCGGTATGTTGAGTTGGGTACCAGGTCTGCTAATGAAATGCTGAACCACGTACTGGTGGTCCCAGCCGCCGGGGTAACCATAACCGTTATGGGTGTGACAGCAGGATCGTCGATTCTGAAGGTCGTTGCCGAGAGCTGAGCCGAGGTCCTATCTACAATCTCCACCGTGTAGAGCCCGAGGGAGTCCCCCGGACGCCATCTCCAGTCGTGACTTCTCATCTGAGCTCCTGTGCTACCCGCACGGAAGGCGTCCGTGAGAACGACGGCATTCGAGGAGTCGCGAATCGTCAGGTCGTAGAACCCTCCAGGGGTCATACCCGAGGCGAGAATGGAGAATGATGTTTCCTGTGTACCTCGGTCTGGCAAGACGGATACCTCTGGCGCCGCATAGGCACCCACCCCCAAGTCACTTGCACCACCTTCTTCTGCAACAACGCCTGCCAGTTGTCGGATAGCCGCTTGGAAATCACGCACGCGCACCGGGGTCTGACGAAACCAAAGCCACGTCTCGAGCTCTGAAATTGCGGCATCGAACTCATGGCGCGCGATGAGATTTCGCACCTCTACACCGTCTCGCTCCCAGCCCCATACGCCTAGCTGGAAGTTGACAGACGCCAGCGCGTTTACAAAGAACCCAAGAGAACCGAAGCCCATCTGGGCGGCTTGGAGTCGTGCCGCCGTGTAGGCATGTTGTGCGTCATTGGTCAACCACCGGTCGATGATCTCGTCACTGAGGATCGACCCGACTGGGTATGCAGCCAGCTCTGCCGGACTGAGGAGGTGGCCGACACCACCCGTGGGGTTACCCTCCGAATCGAGGTACACATAGTTCACATAGCCTTCGCGCAGCTTCAGATGCTGAATCCACTCATTTGGTGGGGCTGCGGAGACAAGCGCCGGAGCTCCCCCCGACTGATCGGAACCCGCAGCCGACTCAGAAGACTCAGCCTCTGCCCGGCGCTCGACGCGGAGTGTTGAGATCCCGCCAGTGGAATCGCCAGCCAGCTCAAGATACGCGCTGGCCATCTGCAGCAGGGGCCACGAGTGCAGCACAGCAAGGGCCGGAGCAATTGGCGTCACATAGGCAGCTGCGACAAGACCACTGGCAGCGAGCGCCTCAAGCACGCATGCCGTCCCCGACCGAACCAAGCTTCCCGATGCGTCAGCGAAGATTGTGCTCAACGCTCTCGGAATTGCCTCCAACGCACCCTTCCAAGCATCATCCTCACCTGCAAGCACCCGGCGGAAGACCGGCGTAAGCTCAAGATAGAGGGTGAGAGACGACGAAAAGACCAGCTCTGCAGCAGAACCGACACATGCCGGCGACGCTCCAGCCATGCTAAGAGCCGTCTTGATCAGAGCCTCTCCACCGTCGACAGCCGCTGAGGTGCCTGTCGGGCCAAACTGAATCTCCACCGATCCCGGTCTCGAGGTTTCGACGCGGAACACGGCCTCAGACTCACGTGGCAGCAGAAGGACACGCTCCGAACACGGCACCACGCACCCGGCGACTGCGAATTCCTCGTTGCTCACCCCTGTGACCCATTGCGAATAGGGCTTGTTGTTTCTGATGTGAATCAATGCGACGTCGCGCCCCTCAGTGCGAAGATGATTGACGGCTATTCCGCTCCCATTAATGACTTCGGCGTTCCAAGGGTCAGAGTTCCCCGCAACCTGCGCTTGAGCTGTTGGTGGTATCAGACCAGCAATCGAGGTCACGAGGACGGCAAGCAGCTTCTTCACGTGTCGGGCTCCAGCAGGATGAACACGTCCCCAGGGAAGCCCATCATCCCGATCGTGATGTCCCCGGATCCACCGGAGTACGAAAACGAGATAACGGTTGTGCCCAAATCGGTCTCATTCACGGACACGTCGGCTTGCGGCCAGCGCTCCAGAATCGCCCTTTCGTAGAAGGCGGGGAGGCTTGCTACCTCGCTGTCCACCCGTAGGTGCGCCGCGGCGAGCGACCCGTCAGGTAGAGCCGATGCGCCGAGCAGCACTGCTCCCCGGGGAACGAGTTCTGGTGGGAAGCCCTCGAGAACCCCCCCGCTGACCGAAGGCTCGCCCGTGGGTTGGGGAGGCATCGCGATGCGAGCCTCGCCAAGAATCGTTGCGGTGTATTGCACAGACCCATCATGAAGATCCACGACGGTGACCTGGGCGAGCCCATACTCACCGGCAGAGTCGTCCAGGTGGAGGATCGTGGCGTCAAGGAAGGTAGAGATGTCAACAACACCCCAACGGGGCGGTGCTAGTTCGCCAATAGCTGTGGCCACACCGCTGATCGTCCCGGATGCCACCCACGCAGCTCCCAGAGTCGGAGAGTCACGAGACCCCAGAGTGAAGCTATTGACGAGACGGGACCCTGGAATAACTGGAAACGGCGAAGGAAACCCCACTGGCAGCCGGAGCTCGAACGGGCTTGGGTCGCCGGTCGAAGGTTCAACCGCCGAAGGGTCAGGCGACTCGAAACCAATTGAGTGCTCTTCTAACTGCAGATCGACACTGCACGCTGAAAGAAGAAGGCTAAGGCACGCCAACGAAACAAGCGACCTTGTCACGCAGCCAACTATACCCAGGCGTGAACCGCCCTGGGTTTCTTGGAGGCTCCCGGGTTTGGAAGGATGGGAGCTATGTCGGAGTCACAGCAGGCGTCGACGAGTCGTCGGTATTCGGCGGTGGGGTGCGGGATCGAGTCGCTGCGCAGCTGGGTCAAGTAGGATGAGATCGACCGGGGTGAGTCCCCCCGGGGTGACCACCGTGGAGTCCAAGAATTCAATCCCCGCCCTCGGCCAGCGTGCGGGAATGCCACCAGAGAACAGGGAGTGGCCTACGGCACCGACGACACAGGAGCTTGGACTGGCGTCTCCGTGGAGGCGGAGGGCAACCACCCCATGGCTGACAGGGCAACAGCAAGGATCAACGTAACAGCCACCTGCCACCAATGGGCATAGAACGGCTTGTAGTCCGAGGGTCCAGGCAAGTGGCAAGTCGGTAGACCGGCAGAACGGTGCACGCGGCGGGAGAGACGGACACCCTCCTCCCAATTGGATCTGCTCTCTCTGGCGAAGTACTTCGCCTCGATTACCCAGTGGATGAGGAACAACACGATGGCTGCCGTCGTGACGATGATGGCTGCGGTAGAGCGCGCGAGGCCGGCATCCGACACCAGGGCGGCAACGGCCACGAGAGTTGCCCAGATCGTGAAGGCGAAGCGCCACTCCAACCTGCGACGCTCGTGAAATCGCTGGATCGAGAGGAGGTGCAGATGACGCAGGGTCGCCGGAGTCACGGAAGTGCGACCGAAGACATATCGCCAGAACATGCCAGAACCCTAGGAGTCGCGAAGCCCGCGTGAGATAGTCAGCGTGGTGGCACGGTGAGGCTCCCACGCCTCAGTCGGCCTCATCTCACCAGAGGTTCCGACAGCCTGAAAGGAATCACAGCGAAGTCCTGACAGGGGTCCCGAGAGGCTCGACCTGCTCCCACCACACCCGAGGGTTCCTGGTCGGTATGTGGCTGCTTGGTGTCTGGGGCGACGGGATCGACTGGCTGCTGTGGGACCGTGGCGTCGTGGCGGCGGCTGCGCTCGTGCTGATCGCCTTCGGCGAAATGATGCTGGTGATGGGTGCTGGTGTCTCGGAGGAGATGGCCGAGGACTATGTGTTCACCGCCCGGGCCAAGGGGATTCCAGAGTCGCGGATCCGCGATCGGCACATGGCACCAAATGCGGTGTTGCATGCGATCTCCCGGCTCGTGACCAGCATCCCCTATCTGATCGCCGGGCTGGTCATCATCGAGTACTCCGCAGGGTCTGGCGGACTCGGGACCCTGTTCCTCTTCTCGATCGAGACGGGCAACGTCCCGATCATCCTCGGGATCCTCGCCGTCATCGGTGTGATCGGCATCGCCATGCGAGTCGTACTCGACATCGTCCAAGCCGTGATCGATCCCCGGCTCCGTGAGGAGGCGAGACCGTGATCGAGCCTGCCTTTCATCACGAGATCACCGGATGGGCGGCAACCCGACGCAGGGCCGGTCACAGCAAGATGATCATCGCCGGGTCGATTCTTCTCGGTGCCTTCGCTGTCCTGGCCTTCGCGCACCCGGTGCTCACCGCCACCGTCTGGGCCGACCGCCCCGACATCTACCGGCCCGTCACCGGTCACGACACCTCCATCTCACATCCCTCCGGCCCACGCTCGCCCATCCACTCGGGACCGACCCAATCGGCCGTGACGTCCTCAGCCTGATGACCTACGGGCTGCGCCCGAGCTTCATCGTCGCCGTCGCCAGTGCCATCGGTGCCGCCGCTGCCGGGCTCATCGCAGGGACCTCGGCGGCGTTCTTCCGGGGCCGCTACGACCGGCTGATGACCCACGCCTCGGATGCCTTCATGCTGCTCCCACCCCCGCTCGTGTTCCTTCTCGCCAGCAAGCGGGGGCTGATGGGGCCGCTTGAACTCGGGTTGCTCTACGGGATTCTGTTCGGGCTCGGCCCCGCTGCGATCGTGGTGCGGTCACGCGCCCTCGCCGTGATGGAGAAACCGTTCATCGACGCGGCACGCTCTGCCGGGGGCAGCTCGCGGTGGATCATCACCCATCACGTCGTACCCCACGTCATCCCTCACCTCGCCGTCGTGGTGCTCGCTGGCGTCGTCGGGGCCCTCGTCACCCAGGGATTCGTCGAGTACCTCGGCATCGGCGGATATCGCTATGGCCTCGGCAACCTCATCTACAACGCGAAGGCGTACTACGAAGCCCTCGGATCCAGCGTGCCCTGGAGCTCGTTCCTGGCCGGGAGTCTGGGGATCTCGCTGCTCGCTTCGTCCTTCTACATGATCAGCGCCGGGCTGCGCGCCACGGCCGACCCACGCCGATCGAGAAGGCGAGTCTGATGGCGAACACCCGCCCACGTCGGGCCTTCCGCCAGTTGCTCGCTGGCGGCACCGTGCTCGTGCTCGTCGCCTCCGCCACCTTCGTGCTGGGACGGGCGCTGATTTCCAACTTCGCCTCAGCAATCGCCGAGATCACCGCAACGATCACAACGACAACGCCCCCATTCGATCCTCAGTCGGCCATCGACGACCTTCCGTACCCTGCCGCCGCGGTGGCGATAGCCGGTGCCGTGGAGGCTCAACTCGTGCTCGATCGGGTAACGGGGCGAGCCACACATATCATCGGGAGCACGCCCGACCCTTCCTCCAACGACATCGACATCCGATACCAGGACCGGGGAGGCTCCACCCTCACCCTCATCGCAAGGGGAATCACAGTCGGCAAACCCCGTACCTCGTCGATGACCGTGATCCTCACCACCAGCGGGCAGACCTTCAGCGCACAACCCGGCGACTGCGCACTCATCGTCCATCGATTCGAGTACGTAAGGGACAGACGGAGTCAGCGCCTCGCTCCCACCTTCGCGGGTGAACTCCAATGCGCCATCGCGGAACTCCGCAGTAACGCCATCGCGACGTTCGTAGCCGCGTTCGACCTCTGACTGAGAACCGGGGCGAGCCTCTGCCCTCTAGCCAAGGGTGCCCCTTCAGGCGACGGTGGCGGTGAGTTGGAGAGCGGCGAACTCCCGACGGGAGTCCCCGAGGGGCTCTTTTAGCCGAGACTTCGCCAGGATCCCTGGTTGGTGTCCGCGGGTACTTGAGTTTGCGCAGGTGCGTTCGGAGCTACTGGAGTTCGCCCGTGTAGCGTCGCCACTGAATGGAACCAGACCACGACGACTTTCCCCTCCGTCGCTTCCTCGGCATGGACATGGACGTCATCGAACCGGGGCACGCTGTCACGCGGCTACGCATCGGCGAGACCCATCTGAATCCCAATGGCGTTGTCCACGGAGGGGTGCTCTTCACGATGATCGACACGGGTATGGGACTTGCCGTTGTGACCGTGCTCGACGGGAATCGATGCGCCTCTATCGAGGTCCATCTCAGATTCCTGAGCGCGGCCGCTTCGGGAGTGATGGAAGCCCACTCCACCGTGGTTCGTCGAGGGGGCAGAGTGGTTCATGTCGAATCAAGGGTTCATGATGAGGCCGGGACGCTGGTGGCGACCGGGACCGGCACCTTCGCTGTCATCTCAGCCTGATCCGATCCGAGGTCGAGCGGACTTGGCTAGCCTGCGCGTCCTCAGGACGAGCCAGCCAGGCCGGTCGTCGCATCTCATTGGGGGTCGGGGCGGCAGTGGCACGGTGGTCCCCGGATTCTCGCGTCGGCCGGCTGGCTGCCGGAGTCGCGGCGCTCACGGCGGGTCTTGCCATCGCCTCTTCGGAGGTGTTGCGGCCGATCTTCCCGACCGTTGACGACGTAGCGTGCGACACGGGAGCCTCCCACGCGGTCAACGCGGTCGATCTGGCCAAGTTCGCCGCCATCGGCGTCGCAATCGTCATGCTCGCTCGTCTTGTTCGGGGACGTCTTTCGAAGACCGGTACGAGGGTCGCGTTCGTTGCCGCAATCGCATCCGTGGTGACCGGAGTGGCCAATGGGGTGGAGCACTGTGCCCACCTCGAAGCGCTTGGCCTCGTGTACGCGCTGGGACTCATGGTGAGCGTGTTGGCGACCATCGGCTACGGCATCCTCCTCGCCAGGTCGGGGGAAATACCCCGATGGATCGGGTGGGTGGTTGCCGCCGGAACGCTCGCCTTCTTGGTCGGCGCAGAGCAGGGGTGGGGCTGGCCGGTGGATGCGATCGCCTGGATTGCAGTCGGGGCGGGACTTCTGGTCCGAGCACTTCAGGCAGCCCGCGACGCGCCCAGCTAATGGTGCCAGCGGGGGCCTCCGAGTCCTCACCCGCCTGCGTTCGATCTTGAGTGCCGCGCTGACGAGACCATGACGCCGGACCGCACTCCTGCCCGGGTGAACTGCTGGTCAGGGGCCCTGAGGAACTAGATCCCCTGCCTCACGGGGTCGGTCCGGCGAAGCCGGGCCTCTTGTAAGAGAAGAAGAAGTTTGTCACAGCAGGCTGACGTATGCGTGGCCTCAACTGACGGTATCCCAGCAGCACCCACAGCAAGTGTCTGTTCTCCTGCAGCGTTCTAGCTGAGGTCAAGAACCTCACGGTAGAGCTGACGCAGGTGCTCGTCAGACATGTCCAAGATCGGCTCGTACATGAACGAGTTCAGGTGAATGTTCTCTGGTGTCATAAGCAGCACGTTTGCAAGAGTCCTGATCACTCTTTCCTCATCGGCGTACAGCTCTTGATACTTGTCGAATAGGGCGGCTGTCTGATTCTTGGTGATGCCAGACACGAAGGCGTGATCGTCAATCTTGTCCACCATGAACTGCTCTGCCGCGATTCGCACGGCAATGGACAGGACGATCTTGTTCTCGAAGTTGATGCCGGCTCCGGCAGCCAGACATCTATCTGCCTCCTGGTGAATGCTCTCGATTACCGAGCGCGTGCCATCAGCCCACGTGCCTCCTCCTTCGAAGACCCCATTGTAGGCGTCGTCAAGGTCAGCGTGCGTGATGCCACCTGAGTCGGCCTTCCAATGGAGCAGTGACGTCAGTGTAATGAAGACCGGATCCTGATCTCCCTTGGTGTATTCGATGATGTTCCGGATGAACGGGATTGAAGCGATGCGCTTCTTCGGGTCCTTGAAGAATTCGGACTTCCAGTCATTCACAAAGACGTTTCTGATACCGGTCGCCTGATGGAGAGTGAGCCCGGCACTGTCTTTGAGGGCCATGCGGCAGTGGTCGTACTGCACAAACCGACTACTCACAGTGCGGAAGAAGTCGAAGTTGTGCGTCAGGATGATCTGAGCGAAACCCGGTTCTTCCGAAATGTCCTTTAGGTACTGGATGATGGCGTACTTGTTCTTGTAGTCGAACGAGTCCGCTATATCGTCGACGATGAAGACGGTTTCCTGTTTGTCCTTCTTTCGAGCTTCGATTTCGAATATCACGTTCAGTATGTAGAAAGCCTTCTTCTCTCCTGAACTCAAGACCTCGAGCAGCTCCTGTTTCTCAACCTTCACTGCCTCCTCGCCTTCAGTGAACGTGAAGCCCAGAGTCAGGATTGGCTCCCGACTCAAGATGACGGCTGTGCGGTTCTCGGCGGTCAGTGTGAACGGGACGAAGAACCGACTGTTGAAGATGTCAATCACCTCTTCCCACTGCGTCCTCTGATTGGCCGCCTCCTCCTCTATCTCCTTCTTCCGTTTCTCTGTGGCTGCGTATTTGTCGAGCAAGTCCTTGTAGAGCCCGAGATGCTCTCGCAGGTATGACTTCCAGACTTCTTCTCTGAAGTGCTTGACATTTGCCAGCTCTGGGAGGATCTCCTCGTGGTCCACCAGATACGCGTGGAACTGCCGGACGTTCACGTTCCTCGTTATTAGCTTCTCGATCTCGGCGAACTTCTCCCGCAAGCCGGCATCGCTTGAAATCCCTTCCTTCTCCTTCTCGATGATCTTCTCGAGCTGACCCTTGCCTGTGATCTCCAAGCTGGTATCGGCATTCAGCCTGACAGTGTGTTTCGCGTCGAAGAAGCCGTGACTTGCCAGACTCTTGGCGATTTCGCTTGCGTTGTAGTAGTTGAACGTGTCTCTCGTGAAGTAGGTCGAGGCAGCCAGAAGCTCGTTGTATTTTTTGATGTAGTCCTCGATCGCTGTCTCGAAGTCCTGGGTGCCGAGGAATACCAGGACCTTCTCGTCGAAGATTGTGTCGTACGGTATGCCAGCGAATGGGGCGTCTGGCTGGGCCAGCGTTTCATCCTTGATACGAATCAGGGCTCGGAGTAGCTGGTCGTCCCCCGTGGTGAACGTTGAGGAAATCTCCGCCTCTACGTTCTTTCTTGTACCCGACTGTTTCTTGAGCGCCTTCAGGAGTGTTGCCTTGGACTCTTCAACCTCAATGTGAAGTTGCTCGTACTCGGATCGCAACTTGGCGTCGACGAGCAAGGTCGAGGTCTTCTCTGTGTGGCCGAAGAACTCATCGTACGGGCGGATCACGAGGACGTTCTCCCCCGGCAGGTCAGCACCGTGTTCATCTGTGATGCTTCGCCTTGTCACACGATCCGGGAAGACCCGATCCCTGGATGGAACGGCATCCGCCACATCCATGAACGTCTGTGCGAGAGAGGTCTTCATAGCGCCGTTCGGCGCGTAGATCGCGTATGCCCTCTGCTGGGTGAAATCGAATTGCGCCTTGAGTCTCCGAATTCCGTAGCAATTCTCCAACTCGATGTGCAGTTCGTTCACGCCAGTCCTCTCGTTGCTCAAGGCCAGAAGGGATCTCACCGGTGGATGTGCCGCATTGTCCCATACCGGACTCTTGGCGTTCCACCGAGGAGCTACGGAGTCTTTCGGGGCAGACCTCAATTCTGCGTGCCCTTAGGCACTCTTGCTGAGCGCTTCACACTTCGATGGTGAATCGAACAGCGACGGCTTGAGGGTGTTGCGGGTCCCCTGCACGCATCTCGCCGCGTAGCTCCAGCTCTGTGGCTCCAGCGAGGTTGGGGCCTCTTGTAGGCGAAGGGGACGGTCATCGCGGACAGCGGCGATGGACTCTCTGGGGCGTGTCCAGGTGAGGGACTGGCTATTCCTATATTGATTCACGTAGGGTGGGTCTGTCGGCAAGGGAGATGAATGTGAGTATCTCTTCCGCAATCTCCGGGCGACAGCTAATCGAATTCGACTATGACGGACACCACCGAGTTGTTGAACCGGCGGCCCACGGACCGCATGTGAGTTCGGGCAATCACGTCCTTCGGGGGCATCAAGTCGCTGGAACAGGCAAGACGCGAGCCGTCCCGTTTTGGGACCTCTTCCTGGTTTCCAAGATGACGAATCTCCAGGTGACGAGCACCACGTTCAACTCGGATCCTCCCGGATACGTGAGGGGTGACAAGCACATCCAGGTCCACTGCGAACTGTAGGTGCCGGGTCCCGAAGCTCTGGCTCTGCTGTGCTACTCCGGGTCCATCTCCGGCGGGGGGAGGTGACGGGCCGCGAATTCGCTGAGAAGGTGGAAGGTCGCTTCCGACAACTCGATCGCCCATGCACATGCCAGAAGGGCTTCGTCGTCACTGCGCCACTGGGGATAGCTCGTCCACTGGATCTCGCGCGATTCATCTGAGCCGGGTCGAAACGCCGACCAGAAGGCGAGGGCGCCGAAGTGCGCTGTCTCAGAGAGTTCTGAGTACACCGCCCTGAGGCCTGGCATCCGCGCTGAGGCGTGAGCAATGAGAGCTTGCATCGACTTCCGTCCGCCCTTCCTTCCAAGGTTCTCCTTGCGTTCTGTCAGCACCTCGATGTAATCCGGCCGATCGGTCACATAGCAGATGGTTGCTGCCAGCTCTGCCCAGGACCTGATCAGCGTGAACGCCGCGACTGGGTTGCTGCGACGGGTTTCCCTGACCACAGCCTCGTGAAGCCCTCGCGAGCGCGTGACAGAGGTATGAAAGAAGAGGTCGAGCACACTGATGGAAGGTCTCGCCGAGATCACCGGGCCTGCGACGTCGTCGTACCGTTCGTGCTTCCGCCTCGGCACGGGAAAGCGCCTCGTTAAAGGTGCCGAAGCTCTCTAGGTCGATTGGGATCCTCTGCCAATGGTTCGTCATGGTTTGGCATTCTCGGTCGGGTAGTGGATCGATTGTCTCCCATCAGCGAGACAAGGTGAAGGCCAGTCGAGAAGCGAAGTCTTGACAGGAGTCCCGAGGCACTTCTGACGTCGCCCCCGCTCAGCCAGCGTTTGTAAATGTCACCCGACGGCTTAGAAAGTGTGGTTGCCGGGACCCACCCACCAGCCGGGAGTCTGCTGGACATAGCCACGGTCGATGAGCTCGGCGTCTGCTGCGGCGTGCCGGGCGGCCATGTCGGCGGTGTAGACCGGTGGCTCGACACCAGGTGACAGGGTGACGACCCGCATCTTCGTGTCCTGCCACTCCTGATGAAGCTGCTCATCACTCATGGCGGCCAAGTCAGGCATGTTTTTAAGAGTACTTGATGACAAGTCCCACCCTCGGCGGTAGGGCGGTCCGGCGCTGAGGGGGACAAGGCGATCAGGCGCCCTGGGTCGTGCTTGTCGTCGACAGTTCTGCCTCCTCGTCGATCAGATGGGGACACTCCGTGTCACGGAACGCCTCGAACAGGCGCCGGGCGTCGGCGTTGGGGGCTTCTCGGTTGACGCTGTCACCACGCCAGTACGACATGCGATCGCCGGTGTAATCCGGGGCGGCCTGGTTTGCCATCCAACCCGGATCTTCTTCGGAGCGCTATCCGGGACTTGGTCACCGCGTGCGATCGGGGACCGGCGAGGAGGAGGACCGCGTCCCAGCGGATTGTTCCCGTCACCGCCGAGGATCCCAGGGGCATCGCTGGGTGTTCGGCTAGCCGAGCGGCTTCACCGGCTTTCCATCCTCACGCGGAGTCTCGTAGAGCCATTCCTCCAGCCGTACTTTGACGGCGGGCCACTCGTCGTCGGTCATCGCGTACCAGGCGGTGTCGCGGTTGCGGCCCTTGACGATCATGTGGTTGCGGAACACGGCCTCGAAGGTGAACCCGAGGCGGAGCGCCGCAACCCGGGATCGCTCGTTGAGGGCGTCGCACTTCCACTCCACACGCCGGCAGGCGAGGCGGTCGAACGACTCGTGGAGCAGCAGGTAGGCGACCTCGGTGTTCACCGTGGTCTGCTGCGCCGCAGGCGTGTACCAGATGTGGCCGATCTCCACCCGACGATTCGCCGGATCGCGGTTGAGCAGCGAGGCCATACCCACCGGACCAGACTCGGCCTGCGCCGTCCACCATCTCGGGTCCTCGGAGTGGACGGTCGTCTCCATCCACCCTGCCATGGCGGCGGCGTCGGGCCATGGGCCGTAGCCCATGTAGGTCCAGACCGCTTCCCGATCGTGATCGCCGTGGGTCGCCTCGAAGAAGTCGGGTGCGTCGGCGGGATCGGGGCGCCGTAGGGTCACCTCCTCGCCGACGATCACGTCGGGCGCCTCCCCCACCGGTTCGACCCGCTCGACCGTTTCACCGACCGGAAGGTCGGTCACCGCTCCACTACCCCCAGCAGTCGGCCGGTGTCGTCGACGACGGGGACCGGGGACACGAACGCCTCCAGCTCGTCGACCGAATCGAGGGAATCCTCGGGAGACACGAACACCGACTCCCGGGTCACCGAGCCCACCGTCGCTGCCGGATCGGCGGCCTCGAGGTCGCGGCGGCTCACCGCCCCCACCAGCACGCCGTCGACGGCGACCGGAGCACTGTGATTGCGGAGCAGCCGCAGCGCATCGGCCACGAGCATCTGCGAGCCGAACGGATCCGGCTCGACCATCTCGTGGAAGACCCGTCGCGGCGAACTGCGGACCACGATGGCACCGCTCGGCGAGCCAACCACCAGCTTGCGGCCCGGACCGAAGAACTGCCTCTGCAACCACGACCCGCCGGGAGCGCCCACCACGAGCAGGGTCCCCTCGGAAAAGGTGCCGACGAGCGCCCGGGCGCTCTCCGCCCGCACCACCTTCGAGGGAAGGTCCGGCACGAGGGCGGCGATCTCGGCGAGGATCGTGTCGGTGGAGCCGTCGTGGTCCGGGTCGGGTGACGCCGACACCAGGGAGCCCTCCACCCCGAGCGCACCGCTGAGACGCTCGGCGACATGGGCGGCCAACGCCGAGTGAGGCCCCCCGCCGATGGCGGCGACAACCGACCCTACGGCGTCCGCATCGAAGCCGTTGGGGACGGCCGTGCCCACCAGGTCGAACGAACTCAGCTTGCGGGCCACGAGGAGGTCGGCCCGGGTGTCGATGACGGTCCGCTTCAGGTCACCTTCGACGGAGTTTGGCTCGGCAGCGGCGAGGAGCTCGGCGAGCTCGGCGCACCCGGCACCCCGGGTCCAGACGACGGACCAACGGCCGCCGTTCATCGGGGAGGAGCCCCGGCCGACGACGGACTCGCAGAGACGGATACGGAGGTCACGTGCACGAGACGCTACACGCCCCACCCGGAAATGCCCCGACGGCTCACGCGATGGCGCCCTTCCCCCGCTCGAGAACCGCCACGAAGGAGGCCTCGTCGACGATCGGGACGCCGAGTTCCTCGGCCTTCTGGATCTTCGCTGCACCGGGAGACTCGCCAGCAACGACAGCGTCGGTCTTCGACGACACCGACGAGGTGACCTTTCCGCCCCGCTCCTCCACGGCGGCCTTCGCCCCGTCGCGGGAGAATCCCTCGAGCGTGCCGGTGACGACGAGGGTCACCCCGGCAAGCAGCCCGGTGTCGACCCCTTCGGGCTCCGGATCGGCGGTGCGCACCCCGGCGGCCTGCAGCTTGTCTACGAGACGCCGGTTGTCGGGGTCCGACGACCACTCGCGAACCGAGCGAGCAATCTCCGGGCCGACGCCCTCGATCGCGGACAGGTCCTCCTCTGAAGCCTTCATCAGCGCCTCCAGGCTGCGAAAGCGGCGAGCGAGGACGCGAGCCACGGTCCCCCCGACGAGCGGTATCCCCAGAGCGGTGACGAG
>Ga0326597_10008251_pt1 | contig 14080 bp, 9 predicted proteins | sample RVTome_12_FD_203789 | JGI IMG/M metagenome (GOLD analysis project Ga0326597, IMG submission 203789) | Soil microbial communities from uranium-contaminated site in the Upper Colorado River Basin, Wyoming, United States - RVT100D185 | ecosystem: Environmental > Terrestrial > Soil > Contaminated >... | reverse complement strand
ACGAAGGCGGCGCGGCGGCTGCCCAAAGCGTTCTGGCCAGTGGTCCGCCGGAAGCTCGCTGCGCTCCACCAGGCTCGAACGCTTCAGGACCTGCGGCTACCCTCCGGCAACAGACTGGAAGCGTTGAAGGGTGATCGGACCGGATACTTCAGCATCCGGGTAAACGAACAGTATCGAATCACGTTTCGATTCGAGGAAGGAAAGGCCGGCGATGTCGCGTGCGAGGGCTACCATTGACGGACCGCGGTCCGTGCTGGACCTGAAGCGGCCGCCGACCTCACCTGGGGAGATGCTGCTCGAGGAGTTTCTCCGGCCAGCCGGACTCACTCAGGTAGAGGCCGCGCGGCGCATGAGAGTGCCGCTCAACCGCCTGAACGAGATCATCCGCGGGCGGCGCGGGGTCACCGCGGATACCGCGCTTCGACTTGCTCGCCTGTTCAAGACCTCGCCGGAGTTTTGGATGGGTCTACAGTCGGACTGGGATCTCTGGCATGCGGCGGCAGCGCAGCGTCGAGCTGGATAGGCAGGCCGTGTCCCACCCGCATCACCCCAACTTTCAGATCCCGGTGACCCAACGTCGACTTGTTGCCTTGCGTGGAGCACCCGTTGCCATTAGCATCGGGCGAGTCGACTCATGCGCCTTGCCGTCGGCACGAAGCTGGGCTCCTACGAAATCACATCTCCCCTGGGATCGGGAGGTATGGGGGAGGTTTATCGGGCGCGCGACGCGAAGCTCCACCGAGACGTCGCCGTCAAAATCCTTCCCGACGCCGTCATCGAAGTCCCCGAGCGCCTGGCACGATTTCGGCGAGAGGCGCAGGCACTCGCTTCGCTGAACCATCCCCACATCGCCGCGATCTATGGGCTCGAGGAGGCGGACGGGCAGCCCTTCCTCGTTCTGGAGCTGGTTGCGGGTGAAGACCTCGCCGAGAAACTGAAGCGGGGTCCCATTGCACTCGACGAAGCGCTCGCCTTCGCCCGGCAAGTGGCGGAGGCTCTCGAGGCGGCGCACGAAAGAGGGATCATCCACCGCGACTTGAAGCCCGCCAATATCAAAGTTACTCCCGAGGGCAAGGTGAAGCTCCTCGACTTCGGCCTTGCGAAAGCGTACTCCCTCGAAACACCGCGGCCCGATGTCTCGCAGTCCCCGACCCTCAGCCGAGAGGCGACGGCAGCAGGGGTGATTCTCGGAACCGCGGCGTACATGAGCCCGGAGCAAGCTCGAGGCAAGACCCTCGACAAGCGCACCGACGTCTGGGCTTTCGGTTGCGTTTTGTTCGAGATGCTCACCGGGCGGAAACCCTTCGAGGGGGAGACGGTGACGGACCTCCTCGCCGCGATCGTGAAGAGCGAGCCGGACTGGTCTCTTCTTCCTGGCGAGACCCCCTCTCGAGTCCGGGATGTGCTCCAACGTTGCTTCAGGAAGGCGCCCGACAAGCGTCTGAGGGATGTGGGCGAGGCGCGCCTCGCGATCGAAGCGACGGAGGATGGGGATGAACTTTCGAAGGCTGTACCCAAGCGCTCGTTCTTCCCGTGGTGGGGCACGGCCGCCATCGCGATCCTGGGAGCTCTCGCGGGCGGGCTCGCAGCCTGGGTCCTGAAGGGAGAGGGCGCGAAGCAGGTGGTGCGCCTCGCGACCGTCCTGCCCCTGGATGAGAACCTCGTCTTGTCTCGATCTCGCATCAGGGTGAGCCCCGACGGAACGAAGCTCGCCTATTGGGTGGGCGCCCTTCCAAATCGGGCGCTTGCCGTGAGACCGCTCGAGACCCTCGAGCCCAGGATCATCGAGGGCTCCGAGAATGGAAGGGGGGGCCTCTTCTCTCCCGACGGCGACTGGATTGCCTTTATCGTTCAAGGCCAGCTCAAGAAGGCGAGAATCGATGGAGGCGCGTCGTTGACCGTTGCTGACCTATCGGCTGCGATGTCGGGGATCTACTTTTCAGGAACCTGGGGAGACGACGGAGAGATAGTCTTCAACGGTCCATCAGGGACACTCCTCCGTGTGTCTGCAGCCGGGGGGACCCCCGAAGAGGCAACGACGCTCGATCGCGGGCGCGGCGAGATCGCTCACTGGGTGCCCGAGATCCTCCCTGGGGGAAAGGCCCTCCTCTACCTGGCGCTGGTCGCACCTTCGAAACGACAGGACCTCGTCGTGAGGTCAATGGAGACGGGGGAGACGAAGGTGCTCCTCGAGGGAATAACGGGACCGGCTCGATACGTGCCGACGGGATACCTGTTGTTCGCTCGGGAGGACAACCTGTTCTCCGTGCCCTTCGATCTCCGAAGTCTCGAGTTGAGGGGAGAACCTTTTCCCGTCGCCCAGGATCTCGAAGTCGACGTGTACGGTGAATACAGGACGGCACAGTTCGACGTATCGCAGGACGGCACGCTCGTCTATCTCGTCGATACTCCTGGAATCCGGACCGGCTCGCTAGTATGGGTGGACCGTCACGGGAAGGCCACGCCGGTGGCCGAGGAGCGAAATGCCTACATGGTCCCTCGGTTGTCTCCCGACGGTGGCCGCATCGCGTTTGCCGTACTGGATGAGGGAACGGGCCAGCGGGACGTGTGGGTTCTCGATCGGAACCGGGGCACACGGACCCGGCTCACGTTCGGAGACGGACTCTCGACGGATCCGGTGTGGTCTCCCGACGGCAGAACGATCGCGTTCGCCTCGACTCGGTCAGGCCGTTCGTTCAACCTCTATTCCCTCGCTGCGGATGGAACCGGAGAGGCGACCCCGCTCACGAACCCGGAAATGACCTTATCGGCTTTTCCTCGCCAGTGGCTTCCGGACGGAAGCGGGCTTCTCACTCAGGTCGGCGGCGCCCCCTCTCTAGATATCGGCCTTCTTCGAGTTGGCGGGAGTTTCGAGGAAGAGATCCTTCTCGGAACGCGGTTCGAGGAGCTCGAGCCCAGCCTTTCGCCCGACGGGAAGCGGCTCGCTTACGTCTCCGACGAGTCCGGCCGGAGGGAGGTCTATGTCCGCGACTTTCCCGGTCCTGGGCGGCGGTGGGAGATCTCGGCGGACGGCGGCGACGAGCCCCTCTGGGCGCCGAGCGGTCGCGAGCTCTTCTATCGCAACGGCAACCAGATGATGGTCGTGCCCCTCTCGGTGGAACGCGAGCCCGGCACGCCCGTCGTCTTGTTCGAGGGAGAGTACGAGCGGGATCCCTATGCGATCGACGCTCGAAACTACGACCTGTCTCCCGACGGAACGCGCTTCCTCATGATCCGCCGCGAAGTCGAATCGGACCGCCGGCAGCAGCAGTTGAACGTCGTTCTCAACTGGTTCGAGGAGCTGAAGCGCCTCGATCCGAATCGCTGATCCGCGAGACCGGGGCGCGCATGGAGTGGAAAAGCTCGATGTGCCCTTCCACGATCCGCTTGCGCTCCTCCTCGTCGACGTCGAGCGTCCATACCCCGCGCTGCGCGATGCCGCCGAGGATGATGCCGTCCGAGCGCGGCATCATGTGCAATCCGTTTCCGGGGACGGCGCTCGGAGTCGAAACGCCTCCGTTGGTCGAATAGTTCACTTCGGGCTGGGGCACGACGACAGTCAACTGTCCTTTGAGCGGGACCAGCTCTTCATCACCGAAGAGCGCTCTCGCTCCGATACCGCTGCAGTTGACGACGAGAGATTCGCGAAGCCACATGAGGTCGTTTCTGGTGTCGAGCTTGCGGATCACGATACGGCCCCCGAAGCGCTGGAAGTCCTCGAGGAGCGCGTCGAGATAGATCGAGGGCTCGATGCGCATCATGAGGCCCTGCACCGCGTAGGTCGTGGGGAAAGGGTGCTCTCCCGGCTGCAGCAGCACCTGACCCGTCTGCACCTCCGCCGGGAGGAGCTCGATCGAGCCCGATGCCGCCCGGGCATCGTTCGTCGGGGTGTAGGTCGAGACCCAGGAGATCCCGTAGCGGCGACCCACGAGGAGCTGGAGCTTCCGGTACGCGAGGGTCACGGCGCGGCGGAACTGCTCTTCCCACTCCGGGGTGACGCTCTTGAGATCGACCAGCCACGCCGTCGGCGTGAAGCCGGCGAAAGCCATGTTCGACGTGGTATCGGGCGGCACGGCCATGGCGTAGATCGTGACCTCGAAGCCGCGCCGCTGGAGCTCGCGCGCGCAGGAAAGGCCGACCGCGCCGCAGCCGATGACCGCGGCGCGGCGGTCGAGATGAGAGAGCGCCATCTCGGAGGCCATCTGGCCCGTTCCCCATCCGAGGGAAATGCCCGCGCCGCCATGCCCGTAGTTGTGGATGACGGTCTTGCGATCGAGCTTCTCCGAGCGCAGCACGAATCCCGCGTCCCGATGAGGCCTGAGGCCCACCGTGGTCCGGATGATCCGATCCCACGAAACGTCGGCGGGGGTCAGGGGAACCGGCGGTCGGGTCGGGCTCGAAGGAACGGAGCGGGAGCTGCACCGGCTGAGTCCGGCCCCGAGCGCCGCGAGCCCCGCCGTCTCGAGAAATCTGCGTCGATCCACGGTTCGACCTCCTGAAGCGCCGGGGATCATAACAGTTCTGATACTTTGAAGACCAGGATTAGGAACGGTCCTGGACTATAATTTGCCATCTTTCCCGGCGACACGCATGGCACTCAGCCCGGGCGTTCGACTGACCCACTACGAAGTGGGCTCCCTTCTCGGCGCCGGAGGCATGGGTGAAGTCTACCAGGCGCGGGATACGACGCTCGCTCGAGACGTCGCTCTCAAAGTAATCCCCGACGGCTTCTCTCGGGACCGGGAACGTATCGCTCGCTTCGAGCGTGAGGCGAAGCTCCTGGCTTCCCTCAATCACCCCAACATCGCCGCCATCCATAGCTTCGAGCGAGAGGGCGACATCCACTTTCTCGTGATGGAGCTCGTGCCCGGAAAGACTCTCGCGGAGATTCTCGCTTTGGGACCTCTTTCGCTCGAAGATGCGCTTTCTTATTTTCGACAGGTCGCGGAGGCTCTCGAGGCGGCGCACGAGAAGGGCGTCATCCATCGCGACCTCAAGCCCGCGAATCTCAAAGTAACCCCCGAGGGAATGATCAAAGTCCTGGATTTTGGTCTGGCCAAGGCGTTCCAGGAGGAGCCGGCGGCAGCCGAAAACCTGTCGCAGTCTCCCACACGGGAAGGCACGCGCGCGGGAATCATCCTGGGAACGGCGCCCTACATGAGCCCGGAGCAGGCGCGGGGGAAGAGAGTCGACAAGCTCACCGACGTCTGGTCTTTCGGCTGCGTGCTCTATGAAGCTCTTACGGGGCGCGCCGCGTTTCACGGAGAGACGGTCACGGATACGCTCGCGGCCGTGGTGAGGGCGGAGCCCGATTGGAGCGCCCTTCCCAAAGAGACACCGGGAACGATTCGAACATTGCTGGAGCGGTGCCTGCGCAAAGACCCGGCGCGACGACTCCACGACATGGCCAACGTTCGGATCGAGCTCGAAGAGGCGCCGTCGTTGCCCTCAAGCATTTCGCAGGCGCCGCGGGCTCGATGGAACGTGTTTGTCCCATGGACGGTCGCCGCCGTCGCGCTCGCCCTCTCACTCGCGATCCTCCGCAGGAACGATGTCGACCGACCGATGGTGACCCGTCTCGAGTTCACCCTCCCGACCAATTTTTTCCTCACCGGACCCGTGGTCGCGCTCTCCTCCGACGGAAGGCTTCTGGCGTACATAGGCCAGCAAGGCCCCTCGAGGCAGGTGTATCTGCGCCCATTGGATCGAAACGAATCGAAGGCCCTTTCCGGAACCGACAATGCAAGCTCCGTATGGTTCGCGACGCACGATGACTCTCTCATCTTCACCACGGCCGGCGCCGTAAAGAAGGTTTCTCTTTCGGACGGACTCGTCACTTCCCTCGCTCAGGCTTCGGCGTTTCTTGGCGCGAGCGCCAGGCTTGATGGCGGCGTTGTTTACGCCGCCAACGACGGCCTCTATACGGTAGCGGCGGCCGGTGGAAAGCCGGAGAAGCTCGAAATTCCGGGGTCGCCGCAAGAGCAATACCGATGGCCCGTCGTCCTTCCGTCGGGAAAAGCGGTTCTGTTCACTCGCTCGAGCCTGGAGCCCGGGTTCGAGTCTCGCATCGAAGCGCTCTTTTTCGATACCGGAGCCACGCGAACCGTAGTCGAGAACGCGACCTTCCCCCGCTACCTCGCCACCGGGCATCTGCTCTTTGGCCGGGGAGAGACGATCTTCGTGGCCCCCTTCGACGAGAAGCGGTGTGAAACAACCGGGGCGGCGGTGCCCGTTCTCGACCACGTTTGGATCAGCGCCCTCGGCTCGGCCCACCTGGCGGTCTCGCAAGGCGGCACTCTCCTCTACGCCTCGACGAACGAAGTCCGAGGCCGGCTAGTTCGGGTCGATCGCAAGGGTGGAGAGGACCTTTTGATATCTGTGACCCGAGCCTACGGGGACCCGCGCGTCTCGCCGGACGGACGAAGGATCGTAGTAGAGGCCGAGGGCAAGCTCTGGCTCGTCGACCCGGAGCGTGACACGGTGACCCGCGTCTCATTCGGGCCGGGCCCGTTGCAAGACCGCGCCGTTTGGACTCCCGATGGCGGGCGCATTCTCTTCCGTGGCGGGAGTGTTATCTCATCGAAAGCGGCGGACGGAAGCACCGTCGAAGAAACCGTGCAGACGGAGGCGAGCCTATTGCTCCCCACCTCGGTCTCACCCGACGGGGAGACTATGGCCGCCTTAGAGGTGAGCCCTCTGACGTCCGGGGACATCGTGATGATTCCTCTACACCCAGGCGGAGAGAAGAGAACGACTTTCCTCGGGACGACCGCCTACGAAGGTGGCGCGCAGTTCTCACCCGATGGGCGCTTGGTCCTCTACGCGTCGAACGAGTCCGGCCGCATGGAGATCTACGTGCAGCCCTATCCCGGGCCTGGCGCCAAAACCCAGATTTCGGCCGACGGAGGAAGCCAGCCGCGATGGCGCCGCGATGGGCGAGAGATCTTTTACCGCAACGGCCCGAAGATGATGGCGGTCACGGTTTCGAGCGGGGAGCCACTCACCGTCGGGAAGCCCTCTCTGCTGTTCGAAAGGGATTACTCCTACAGCCAGGGCGTCACCATCCCGAACTACGACGTCACTCCCGACGGGCATTTCGTGATGGTGAAAACCGAGCCGCCCAAGCTCAACGTGGTGCTCAACTGGTTCGAGGAGCTGAAGCAGAAGGTTCCCGCACGCTAACTAAACGTCTGAAAGCGGTCAGTGTCTCTAAGTTCAAGGCGACCTGTCTCGAGTTATTGCGCAATGTAAAAGAGACCGGCGAGCCGATTCTGGTCACCAAGCACGGGAAGCCGATCGCTGAAGTGCACGCGCCCCAGGGGAACCGTGCCCGGAGCCCTTTCGGATGCATGAAGGATAGAACGAAGATTCTAGGCGACATCCTATCCCCCGCAGTACCGTCGGCGGAGTGGGACGTATTGAAAGGGTGAGGATTCTTCCGTTGGGGCACGGCGATCCGGCCGATCGTTTCCTCGCCGCGACTGCGGCCGTCTACAACCTGACGCTCGTCACGGGAGACGAGAAGCTTCTCGACGGAAGTGGTTACTCGGTGATGCCAAACGATTGAGCCCCTCGTCAAGGAGCGAGCCCCATCTTGCGCCGGATCTCCAGGAAACGCGGCTCGGAGCGCCAGGGGTCGAAGACCGGCCGCCCAACGGTGGTCAATAGCTGCGGGAGGTGCTTCTCGAAGCCATCCTCGAGGAGTGCGAGCGCCTTCTCTCTGTCTCCGGCCCGGGCATGGAGTGTGCTCAACGTCATCGGCGAGAACTCTTCTCGGGGGAATGATTCGACCCACGCCTTCGCCTCGCTCGTTTTCCCCTGGGCCACGAGCTGAAGGAGCGTTCTCCGTCTTTCGTCGAGGCGCTCGGCCTCGGTGAGCGCCTCTTCGATCCTGCCGCCATCCCAGAGCGCATCGGTCAGCATGATTCGGGCGCCGGAAAAGTCCGGGTCGAGCTCGAGGGTCTTCCGGCACTCTCCGATCGCCTCCGGGTAACGCCTCGCCTGATAGAACTTGAATCCGAGCTCCCGCGAAAGGATGGGAGAGGTCGGCTCGAGCTCTCGCGCCTGCCGGGCCTGTGCGATCGCTTCGTCGTGGCGTCCCACGACCATCAAGAGCTCCGAATACCACTGATGGGCCACGGCGTAGCGGGGCTTGCGATCGATGGCCTCGAGGAAACCCTTCTCCGCCGCCTCCCAGTTCCAATCGTGAAGAAACGAAATGTACGCGAGCGTGGTATAGGCCTCGGCGAGGTTCGGGTCGAGCGCGAGCGCTTCCCGCGCCGCGGTCCGCGCATTCGCCATGGCGTCGGTCGGGGGGAATTCCTCCTCGGCCCCGTAGAACTGGGCCCCGAGGAGGACGTAGCTGTCGGCGAGCCCCACGTGAGCGAGAGCGAGAGCGGGATCCCGCGCGAGCGCCTCTTCGAAGAATCGAATCGCCTTCTTGAGGTCCTCGTTCGTCCGACGGTTCCAGTGGAAGCGGCCCTTCCAGTACGCCTGATAGGCCTCGCTGTTGGAGGTGACCTCATCGCCGGTCAGCGTGAGCCGCAACGCCTGCGAGATGTTCTGCGCGATCTCGTTCTGCACCGTGACGATGTCGGCGAGCTTCCGGTTGTACTGTTCGCCCCAGAGCTGCGTCCCGCTTCCGACGTCGACGAGCTCCGCTTGCACGTTCAGGTTCTCGCCCTGCTGGACCACTCGTCCCGTCACCACCGCTCCCACCTTCAGCTCTCGACCCGCTTCCAGGGGGGCGAGCCCGCGATAGCGAAACGCGGTGCTTCTCGCCATTACCCGGAGCTCGGGGACGGGCGAAAGGCGGTTGATCAGGGTCTCGGCGATGCCCTCGCTGAGATAATCGATCTCGGGGTCGCTCCTGGTGTTCTCGAAAGGGAGGACGGCGAGCGAGTCGATGGTCGCACTCGAGGATCCACTGGACCCCGCGCGAAAGAGCACGATTCCGAGGGCGGCGAGAAGCCCGGCTGTCGCAACCAGAGCGCCCCACCGCATTCCCGCCCGTTCCCTGGGTGTGGTGGCGGGCCTGTCGGGTCGTCCGGTGACGCTGTCGGTGTCGCGCTTGAGCCGCTTCAAGTCCACCATCAGGTCCTTGGCATTCTGATAGCGGTGCTCGCGATCCTTCTCGAGAGCCTTGAGAATGACGCGCTCGAGCTCGGGAGGCACGCGGGGGTTGTGATAGCTCGGCGGTCGGGGACCGAGGTTCAATATGGCGTCATAGATGAGACCCGAAGTCGCGCCCTGAAACGGAAGCTTCGCCGTCGCCGTCTCGTAGAGAACGACACCCAGGGAGAAGATGTCGGTGCGCCCGTCGATGGGCTCTCCGCGCACCTGCTCCGGGGACATATAGATGACGGTGCCCGGCGTCGAGTCGTGAGAGGAGAGGCGCCCGGAGTAGGTATCGACTTTGCTCGCGGAGAGCGCTTCCATCGCCAGCATCCGGGCGAGCCCGAAATCGAGGATCTTGACGTGGCCATCCGGCGTCACCATGATGTTCGCGGTCTTGATGTCGCGGTGAACGATCTGTTTCTTGTGCGCGGCTTCCAGGGCTTCGGCGATCTCGGTTCCCAGGTCCAGGACCTGAGCGAGGGGAAGAGGGCCGGAAGCGATCTTCTCGAAGAGCGTAGTTCCCTCGATGTACTCCATGGCGATGTAGGCTTTGCCCTCGACCTCGCCAATTTCGTAGATCTTGCAGATGTAAGGATGGTCGAGCGCCGCCGCTGCCTTGGCCTCCCGGAGGAAACGCTCGCGCGCGGTCTTGTCCTCTTCGAGAGCCGCCGGGAGGAACTTCAGCGCGACCTTGCGATCGAGGGCGGTATCCTCGGCGAGAAAGACCTGGCCCATGCCTCCCTTGCCGAGAGGCTCGACGAGCTTGAACTGCTTCCACATTTCACGGGCGGCAGGCATGCGTTGGCTCCCCCTGCTCGAAGCGAGCGACGGCAAGATACCCCAGTTTTCGACTCGATTTCAAAGGGGCTACTTTCCCACGCAGTTGCAGGCGAAAGCGACCAGTGCGACCCTGTTGCGTCGCGCCGGCTGCGCGGCACCCGTCAGGAGGGCTGACATGAGGACGATGGTGAATTCGAGAATGCTGGTGTTCCTGGTGAGCTCAGAGGCCGTGATGGCGTTTTCTCAACCCGTGCCCGTCGACAACGACGACATCGGCGGCGTGGTCGAGAGCGAGAGAGGGCCGGAAGCGGGGGTCTGGGTGATCGCGGAGACCACCGAGCTTCCGACGCCGTACGCCAAGATCGTGGCCACCGATGACGAGGGCCGCTACCTGGTGCCCGATCTTCCCGAAGCGAGCTACCGTGTATGGGTTCGGGGATATGGGCTGGTGGATTCGCCCAAAGTCCGAACGACACCAGGGAAGACGCTGAACCTCACGGCCGTCGTGGCGCCCGATGCGCGCGCCGCGGCGGAGTACTATCCCGCCGGATACTGGTTCTCGCTCCTCCACGTGCCGGAGGCGAGCGAGTTCCCTGGAACCGGACCCGACGGCAACGGCATTTCGCCGGAGATGAAAACCCAGGCTCAGTTTCTCAGGAACTTGAAATCGGGCAACTGCTGGGCCTGTCATCAACTGGGAAACAAGGCGACGCGAGAGTTCCCCGAGGGTCTCGGAACGTTCGATAGCCCGGTTTCCGCCTGGCACCGGCGCCTCGAGTCCGGACAAGCGGGGGGCAACATGGTGGGCGGGCTCGAAGTCCTCGGCTCGAAGCGAGCGCTCGCGATGTTCGCCGACTGGACCTCCCGCATCGAAGCGGGAGAGCTCCCGCCGGCGCCGGCGCGACCTCAGGGCGTGGAGCGCAGCGTCGTCATCACCGAGTGGGACTGGGCTGACCCGAAAGCGTACCTGCACGACGAGGTCTCGACGGACCGGCGCAATCCGACGCTCAACGCGAACGGTCTCATCTACGGAGCGCTCGAGCTCAGCGCCGACTACCTTCCCGTTCTGGATCCCGTGCGCCACACCGCGGACCGGGTGAAGTTGACGGTGCGCGATCCGGCGACGCCACCGACCTCGGCCAAGATGCCGGCCCCTTCACCTTACTGGGGCGAGGACGTGCTCTGGACGAGCAAGAACAACGTGCACAATCCGATGTTCGACGAGAAGGGGCGGGTCTGGATCACCTCCGCCGTTCGACCTCCGGACAACCCGGACTTCTGCAAAGAGGGGTCGACTCATCCGTCGGCGAAGCTCTTTCCGATTCCGAGAGCGAGCCGTCACCTCGCGGTCTACGATCCGAAGACCAAGAAGCTCACGCACATCAGCACCTGCTTCGGTACGCACCATTTGATGTTCGCCGAGGACGAGAACAACACGCTCTGGACGAGCGGCGGCGGCCAGGTCGTCGGCTGGCTGAACACGAAGAAGTTCGATGAGACGGGAGATGAGGTAGCTTCTCAAGGCTGGACCGCTCTCATCCTCGACACCAATGGCAACGGTAAAAGAGACGACTACGTGGAGCCCGACCAGCCCCTCGATCCCGCCAAGGACAAGCGGTTCGGCGGCGCCTTCTACTCCGTGGCGCCGGCCCCGGACGGCTCGATCTGGGGATCGGTGCTCGGCTTTCCCGGCGCCGCCGTCCGGCTGAATCCGGGGTCGAACCCGCCCGAGACGGCGCTCGCGGAAGTGTACGAGCCGCCGGTGGGAAACCCGAAAGCGCCGGTTCAAGGTTTCTCACCGCGCGGCATGGACATCGACCGCGACGGCGTCGTGTGGGCGGCTCTCGCGAGCGGACACCTCGGAAGCTTCGATCGAAGGAAGTGCAAGGGACCGCTCAACGGGCCGACGGCGACCGGCCAGCACTGTCCCGAGGGTTGGACGCTCTACCCCGAGCCCCTGCCGCAGCTCGGAGGTGTCGCCGATTCGGGCAGCGCCGAGGCCAGCTACTACACCTGGGTCGACTGGTTCGACACCTTCGGGTTGGGAAGTGGTGTCCCCATCAACACCGGCAATGCCTCCGAAGGCCTGCTGGCTCTGAAGGACGGGAAGTGGGTCGTCCTCCGCGTCCCGTATCCACTGGGTTTCTACACCAAATGGATGGATGGACGAATCGACGATCCGAACGGCGGCTGGAAGGGCAGGGGACTGTGGGCGACGGTGAGCACCCGTGCCCCCTTTCACATGGAAGGCCGCAAGGGGACGACGAGCAAGGTCCTGAAGTTCCAGCTCCGCCCCGACCCGCTCGCAAGGTGAGAAAACGACACGGCCGCCGCGGCGAGCCGGAACTTCCCGAAGACGGTTGGTACGGTTTCGGGGAGGATGCCATCTGGGCCCTGGACTTTACGGAAGGCGGAGCCCCCTACGGCCCCACCCGGGCTGAGCTGAGAGAGGCGAGCGAGCGCATGCACTCCGGTCCCCCGTGGGCGCGTGCCAAGTCCATTCTTAGCCTGGCCATGAGCACGCTCGCACCGGCGAACTCTAAAATCGACGTCGGCCGCGTCATCCGGCTCGGCGACGGGCTCTCTCGTATTGCTCTTGGCGCGGCGGTCGAGGTCTCGCCCGATCCCTCGGGCCTCTCTGGAGCTTACGTCGTTCTGCTTCCTGGACGGGACGCGACCCCCGATATAGACATCCGCGCCAGGCAGGAAATGCGTCTCCTTCACCGGCTGTCGAAGTACGAGCTTCCGTTCCGGATTCCCAGAGTGCTCGGAGCGTGGCCCGAGTCGGGACACCGGGTCGTGGTCCGAAGCTTCCTCGAAGGTGTCGAGCTGGACCTGCGCGCCGGACGGCAGGGTCGAGTGCAACCCTGGGAGGTCGTCGCCCAGCTTGCTTCAGCCATCCACCAGATCGACGCCTCCGACTTCGCGGACTTGCTTCCGGGCCACGCCACCTGCCAGGCGGCGTGGACTCTCTTCAGATCTTCAAAGGCCTCGATGCTCCCGAAGCCCGGGACGCCCTGGCGTGGGCCCAGCGCCACCTTCCGCCCCCGGCGCCCGCGGCGCTTCTTCATGGCGACCTCCTCGGGCAGAACATCCTCCTCTCGCCAAGCGAGCCCCCCGCCTCATCGACTGGGAGTACGCCAGCCGGGGCGATCCGGGCTATGACCTCGCCATTGTCACCCGAGGAGGGCGCCGCCCCCTTCCAGATCGACGGTGGTTTGATGCGTTTGCTCGACGCCTACCCCCGCGCCGGTGGCATCTCCCTCGAGCCTGCTCGGGTCCACTTCCACGAACTGTGTCTCGTTGCCGGCTGGTATCGCGAGAGCCTGGAATCGCCTGGCGCGATCCCCCGGATCAAATCCTGTCGCGCCTGAGAAACTTGCTCCAGCGTCTGGGAGACTAATTAACGCCCGAAGGTCACGCGTCCCGTCAGTACTCGCTCTTCGTCTGCGCGGCGAGCCAGAGCTCACGGAACTTCTCTTGCACCGACGGATCGAGACTGTCCGCAAACTCTCGGGAGAGCCCGTTGGCGCGAACGAGGGAGATGACGTCCGCCAGATCCACCAACCGGTCCGGTGAGGACATCCCGGACGCCAGCTTCAGCTCGATGAGAGTTCGCAAATCGACGACACGGTACGGCTCATCTCCGAGCGGAATGGAGGCGGGGTCGGGGAAGCGTACCGGTTTGGGTCGACCGTCGCCGGGGAATCCTCCGCTGACGAGGAAATCGACGCTCACGCCGGTTTCCGCGTCCTTGACGCCGCGGGAGCCGGCAAACTTCTCGACGTAGCCTCGACCCAGCCAGACCTCCTTGAATCGCGCCAGGCCCGCGGCCGTAATCAGAATGTCGATGTCTACGGTGAGGCGGAGGTGACCTCGGACGCCCACGGCGAGCCCGCCGGCGAGGGCGAACTCGATATGGAGCTCCTCCAGCCGCCGAGCGAGGCGTTGCAACGTATCGTGAACTTTGGATGCTCCCACGAGAAAGCCGTCTACCTCCAGGAGCATTTTCTCAAAGATCCCTGTCATCGTTACAAGGCTACGTTGCGGCGTTGCCGTCTGCAACCTAGGTTTAGCGAGCCCCGGGATCCGAAAGGCCGTTGAGGACAACGCGGATCTCGGATGCGGTACCCGCGCGATCTACGATGAAGAGGAACCTCTTGCCATCCGGAGAGATGTCGTA
>Ga0326597_10008250_pt1 | contig 14080 bp, 13 predicted proteins | sample RVTome_12_FD_203789 | JGI IMG/M metagenome (GOLD analysis project Ga0326597, IMG submission 203789) | Soil microbial communities from uranium-contaminated site in the Upper Colorado River Basin, Wyoming, United States - RVT100D185 | ecosystem: Environmental > Terrestrial > Soil > Contaminated >... | reverse complement strand
CCTGTTCTCGCGCGTATCGCCCGCCGAGTGGAAGTACCAGAGCCTGCACGGCGCACTCTGGAGCGGCGGCTGCTTCGTCTACGTGCCGCAGGAGGTCGAGGTGGAGCTGCCCATCGAGTACGCCGCGGGCTCCGCCACGCCGCAGCTCGCGCTCTTCCCGCACCTCCTCATCGTCGCCGAGGCGAACAGCAAGGTCACCGTCGTGCAGGAGGGCTTCTCGCCCGCCGTGACGGGGTTGAACGTCGTCGCCGGCGCGGTCGAGGTGATCGCCCGCGAAGGCGCCCAGGTGTGCTTCGTCGATGTGCAGCGCTGGGGCCCCAGCGTGCAGGACTTCTCGACCATGCGCGCGTCGCTCGACCGCGCCGCTTCGTTCCAGGCGGTCCTCCTCGGGCTCGGCGCTTCGCTCACCAAGTCGCGCCTCGACGTGCTCCTCGACGGCGAAGGGTCGCGCGCGGAGCTGCTCGGCCTCTTCTTCGCCGACGCCGATCAGCACTTCGACTACGATACGCGCCAGGACCACGTCGCGCCTCGGACGGAGAGCGACCTGCTCTTCAAGGCCGCCCTCACAGGACGCTCGGCGTTCGCCTGGAATGGCGTCGTCGATGTGCGCGCCACGGCCAGCGAAGCCTCCGCCAACCAGACCAGCCGCAACCTGCTGCTGAGCGGCGAGGCGAGCGCCTCGCCGACGCCGATCCTCGAGATCTCCGCCTTCGACGTGAAGCGCTGCTCGCACGGCGCCACCGTCGGGCCGGTCGATCGCGAGCAGGTCTTCTACCTGCAGTCACGCGGCATCCCGGCCGAGGAGGCGGAGCGCATGCTCATCGATGGCTTCTTCGCCGAAGTGCTGGAGCGCGTGCCCTCGGAGCGGCTGCTGCGCCGCGTGCAGGCCGTCCTCCAGACTAAGCAGGAGGCGAGTTAAGACGACCTCGTAGGGACAGAGCTTAGCTCTGTCCGTCCGGCGAAGCCGGACGCAAGAAGCGAATCGGGTGAAGATGCGAGATGGCTGAATTCGTCAAGGTCGCCAAGGCAGACGACGTTCCCGCCGGCCAGGTCAAGATCTACAACGTCGACGGCCGCCAGATCGCGCTCTGCCACGTCGGCGGCGAGTACTACGCCATCGATGATGTCTGCACGCACGACGCGGGGCCGCTCGGCGAAGGCGAGCTGGACGGCTACGAGATCGAGTGCCCGCGCCACGGTGCCCGCTTCGACGTCAAGACCGGCCGTGCGCTCACGCTGCCCGCCGTCATGCCCGTCAAGGCCTACGCCGTGCGCGTCGAAGGCGACGACATCGAGGTGCAAGTGGAATGACCACGCGCACGTTCGTCTCGTGGGTGCAGCCCGTGGCCGATCGGCTGCGCGAGAACCGGGCGCAAGTGATCGGCTTCGCTCGCTCGATGCCGCCTGACGCCTGGGACCGCCCGAGCCCGCTCGACGGGTGGACCTGTAAGGACATCCTCGCGCACATCGGGGGCGGGAACGACCGGCTGTTCCAGCAGATCCTGCGCGCCGTCGTGTCGAGGCAGCCGCTCGACCCAGCCCTTTTTCAGATCGACACGGACGGCGAGAACGCGCGCGGCGTCGAGGGGCGCCGGGACTGGGCGGTCGAGCAAGTGATCGCAGAGCTGGAATCGACCGGCGAGGACGTGCAGGAGCTGCTTGCGGGCCTTCGAGAACAAGATCAGGAGCTGCGCCACGACCAGTCTCCGATCAGCCTCGGCCAGTTCCTCGACATCGTCTACGCGGAGGACCACGACCTGCTGCACCTCGCGCAGCTCCGTACCGCGATGGAGGGTATGTCATGACCACAAGGACGTTCGCCCCATGGGTGGAGCCCGCCGCGCAAGAGATGCGTTCGGGCCGGCAGGAGGTCGTTCGCGCGGCGCGCAAGCTGCTGCCCGAGCACTGGTCGCTGCCCAGCCCGCTGGAGGGCTGGACCTACGAGGACCTGCTCGCGCACCTCGCCACTGGCGACTGGGTCTTCCAGACGGTGCTCGGCGCCGTGGTCGCCAACAAGCCGATCGACCTTGCCCTGATCAACCCCGACTCCGTCAACGCGGGCAACGCCCGGCGGGTGCAGGAGCGCAAGGCCGCCTCCGTCGACGAGTTGATCGCCGAGGTGGAGACGGAGGGAGAGAAGACGCAGGAGCTGCTCTCCCGGCTCTCGGAAGCCCACGAGGGCCTCACGCAGGAGGGCGCGCCGATGTCCATGGCCGATGCGCTCCGCGCCTTCCCCGGCCATGACCGCGACCACCTGGCGCAGCTCAAGACCGCGCTCGATAACGTGATGCTGTGAACGAAGGACCAGGGAACATGAGTGAGCTAGACGTCCAGCGCATCCGCGCCGACTTCCCTATCTTGGGCCGGGAGGTGCACGGCCATCCCCTCGTGTACTTCGACAACGCGTCGACGACGCAGAAGCCGCGTCAGGTGATCGACGCGCTCGTCCACTACTACGAGCACTACAACGCCAACATCCACCGCGGCATCCACACGCTCGCCGAGGAGGCGACCGCCCGCTACGAGGAGACCCGTCAGAAAGTCGCCGACTTCATCGGCGCGCCCGGCCCGGAGACCGTTGTCTTCACGCGCAACACCACGGAATCGATCAACCTCGTCGCCAACGCCTGGGGCCGCAAGTTCCTCAAGCCGGGCGACGAGATCGTGCTCTCCGTGATGGAGCACCACAGCAACATTGTGCCCTGGCAGCTTATCGCCCAGGCGACCGGCGCCGAGCTCCGCTTCATCGACATCGATGACGAAGGGCAGCTCGTCTGGGAGGACGTGGAGCGGCTGATCGGACCGAAGACGAAGCTCGTCGCCGTCACCCACATGTCGAACGTCCTCGGTACCATTACGCCTGTGCGCCAGATCGCCGCGCTCGCCCACATGCAGGGCGCGCTACTGCTGGTCGACGCCGCCCAGAGCGTCCCCCACATGCCGGTCGATGTGCGAGAGTTGGACTGCGACTTCCTCGCCTTCTCCAGCCACAAGATGCTCGGCCCCACGGGCGTCGGCGTCCTCTACGGCCGCCGCGACCTATTCGAGGAGATGGACCCGTTCCTCGGCGGCGGCGAGATGATCCGTCGCGTGCGGCTGGAGGAGTCGACCTGGAACGACGTGCCTTGGAAGTTCGAGGCCGGCACGCCCAACATCGGCGACGTCTGCGCCTTTAGCGCCGCAATCGACTACCTGCAGAGCCTGGGGATGGCCAACGTCCGCGCCCACGAGGTGGCGCTGACGCGCGCCGCCTTGCGCCGCCTCTCGTCCATTCCCGACGTGACGCTCTACGGCCCCGAGAGCGCGGACGCGCGCGGCGGCGTCGTCGCGTTCAATCTCCAGGACGTCCACCCTCACGACGTCGGCACCGTGCTCGACCGCCACGGTGTCGCCATCCGCGCCGGCCACCACTGCGCGCAGCCGCTGATGCGCCGCCTCGACGTCGTCGCCACGGCCCGCGCCAGCTTCTACGTGTACAATACAGAGGAGGAGCTCGATGCCCTCGTCGAAGGCATCGAGGCGACGAAGAGGTTGTTCCGTGCCCCAGCCCGTACCGGAACCTGAGTTTGATGAGCTGTACCGGGAGCTCATCCTCGACCACTACCGGAACCCGCGCCACCGCGAGCCGCTCGCGGCGCCGGATGTGGTCGCCGAGGGCTACAACCCGCTCTGCGGCGACGAGGTTGAGCTGCGGCTCGTCTTCGACGACGGTCGCGTGCGCGACCTCAGCCTCAGCGGCCGCGGCTGCTCGATCAGCCAGGCGTCGGGGTCGATGCTCACCGACGCGGTGATCGGCAAGCCGGTCGATGAGGTGCGCAAGCTAATCGACATGTTCTCGGCGATGGTCACCGATCCCACGCTGACCGCGCCGGAAGCGCTCGGCGACCTGGAGGCGCTCCAGGGCGTCGCGAAGTTTCCCGTGCGCGTCAAGTGCGCCACGCTCGCCTGGCACACGCTCGAGGACGGACTCAGGCAGCGCGAGGCTGGCGGCCAGCTCGTCCGGCACGAAGAGTAGAGGAGGCAGCGATGAACGACAACCGGCAGCAGCAACAGCACAATCAACAGCAGCAGATGTTCCTTGGCATGCCGATGAACTGGGAGTGGGACCTGCGCAAGATGGCCCGCAACTACTGGAACCCGGACGACGACCGGCTCTTCCCGCCCAAGGTCTTCGGCATCGGCTGGGACCTCAACGGGCACGCGCTCTTCCGCCGGCTCGGCGTGCTGCCCGGCCAGGAGACCAGGAAGGAGTGACCGCGGTGCAAGTCGCCAACGAAGAGCTGGTGCGCGAGGCGCTCAAGGACGTCTTCGACCCCGAGCTGCGCATCAGCATCATGGAGCTCGGCCTCGTCTACGACGTGTCCATCGACGACGGCAAGGTGCACATCACCTATACACTGACCAGCCCGGGCTGTCCGCTCGGCCCGGTGATCGATGGCCAGATCCAGGATGCGGTAGTGGACCTGCCTGGCGTCAAGGAGGTCGTCTCGGAGCTCACCTTCAATCCACCCTGGGACCCGCGCACGATGGCGAGCGACGAGGTCAAGATGCAGTTGGGCATTTGGTAGGAGGGTGCATGGGCTTGCCAAGTGCCGTGGCGTGACGTAAGATACGCCACACCCCCAACTGAGGGTTGAGCACGAGGGCCGAGGCCCTCGCTGTATTTCACCGGCCACCGCCGAACGGGGCTTGTGAAATGTGGTACAATTGGCGAACGGACGGTTGACCATGCGATCGAAGGCGCCGGCCAAGCAAGGGCTCTACGACCCGCGGCACGAACACGACTCGTGCGGGGTGGGCTTCGTCGTCGATCTCAAGGGGCGGCCGTCTCACGCCATCGTCCAGCAGGGCATCCAGGTCCTCCTCAACCTGCAGCACCGCGGCGCGTGCGGCTGCGAGGAGAACACCGGCGACGGCGCCGGCATCCTCATGCAGATGCCGCACCGCTTCCTCAAGGCCGAGTGCGACAAGCTCGGCATCAAGCTGCCTGCACTCGAGGAGTACGGCGCCGGCATGGTCTTCCTGCCCCGGAACGTCGAGAGCCGGGCCGCCTGCGAGCGCCTGTTCGATCAGATCGTCGAGGAGGAGGGCCAGCGCGTCCTCGGCTGGCGTGACGTGCCGACCGACGACTCGTCCATCGGCCCGACCGCGAAGGCCGGCGAGCCCGTCGTGCGCCAGGTCTTCATCGGCCGCAGCGACGCCGTCGCCGATGGCGCCGCGTTCGAGCGCATGCTCTTCGTCATCCGCAAGCGGGTCGAGAAGGCCGTCAAGCGTTCGGACATTTCCGAGCGCGAGATGTTCTACGTCCCCAGCCTCTCCTACAAGACGATCGTCTACAAGGGGATGCTCAAGTCCGATCAGGTGACGGCGTTCTATCCCGACATCCTGGACCCGGCGGTCGAGTCCGCGCTGGCGATGGTCCACTCGCGTTTCAGCACGAACACGTTCCCCAACTGGGCGCGCGCGCACCCGTACCGCTACCTCTGCCACAACGGAGAGATCAACACGCTGCGCGGCAATATCAACTGGATGCACGCGCGCGAGAGCCTCTTCGAGTCCGACCTCTTCGGTCCGGACATCGGCAAGGCGCTCCCGGTCATCGATGAGGACGGCAGCGACTCCGCCATGTTCGACAACGCGCTCGAGATGCTCACGCTCGCCGGCCGCCCGCTCGCCCACTCGATGATGATGATGATCCCTGAGCCCTGGAGCGGCCACGAGACGATGCCCCAGGACAAGCGCGATTTCTACGAGTACCACGCCTGCCTGATGGAGCCCTGGGACGGCCCCGCCTCGATGGCCTTCACCGACGGGCTGCGCATCGGCGCAGTCCTCGACCGGAACGGCCTCCGCCCGTCGCGCTACTACGTCACCAAGGACGACCTCGTCGTCATGGCCTCCGAGGTCGGCGTCCTCGACATCGCGCCCGAGCGCGTGCTGCTCAAGGGCCGCCTCCAGCCCGGCCGCATGTTCCTCGTCGATATCGAGCAGGGCCGCATCATCGATGACGGAGAGCTCAAGCACGAGATCGCCAGCGAGCACGACTACGGCCTCTGGCTGCGCGAGCACCTCGCCGCGCTCGAGGATCTGCCCGACGCTCCCCTGGAGCACGAACCCGACCACACCACCGTGCGCCTGCGCCAGCAGGCGTTCGGCTACACCAACGAGGACCTGAAGATCCTCATGGGCCCGATGGCCAGGGACGCCAACGAGCCCGTCGGCTCGATGGGCACCGACACGCCGCTCGCCGTGCTCTCCGACCGGCCGCAGCTGCTCTACAACTACTTCCAGCAGCTCTTCGCCCAAGTGACCAACCCGCCGGTCGACGCGATCCGCGAGGAGCTGATCATGTCCGTCGACACCACGATCGGCCCGGAGCAGAACCTGCTCCGCCCGGCGCCGGCGTCGGCGCACCAGATCCACCTCAAGTCCCCGATCCTAAAGAACGAGGAGCTGGCCAGGCTCCGCCAGCTCGACGGCAGCCCGCGCTCTCGCGGCTTCAAGTCGGTCACGCTGCCCATCCTCTACGAAGTCAACGAAGGCGGACGCGGCCTGGAACGCGCGCTCGATGCCCTGCGCCGGCAGGCCAGCGAAGCGATCGCCGCCGGCGACGACATCATCATCCTCTCCGACCGCGGCATCGATGCCGAGCACGCCGCCATGCCGGCGCTGCTCGCCGTCGCCGGCGTCCATCACCACCTCATCCGCGAAGGCACGCGCACGCGCGTCGGCCTCGTCATCGAGACCGGCGAGCCGCGCGAGGTGCACCACTACGCGCTGCTCCTCGGCTACGGCGCCGGCGCGATCAACCCCTACCTCGCGTTCGAGTCCCTCGACGACATGATCCGCCAGGGCATGCTCTCCGAGCTGGAGCACGCCGAGACGGTAAAGAACTACGTCAAGGCCGTCAACAAGGGCGTCACCAAGGTCATCTCCAAGATGGGCATCTCGACGGTCCAGAGCTACCGCGGCGCCCAGATCTTCGAGGCGATCGGCCTCAACCAGGAGTTCGTCGATACCTACTTCACCTGGACCGCTTCGCGCATCGGCGGCGTCGGCATCGACGTCATCGCCGAGGAGGTCAAGCTGCGCCACCGCCACGCCTTCCCGGAGCGCTCCGTGAACGGCCGTCAGCTCGACCCGGGCGGCCAGTACCAGTGGCGCGCCGACGGCGAGTACCACCTGTTCAACCCGCAGAGCGTACACAAGCTTCAGCTCGCCTGCCGGACGAACAACTACGACGTCTTCCGCGAGTATAGCCAGCTCATCAATGAGCGCTCGCGCCGCGTCGCGACGCTGCGCGGTCTCATGGAGTTCCAGCCCGCCGCGCAGCCCGTCCCGATCGACGAAGTCGAGCCGGTGGAGGTGATCGTGCGCCGCTTCAAGACCGGCGCCATGTCCTACGGCTCGATCAGCAAGGAGGCCCACGAGTCGCTCGCCATCGCCATGAACCGCATCGGCGGCAAGAGCAACACCGGCGAGGGCGGCGAGGACCCGGCCCGCTACGTCCTCGACGACAACGGCGACTCGCGCAACAGCGCGATCAAGCAGGTCGCCTCCGGCCGCTTCGGCGTCACCAGCCAGTACCTCGTCAACGCGCGCGAGCTGCAGATCAAGATCGCCCAGGGCGCCAAGCCCGGCGAAGGCGGCCAGCTCCCCGGCCAGAAGGTGTACCCGTGGATCGCCAAGGTCCGCTACGCCACGCCGGGTGTCGGCCTGATCTCGCCGCCGCCGCACCACGACATCTACTCGATCGAGGACCTGGCCGAGCTGATCCACGACCTCAAGAACGCCAACCACCATGCGCGCATCAGCGTCAAGCTCGTCGCCGAGGTGGGCGTCGGCACCATCGCCGCCGGCGTCGCGAAGGCGCACGCCGACGTGGTGCTGATCAGCGGCCACGACGGCGGCACCGGCGCCTCGCCGCTCACCAGCATCAAGCACGCCGGCGTGCCCTGGGAGCTCGGCCTCGCCGAGACGCAGCAGGTGCTCGTCCTCAACAACCTGCGCAGCCGCATCGCCGTCGAGACCGACGGTCAGCTCAAGACCGGCCGCGACGTCGTCGTCGCCGCCCTCCTCGGCGCCGAGGAGTTCGGCTTCGCAACCGCGCCGCTGGTCGTGCTCGGCTGCATCATGATGCGCGTCTGCCACCTCGACACCTGCCCGGTCGGCATCGCCACGCAGAACCCCACCCTGCGCGACAGGTTCACCGGCGACCCGGAGCATGTCGTCAACTACATGCGCTTCATCGCGCAAGAGGTGCGCGAGCTGATGGCAGAGCTCGGCTTCCGCACGATCAACGAGATGGTCGGTCGCACAGACAAGATCGAGATGCGCGAGGCCGTCGCGCACTGGAAGGCGCGCGGCGTCGACCTCTCGCAGATCCTCTACCAGCCGGACGTCCCAGACGATGTCGGCCGTTACTGTCAGATCGCCCAGGACCACGGCCTGGACAAGGCGCTCGACAACACCACGCTGCTCGATCTGTGCAGGCCCGCGCTCGAGTGCGGCGCGCGCGTCGAGGCGACGCTGCCCATCCGCAACGTCAACCGCGTCGTCGGCACCATCCTCGGCAGCGAGCTCACCCGCCGCTACGGGCCGGAGGGCCTGCCGGAAGACACCATCAAGCTGCACTTCCAAGGCTCCGCCGGCCAGAGCTTCGGCGCCTTCGTGCCGCGCGGCATTACGCTCACGCTGGAAGGCGACTCGAACGACTACATCGGCAAGGGACTCTCCGGCGGCAAGATCATCGTCTACCCGCCCAGGGCCTCCACCTTTGTGCCGGAGGAGAACATCATCGTGGGCAACGTCGCCTTCTACGGCGCGACGGCCGGCGAAGCCTACGTCCTTGGCATGGCCGGCGAGCGGTTCTGCGTCCGCAACAGCGGCGTCCACGCCGTCATCGAGGCCGTCGGCGACCACGGCTGCGAGTACATGACCGGCGGCCGCGTCGTCGTGCTCGGCCCCACCGGCCGCAACTTCGCCGCCGGCATGTCGGGCGGCGTCGCCTACGTCCTCGACGAGGCGGGCGTCTTTCCCCAGAACTGCAACAAGGAGATGGTCCAGCTCTACGCGCTCGACGACGAGGACGAGCGCAAGCTCGTTCACGCCATGGTCCGCCGCCACGCCGAGTACACCGGCAGCCGGCGCGCCAGGGGCGTGCTCGCGCAGTGGGATCGCCTGCTGCCCAGGTTCGTCAAGGTGCTCCCGAACGACTACAAGCGCGTCATCGAAGCGCAGCAGCGCATGGAGGCGGCCGGCATGTCCGCCGACGAGGCCGCGATGGCCGCCTTCGAGGCGAACGCGCACGACGCCGCGCGCGTGGGCGGGCGGTAGGCGATGCATGCAACCGCCGCTGCGGCCGCTCCATCCCGATAGCTCGTTCAGCCAGCCCAAGCTCGATGAGTTCGCAAGAATGACGACGGAGCAGCTTATCAAGTCCTTGGAGCCGGGCCAGCCGGGCTCGCTGAAGGTGCGGAACGATGGCACGATCATCGATGGACATCATCGCATTCGGGTGCTCATGGACCGCGGCATGGATGTGGACTCGCTACCGAGAGAGATGGCAACGTGATGGTGACGTTGTACGGCGTTGACGGGCCCTGGAAGGGGCAGCTGGCCATCGCATCGCGGCCACGCGGAGGCGACTGGCTGGAAGACGATCTGCGCGCGCTCCGCGCCGCCGCCGTGGACACGTTGGTCTCGCTGCTGTCAGGTCCAGAGGTGGCGGAGCTCGGCCTGGCGGCTGAGCAGGCACTTGCCGGCAGCCAGGGCATCGAGTTCGTCTCCTTCCCCATCGAGGATCGCGGCGTGCCCCGCACTGCCGAAGCGCAGGAGCTGCTGGCGCGCATCGCGGACCTGCTCGCCGGAGGCAAGTCCGTCGCCGTCCACTGCCGCTCAGGGATCGGCAGGTCGGCGACCGTTGTGGCAGCCGCCCTCGCGCTGGCCGGCGTTCCGGTCGACATCGCGTTCCAGAGCATCGAGGACGCTCGCGGTCTCTCGGTGCCCGACACGCCCCAGCAGCGAGCCTGGGTGGCGGAGTTTGCCGAGACGATCGCTCCCGCTCGCAAGGCGGCATCCTAGCTACCATGGGTAAGCCGACCGGATTCCTGGAGTTTCAGCGCGAGCTGCCGCCGTCGCGGCCGCCGGCCGAACGTATCCATGACTGGCTCGAGTTTCACGAGCACATGGACGAGGCGAAGCTTGGCCAGCAGGGCGCCCGCTGCATGGACTGTGGCGTGCCCTTCTGCCACACCGGCACCCTCCTCGATGGGATGGCCTCCGGCTGCCCGATCAACAACCTGATCCCGGAGTGGAACGACCTCGTCTATCGCGGCCTCTGGCGCGAGGCGCTGGAACGCCTGCTCAAGACGAACAACTTCCCGGAGTTCACCGGCCGCGTCTGCCCCGCCCCCTGCGAGGGCTCCTGCGTCCTCGGCATCAGCGAGCCGCCCGTCACCATCAAGAGCATCGAGTGCGCCATCATCGACAAGGCCTTCGAGGAAGGCTGGATCGTCCCCGAGCCGCCGGCGAAGCGCACCGGCAAGAAGGTCGCTGTCGTCGGCTCCGGCCCCGCCGGCCTCGCCGCAGCCGACCAGCTCAACCGCGCCGGACACCTGATCACCGTCTTCGAGCGCGCCGACCGCATTGGCGGCCTCCTCATGTACGGCATCCCGAACATGAAGCTCGACAAGCGCCTCGTCCAGCGGCGCGTCGATCTGATGGCCGAGGAGGGCGTCACGTTCGTCACCAACACGGAGGTGGGCAACGACCTGCCCGCGCAGCAGCTCTTCGCCGAGTTCGACGCCGTCGTCCTCTGCGGCGGCGCCACCAAGCCGCGCGACCTCCCCATCGAGGGCCGCGACCTCAAGGGCATCCATTTTGCGATGGAGTTCCTCCACGCCAACACGAAGAGCCTGCTCGACAGCGAGCTCAAGGACGGCAACTACATCTCGGCGAAGGACAAGGACGTCATCGTCATCGGCGGCGGCGACACCGGCACCGACTGCGTCGGCACCACCATGCGCCACGGCTGCCGCAGCCTCACGCAGTTCGAGATCCTGCCCCGGCCGCCGCTCGAGCGCGCGCCCGACAACCCCTGGCCCCAGTGGCCGAAAGTCTACATCCTCGACTACGGCCAGGCCGAGGCCGCGGCCGCTTTCGGCGCCGACCCCCGGCGCTACAGCATCACCACCAAGCGTTTCGTCGGCGACGAGCGCGGCCATGTCAAGGAAGCGCACACCGTCGAGGTCGAGTGGGTGCGCGGCAACGGCGGCCGTCCCGCGATGCGCGAGATCCCCGGCACCGAGAAGGTCTGGCCCGCCCAGCTCGTCCTCCTCGCGATGGGCTTTCTCGGCCCCGAAGACCCCGTGCTCGCCCAGCTCAGCGTCGAGCGCGACGAGCGTTCCAACGCCAGAGCCGCCTTCGGCGAGTTCGCCACCAGCGTCCCCGGCGTCTTCGCCGCCGGCGACATGCGCCGCGGCCAGTCGCTCATCGTCTGGGCGATCGCCGAGGGCCGCCAGGCCGCCCGCGAGGCCGACCGCTACCTGATGGGCGAGACCGACCTGCCGTAACCGGGCGACTGGTTCGGAGTTGGTTGGTATCAGTTCGAGCAGGCTCGTGTTTTCGCCGGCGGTTGTGCACGTAGTTGGAGTAGGCGCGCTGCGCGGGGTCGCGCAGCAGCACGATCAGCGCGCTGGTAGTTGAGGTCGAAGAAGTGGACCTCCTTTCTGGCGGCCGGCAGCACGTTCGGGTGCTGGAGCAGATAGCTGTAGAGCGAGCTGGTTCCGCATTTCTGGGCGCCCACGACGACGAAGTCGGGCAGCGCCCGAGCCCTGGAGGTGGCCGACCGGAAGAGCCCGGCGAGGATGGCGGCCCGGCCCTTGCCACGCTTGCGCCGGCGCTTGTCGATGCTGGGCATCTCGTCGATTGTGCCGTCGCCTGCCGCCGGCGGTCAAGCCGGCGGTAGGGCATGGGGGCAGGTAGCCTTAGCGGCCGGAGCATGGCTCCGGCCGCCGTTCGCCTGGTTGTGACGTGGGAATGCCGCTATTCGGGTTGCGCCATCGCGAGCACTTCCTCGCGCGTGGCGTTCATGCTGTGCACGTCCTTGCCGTGCTTCTGCACCTCGCGCACCAGGTCGTCGTCGCTCTCGGAGCTGAAGCTCCAGCCGCACGGGCACTTCACGACCTTCTTGGCCATCGTTCGCCCTCCTTCCTCGGCGTATAATAGCAACCGGTTCTCGATGAACGGCTGGCGGAATCTTGGCAGGAGCTTGGCGTCGTGACGCTGCGTGTCTATCTCACCGGGAGGGCCAGCATCGAAGTCGATGGCGACGTGGTGCTTTCCGAGCGACAGTTTCGCGGCCGTCAGGAGCGCGTCGCCTTCGCCTACCTGGTCCGCGAGCGCGGCCGCCCGGTCACCCGCGAGGAGCTGGCCGCGGTGCTCTGGCCCGACGAGCCGCCGCCGGCCTGGCAGACCGGTCTGAGCGCGATCGTTAGCCGGCTGCGCGCGCTCGTTGCGCGCGATGAGCTGGCGAGGCGTTCGCTGAGCATCTCGCGCGGGTTCGGCCAGTACCGGCTCGACTTGCCGTCCGACACCTGGGTCGACGTCGAAGCCGCGGTGCACGCGGTGGACGAGGCCGAGCGACGCCTTCGCGGCGACGAGGCGCGCGCCGCGTTCGGACCCGCCGTCGTCGCGTCGAGTATCGCGCGCCGGCCGTTCCTATCGGGTGACGATGGCGGGTGGGTCGCGCAGGAGCGACGCAAGCTGGACCGCGTGCGCCTTCGCTCGCTCGAGTGTCTCGCGCGCGTCTGGCTGGCAACGGAGGAACCCACGCTCGCGGTCGAGGCCGCCGCGGAGGCGCTCACGCTGGAGCCGCTGCGCGAGAGCAGCCATCGATTGCTCATGCAGGCGCACGCGGCCGCCGGCAACCCGGCGGAGGCCGTGCGCGCCTACCACGCGCTGCGTGAGTCGCTTGTCTCGGAGTTGGGGACGGACCCGTCGCGCGAGACCGAGGCGCTCTACCTGGAGCTGATCGGGTAGGCGGCCGGAGGTGACTTGATGCGCCGGCTAACGCTCGCGGTTTCGTTGATTGCCCTCGGTTGCATATTGGGACTGTCCGGCGGCGACGCTGCCGCACAGGACACGGGCGGCACGATCCGCGGCGTCGTCTTCCACGACGTGGATGGCGACGGCGTGAGGGACACAGACGAGCCGGGCCTGCCTACGAGAGAGGTCGTGCTCGCGCCGGGGGGCGCGAGCGAGGTCACGGACGAGGACGGCGAGTACTCTTTCGAGGCCGGCGCCGGCGAGTACACCGTCAGCGTGATACAGGATCAGATCTCGCGCCCTTGCGTTGGCCCTCCCGTGGACGGCTATTCGTTCAGCCCGCTGTTCTTCTTAGATATCGCTTGCGTCGACGTTACGAATCCATGGGATGGGACCACGCCCGGCTCCGTGGCCATGACCTTAGTTGCTGGCGCGACGCGGGAGGTTGACTTCGGCCTCCGGCCCGTCGACGTGGTCACGATGGCCGGTTACGCGATCCTGGAGGACGACTTCGCGCCGCCGGGTACGGTGATCGAAGCGCGCTTCGAGGGGACGGAGTGCGGCCGCACGACGGCGCGGCCGGGCACCTTCAACATGCAAATCGAGGTCTATGGTGCCGGCGAGCGCTCCGGCTGCCCGGCGCGCAACGATCTCGTGGGTTTCCTTGTTGGCGGCGTGTCCACGCGCAGTGAGGTGCGCTGGGTGCCCTTCACCGAGACTGTCAACGACGGTGGCTACCTCAACATCGGCCTCGTCGCGATCGAGCAGCACGCCTGGTATTGGACCCAACCCGCGGTTGATGTGCCGCCGCCCGATGGCACCGTCGTTCAGGCAGTCGTCGGCGGCACGGTCTGCGGGGAAGCGACGACGACGGCCCACCCGATCGGCCAGGGTTCTGCGCAGCACATCGTCGGCTTCTCACGGCTCATCGTGCCCTCGGATGACATCCAGCCCGGCTGCGGCCGGCTCGCTGCGACGGTCTCCTTCCGCTCAGATGGCGAGGAGGTGGGCACGGTCACCTGGCAGCCGGGTC
>Ga0326597_10008249_pt1 | contig 14080 bp, 12 predicted proteins | sample RVTome_12_FD_203789 | JGI IMG/M metagenome (GOLD analysis project Ga0326597, IMG submission 203789) | Soil microbial communities from uranium-contaminated site in the Upper Colorado River Basin, Wyoming, United States - RVT100D185 | ecosystem: Environmental > Terrestrial > Soil > Contaminated >... | reverse complement strand
TCATCGCGCACAGCCGCGACGACGACATCATTCCGTATTCCCACGGCAGGAAGCTCTTCGATGGGGCGAACGAGCCGAAGGCGTTCCTGGAAATGCGCGGCGGCCACAACGACGGGTTCATCTTCACGCGGCCGGAGTGGGGCGCGCAGCTCGCCGCCTTCCTCGACCGACACTCGGCGGGAAAGTGATTCCGGGGGCGTATAACCCGGGACATTGACAAAGGGCATGCGAATGGCGGATTGCCTCTTCTGTCGGATACTCGCGGGTGAGTTGCCCGGTTCGTTTGTTTACCGCGATGATCACTGTGCCGCGTTCATGGACATCCAGCCGGTGAACCCGGGACATATGCTGGTCGTGCCGATCCGGCACGCAGCGTACCTCGCCGAGTTGGACCACTCCATGTCCGGGCGCCTCATGCAAGTTGCGCAAAACCTGGCGGCTGCGCTGCGCCAGAGCGACTTGCGGTGCGAAGGGGTGAACCTGTTCCTCGCCGACGGCGAGGCGGCGATGCAGCAGGTCTTCCACGTTCACTTGCATGTTCTCCCGCGATTCGCGGGAGACGGGTTTGGATTGCGCTTCGGGCCGCATTATTCACAGCGCCCGCCCCGTGTGGATTTAGAGCGAGCGGGCGCACAAATCCGCGAAGCTCTCGAGCGGCTTCCCCCGGCCGGCGTCTAACCTGACAGCGAGACCCCCGCGCCTTGGCGCGCTCAACAGTGGTCCGGACTCGACCGTTGCGGGCGGAGGCTACCAAGGGAATCAGCAACCTATGCAGTAATCGAGCGGCCGTGCAGGACGGGCTTGACATATACATAACTACTAAACTAGTCTTATGAGCATGTCGAAATCCTATTCTCGGGCACTTCCCCGCGCATGGACGGGGCAGTCGCGGGTGTTTACCGCACTGGGTGACGAACATCGCCAACGCATCCTGCTCATGTTCGAGCGGGACAGTGAATTGACCATCAAGGACATTGTCGATGCGTCCCCCCTTTCCAGGACGGCCGTCACGCATCATGTCCGCGTGCTCAGGCAAGCGGGGGTGCTGATGGCGGAAAAGCGCGGCAAGGCGGTCTTTCTGCGTCCAAACTCCGGGCGCGTACTCGAGGCCCTGAACGCAGTGCGACAATACATTACAAAGAAACTTTGAGGCGTTTCGAATCCGATCGCGGATTCGGGGCCTTTCAGTCAACAACGGACAAGCCGCCATGTCGCAGACATCCGTTCGACCGACTGCCATCCCCAGCTTCGCGTCGTTGTCTCATTTGCGCGCGCGCGACCGCGCCGGCTGGGCGATCACGTGCGCTGCGGTGGCGATTACCGCATCGGGATTGTGGATGTCCCTGAACGAATCGTTCTGGATGTGGGCTGCGGGACAGATTGCGCTGGCGCTGGCACTGCTTCAGTGGTTCGTCATCCTCCATGAGGCGGGTCATAACACCCTATTCCGGACCCGACGCTTGAACCACCTGGCCGGGCACGTCGCAAGCGTCTTTGCTCTGATCCCGTTTCATAACTGGCAGCGCATCCACGCGCGGCATCACAAATATACCGGGTGGCAGGATCTGGATGCGACAACCGCGTTGCTGGTCCCGCGAGCAATCAAGCCATGGGAGCGCTGGGTCATGAATTTTGCCTGGGCGACGGGTCTGCCGCTGTTTTCGGTCCTGTACCGGATCCAGAATTTCTGGAATTTACTTCGTGTCGAGCGTTACCTTGAGCGCGCGGAGGATGTACGCGCGGCGCGTCTTAATGCATGGGCATTGGGTTTGCTTTATGCGGTTGCAACAGCTGTCATTGGCCCGTCGACGCTGCTCACTACCGCCGGAGTGGGCTTGCTGCTCAGTCTGATGGCACTGGACTTGATCCTGCTCAGTCAGCATACGCATATGCCGTCTAATTTGAGCCACGGCGCCCCTGCGCGTCCCTTCCCGCCGCAGCAGCAGGAACAATTCACACGTTCACTGCGCCTGCCGGAGTGGCTCTCGAGATTTCTGCTGCGATTCGACATGCACGAAGTTCACCACATGTATGTGCACATTCCCGGATATGACCTGCACGAAATTCCATACGCAGCGCAAAACGAAGTGAACTGGCTGGACTGGACAAGGGAGGCCAAGCAACTCTCGGGAACTGACTTTCTGTTCGGCAGCCGCGAGCAAACGGGCTTCAACCGGTAATGGTTGTCTCGTCCTCATTTGGCTGCGCGGTGTTCATCGTGGTGGCGATGAGCCTGGCGGGAATCGCGCACGTGTTGTGGCTGAGGAGCCGTTGGTCGAAAGACTTCAGCCAGCCTCTGGACGGCGGGCTGACGTTCCGGGGTCGGCGGCTTTTCGGCGCAAACAAGATGCTGCGCGGGCTGATGGTGATGCCAGTTGCCGCCGCGTTGACGTTCTCCGCGATCGGGGTGTTGCGAGAATGGCTCCCGGGCTGGCTTGCAGCGGGGATGTGGGATCTGGCTGCCGGCGAGTACGCGCTGCTCGGCCTCGCGTGTGGCCTGGCATTCATGATCTTCGAGCTGCCCAATTCCTTCCTGAAGCGCCAACTCGACGTGACGCCGGGGGAGGCGCCGCGCCGATCGTGGCTCAGGCTCTTGTGCTTCGTGTTCGATCGATGCGATTCGACCCTGGGCGTCATGCTGGTTACCGCGGTCGCGCTGCCGGTGTCGGGCGAGACATGGCTCTGGGTGTTCATACTCGGCCCCATCAGTCATACCGCCTTCAGCGCGCTGCTTCACAGGTTCGGCGAAAAGGCGCGCGCGCTGTGAGCAGGTCCGGACCCATGCTGATTCCTCTCGGCAGCGCGGACGCCATTCGGGAGTGCGGGGCAAAAGCCGTGAACCTTGCGCGGCTCCAGCGATTGGGCTACCGGGTCCCGCCCGGCATGGTCGTCATTGACGGCGCGTTCCAGCGCCATCTGCGTGGCGCGGGGCTGGAGGATATTTGCCGGGCCTTCGTGTCGGATCTGCCCGTGCTGGAGGCAGCCGAGATCGGTCAAAGAAGCGGAGCCATCCGCGCGCTCATTTTCGATACGCCCCTCGACCCGGAATTCCGCAACCAGCTCGAGCGCTCCTACGAGAACGAATGGCGCGGCAAGCTGCTTGCGGTGCGAAGTTCCGCGGCCGGCGAGGACGGGTCCGGTGCGTCTTTCGCCGGGCAACTGGACTCGGTGCTGGGCGTCGGATCCCTGGAGCGGCTCGAGCAGGCGATCCGAAGAGTGTGGGCTTCCTTCTGGTCCGAGCGCCGCCTCCATTACGCCCGCCGCAAAGGGTTTGGAGAAATACGAATGGGCGTCATCGTGCAGGAGCAAGTCAACGCCCGGTATTCCGGAGTGCTGTTTACGCGCAACCCTGTTACCACGCCGCAAGGCGAGCAAGCCGTCATTGAATATACGGCCGGCCTTGGAGATCGTCTGGTAGCCGGGGAGGTGACTCCCTATCGGGTGCGCGTGCGCCATTCCGATTTGGAGATCATTCCGGACGGGATGGATGAAATTCCGGCCGGGCAGGAATTGCCCGCCACGACGCTCAAGGAATTGACGCGCATCGGTCTCGATCTGGAACGGCAATTCCATGCGCCCCAGGACGTCGAATGGAGCGTAGAGTCGGGCGGCGCGATCGTTCTGCTCCAGGCCCGCCCGGTAACGACGACTGGTGCCGGCGCGCAGCGGGTCGTTTGGTCTAACGCCAATATCGCGGAAAATTTTCCGGACGTCGTCTCGCCATTTCTCTACTCGATCGTATCCCGGGGCTACACCGCCTATTTTCGCAACCTGGGGCTGGGTTTCGGAATCCCGCAACGGCGGATGGACGCCATGAGCGATGCTCTTGAAAACATCGTCGGGCTTCATGCCGGCCGCCTGTATTACAACCTGAGCAACATTCACACCACGATTCATCTTGCGCCCGGCGGTCCGGCGCTCGCACGGTGGTTCAATCAATTCACCGGGGCACGGGAATTTCCCGGAGCAAGTTACCCCACAGCCGCGCCTCCAGGGCGTGCCGTGGAGCTCGTTTGGGTCGCCATCAAGACAACGTGGAAATATTTGTGGATCCACCGGCGCGTCGCCCACTTCGAGAAAACCGTCGAGCGCTATGCCGGATCGACCCATCCGGCGCGCCTGGCGGCCAAGGGGCTTGCGGAGCTCGCGGACGATCTGCGCGGTTTCCTCGACATTCGCCTGCGGCGCTGGAATGACGCCGCGCTTGCCGACACTGCCGCGATGGCCTGCTATGGATTGCTGAAACGCATGTTGTCGGCGAGCACCACTGAAGCAAATGGCCCCGCGCTGCACGGCAACCTGCTCAGCGGCCTGCCCGGACTGGTCAGCGCACGGCCGATTTCCGAACTTTGGAAATTGTCGCGCGAGGTGAGGAATGACTCGCAGCTAAGCCAGTTATTTGCCACCACCCCGGCGCCTGAAATACTCCCGCGCATCGCCGCGCCGCAATGGGAGGGGTTCCGCGCCCGCTTTGAGCGCTATCTGGAAGTCTGGGGATTTCGTTACTCGAGGGAATTGATGCTCACGAGTCCCACGCCGCGTGAAGACCCGCTGCCGGTCATCCGGTTACTGCAAAGCTACAGCAAGGAGGAGGGGCCCGGGCCCGACCAAGTCAGCGTGCAGCAAAGCCGAGTGCGGGAGCGGGCCACGGCAACGACGGCTGCCCGATTCACGCCTGAACCGTGGCTGCGCTGGCTGCCAATATCGCGGGCCGGGCGGTTCCGGCTCGTTTTGCGCGCCACCCAGGGGGCGATCCGTTTGCGCGAGAGCGCGCGCATGAAACAGGCATTGCTGTACACGCGGCTGCGCCACCTGATTTTGCGGATGGGCGAAGAATTCGTGCAGCGAGGGCTGCTCGAGAACCGGGACGACGTGTTTTTCCTGACCGCCGATGAAGTGCTGGCCCTGGCTGATGGGGCAGACAGGTCCGCGAAGCGCGCGCGCGAGACGGTGATGTTCCGGCGGCAAGAGAGCGTCCGGTTCGCCCAGCTGCAACCACCCGACAGCTTTGTGCTCGAGCGGGGCGAGCAATGGAAGCAGGAAGCGGGGATTACGGCGGTTGCTGAAGGCTGGGGAGAGAAGTCTTTGCGCGGGACCGGTGCGTGCGGAGGCATGGTTGAAGGCAGCGCGGCCGTCGTGCTCGACGTGAGAGAGGCGGACTGCGTGCGCGCGGGCGACATCCTGGTGACCCGTCAAACCGATCCCGGGTGGGCAACGGTGTTTTTCCTCATCAAGGGCTTGATCATCGAGCGCGGCGGGATGCTGTCTCACGGCGCGATCATCGCCCGCGAATACGGCATCCCTGCGGTAGTGGGCGTGCCGAAGGCGACGCAACTCATCCGCACGGGCGATCGATTGCGGGTGGATGGAGACCGGGGTGTCATCGAGTTCTGCCGCAGCTGACCTCATTGCATACGGGCGCGAGCGCATCGCCAGCTGGCGTATTGCCTTGCTGGTGGCGGCAGTCGCTGCGCTGGCTTTCATTGCGGACGCACCGCAGGACGCGGAAGGCGTGGTGCGCCGCACGGTTCTGGCGGTGTTGTTGGTGGCGTCGTTCCGGATCTGGGACGATCTTGCCGACCGCGTTTACGACAGCGTGCGTCATCCGAACCGGGTACTCATGCGCAGTGCCGCGGTCAGGTGGTTTTGGGTCCTGCTGGCCGGGCTCGCGGCTGTTTCCGTCTGCGCTCTGGTCGTGTTCGGGGGCGTCGTGAGCCTGCCAGTTCATGCCGGGTTGATCGTCCTGCTGGCCGTTGTCTATCACGGCCCCTGGCGGCTGACACGGGACCGCTTCGTCCGGACCCAGCTGGTGTTGCTCAAATACCCGGCGTTTATCACCATTCTGACCACATCGGGCTTTTCCAGCCGCACCGCACTGATCGGTGCCGCCGGATACATGCTGATCAGCCTCTGCGAATGGCGCGACGATCCGGCGTTGGGCGAGAGCTATCGCGGCGGGCAGCTTGCCGTCGTGTTTGCCATCGGGCTCGTCGCAGCGCTTTCACTGGCAGCCGGTCATGGCTGAATTTCCCATGCACACGATGACTGCACCGGGTCCTGAGATGTTCGAGTTGGTACCTTGCTACGCATGCGGCGCCACTGAAGCCACGGCACTCGTGACCGCGCAGGACGACCTGACTGGCAAGCCCGGCAGCTTCAAATTCGTGACGTGTTCCCGGTGCGGCCTTGCCTACCAGAACCCCCGCCTCAAGCTGAAGCATATCGGGGCGTACTACGACGATGAATATATCGCCCACCGCAAGAAAACGGACTGGGGGATTTTCACGCCTCTGTATCGCCGCGCGATGGGCAAGCACGATCGGAACAAGGTCGCGCTGGTTAGCCGTTATCTGCCTTTGAGCGCACGCAGCGCCGTGCTGGATGTGGGTTGCGGCGCGGGAACGTTTCTCGCGGAGGTGAAGGCCCGGTTCGGAGCGTACGTCAGCGGGGTGGATTTCAAGGATCTCTCCAAGCTGAGCTGGTTTGAGGGCGTGGAATTCCGTTGCGGTTTGTTCTACGAACTGGACTTCGGCGCGCGGCGCTTTGACCTCATCACCATGTGGCATTTTCTTGAGCACGATTACGACCCGCTGCGTACGTTGCGCACCGCGCGCGACCTGCTCGCACCTGACGGGAGACTGGTGGTCGAGGTGCCGCGGCTGGACAGCGCGACGTGGCGAATGTACCAGGAGCGATGGCCGGGATTGCAGGCACCTCAGCATACGGTGCTTTACAGTAAGGGAGCGCTCCTGAAAGCCATGGACCTTGCCGGCCTGGAGGTCGTCGATTATCTCCCGTATGGGGCGTTCCCCGCGTATTTCTACCTGTTTGCGGGAATGGCGTTCAAGCTGCTCAAGGGCAAAGGGCTCAATCTCTCGAGGGCAATCTATCCGTACTTCGTTGGGCAGATGTTGTGCAGTCCCTTATTGCTTTTCGAGAACAGGCTCAACCTGGCCATGCAGAGCGTGATCTGCAGGAGGCCGTCGTGACGCCAGCCGGCAACGCACGACCGGCGCGTCCTGGGACGGCTATCGGGAACATCGGGTGGACCTGCCGCAAGCTGGTGCTGGCCGCCGTCAGCCTGACGCTCCTGTGCGCTGGCGCCGTCGCCATGCTCGTGGTGACGCTGGGGACGCTGTTTCAGGCGCGCCGGTTCTACTCGGAAGTGATGACAAAGGGTCTGGGACGCATTCTTCTACGGTTATGGGGAATCCATATCGTTGTGCACGCGGCCCAACCCTTCCCCGAGCGGCAAACTATTTACATCTCCAATCACACCTCTTCACTGGATATGTTCGTGCTGGTCGCCCTGGGTCTGCCGAATACGCGTTTCTTCCTCAGCGGGTATCTTCGCAAGATCATTCCCTTCGGCGTCATCGGTTACCTGATCGGAATCTTCTGGACGGTCCCGCAGGAGTACCCGCAGCAACGGGTCCGGATTTTTCAGGCGGCGGAGCGGACGCTGCGGCGTACCGGCGAATCGGTCTATTTGAGTCCCGAAGGCACGCGCATTACGACTGGTTCGATCGGCCACTTCAACAAGGGCGCGTTCCATCTGGCGACCGAACTTGGCGCCCCGATCGTGCCCTTTTATATCTGGACCCCGCGCGCCAGCGATCCGGGAAAGGGCCTGGACGCGCGTCCGGGAACGATACACGTCCACGTCAAACCGGCGATCCCGACCCACGGCTGGGAGCTGGGGGATCTGGAACGGAACCGGGACCGGGTCCGCGATTTGTTCATCCGCTGGCATGAGGAACTGAAGCCGGCGCAATAACGAGGAGGCGATATGGGCCTATCTGATTCGAAAACGACGGCACAGTCCGGCTTCGGCTCGGTAGTTGAGATATTCCGCTCGCGCGCCGAGGCGCAGCGGGACAGCCGCGGATACGTCTTTCTGGAGGACGGTGAGACCGAGATTTCCGCCCTGACCTACGGCGAGCTCGACCGGCGGAGCCGGGCGATCGCCGCTGCCCTGCAACAGTCGGTTGCTCCCAGCGCGCGCGCGCTGCTCATGTATCCGCCCGGCCTGGAATTCATTGCCGCGTTCCTGGGTTGCCTCTATGCCGGGGTGCTCGCGGTGCCCGCTTATCCGCCGCATCCCGCGCGCCTGGCCAGAAGCCTCCCGCGGCTGCGCGCCGTTGTGCGGGATGCCGAGACGGCCGTGGTGCTTTGCACCGAGGCCATCGCGGCGATGTCGCCTGCGCTCCTGAAGGAAGCGCCGGAGATGGCGCAGGCGCGCATTCTGGCAACCGACAGGATTGATCCGGCGCTGGCTGATGCCTGGAAGGAACAGACCATCGGCCCCGACACGCTTGCTTTCCTGCAGTACACATCGGGTTCAACCGCGGCGCCGAAAGGTGTGATGGTCAGCCACGGAAACCTGCTTCATAACCTTGCCTACCTGAACGAGTGCGAGGGCAATGACGTCGACAGCTGCAGCGTGTCCTGGCTGCCCGTGTACCATGACATGGGCCTGATCGAGGGCGTCCTGCTGCCGGCCTTCGGCGGGTACCCGGCTTACCTGATGTCGCCGATGGCGTTCTTGCAGGGGCCGCTCCGGTGGCTGAAAGCCATCTCGCGCTACCGTGCCACGAACAGCGGCGGACCGAACTTTGCGTACGACTTGTGCGTGCGCAAGATCACCCCGGAGCAACGCCGGCAGCTGGATTTAAGCTGTTGGCGTGTTGCCTACAACGGCTCGGAGCCGATCCGCAGCGCCACGCTGGCAAGCTTTACGAAAACTTTTGCCGAGTGTGGTTTCAGGTCAGAGAGCCACCGCCCGACCTACGGCCTTGCAGAGGCAACGCTGCTGGTATCAACCAGCCCGCGGTTGACCCAGCCAACGACCAGGATCGTTGACGCCACGGAGTTATCGAACGACCGGATATCGGAAACGATGCAGCCGGACCGTGCCGCGGCGACACTGACGCTGGTGGCATGCGGCATCCCCGCGTGTGAAACCAGCGTCGCCATCGTTCATGCCCGCGATCTGGTCAAGATACCGGCAGGCCAGGTCGGCGAGATCTGGGTCGCCGGTCCCGGCGTTGCCCAGGGATATTGGCGCCGTCCGGAAGAAACCGAGCGGGTATTTAAGGCGCGGCTGGCGGATGCCGGCGAAGGCCCGTTTCTGCGCACCGGGGATGTCGGTTTTCTATGGCGCAACGAGTTGTTCGTCACCGGCCGCATCAAGGACACGATCGTCATCCGCGGGCGCAAGTTGTATCCACAGGATATCGAGCTCACCGTGGAGAACACCCATCCTGCGATCCGTCCCGGCTGCTTGGCGGCATTTTCCGTGATTGACGCGACTGGTGAACGCCTGGTCGTTGCGGCGGAAGTGGACAACAAGGACGCTGCCTGGGCGGCCGCTGTGCAGGCACAAGGTCTCCAGCGCGTGATCGACGACGTGCGCGAAGCCATCGCGGAAAATCACGAGGTGCAGACTTACGCCGTCCTGCTTCTGGCGCCGGGGAGCATCCCCAAGACGTCGAGCGGGAAATGCCAGCGTTTCGAATGTCGAACCGGCTTCCAGAACGGCACACTGGAATTACTTGCGCATTGGGTGCAAGAGCCCGAGTTGCAGACGTAAACACCGGAGCGCATCGGTGCAACCCATGAAGTCCGGCCGACCGCGTGAGGCCGCCTTGACCAAAGCGGGGGTGGTCCCTTCCGCCTGGTTGATGACGACGGTGGCGCGGTGCTTGAAGCTGCCAGTCCGAGAACTCAAGGCCGGGGTTCCGTTGACGCGTTACGGATTGGACTCACTCGCCGCGGTGGAGATCACCACGGCCATCGCCAGCGAGCTGGATTGTAAAGTGCCCGAGTCCCTGCTCCTGGATTTCCCGAGCATCGAATCGCTCGAATGTTACATGGAGGCGGTGCGGGGCGGAACGCAACCCGGCGCAGAAGAGCCGGAATCTGCGCGCAATCAGATGCTGGCCGACAGCGCGCTGCCGCTGGAAATCGACCCGGGATCGGCCAGGCCACCGGAAATCGCGCGCTCGATACTCCTTACCGGCGCGACCGGTTTCCTCGGCGCATATATGCTGCGCGCGCTGCTGCGGGAAACGCAGGCCGTTGTCTACTGCCTGTCGCGTCCTGGGGTAAATGGCGACAGCCGGACGCGAATCCGCCAGGCGCTCGCGTTCGACGGAATCCGGGACGCGTCATTCGATTCTCGCATACGGTTTGTCCTGGGAAATATTCAGGAACCCCGGTTGGGGCTGTCGACGGCGCAGTTCGACGAGCTTGGCCGGGACATCGATGCCGTTTATCACTGCGCCGCGGCGGTCAACTGGGTCCACTCCTACGCCGGCCTTCGGGATGCCAACGTTCTGGGCACCCGCGAACTCCTGCGGCTGGCGTGCCAGCACAAGCGGAAACCCTTCCATTTTGTTTCCAGCGTCGGGGTCTGCTATTCGTCCGCCGGGCCGGGCGAGGTCAGCGAATGCCACGACATGCTTCCTTATCTGGACGGAATCCATCTGGGATATGCCCAGAGCAAGTGCGTGGCCGAGACACTGGTGCGCCGCGCGAGCGAGCGCGGCCTGCCTGCCGCCATCTATCGCCCCACCCTGATATCCGGCGACGGCCAATCCGGCGTCTCCAACACGGACGATATCCTGTCGCGGCTGATCAAGGGCTGCATCCAGATGCGGTGCGCGCCCGACCTGGATTGGATTCTCGATTGTTGCCCGGTGGACCATGTCGCGGATGCCATCGTCGGATTGTCCCGCAATGGGGTGGATTCGTTACGTGTGTTTCACCTGGTTAACCCCGTTCCGCGTCACTGGCGCGAGAGCATCTTGTGGATGAACCTCTACGGTTACCCCATCCGGCTGGTTCCGTACCGTTCGTGGCTGGCCAGGTTGGCGGCCGAATCAGACACGCCAGCGCATCCGCTCTATCCGCTCAGATTGTTTTTTCTGTCGCGGCCGGCCGGCGCCGGCGGGTTGACGCTTCCGGAACTCTACGAAGAGGGAAGGAAAAGCCGGCTGCGCTGCGAGGATACCCGTTCAGAGCTCGCGTCGAAGGCGCTGGCCTGTCCGCCGCTGAACTCCCGGCTGCTCGATCGCTACTTCACTTCGTTCATCGATCGCGGCTTCCTTCCGGCCGTTACCCGTGCCGGCGACCGGCCGGACGCGACGTTTGCGCTCGACCGCAATTTCTTCGCCGCCATCCTGCGTGGTTCCCGCGGCGATGACGCCGTCCGGATCAGCGAAGTGTCCGCCCAAACCGATGTTTCGGAGCACAGCATAATTTCCGAGCTCACCTCCTGGAAATACGGCAGGGCGGCGGGCTTGCGGCGCTACTCGGTCGCGACCTGCGCGCGCGACGGCATGCCGTCCGGCAACCTGGAACTGATGGTGAAGATCAAGCCGCAGGATGAGGAAGTGATGGAAGTGGGGGAGGGCGTTGCAGCGCTATGCGGCGATGAACTGGGGCGCGCGTTTGCCCGCTTCAAGCGCCGCACCGGCCTCGCCCTCTGCCATCTGCGCGAGCTGGCCATCTACCAGCAGCAAGACCAGCGCTTTCTGCGCCATACGCCGGCCGTGTATGGAACGGTGCGAAATGACCGCCTGCATGCCTGGATAGTGGTGCTCGAGAATCTCGAGAATATGGAGTTGATGGATGCCGTGGACGACATCAGCGGCTGGCGTCGCGAGCATATCGAAGCCGCGCTGCGCGGGATCGCCGAAATCCATGCCATCTGGTACGGGCGCGAGCCGGAACTCATGGCTCAACCCTGGCTAGGGGAGGTATTTTCCGCAGCGGGGATGGCCGAGATGAAAGAGCTTTGGATCGCCCTGGCCGACCATTCCGACCGCTACTTTGCGGATGCGGCCGGTTTTTCGGTGCGCTCGCTGCAGCATGAATTGATCGCTGGCGTTGGCGATTGGTGGCGGCCGCTCGAGACGCTGCCCAGGACGCTGATCCATAATGACTTCAACCCGCGTAACATCGCTCTGAGAAAAACCGGGGATGGGCTGCGCTTGTGTGCCTACGACTGGGAATTGGCTGCCCTGGGGGTGCCGCAACACGACCTGGCCGAGCTGCTGTGCTTCGTCCTCACGCCCAGGTATTCCCGAGAGGAAGTGCTCCGCTATCTTGACGTGCACCGGCTTGCCCTGCAGCAAGCGACCAACCGGACGATCGATCCGGATTCGTGGCACCTTGGTTTCAGGCTGTCCCTCTACGACCTGATCCTGAACCGGTTTCCGATGTATGCCATGGTTCACAGGCTGCGCCAGCAGAAATTCCTGCACCGCGTTGTTGGCACCTGGCGGATGTTGTATGAGTTTTTTCCTCACCGGCCGGAGTAAGAAAGCGCGATGAACGGCCTGGCGGCGCGATATTTTCATCCGAGCAATCTTCTGACGTATCTGTCGGTGCTGGCCGGACTCTGCGCCATATTCTCGGCTCAAAAGCTGCAAAGCTGGCCGGTCGCGGGCGGATTGATCGCCGTGTGCGCATTGGCGGATACGTTCGACGGAAAATTCGCGCGTCTTTTCAAGCGTAGCGAGAGCCTGAAAGACTTTGGCATCCAGCTCGACAGCCTGGCCGACGCGCTGACCTTTGGCCTGGTCCCGGTGGTTTGCCTGTCCCTGCTCCTGTCGTTCGAATCGGCTGCCTCCTATATCATGTGGTGCGCGGCGGCCTTTTTCTACGTGATCAGCGCGATCACCCGTCTGGGGGCTTATAACCTGCATCACGCCGAGAACCATGAATTCGTCGGTCTCCCCACCACGGTCGCGGGGTTGATCTGGTCCTCGATGTTTCTGGCGCAACCATCGGTCATCCCGTCGGTCATATTGCTGATTGCCTGCGGCATTGCGATGGTATCGCCGGTACGTGTTCCCCGGCCCAAGGGGCCGGTCATGATCGCCTTCGTCGCATGGCCCATCCTGCTTATGGCGTTACATGGTTTTCAGGCTGGATCCCGATAGGGCAGGGCAGCGGCTTTTGCCGCGGGACCGGTATTTGAAGTGGAACGGTGAATTTCGAAGGAGTTTCGGTGGCCCAAAGCAAGCCCCGGATTGGCATCGTGCTCGGCGCGGGATCGGCGCGCGGCTGGGCGCACATCGGCGTGCTGCGCGCGCTGGCCGGCGCGGGCATCGCGCCCGACCTCGTCTGCGGCACCTCGATCGGCGCGCTGGTGGGCGCGGTCTACGCCGACGACGAGCTGGTGGGCCTCGAGGAGTGGGTGCGGACGCTCACCTGGCGCAAGGTGGTGGGCTACTTCGACCTTTCGTTCGGCAGCGGCCTCTTGAAGGGCGAAAAGCTGTTCGACCACCTGCGCGGCGGCCTGCTCGACAAGCGCATCGAGGACCTGAAGCGGCCGTTCGCGGCGGTTGCGGCCGATCTCGCCAGCGGCCGCGAAGTGTGGCTGCGCGAGGGGCTGGTCGCGGACGCCGTGCGGGCGTCGATCGCCATGCCGGGCCTGTTCACGCCGCAGGCACGGGACGAGCGGCTGCTGGTGGACGGGGCGCTGGTGAACCCCGTGCCGGTATCGCTCGCCCGGGCGATGGACGCCGAGTTCGTGATCGCGGTGGATTTGAGCTCCAGCACCGTCGGCCGCTACGCGAAGAAGGCGGAAGACAGAAAGGGGGAGAAGCCGCCAAACATGATCGAGGTCATCACCGGCAGCCTCAATATCATGAGCGTGCGCATCACGCGGAGCCGCATGGCCGGCGAGCCCGCGGACGCGGTGATCCAGCCGCGGCTGGGCGAGCTGGGCCTGCTCGAGTACCACCGCGGCGGGGAGGCCATCGCCGAAGGCGTCGCCGCCGCCGAGCTGGCGATCCCGGTGATCCGGCGCGCGCTGCAGGACTGGAACTAGAGCCGGTCTCAAAATTGAAAACAAGAAATAGACAGAATTTACAGGATTAACAGGACTTATCTCCAGAAGGAGGCACACCATGGCGGAAAAGACTTTCATCAACCCGAAAGGCATGTTGCGTCCCGGCGCCTATACGCCGGTCGTGGCCGCGCGCGGCGGCAGGACGCTCTACGTGGCGGGGCAGGTCGCGCTGAACGAAAAGGGGGAACTCGTCGGCGCCGGCGACCTGGCGGCGCA
>Ga0326597_10008248_pt1 | contig 14081 bp, 16 predicted proteins | sample RVTome_12_FD_203789 | JGI IMG/M metagenome (GOLD analysis project Ga0326597, IMG submission 203789) | Soil microbial communities from uranium-contaminated site in the Upper Colorado River Basin, Wyoming, United States - RVT100D185 | ecosystem: Environmental > Terrestrial > Soil > Contaminated >... | reverse complement strand
GCCTAGGCGTGAATCCGAAAAAGCCGGCCGATGCGTCCGGGATCGTGGTTGGGCCTGGCCACGTGGGGAGTGTATCGGGGAGGCGCAGCTTGCCCGTTTGCACCAGAGCGCCCCGGCACGGGACCAGAGCGCTCCGGCGTGGCCCGCTTCCCGAGCAAGCGGGCGGCTTGTCCGTCAGGCCGCGACCGGGACCTCCACCTCGGCCAGCGCCTTGAAGTCCTCGAGTTGCCGGCGGGTGTACTGCTCCATCCAGCCCTTGGTGACGAGCTTCTGGATGAACCCGGGCAGGTGCCCCGGCATCTCGTACTCGCCCTCCAAGGTCATTTTGGTCGCCGGGCCGTCAGCCTCGAACCGATAGAAGAAGGCGCCCATGCCACTCCGCATGTGCAGGAGCCGTGGCTTCTCCACCTCGTCGACCGTCATCGTCTCCTTCATCTCGAAGCCCATGAGCCGCATCGTGCCGACGAAGGTCGTCCCGACGCGGTCCAGCGGCCCACTCAAGTCGGAGTACTCGGTCCGCGGGTCCCAGTCGTGCCAGCGTGTCGTGTCGCAGAAGAACGCCCAGACGTGCTCGATGGGCGCCTCGATTCGGATCTCTTCGTGAATGCGGTTCATGGCCCACCTCCGCTGTCGGCGGGTCGGTCTCGCCAGTGGCTCGGCGCGGCCTCGGCGGCCGGGGTATGGGCCGCGCGTCAGAGCCTCCCGTCGACTGTTCAGCGTGGGCGCGCGGACCCGGATGGTCAAGTGCCGGAAGGCATCAATCCCCCTGCCTGCGGCCATTCGGCTGACGCCTTGTGACGAACAGGTTCCTCCCGGGGACCTGGCCGGCGACGCCGATCGGCCCAGGCGGCCGTCTCGGGCTCGCCGCGCACGCCGGCGGCCTGTGGCCCGGGGTCGTGGTTGGCGGTGGTGCCCTTGGGCCTCGCCATGGGATGAGGTCTATCGGTCCATCCGTCGCCTGCCAGCGTGGGGCTGGCGACTTACGCCCAGCGTTCACAAGAGCCAAGCGGCCGTCGCCTGCCGCCCGTTGTGGCCCCAACTTGGCCGGCATGTGCGCTGGACGCAAGCGGTGGAGGGCGAAGGCCTCGAATCGAGGCTCAACGAAGCGACTTCAGGCCCTAGTTGGCTCCTGTGAACGCCCAGCGTAAGCGCGGCGCCGAGGTCGGTGGCGCCGCGGCGTGAATCCGAAGAAGCCGGCCGATGCGTCCGAACGGGCCCAGTCGGGAGCGTTCGCCGGTGGGTTGCGCGCGTCCTGAGTGGCAAGGCCGTGGTCCTCTTGACCGGCGATTCGCCACGGGGGGTTGAGGAAGAGCGCCCCTCGCGGAGCACTCTTCCCGGGTAACCCGTCCAACCGACCCGGTGTCTAGCTCGGGCAGAGGGTCGCCGCGATGCTGACCGGATTCGCGTCGTTGGTGAACGCCTCCGTTCCGGGGACACCCACGTGCACATTCAGGTGGAAGTTCAGCCAGGCGTCGTAGATGTCGGGGTTGTCACACACGTACGGTCCGACGTGTACCACGTCGCCACTGCCGGTGGTCAGCCAATGGTTGTGTGGCGGAACGACGGCGAGGACTGGGGCCGCCGAGAAGGCAAAGGCGAGTACAGCGATCGCGATGACGAGCAGCTTGCGCATCTGATCCTCTTTCCTTGGCGGCCGCCTGCTGCGGGCTGCAAAGCAGACTCGGCGCGACCGTGTAAGCACACGACGGTACTCGCTCTGGTGCGTGGCGACAATGCTCTTCGTCGCGCGTTGGCTGCCGGGCGGCTAGGAGACGCTGCGCACTCGCGCGCGGCGACGGGCGGTGGCGCGGGCGGGCTGGTCTCGCAGCATCGCTGCGCGCTCGGGGCGGCCCAGCAGGTACCCCTGCCCCAGTGCCACGCCGAGCCCCTTGAGCGTCTCCAGGTCCTCCTTGGACTCGATCCCCTCGGCGATCAGCGTGAAGTCCGCGTCGCGCGCGAAGTGGACGAAGCCGGCGACCAGGGCGCGACGGCTGAGGTCGGTAGCGGCGCCCTGCACCAGGCCGATGTCCATCTTCACGTACGCCGGCTGCACCTCGAGGATGTGGCGCAGGCTCGCGAATCCGGCGCCCGCGTCGTCGACGGCCAGCGATCGGTCCGGCCCGAGGCGCTGCATGGCGGCCGAGATCGGCCGGTAGTCGCTGATCATCTCGTGCTCGGACAGCTCGATCACCGTGGGGCGGGCGAGGGGCTGGAGGATGGCGTCGATCGTATCGGTCTCAGCCAGCATGGCGGCCGTGGCGTTGACGCTCACCCAGGTGTGCGAGGGAAGCTCCGCGGCGGCCTTGACCGCCGCCGTCAGGGTGGCGACCTCGAGGTCCTTGCCGCGTCCCACCAGTCCCGCATGGTCGAAGAGGCGCTGCGAGGTCTGGGGCGCGTCGAAGCGGGTGAGCGCCTCGTAGCCCACCACCCGGCCCGAGCGGAGGTCGTGGATCGCCTGGAAGACCGGCCAGTACCGCCGCTGCTGGAGGATCTCGTCGATGACGTGGGCAGCGCTCGACTCCTCCTCCATCCTGCCGATCGCCGGGCCGAGCGCGGTGGCCACGACATCGGCCATCTCGGCCAGGACCGGAACGTTCTCGGCGATCGTGTACTGGCCGCCGGCAGGGTCCGATACGGCCCCGGTCAGCATCCCGATGGTGCGGCCCTCGAACGCGAGCGGCACGTACACGAGCGCGTCGACCCCCATCTCCTTCACGCCGGCGGAATAGCCGTCGTCGTCCTCGCTCACGCTCCAGCCGGTGACCCACGGGCCGGCCGCCGCCTGGCGCCGGAAGTACTCGTTCCGATGCTCGGGCAGAACCGAACCGGGCCGCAGGAAGGTCGGCACGTTCTTGCCCACGATCCCCAGCAGGACGGAGCGTCCGTCGGCGGTGAACCAGATGATCGACGACGTGGAGAGGGGCGTGTGCCGGGGGAGCGGTTCCAGCAGGCCCGCGGCCATGATGAACGGGTCGGGCGAGCTGGGGACGCGCGTGACCTCGTGGAGGAGGCGCCGACGATGGCCGAGGAAGTCCTCGATCACCTGGTGCATGCGATTCCCGAAGGCGGCGCCGGCGACCACGCCACCCACCGCCAGGACGTGCTCCTCGCCCAGCGGTCCGCCCAGCGCGGCGCCGATCGCCACGGCGCCGGCGCTGGCAAGCGTCCAGAAGACGGTCCTCGGCAAGGTCTGCACCAGGGCCACCATGCCGGCGACGAGCAGGCCGATGAGGGCGACGACCTCACCGTGGTACGTGTCGCCCGACCAGCCGGCGACGCCGAGCAGCACGAACGCGGCGGGCCAGGTGAGGGTCGCCAGCCGAAAGCCGAGCTGGGGCGAGACGCGGTTGTCGGGTCGGGCGCCGACCAGGTCGACCACGATCCAGGCGCCGGTGTAGGTGGCAAGGAAGAAGAAGATCGGCGATGAGCCGAGCCCCAGGGCAGCCGCCGCCACGAGCGTGGCGAGGACGATCGCCTCGGTGGCGTGCGTCAGGTGGTGTCGCAGCAGCCCGCGGACGCTCTGCGTGTCGGTCGCGGCCTCGCCGCCGATGAGCGGCACGAGGTACCGCTGCCAGTGGTCGCCGGAGATGAGGTTCAAGGTCGAACCCCCCAATGCTCGGATCGATGGAGCATGGACCAGCCGGAGCAGCGAGGGGGAGCCTGACCAAAGTACTCGGCGCTGGCTCGGTGCGGGACACCCAGATTGACACGTCAATCCGGACGTGCCACGATCCGGCGCATGTCAGCCAAGCAGAAGCGCACCTACAACCTCGCACCTGACACCGTTCGCGCGGTTCGGGAGCTGGCGGACGAATACCACGCTGCCCCCACCCAGGACGGGGTGATCGAGCTTGCCGTGGACGAGCTCCGGCGACGTCTCCGCGAGACGACAGAGGCAGGCATCTGGGAGGCCGCCGCCGCTGATGCCGACTTCATCGGCGAGGTGGATGAAGCTGAGAAGGCCTACGGATCAGCCGATCGCGAGACGTGGCCGGCCTGACCGCCACGCTGCTGCGGTGGGCGGTCGTGATTGTCGACCTGGACCCCGTGCGGGGGCACGAACAGGCGGGGAGCCGGCGAGCACTCGTCGTCTCGTACGAGCCATTTCATCGGTCCGGTCTGATGACGGTCTGCCCGATCACTGCCGCTCGAAGCGAGGAGCGCTATCCCGGCGACGTGGCGCTCCCCGTTGGAGTCGCCGGCCAGACGAAGCCCGGTGTCATCCTGTGCAGCCAGCTGCGGACGATCTCCGCGCGCCGAGTCCATGGCGCGCCCGTCGGCCACTTGACCGATGCCGCCCTCCGTCGGCGGGTGCGCCGCGCGTTGGCCCACCACCTGGGCCTCGATATCCCGGCGCTTGTCGACGCCACCTGAGATCCCGCTGAGAATCGCTGCCGCATCGGCCTTGCCTATACTCGGGCTTCATGTGCGCCAGCGCGGAGAGATGATTGCTCCAGGTTCCTGACGGCCCGGGCGGGTCGCTCGTGGATGCGGCCCGAGCCGCGCTCGCTCGTCACGAGTGGCGGGCGGCGTTCGACGACCTGACAGCGGCGGATGCGAAGGAGCCTCTGCGCCCCGAGCAACTGGATCTGCTCGCCAACGCGGCGTGGTGGACGGGGCAGCTGCCGATCGCGATCGAGACACGGGAGCGGGCCTTCGCGGCTGCCCTCAAGGCCGGCGACATGCAAACCGCGGTGCTCGTCGCCATCAACCTGGCGCGGGATCACGTCTTCAAGCTGGCGATGCCGGCCGCGGAGGCGTGGATCAAGCGGGCGGAACGGATGCTGGAGGGGGTCGATGAGAATCCCGGCCACGGCTGGGTCGCCGGCGTGCGGGCCGGGATCGCAGCGGTCGGCGGTGACAACGAGGAGTCCTTGACGCAGGCCACACGCGCCCAGGAGATTGCCGAACGGCTCGGCCTGCCGGATCTGCGAGCCTTTGCCATGGCTGGGAGGGCATCGGGCCTGTTGGCAAGGGGCGACATCGAGGAGGGGCTGGCCCTTGCCGACGAGGCCGCCACGGCGGCGATCAGCGGCGAGCTCGAGCCGGCCGTGGCCGGCGGCGTCTTCTGCGCCACGATCGAGGCCTGCGCGGGGATCGGCGACGTGCGGCGCGCCCTCGAATGGACCGAGGCGCAGGACCGCTGGTGCCGGCGCGAGGGGATCAACGGGTTCCCCGGCATGTGCCGGCTGTTCCGCTCGGACATCAAGCGGCTGCACGGTTCGTGGCCGGAGGCCGAGGCAGAGGCGCGGCAGGCATCAGTCGAGCTGCGTGGCTACATCCCCGGCGCGGCGGGGCTGGCGCTGTACCAGATCGGCGAGATTCGCCTGCGTCGCGGCGACCTGCCGGCCGCCGAGGAGGCGCTGCTGGGCGCGTATGGCCTGGGACAGGACACTGAGCCCGCCCTGTCGCTCCTGCGCCTGGCCCAGGGCAAGACGGCCGCGGCGGTGGAGTCGATTGCGCGCGCACTCAACGAGCCGGGTCGACCATCCTGGCGGGCACCCTCCGACAGCGCCCTGTACCGGCTCGTCCTGCTGCCGGCGCAGGTGGAGATCCTGCTGGCCGCCGGCGACGTCACGGGTGCGCGGGCGGCTGCCGACGAGGTCGCGGGCCTGGCGGACAAGTTCGGCACGCCGTCAGCTCGCGCGATCGCCGCTGCATCGACCGGCATGGTGGCGCTGGCGGAGGGGAATGCCGCTGAAGCGGTGACGCGCCTGCGCACGGCGATCGGCCTGTGGGTGGGCCTCGATGCACCGTACGAGGCGGCCCGCATGCGCCTGGCCCTGGCCGATGCCTACCGGGCGGAGGGCCAGACGGACCTTGGCGTGATCGAGGCGCGCACCGCGCGCGATGCCTTCGAGCAGCTGGGAGCCGCGCTCGACCTCCGCCACGCCGAAACGGTCCTCTCGTCGTTCAGCGGTGAGGCTGCCGGACCGCTCGGAATGTCGACTGCGCGCGTCGAGCGGGTCTTCATGTTCACCGACATCGTGGACTCGACGCGACTGGCCGAGACGCTGGGCGACGAGGCGTGGGACGGCATCATCCGGCTGCACGACAGGACGCTTCGCGCCGCCGTGGCCGAGCAGGGTGGGGAGGAGGTCAAGGCGACCGGCGACGGGTTCTTCCTGGCCTTCGCCGATGCCAACCAGGCGATCGAGGCCGCGATCGCCATCCAGAAACGGCTCTCCGAGCAGCGCCGCGCCCAGGGATTCGCGCTCACCGTCCGCATCGGCATCCATGGAGCCCAGGCCAATCGGGTCGGACTGGACTACACCGGGTCCGGCGTCAACCAGGCCTCGCGCATCGGCGCCGCAGCCGATGGCGGCGAGATCCTGGTCAGTGCCACCACCCTTGCGCGAGCCCGGCACTCATTCTCCGAGCGCTCGCGCCGCACCCTGAAGCTCAAGGGACTGGCCGCCCCAGTCGAGGTGGTCTCGATCGACTGGCAGTGACCCGCAGGCGGCCTGGCGTTACGGCACCGTCACCGTCAGCGCCCACGGACCGCTGAGGTGGATCCCCTCCTGCTCGATGGGGTCGTAGATGCTGCTCCGGTACGTGAGCTCGGAGATCTCGATCTCCCAGGAGCCCGTGGCCACATCAGCGCCGGCAATGGTCATGAACTCGTTCACGTCGCCGTACGGCCCTTGAGCATCCGGATCCTGGGTCACGTGAGTGCTGCTGTTGCTGTCGTACGCGGTGTCGTCGCGCCGGATCGACATGTTGTGCACCCACGGTCCCCAGCCAATCGCGGGTCCCCAGTCGGCCACGGTGCTGCCTGCCACGCGCAGACCGATCCTGGCAGTGATCATGGTCGGGCTGATGCGAAGCTCGGTGAGGGTGAGTGTGGCCTGACCCTGGGTATCGCTGACATTCGGCGACAACACCGTGCCGGCAGGCGCAGGCAGTGCGAACTCGAACCGCCAGCTGCCGTCCACCATGGCGTGCGGAGGCGGGTTCTCACACGCCGGGTCTGTGTTGCCGACGTAACATTCGCCGGAGACGAACCCACCGGCGTTGAAGCCGACCGAGGTGAAGGTCAGCACCCAGGTCCCGGCTACCGGGGTCACGGCTCCCTCCCAGAAATTTCCGACCGCCGAGAGATTGGCGTCGGCGACTGTCGTGCCGGTCCCACTGGTGGCCCACTGCTCAGCCGTCCGGCCGGTCGGATCGCGGAGTTCGGCCCTCCACTCGATTGGATAGGGCTCCCCATGGCCCGACAGTGGGGCTGCCGGCAGGTCCTCAACGGTGAAGCCGACCAGGACGTGGTTGAGGTCCGCGTAGGCACGTTCGAGGGTGATGGTGACTCCCGCGTCCGTCTGCTTGATGTCGAGTCGCTCGGCTCGGTCCCAGGCGATGCGCCAACCGGGCATCCCCGAGGACTCGAAGATCTGGTCGAGGAGGCCCACGCCACCGGCCACGGCGCCAGCGAGCAGCAGCAACGCCGCGACCAGCGCCAGCGGGCGAAGGATGCGGCGCAGAGGAGATGCGCCCCGGCGGGCGATAACCGCCGGTCGGGCCGCCACCTGGGCGATCCGCTGGTCGAGCCAGCGCAGGCCATCGGCCGACGGCTCAAAGCTCAGTGCCCGGACCAGCCGGGTCTCGATCTCGTCGGTGGTGGTCATCAAAAGGCCTCCCGCAGCGCGGCCAGGCCGCGCTCAATCTGCTTCTGAACGGCGTCTTCGCGCTTGCCGATGACGAACCCGATCTCCTTCGCCGTCAATCCGCCGGCGTATCGAAGGAGGAGGGCATCCTGTTGGTCGGCGGGGAGGCGGCCGACGAGATCGAGGATCTCGGCGCTCGCCTGGTCGCGGCGATCGGCCTCGACCGCGACCCGGCCGAGGTGAGCATCGGCGCCGGCCAGGTCTACCGTCGGTCGATGGCGCCGATGGGCGTCAATGGCGGCGTTGCGCGCGATGCGCAGCAACCAAGCCTGGACGCCACCGTCCCGTCTGCGAAATCGGCCCAGCCCGGTGAACGCTCGCTCGAACGTCTCGGCCGCGAGGTCCAGTGCGTCCGCGTCGCTGTGCGTGCGGGCGCGGAGGTATCGGTACACGGAGAGGCGATGCCGCTCGTACAGCAGCCCGAACTCCGATGGATCCAGCCGCTCTGCCTCGGACTGGACGGGCTGGCCCAGGTCCTTCTCCACGAGCGTTGCCCTCATCACGCCTTCCTCTGGTTCGGCAAGCGTAGCTGGAAGCTGCCGTCACCCAGGAGAACGAGTGGGGGAGGGCGAACCCGACATATCTATTGACGCTACGCTGAGCGAGCCATGGATCGCGCAGCCCTGCTCGAACAGTTTCGGACCGGATACGCCGATGTCGAGGCCGCCCTCGACGGCATCACCGATGCGGAACTCGACCATCCGGCGCCCGATGGCGGCTGGACCGCGCGCCAGGTCGTGCACCACCTCGCCGACAGTGAGGCGACGGCCTACGTCCGGCTGCGCCGCCTGATCGCCGAGGACGAGCCCCTGATCCAGGGGTACGACGAGCCCGAATACGCACGACGCCTTCACTACGATCGACCGATCGCATCCTCGCTGGCCGTGCTGCGCGGCGTGCGGGCGGCGAGCCTCGACCTCCTCGAGTCACTCACCCCTGCGGAGTGGGAGAGGACCGGGACGCATCAAGAGTCAGGCGCCTACTCGGTGGATGGGTGGCTGGGAATCTACGCCGCGCATTCCCACGATCACGCCGATCAGATCCGCGCCGCGCGGGGCCCGCAGCGACCTTCCGCCTAATCGCCCTCGCCGCCGCCCTCGCCGCCACCCTCGCCGCCGAAGGTCGCGATCAGGCCCTGGATAAAGGCGTCGCGATCGGTGCCGGAGAGGCGTGCATCGGGGTGCAGCAGCTGGTACGAGAATGGCGGCATGTTCCCTTCCGAGACTGACTCGGCGGACTCGTCCGCCTCCTGACCGGTTCCCCACTCCGAGAAGTTGAGCGTCTCCCGACCCTCGTCCACGTCGTGCTGGATCACCCACGAGACCGGCGCGATGTTCGAGTACCACGGCCACGTTGTCTGGTTGCTGTGGCAGTCGAAGCAGGCGGCCACCGCGGTGGCGCGGGTCGCTGCGGAATTCCACGCCGGCTCGCTCTGGACCCGAGGATTTGTGTGGTTTCGCCCGTACGGGACGAGCTGGATTGCGCCGAACCCGACCAGGCCGATGACCACGACCAGGAGCACGGTTCGCTTCACCATGGGCTCGCGGCGGCCTCCTCCAGGAAGACGGGGACCGCGCCCACCGAGAGGCGGCGCACGTCCCAGGCGTTGTGGACCCGCTCGCCGATGGCCAGGTAGATCAGCCTGGTGTAGAACGGCCGAGCGCGGTAGATCGCGACCGCCAGGTCGCCCGGATCGTCGTCCGACACGGTGGCGCGGGCCGCGAAGCGTCGACCGCGGTGCCGCACCTCGCACGATGGCTCGGCGAGCAGGTTCAGCACCCAGCGCGCGCGGCGGCCGTCGGCTGCCAGCACCCACAGCCCGTGGGCGTCCACGCGCGCAACGTCCAGGACGACCCGCCGTCGCTTGCCGGTACGCCGACCGGTGGTGGCCACCATGACCAGCCACGGCACCAGGCGGCTCAGGTGCAGGACGAACAGCAGCTCGGGGACGCGCAGGAACCAGCGCGGGAAGCGCTGGGTCTGCCGCCGCGGGCCGATGGCGGCGTCGGTCACCGCCCGGCGTCAGCCACGGGCTGGCGGATGATCGTCTTGAGCCGATCCGGGGCGGTGCGGTTCGGGTCCGAGATGTAGATCTCGTGGTGGCAGCCAATCGGCGCGAGACCGGCCTCGGTGATGTCGCGCTGTAGCCGCTCCACGGTGCGTGCCTCGTCCTCGTAGGGGCCGACGTGCACCATCTGCGCCACGGGCCCCTCCTCCCAGGTGTCGCAGCGCAGCCGGTCGAGCAGGGGCGGGCGCTTCTTGGTGAACACCTCGTCGATGGCCGAGGTGACATCGGCATCGGTGCACTGCTCGGGGACCGGAAGCATCAGGCGCCAGGACCAGCGCTCGCGCGCCTCGGGCGTGCAGGCGAACCTGGCCGGCGGGATCGGGCCGGGCTGGTTGATCCAGTACAACCCCTCGAGCGCGCCGACCGGCGCCATCACGCCCCGCCGCTTCAGGGCGAAGTGGAGGGTGTAAGCGACGGGGTAGAGGGTCGCGATCGCGTCGCGGAAGCCGGGCGCACCGGGCTCGTCGGTCCCGTCGATCATGAGGTAGCGGCGGCGCGGGACGATCAGCAGGCGGACGGCATCGGCCTTGGCGAGGGTTTCGTTGCGGTAGTCAGGCGGTCGCTCGAACTTGGCGACGCGCGGTGCGGTGAGGACCATGACCAGCCTCCTGGGGGTTGTCGTGCTGGGATCGAGCCTCCCGCGGAGGAGATGCGCCGCCTAGTGCCGGTTGGCCCCTCGCGGCGGGGCGGATGTCGCCTCGATGGCCGCTGTCCGCTGTCCGCTGAGCGCTCCTGAGCCCAGAGCAGGCGGCCGGCCTCGCCGCCTTGGGCGTGCGGCGAATGGTGGCCGCGCCTGGATTTACGCTGGGCGTACATAACGGCCAAGGAGAGCTCGGCGTTGCAGCGGATCGGTCTCCTTCGTGGCTGCGGTGTTCGCCCAGCGTTCAGGGCGGACAAGGAAGGGTCAGGTCGACGTGGCCAAGGCGTCACCCGCCGCGCAACTCGGCCGTTATGTACGCTCAGCGTAAGCGGACGGGCGAACCGTTAGAACAGGCGCCCGGCATCGGCGATGCGACGCAGCCAGGGGAGCTCCTGCTCCAGCGTCGTCTCCGGGCCGTGGCCAGGCAGCACGCGCATGGAAGGGGGCAGGTCGCGGGCCAGGCGGGCGAGCGACTCGACCATGTCCACGTCGTTCCCCCCGGGCAGGTCGGTGCGGCCGTAGGTGCCGGCAAACAGCACGTCCCCGGCGAGCAGCAGCCCGGCCCGCTCCTCGTAGAGACACACCGATCCAGCGGTGTGACCCGGCGTGTGCAGCACGTCGAAGACGAGGTCGCCGATCATCAGCTGCTCACCCTCTTCCAGGTGGCGCGTCGCAACGCTCGGTTCCATCTCCAGCCCGTAGTCGTTCGGCGCGGAGAGCCGCGGCTCGTCGAGCGGATGGATCGCGAGTGGCGCCCCGGATCCACGCACCAGCGCGGCGTTGTCGAAGATGTGGTCGATGTGCCCGTGCGAGTTCGCGACCAGGTGGAGCTTCAGCCCGTTGGCGGCCACCCGATCCAGCAGCGGCTGCGCGGCGCCCATGCCGGGGTCGATGACGAGCGCATCGGGTGAGCGGCCGTCCCAGACGAGGTAGGCGTTGGCCTGCCACGGCCCGAAGGCCCCGACCTCGAGCCGCGGATGGTGAGACGGGACGCCGGCGCGCTGGACCTCGGTCACTGCTCGGAGGAGCGGGCCGGGCCGATCACGCCGCCGTGGTCTGAGCCGATGGTGACGCCGAAGGCGGTGGCCAGTGCATCGGCCAGGCGATCCTCGACCGCGGCCATGTCGACCGGGTGGCCCAGCTCGGCCGCCAGTGAGGTGACCTCCTTGTCGGCGATCCCGCACGGGATCATCTCGCCGAACCAGCGCAGCTCGGTGTTGACGTTCAGCGCCAGGCCGTGGGTGGTGACGCCGCGCTTGACGCGGACCCCGATGGCGGCCAGCTTGCGCCGACCCTCGACCCAGATGCCGATGAGCCCGTCCTCGCGGTGCGCCGCCACCCCAAAGGCGGCTGCGGTCTCGATGATGGCCGCCTCCAGCGAGCGGACGTAGCGACGCAGATCCAGCGGGTCGCGCAGCTCGACGATGGGGTAGGCGACCAGCTGGCCTGGACCGTGGAAGGTGATGTCGCCGCCGCGATCGACGCGGAGGAACTGCGCGCCGATCTCGCGCAGGCGCTCCGGCGTGGCGAGCAGATTGGCCTCGTCCCCGCCGCGACCGATGGTGTAGACCGGGAAGTGCTCGAGCAGCAGCAGCCGGTCGCCGATCCGCCGCAGCCGCCGCTGCTCGGCCAGCTGGTCCTGAAGCTCCCAGGTCGGCGCGTAGGGGACGGTGCCGAGTCGCTCGACGGTCAGCTGCCCGCCGTGGGCGAGGAGGAGTGGGCGCTCGTCGCTGGCCGGGGTGAACGGCGCGTCGCGGCGGGGCCGGCGGCGTGCCTCGGGCTCGGCAGCCACCGCCGGGGGGAGGCTGATGTCGCGCATTGGGGTCTGCATGGCGTCAGACCGTGGCGGTGCCGTGGCCGCCGCGCAGGCCGCGCAGCGCCTCGATCATCCCCAGGTGGCGGCTGACGTGAGACAGGTGGCGGAGGATGGAGTCCTCGAGCGCGGCGGTGGCGCCCAGGAGGTCGTCGGCGTCGCGCAGGATCGCCTCGTCGTCGAGGGCGCCGACCGCATGCTCCAGGTCGGAGAAGGCGCCGCGCAGGTAGGTGGTGAGCTGGTCGTGGCCGGGGAACGGGAGCTGGGCCGCCTGCTCGTCAGGCAGCTCCATGCCGGTGTCGCCCTTCCCCTGCTCGGCGGGGAATTCCCACTTGGTGGTCAGGTCCTCGCGGTGCCAGCGCTGTGGCTGACCGCTCAGCACCGATGCCCATCGGTCCGCCCAGCGGCCCGCGTGCCACAGGTGAAAGGCAATCGGCGGCGAGGTCGGGCCGGGATGCCAGGCCAGGTCGTCAGCGGTGCATCTGTCGGCCGCCTCGAGCAGGTGGCCGTGCGTGATGGCCAGGCGTCCTGCCAGCAGCGCAACGTGGTCGCGGCTCGCCATCAGACGGCGACCGCCTCGCTCGGCCCACCGGGAACCTGCTCGGCGGCGTGGTACGAGGAGCGCACCAGCGGCCCGGACTGCACGTGGCGGAAGCCCAGCTCCAGCCCCTGGCGGCGGAGCGCGACGAACTCGGCGGGGGTGTAGTACTTGTGCAGCGGCAGATGCTGGCGGCTGGGGCGCAGATATTGACCGATGGTCAGGACGTCGATATCGGCCTCGCGCAGCAGGCGCATGGCATCGAGCAGCTCGTCGGTGGTCTCGCCCAGACCGACCATCATGCCGGTCTTGGTGACCATCTGGTCGTGACCGACCTCGTTGGCGATCCGGTGCCCGATGGTCAGGACGGAGACGGAGCGGTCCCATCGGGCCCGCCGGCGGACCGGGCGCTGTAGGCGCGGCACCGTCTCGACGTTGTGGTTCAGGATGTCGGGCCGGGCCTCGACCACCGTGCGGATGTCCGCCTCGCGGCCATTCAGGTCCGAGATGAGGACCTCGATGCTGGTGGCGGGCGAGACGCGGCGGATGGCGCGGATCGTCTCGGCGACCACGCCGGCGCCGCCATCAGGGAGGTCGTCGCGGGCGACCATGGTGATCACCGCGTGCTTGAGGCGCATCGCCGCCGCGGCCTCGCCGACGCGGCGCGGCTCGTCGAGGTCGGTGGTCGGCGGGCGCCCGGTGTCGATGGCGCAGAAGCCGCAGTTTCTGGTACAGACGCTGCCGAGGACCATGAAGGTGGCCGTGCCAAGCGCCCAGCACTCGCCCTGGTTCGGGCAGCGGGCCTCCTCGCAGACGGTGTTGAGGGACTGCGAGCGCATCAGGCGGCTCACCCGGGCGTAGGTCTCGCCCACGCCGATCTTGACCTTCAGCCACTCCGGCCGGCGGCCGCCGGGGCCGGCGTTCTCGGGGATCGGGTCGCCGGGGGAGAGGAGGGGGCCGTCCATGGCGGGGCCGCCGGGGTACATCACCTCGGAGGGGGAGTGGTGCCCCTCGTTGACGACTGACAGCTCACCCAGGGTCGAGAAGTCGCGCTGCGGTTCGAGTGCCACGCGCGGAGTCTACCGAAGGCAAGCCCCGATCGCGCAGTCCGCGCCGGTCAGCGCTGTCAGGGCCGTTTGTGTGGCTGTGCAGCCGTGCGGCTGTGCTGCACGACAGACCATGACGCCGCCGGCAACGGCCCGCGACCCCTCCTTATGGTGAGACGGGTCGATGGAACGGGCTGCCACCCGTGGCGAGCCGCGCCACCAGGACCGCCAGGATGCCCGGGATGAGGCTGATGAGCATCGCCTCATCGAAGGCGAGACCATCGATGATCGGCTGGATGTCGTCGACCGTCATGG
>Ga0326597_10008247_pt1 | contig 14082 bp, 10 predicted proteins | sample RVTome_12_FD_203789 | JGI IMG/M metagenome (GOLD analysis project Ga0326597, IMG submission 203789) | Soil microbial communities from uranium-contaminated site in the Upper Colorado River Basin, Wyoming, United States - RVT100D185 | ecosystem: Environmental > Terrestrial > Soil > Contaminated >... | reverse complement strand
GTGAGTCCCAATTTGCGCAGCGCAACCAATGTGCCGTACGCAACCGGGCTGCCCGGCCGTTCTGTGCCGATGATTTTTCCTTTCAGTTGTTCGGCGCTTTTTAATTCCGGCCGTCCGTATAGATCCCAAATCATCGTGTTGAGCAGTCCCGCCACGAAAACAACATCGAAGCCGCGCAGAGAAGCGGTGATCACGGGCACCGCGGAAACTTGGATCACATCGACCTCATTGGCGATCAGCGCCGGTAGGGCTAGACTCGATGACATAGAAATAACCTCGACGTCCAATCCCTCTTTGGCGAAACCGCCGATCTCCTTGGCCATCCAGAGCGACGCCATGGGTCCCGAGGTGAGTGAGTAAGCGATCCGCAAAGGCCGTGTAGCCGCCGCGTGAGTTTCGGTCGCCGCCACGATCGAAAGCGTCAAGACGAAAAACATCGTTACGATCCTTCGCATGAGCGTATCGATCGGCGCGATAGGGACTCCCCAAGTCGTCCACGGGATCGCGACTTTACTTTTGACGTTTCTCATCTGACCTGGATGTTTCCCGGATTACGACGGCAAAATTTTGCGAGGCCCGTACAGTCGCTGGCATTAAGCGTTACACTGAGCGACAAAATCTAGCGTTCGGCGCCTTTCGATAACTCGAAACCGCGATAGCTACGCCCCCGCTTGCTTTCTAGTCCGATTACCCGCTCGAATATCCTAGTCGCAGTATCTTATCAAGCAGTGAGTCAGTGGGACCTCGTATCGAAGCGTTGTATCATCGAGGCCGGATCGAAAAAACCAACCGGCTGTGAACGGGAGTATTGAAGGGGCTAGCAATATAGTTGAGCGCGAGCCGTCAAGAGCAATCGATGAAGCCGGATTTATATTTTGGCTTCGAAAGGCAAAGGAGAAGAGTTCCAGCGCGTTACGCAAATTCCGCGAGTCTGGCACCACCCCGAAACCGAAGTTGACATAACGCTACCTTATCGGTTACGCTCCGGGCCAATTCGGGAAGGGGGTCCACCCGGTCCTTTCTGTTGGGCCCTTCGGCTTTTCGAAAGCCGGTCGGCTGGTGCTCGGCGCGGACAATCTTGAGCTCCCTGCCTGTGCGACGGCAGACAGGTCAGCGGCGAAGCTCAAAAAGCAAAGTCCTATCACTCGAGATCACCAAGCCGCATGAGCCGCCGACCGGTCACAACAAGGTCTGGATGCAGGTGCCGCCCGGCACTCGGCTGCGGGCGACCAACAACGGCGGCGGCTGGGGTGATCCGATGGAGCGGCGCAGCGGGCAGCGGAACGCCTAGTCTGATGCACGGAAATCTTTCCAGCAAGGCCACAGACCATTCTCGCCGGCCTTGGAAAAATGTTATCCTGTGCGCCAGCAGAGGAGAGGAATCCGGGAATGGATGCAGAAACAGAGACAATGGCCCAGCGCCAAACCGGCGCTGAGCAGGTGTTCAAGAGCACCTGCCGCATGTGCCACGGCGGCTGCAGCACGCTCGTTCACGTGCGCAACGGGCGCATAGTCAAGATCGAGGGCGATCCCGAGGGACCCCTCAACCACGGGCGGCTGTGTCCCATGGGGGCCGCCAGCATGGAGCTGGTGCACCATCCGGCGCGCCTCACCCATCCCCTGATCCGCGCCGGTGCCCGCGGCGAAGGCAAGTGGCGCCGCGCCTCGTGGGATGAGGCCTACGACTATCTGTGCGAAAAGATCCGCCGCATCTGGGACGAGTATGGCAAGCAAGCGATCGCCATCGGTACCGGCACCGGGCGCCATCACATGCAGTGGGTTCCGCGCTTCGCCAACATGATGGGAACACCGAACTCGGGCAACTCCGGACGCGCCCAATGTCTGTTCCCGCGCGCCAACACCATGGGGCTTACCCTGGGCGAGTTGCCTTGGTGCGATTACGGCGGGGAGCGAGCGCCCGGGGTGCTGCTGTTCTGGGGCCATAACCCGCTGGCATCCAGCCCGGACGGCGAAGTCGGTTTTCAGGTGCGCGATGCGCTGCAAGCGAAGCCGAAGATCATCGTGGTCGATCCGCGCAAGACCTGGCTTGCCAAGCAGGCGCAGGTCTTCCTGCAGCTGCGGCCGGGCACCGACGATGCGCTGGCGCTCGCGATGCTCAACGTCATCATCGCGGATGGCAGCTACGACAAAGATTTCATCGAAAAATGGACTTTCGGTTTCGACCGGCTCGCCGAGCGTGTCAGGCCGTGCACGCCCGAATGGGCCGAACCGATCACCTGGGTTCCCGCCGAAAAAATCCGCGCCGCCGCGCGGCTGTGGATGGAAGCTCAGCCCGGCGGGTTGGAGTGGGGCGTCGCGATCGAACACACCGTTAACGCGATCCAGACGATCCGGGCGATCTCGATGCTCCCGGTGCTCGCGGGCACCATCGACACTCCGGGGGGCTGGTGCTTCGGCATGCACGGTCTTGACGCTTTGCCGTCCCTAGCCGAGGTGTTGCCGAAGGAGATCGCCGAGAAATGCCTGGGGCGCGAGCAATTTCGTGTGCTCGCGGGCGCCGGTTCGCCCTTGCCCTCCGCGCATATGCCCTCGGTGTTCACATCCATGCGCACCGGCGAGCCCTACTGGACCAAGGGGTTCCTTATTTTCGCCAATAACGCGCTGGCAAGTTACGCCGGTTCGCGCCAGGTCTACGAGTCGCTCATGAAGCTCGATCTGCTGATGGTGGCGGACTTCTTTATGACGCCTACGGCCGAGCTTGCCGACGTGGTGCTGCCCGCCGCGGCCTGGCCCGAGATCGACGAACTCGTGGGCATGCCGTATATGGGCGAAAATGTGGTGCTCGCGCAGCAGAAGTGCGTGCAGGTCGGCGAATGCAAGCAGGACGAGGTGATCATGATCGAGCTCGCCCGGCGCCTGGCTCTGCCGCACTGCGACGAAGATCTCTACGACCTCTATGACCGCATGCTCGCCCCGCTCGGCATGAGCTACAAGGAGCTCGCCGCCCATGGCCCGGTGCAGGTGCCGATGAAATACCGCAAGTACGAGCAGCAGGGGTTCGCCACGCCGACCGGCAAGATCGAGATCTACTCCACCGCGCTGGAAAAGCTCGGCTACGACCCGCTCCCCTATTACGAGGAGCCTCCAGTGAGCCCCGTGAGCACGCCGGAGATCGCCAAAGAATTCCCCTACATCCTCAACACCGGAACCCGCATCCCGGTGTATTTCAATTCCGAGCACCGTTCTCTCCCGGCATTGCGCCGGGGGTGCCAGGAGCCGCAGGTGGAAATCCACCCGGACACTGCGAAGAAGCATGGTATCGGCCGCGGCGATTGGGTGAGAATCAGCACGCCGCACGGCAGCATCCGGCAGCGCGCGCATTTCAACAAGGACATTCATCCCGGCCTGATCGACTGCCAATTCGGCTGGTGGTTTCCCGAGCGCGAGGGCTGGGAGCACGGCATCTGGGAATCGAACGCCAACGTTCTCACCAGCCAGGCGGGGCCCTACGACCCGGCCATGGGGTCGTATCAGCTTCGCGCGCTGCTGTGCCGGATCGACAAGGCTTGAGCGGACCGGGAGCCTGGCGCTACTTGGTCTTGACCCGTTTGGTGGAGTCGGCGAGCAGGGTGGGCGAGGGCCGACGAGCGTCCAGGGTTGAGGCTCAGGCTTGAATCTGGACTTAATCCCGCGAGATGGAATTTTACCTCGATATCAGTGTGGTAGCTTGTCCGATCCAGCGGAGTGGTTAGGCCGAGTCTTAATGGGGCAGGGGCTACCTTTCCGATTCTGCTGAAAAACCACCGTTCACGCTTCGAGGGCCTCAGCATGAACGGAAAATCGTGAGTCGTTTCAATACAATTCCCGTTCGTCCTGAGCTTAGTCGAAGGGCGAACACGGGTTTTTCAGCGGAATCTTTTCCAAATTCTGCGCCCCAAAAATTCAGCCTGTCCCCTTTCTCCCCCAACTCGCTTTGAACTCCGCTCCCGGCTCCTTGTTTGAATTCAGCTCAAACCGAAGGTAAGGTTTCCTGCCGATTGTCATGGTTGCCATCCTTCTCGGCCTGTTCGGCTCCTTTTGGTTCGCAGTAGGGATGATCTTTATCAATCGCGGCGTCCTTTCCATCGATTTTTTCCGCGGACTGCTCGTCAATCTTGGTGTCAACACGCTCTTCTTATGGGTCTATCTGCTGTTATTTTCCGAGGGCCTCGGTCTTTGGGCGCCGGCCAATCTCATATTCGTGGCCGTCGGGATCTTCGTCCCCGGCGTTGCCCGATACTTCATTTTCAAAGGCATAGAGCGCCTGGGCGCTTCGATCTCATCCTGTTTGACCAACAGCACGCCGCTCTTCGCCATCCTGTTCGCCGTGTCGTTTCTCCAGGAACGGCCGAGCGTCACCAATCTCTCCGGCGCTTTTTCCATCGTCGTAGGCATCGTGTCGCTCTCCTGGCGCGGCTCGACCAAGAGCTGGCGCTCCCGCGATTTGCTGTTTCCCCTCACCGCCGCATTCCTTTTCGCTGCGCGCGACAACCTGGTTCGCGTCGGTCTGCTCCAGATTCGTTCCCCGATCCTGGGCGCGGCCATCGCCTCCACCACTTCTCTTGTAGCCATGAGCCTCATGTACCTGGTATTTGAAGAGAAGAAGCCGCTCGGAAAGGATGCGCCGCGCGGCCTCGCCCTGTTCACGCTCGCGGGCTTTATGAACTTTCTCTCCTACGTCTTCGCCTACACCGCTCTTAGCATGGAAAGGGTTTCCCTGATCTCGCCGTTGGTAAATTGTTCCTCGATCTTCGTCCTGCCGCTTTCCTCGCTCTTTCTTAGGGATGTCGAAACGCTTACGGCGCGAAAGATCGGCGCCACCGTTTTGGTGATTCTAGGGGTGTTTCTAATTTCGTGGGAAAAACTGTGAGTCAGGTGCCAAGCGCGCAGGGTACTCTTCGTTCTCAATGCAGCGTCGGCTTATCATCCTCGTCCTTGCGCCCTTGGATTAAATGGAAGCGCCGTTTGAGGCGGTTGAGGCGGCGTTGGTCGAGATAGAGCTTGACGCGGTCCCAGGGATTGCCGCCGCGGAGATAAAGATAACCGGAGATCATGCCGCCAAGGTGAGCCAGGTGGAATACGCCTTCTATGCTCCGGCGCCGCAGGTCACCAACTCGACCACGGCCACGCAAGCAAGTCAGTCACAGTAACGGAACCAGCACCAGCGAGCGCGTTGGTCAGCGCGAGTTTCACCGTGGCGGCAACAGCGAGTTTGGGTCCGCCGGTGTCGTACAGCTCGGGCAGCCCGAGCGTCTGCACCAACGTCGGTGCGACGTTTACAATGGTGAGCGGCACGGGAACTTGTGTGGTTCAGTATAACCAGCCGGGCAATGCGAACTACGTAGCCGCCCTGCTGGTGACCAATCGATCACGGCAACGCCATCGGCAATCGTGGACCTCGTCGTAACCGCCGTAAGCGACCCGCCTGTGGTTGCTGCGCCAGGCGCTAGCTTGTCGATCACGGATACCGTCAAGAACCAGGGGCTGTTCCCAGCCGGCGCGTCCACGACGCGATACTATCTGTCGAGCGATCAAGTGAAAGGAAGCGGCGACAAGCTCTTGAGTGAAACCAGGACTGTTTCCGCGCTCGCGCCGGCGGAAAGCTCTGCCGGCACCGCGACTGTGAAGATTCCAGCGAACGCGGTTGTGGGACTGTACTACTGTTGGCGTGCGCTGACGATACGAACTCTGTGACCGAGACCGATGAGACCATCAACTGTGCAGCGTCAACGACACGGGAAAATGTAACCCCGTAAGGAGCGGAGCCCGCGTGCGGCTTGGAGGCAGGTTGAAAGTCTGACTTTCTCCAGCCCCAAGCCGTGGCATCAGAACGGGCGTGCAACCTCGCTCGCGCCTCGGCGCCGCACTCTTACCGCCACCTCGATCCTCGCCCCAAGCCGGTTGATAATCCCCATGAGCCGCTCAACGCTCATGCGCCGAAAATCGGCATTACGAATGCGCGAGAAGTCGCCCGCATCAATGCCAGTGAGGCCTTGCGCCTGCCGGACACTGAGACCCTTTCGATCAATGGTTTTGATGATCTCTGCGGCCAGAATCGCTTTCAACTGACGCACGTCAGCGTCGGCGATGTCCAAATCCCGGTAGATATTTCCGCTTCCCCGGATAAGTTCAAGTCGTTCCTTTTTCATCGCAACATCTCCTTCAACCGTTTCAGTCGGTCTTTTATCAAATCAATCTCATGCCGGGGCGTCTTGATCCCATGCGTCGACTTCTTCTGGAAGGCGTGGACGACCCAGAGGTCATCACCCAGCTGCACCGCATACACCAGTCGAAACGCATTGCCCCGAAACGGCAGGGCAATCTCAAACACGCCCGAGCCAAGCCCCTTCATCGGCTTGGCTATCGCTGCCTTGCCGCCTTCGGCGGCGACGCTGAGCGCATCAATAATTGTTTCCCGTGCACCTTCAGGAAAATCATCAAAGGCTTTTCACGCTGGCGAAAGCCAGGATATTGGTCGAATCAATTGCATCGGTTCCTGTTCGCTTATGTTGGCAGTACTGCCAACAGCTGTCAAGCCTTAGTCTATAATCACTGACACCGATTTCAGGGCTCTTGCGGGTTTCCTGTGAAGGAGGATTCACCACAGAGGCACAGCGCGGCGCAGCCGCAACCGAAAGAGAGTTTTCACCACGAAGGCACGAAGGACACGAAGGAAGAATTTTCGCGTAAAGACGGGTAGGGTACGCTTGCGCACCGTTTAAAGAGCCCCACGGAGAACCCAGCGTGGCCGCGCCGCAACCAAGATTCGGAATATCTCGCGCAAAGCATGCCCTGAGCGACGTCGAAGGGACGCAAAGGCGCAAAGGCAAAAAAACGAATCCGAACTTCGCGACTTGCGCGATTAAATCCTCGTCTTAGAGGATTAGGGGCGACGGGAAAATTTGCGCGAGCCGCGCAAATTTTCAGCCATAGTAGTACACGCTTTTCCCCAGACCCCGCTGGGAAAAAGAGGTTCGCCTGTCGGCGAACAGCCCAAACCCTGAAACTAGCCGCTTGATCTTTGGACGCTATGACAAACATGTTGGTTTTAGTTTTTGGATAGTAGTACAGAGTTCGCAGAGAGTTTGTTCAAGTTGCTATTTTTATGCGATTATCTCTGCGCCGTCCCGTTCGTACTGCGCCTGTCGAACCATGAACGGATTTTTTCTCGCGACCCACGCTTCGGCGGTGAAATCTCCGAGCCCCGCTTCACACAAAAGCCAGAAGAACCACTATCTAATGCATCGTCGGCCCGGAGTCGTCGTCCTTGCCCCCGTCGATCAAATGGAAGCGCCGTTTGAGGCGTGCCAGGCGGCGTTGGTCGAGATAGAGTTTGACGCGGCCCCAGGGATTGCCGCCGCGGAGATAGAGATAGCCGAAGAGCATACCACCCAGGTGAGCCAGGTGGGCGATGCCGCTCTCGCCGGAGGTGATGGAGGAGTAGAGCGCGATGGCGCCGATGATCCAGACGAAATGTTTCATTTTGATGGGAAAGAGAAAATAGAAGTAAACGATCTGATTGGGATAGATCAGCCCAAAGGCGAGAAGGATGCCGTAGACGCCGGCCGACGCTCCGATGCTCGGCCCCATTTGATCGGGGACGAGAAGAGTGTTGAGGATTCCGCCGCCAACCGCGGAGACAAAAAAATATTTGAGAAAGAACTCACTGCCCCACCGGCGCTCCAGGGCGCAGCCAAACATCCAGAGCGCCAGCATGTTGAAGAGCAGGTGGAACAGCCCGCCGTGGAGAAACTGATAGGTAAAAAGCTGCCAGAGGTAAAGATTTTGCCAAACCAAGCGCGGCACCAGGCCGAACAGCCAGGTAATATAGTTATCGAGAAATATCTGCAGGATGAAGACCACGGTGTTGACGATTAGCAAAAACTTGACCGCCGGCGTGACGACGCCGCCGCCGAAAGAAAAACTACGGGTTTGATAAAGCATGCAACCTAAGCTTAACTTTTGCCTGAGTGAATTGAAAGTATGCGCCGCTGACGCTGTCTTGTTTATCACCCTCCCAGATATGCTTGCCGCACCAGATCGTTGCCGGCAAGCTCCTTGGCGCTCCCTTCCAGGATGACCGTGCCGGTTTCCAGGACGTACCCTCGGTGGGAAATGGCGAGGGCCATCGCAGCGTTCTGCTCCACTAACAAAACGGTTACGCCGGCGCGATTGATGGCGCGGATGTTCTCCAAAATCTGCTCGACGATTTTCGGCGCCAGTCCCATGGAAGGTTCGTCCAACAACAGCAGCTTCGGTTTGGCCATGAGCGCCCGGCTGATGGCGAGCATTTGCTGTTCCCCGCCGGAGAGCGTCCCGGCGATCTGCTTTTGGCGTTCCTTTAGGCGCGGAAACAATTCGAAAACAAACTCCAGCTCCGGACCCAGGCTGCTCTTGGCGCGGCTATAACCCCCGATCTGGAGATTTTCCAGCACCGTGAAGCGCGGAAAGATTTTTCTCCCCTCGGGCACATGGGCGACGCCCCGGCGTACGATCTCATGGGGCGCGACGTTTTCCAGCGCGGCTCCTTCCAGCTCCACCTTGCCGCTGCGCGGCCGCAGCAAACCCGACAGGGTTCTTAGCGTCGTCGTTTTCCCCGCGCCGTTGGCGCCGAGCAGCGTCACCAGCTCCCCTTTTTCGACGCTGAACGAAACGCCCTTCAGTGCATGGATCGTGTCGTAATAGACGTGCAAGTCGCTAACTTTTAGCATGTTCCGTCCATGCTCCCTGACCCAGATAGGCCTCGATGACTTTGGGATCCTGACGCACCTCGTCGGGATGGCCCTCGGCGATTTTTTCGCCGTAATCCAGGACATGCACTCGGTCGGAGATGCCCATGACGACTCGCATGTTGTGCTCGATCAGCAGGATCGCCTGGACATACCGTCCGATGAGTTCTTTAAAGAGCGTCATCAACGACTGCGCCTCGCTGGCATTCATCCCCGCGCTCGGCTCATCGAGCAGCAGCAGTTTCGGCGCCGCGGCGAGCGCGCGGGCGATTTCCAGCCGGCGTTGCTCGCCGTAGGAGAGCTGATGCGCCCATTCGTTTTCCCGCCCGCAAAGACCGGCGAGCTCGATCAATTCCATTGCTCGACGCTGCGCGGCTTTTTCACGCGCCCGATACTCATGGGTAGATAGAAAAATCTGCCAGAGCTTGGTGTCCAGCCGCGAATGCATGCCGACGAGCACGTTGTCGAGCACGGTCATTTGAGAAAAGACGCGGATGTTCTGAAAGGTCCGGCTGATGCCGGCGCCGGCGATCTGGTGCGGTTTCAAGCCGATGAGTGAGCGGTTCTGAAAACGGATTTCCCCTTTGTCGGGCCGGTAGAGACCCGTGAGGGCATTGAAGAGCGTGGTTTTCCCCGCGCCGTTGGGGCCGATCAGCGAGGCGATCATGCCGATCTCCAGATCGACGTTCACCCGCGACAACGCCTGTAGACCGCCGAACCGTTTGGAGATATTGCGCAGCTCAAGCAAAGCCATGTCAGATTCTTACCTGTTAGATCTTGAAGAGAACATTTGTAACAATCTTACCGCCGCGAGACTCCAATCAATCCTCAATCAAAATCCGAAATCCGAATATCGAAAGAAGCCCCGCGGACCGAAACAAACTAAGAGACAAATAAATCCCAAATCCGGAAACTTCAAAACACCGAATCCGAATGTAGTTTGTTTGGAATTTTGATTGTTTTGGTCATTTGAATTTGTTTCGAGTTTCGGTCCGCGGGGCCTCTTTCGTGCTTCGAATTTTCATTGGCTATTTCCGTTGCTCCCGCCGCGGCGGCAGCACGCCCTGCGGGCGGAAGATCATCATGAGAATCAAAATCAGACCGAAGACCATGCGTTCGTACTTCGCCGGCTCGAACTGCACCGGTAGTTGGCTCAAGGAATAACTGCCGAGCAGGGGCAGCGTGAGCACGGCGCCCGACTGGCGCAGCCCGTTGAGCCAGAGCGACAGCCCTTTAAGCAATTGCAAGTTGAGAATCGTCACGCCGGTGGCACCGAGAATCGCGCCCGGAATCGATCCCATGCCGCCCAGTATCACCATGGCGAGCACGCCGATGGATTCCATGAAAGTGAAGCTCTCGGGATTGATGAACACCTGCTTGGCGGCGAACAGCACGCCCACAGCGGAAGCGAAGGAAGCGCCGACGGCGAAGCCCAAGAGCTTCATGCGTACCACCGGGACTCCCATGGCCGCCGCGGCGATCTCATCCTCGCGGATCGCCTTCCAGGCCCGACCGATGCGCGAGCTTTCCAGCCGGCGCGTCACCAAAATGATGACGCAGACCACGAGGAGCACGAGAAAGTAAAAATAGAGCGGATAAAGCTTGGCATCGGTGATCTGCAAACCGAAAAATTCCAGCACGGGCCGAAAAAACAGCGGCGGCTTGACGATGGGACTGATGCCTCGCGGGCCGTTGGTGAGGTTGATGGGCTTGTCGAGATTATTGACCAGGGCGCGCACCACCTCGGCAAAACCCAAAGTGACAACGGCGAGATAATCTCCGCGCAGGCGCAGCACCGGCAGTCCGAGCACGACGCCCGTGAGGGCGCCGACGCCGATACTCAGCACGAGAAAAATAAAAAACCAGTAAGGCGCAAGCGGAAACCCGCCGCCGGTGATGAACGCGTTGGCCTGGGGCGATCCGAAAATCGCCCAGAGGTAGGCGCCGATGGCGTAGAAAGCGACGAACCCCAAATTGAGTAGGCCGACGAAGCCGACGACTATGTTTAAGCCCAACGCCAGCGCCGCATAGATGCCGATTTGAATCGCCACTTCCAGATAGTAGCCGTTGATGGTGCCCAACAACGGCATCAACACGACGAGCACCAAGGCCGCCAAAGTAGACTTTACCTTGGCGTGGGCCGGTATGTAGTAGAGCAACAGCAACGATGCTTCAAAGAGCAGAAACGCCAACACCGATTGAGGGTAAAGGATCGCGAGCAGGCAACTGCCCGAGATATAGGCGAGCAACCCTATGGGAGCCAAGAAACGAGTCACGCGCGGTCCTCCCGGACCTTTTCGCCGAGCAACCCTTTGGGGCGAAAAATCAGAATGAGGATCAGCGCGGTGAAGGCGAAAACATCCTTGTACTCGGCGCCGAAGGCGCCATCGGTGGCGAGCGACAGGTACGACGCGGCCAACGCCTCCAACATGCCGAGCACCATACCGCCCAGCATCGCGCCCGGAATGTTGCCGATGCCGCCGAGCACCGCGGCAGTAAAAGCTTTGAGACCGGGAAAAAAACCGCTGTAGGGATTGACCAAGCTATAGTGGAGACCGAATAAGACGCCGGCCAAACCGCCCATCGCGCCGCCGACGAAAAAGGTCGTCGCGATTACCCGGTTCACCGGGACGCCCATCAGCGAGGCGGTGTCGGGGTCCTGCGCCACGGCGCGGATCGCGGCGCCGATGCGGGTGCGGTTGACGAACAGGTTGAGACCCCAGAGCATGACGAGCGCGGTCACCACGACCAGGATCGATTTCACCGGCACGACGACGTTCGCCGCCAGCGGCACGGTCCGGTCGAGGAAATCGAGTGTCGGATAGGTGAGATAGAACGTGTTACGCCAGAGACTTTCAAACAGCCGCAGACCGTCTTGGAGCAGGAACGACGCGCCGATGGCCGAGATCAACGCGACGAGCCTGGGACTGCCCTGGAGCGGCCTGTACGCTATCCGCTCCAGCGCCATGGCGGCGAGCCCGCTGACGACCATGGCTGCAAGGATTATTAGTAATAGCACCGCCGCGGGGTGAACCACGGCCAGCAGCCCGGCGCTCTGGAGCATGAGCAGGATTTCCACGCCGACAAAAGCGCCGAGCACGAAAATTTCGCTGTGCGCGAAGTTGATAAACTCCAGGACGCCGTACACCATCGTGTAGCCCAGGGCGATCAGCGCGTACATGAAGCCGAGGACGATTCCTTCAACGAGTACCTGCGGCAGGATTTCCAGTGCGAGATCCAAAACGGTCGTAACCCTTCGAGGTTCGCTATGCTAACAAATCCTTCTTACCGTCGCCACTGGCATTCCATGGGAGAGCGTTTTATCGTTGAATCCGCTACCGTTGGCGTATACTCTGCGTTTCAAATGACTCGCAAGATGACATGGCCAACGCCGGCAGCGCCGCGCGCGTCACGACTCGGAGTTGGGCGATGAAGAAAGTCGCATGGATCGGTGTCGGCGTCATTGGTTTCTTAGCTGCAATCATCCTCGTCGTGCCGGCATTGGTGGATCTCGGGTTGTTCAAGAGCACTTACCTCCCGTTCATCGAAGAAACACTGCATCGGCGCGTGGACGTGGCCGAAGTGAGGCTCGCGCTCGTTCCCGCCCCATCGATTCGACTCTCCAATTTGAGAGTTTCGGACGGCCCGGCGTCTCCGGACAATACCTTTTTCGCCGCGGAACGGGTCCAGTTGCGGCTTAAATTCTGGCCTTTGCTTCGCGGCCGATTTGAAGTCACCCAGTTCGTCCTCGAAAAGCCGGTCATGAACCTGCTCAAGCAGCCGGACGGCCCTTTAAACTATGCCGACCTGGCGGATAAAAAACTCCCTTTGGCGAAAAAACCGGAGCGCGGGCATAAACCCTCCACCGCCAAGTCCCAAGAGCCCGCCGCGCTTCCCCTCGTGCTGCCGAACCGCATGAGCATAAAAGAAGGTCAGTTGAACCTCGGAATCAAGGGACAAAGGCCGGTGAGCATCAACGGCATCGATCTCTCACTGGAAAACTTCGCGGGTGGCCAGCCCTTTCCATATCGAGCATCGTTTCGCTACCCGGGCCTGAAAACCGTATCCCTCGAAGGGCTGCTGAGTTATCAGGAAGAGCAGGCGACTCTCAAGCTCAAGGACAATCGTCTCAAGCTTCAGGATCTCAACCTCCCGATCGAGGGAAGCGTGACTCAGGTCTCGACGGCGCCGCGGCTCGATTTAAGCGTCGCCAGCGACGCCGTCGACGCCAAGTCGGTGTGGCAAGTACTCTCGGCCTTCGGCTTAACGCCGCGCGACATGGAAGTTACCGGGCTGATGGGACTGCGCATCAAACTCGCCGGCCCTTCCAGCAACCCGTTGGCCGAGGTGCGCGGGCTGTTCAAGGACGTAAAAGTGGCAGGTAAACGCGCGCTCAAAGGCAAGCTAAAGGGCGAGGTTTTCATTCAGCTACCCATGGGCGGTGGTTCGATGACGCGGCGCTTGCAAGGCAACGGGAAAGTGGCCGTCAGCGACGGCGCGCTGACGAATGGGGACTGGATCAGAAAAGCCCAGCAGATGACTGGCATGATCGGCCTGTCGAAAGAACAAGGCCGTCAAGCGACGACGTTTAAGACTCTGGAAACGGATTTCACGGTTGCCGACGGGTTGGTTAATTTCAAGCGAATACATTTGGTCAACCCGCAGATGGAGGCCGACGGCGCCGGCACCATGACGCTGGACGAGCAAGCGCTGAACTTGGCGGTTGAAACCGTTCTTTCGGCCCAGGCCTCGGCCCGATCGCGCGGGGCGAAGCTTGCGGCGGTTTTTAGAGACAGCCAAAACCGCGTCGTCGTGCCACTGAAGATCACCGGGCGCATCGCGAGTCCAACCGTGAATCTCGACACGGGAAAGCTCGCCCAGAAAGGGATGGGCCGCCCGTTGGAAAAAAATTTAGACTCCCTACTCAAGCAGAAGTTTCGCCGCTAGCCCGGAATATTCATGCTTGCAGGTAATGCGCCAACTCAACGGTGAGCGAGGGGTAAAGCCTGGAGGGAGAAGGCACCCGGACGTAATGTTACGGTGACTTGTCTGCACTTGGTCACTCGCTCGCTTGTTTTCAGTGGTGTATGAAAAGAACGAGCGGTTAGCGACCCACTTCGAGGCAGAGGTCCATTGCCTTCTCCCGGAAGGGTTTATCCCTCGGTCACTGTCTACTATGAATAATCCGGGCTAGCGCCGCGGCGGCGGGCTCTGGCTGAGAATTAGGCTCTGGAGATTTTTCCCCTCTAGAACTTCCGCCACGGATTGGTCAGCTTCCGTCAATATCTCGTCGATGCTCTGTTCTTCCTTGGTTCGTTTCCCCGGACTTGTTTGAGCCTTCCCGGAATTTCGC
>Ga0326597_10008246_pt1 | contig 14087 bp, 13 predicted proteins | sample RVTome_12_FD_203789 | JGI IMG/M metagenome (GOLD analysis project Ga0326597, IMG submission 203789) | Soil microbial communities from uranium-contaminated site in the Upper Colorado River Basin, Wyoming, United States - RVT100D185 | ecosystem: Environmental > Terrestrial > Soil > Contaminated >... | reverse complement strand
TGCGCCGCTCGGCCGCCCTGCATTATCACGGCCAGAGCTTCGACCTGACCGTGCCGGTGCCCGACGGCCCGCTCGACGCAGCCATGGCGGCGCAGCTCGAGGAGGCCTTCGGCCAGGAGCACGAGAAAACCTACGGCCATCGCGCGAGCGCCGACGAGCCGGTCGAGCTGGTGTCGATCCAGGTGATCGGTCAGGGCGTGCGCGAGGGCCCGAGCGTCCCCGAGCGCGTGCGCCCGAGCCGCGCCGAGCCCGTTCCCCCGCCGCCGCGCCGGGCCTATTTTGGTACCTGGATCGAGACTCCGGTGATGCGGCGCTCCGATCTCGCGCAGCCGCGCTCGGGGCCACTCATCGTCGAGGAGTACGACGCCACCTGCGTGGTGCCCCCGGGGGCGAAAGCCGAGCTCGACGCCGGCGGCAATATCCTCATCGCGCTCGGGTAGCGACCTGCAGGCGGTTGCCGCATTTCGATGGCTTTTTCGTAACGCTTGCTCTTCGTTTTCAATGCGCAGATCTGTGCGGTCAGCGGCAGGTTTCGGCCTATTCTGTTGAAAAACTCGTTTGCCTTGCCCGGTCGAACACTTCATCGAAAAGTCGACCGCTCAGAATGCGCTACAACCGACGCTAGCGAACCAGGTAAGGGTTGCACGACCCCCAGAATTCATTCAGAAAGTCGTGCGGAGGAGTTTTTCAACAGAATCGGCCGATAGCGGACATGGCCGTTGGGGATAGCGGTTCCTAAGCTAGTCCCCAAACTACGATTTGGGCCAGCGCTTTTGGTCGCGCTCCGACGAGTAAGCAATCCCAGTAACTCGTGACCGAATCATATCGAGCACGGTTATTAAAGGAGTCTCCCCTTTTCGAAGAAACCGGACTCCAAGCTCTTGAACTTCTTTCACGGTAGCCGCATCACTCACAACGCTTAAGCAAAATAGGTCAAGCTTAGGATAGCGGCGTAAAAGCTCCCTAATGAGATAGATTCCAGTGCGTTGGCTAGTCGTCTCAGACTCCAAGCTGGCACCTGGAGGAAGCATAATATCCACCGTCGCCAAATCAATATGCTCGCGGGCTACAACGGCCAGCGCCTCTTCCCCCGTATGGGCTTTCAGAACTCGATAGCCCTCGCTCTCTAGCGCAATCTCGAGTGCCTCGATTAGGCCTTGCTCATCATCGATAAGGAGAATTGTCTTTGGGGCCACGTTGCCTTGCCTTTCCTTCGAGCGCCCGGACGGGGAGCACAATCTCAAAAATCGCGCCGAACTCAGTCGGTGTCGCAGAAATTGCGCCTTCGTGGAGTTCGACTATTCGTTTAGCAATATATAGACCAAACCCCGTGCCAGCGGGGTACTGACTCTTCGCCTCTACCGTTCGAAACCCTCGTTCAAAGATTTTGTTCGTGTCCTCTGCCTTCAAGGGTATGCCTCTATTTTGGACGGTAACCGAGACCACATTGCTCCTGGGATGATGTGCTCCGTCTATTACGATCTCGTAGCCCCTCCGAGAATACTTCACCGCGTTTTCTATAACGTTGCTGAAAGCCTGACTAATTAGCGATTTTATCGCCAAGACTGGAGGTGCTGTTTCGAATGATGTTCCATTCTTTACAGATATTTGAAGCTCCCGGTCCCATCCCAGCGGCTGAAAGTCGTCTGACAGATTGATCAGTAAACGAAACAGTTCCACTTCCTCAAGCGGTTCCCTTAGAGCTGACAATTTATGGTCAGCGTCCAAATTGGACATCAACGCGAAATTCTTCGCCAAATGCACCGCAATAGTGGATTGAGAGTAGATCGAGCGTAATACTTTCTTTCCACGTTCGACTCCCACGCGCCCGCTGGCAAGATTTTCTATATGCCACTTTATCGCGTGCAAAGGCGCGACCAACTGATGCGAAACATTTTGTAGGTATTCAATCCGTTCGCGCTGGATTCTTGCGAGCTCTTGCTGGAGGATCTTCTTCTCCTTTTCCAGCGCTACAACTCGCCTCGCATCAGGACTGTCTGAAGGATGCTCAGGATTCGAGGACATGCTTCAATTCCTTTCGAATTGTCTCGCCGGCAGCGTCTACGCCTCCCGCGATGTCAATATAGATGACACCGCTCAAATCGCTGGGCAACTCGACAGGGCCCTTGTGGAGCAAGAATACCCGACCAGATAAGCGGCCTAGCTTCCCCAAGAAAAACCCTAATTCGAGAATAACGTTTTGCCGCGCCCGACGTTTCACGTCATTTGAAGAATCGGCGGGAGCAACTTTGTCATCGGGAGTCAGAAGCACAAACGCGAGCTGCGCATCAGCGGCATAGTCTTCGAATTTTTCTATTACCGTACGTCCCATGCTCGGCTGCTCGTGGAGGATTATCGGCTCCGGCAATCCTAGTGTGTTCTGAAGATAGTTTTTTAGCGCTAACTTTGCTGCCTCATCGTGGCCATGAACGATAAATGACTTGAGAGATATCTTTGTGCGTTCCATTCCAAGGGCTGCTTCAATTTTGTGAATTACACCGCCCATCGAAGGCATCGACCACTTCGCAAGGAATGTTGTGTATGGACTGCGCCTCAAAATATCAATGATGTCCGGATCGTTCGTCGCCGTGACGGCTAGAATCGGCAGATTCGGTTTAATCCTTCGAACATTCTGAAAAACTAACATTCCGACCGTTCTACTCCCGCTTACGTCTGCTCCTGGGAGAGACCCCGAGCTCGGCATGATGATGTCTAGAATTAGAAGATCACTGGTGCATATCTTGTCGAGAGCTGCCATTGCTTCATCTGCGGACCTGAATCGCTCGACCTCGTGGCCAAGGTAACGAAGATTTTCAGCTAGGATTTCGCTAGCGTGATCATCGTCGACGATAACTAATTTAGACACCTGCCCCCCGGGTCTTAGAAGGTAACTAGCCTAACTCCGAATGACGGCTTTGGGTCGGAAGCTGTCTTGACCGAAGGGCGCTTACCGGTCAATAGGGGACATGCAATCGGACCCATACACGCAGCTTGGCCCGCCCTCACTCGCCAAAAAAACTGCGGAAACCCGCCAAATCCCCACGTTTTCCCCACGGTGCCTGGGTCACCGTTACTTAACTTCGATCTCCATCGGGTAAACAAGCGCACGAAGTAGATCGGGCTTCCGCAGCTCCAAATCTGCCTGCGCAACCTCATCAGTATCGGCTTGCGTATACCTTGCCAACCGATGTTTCTGCCCTAAGCTGTAGTCAATGAATTCGTCAACCGTGTTCTCTGCAATCAGCAAAATAATCTGGCACGGAAATTCCTGCGATAGTCGATGAATCCGGTCTTGCGATTGGAGAAAATCGACTAGATTGAACGTCCGGTCGAGATACACGGCCGTTCTAGCCTCCGTAAGAGTCAGCCCTTCGCGCGCCGCCGCCGGATTCGCGATCAGCAGACGCGTCTCGGGATCCCGCCTGAACCGCCGAATAGCTTCCTCACGAGCGTCACTCGACATCTCGCCGTACAGCGTTACAGGATGCATTGACGCATAGCGCCTCACGAGCGCCCCAATGTTACCCACGAACGATGTCCAAACTATGACCTTGCCCGCCTCTTGCCGTCGGTAAACAGGAAGAATCTCGTCCAGTGCTACGAATTTACTCGGCACCTCTTCATAACCGTAATCCAGGAGACCTGGGTTAGAAGCGAGCTGCGCCAGGCGCAGCAATCGGGTAAGAATGTTCTCAGCCTCCGCAAGGACTTGGTCGCCAGACAGCGCCTGAATCCAAATCGCAAGTTCCTCACGCAACTGCTCATAGAGCGCGTGCTGTCTCCCACTCAGAACGACGGGCGCGCGGACAACGACCTTCTCCGGCAACTCTATTGTTCCCTCCTTCTCGCGCCTCAGTGAAATAGCTTCCAGGCGCGACCGAATCTCGTCGATGTTGCGATAGCCGCCAGAAACCGAGCAGTAACGTGCTTTGAAAACGTCGAAGCTCTCGCCAAGGCTGGCCCCATCGTCGAGGAAGAACAATTGGCTCCAAAGGTCCTCCGGCTTATTTGCAACCGGCGTACCGGTTAGGATGTACCGTTTCGCGGCGTCGGACCGCAACGAAAGTACTGCTCGGGTCACTCTAGCCGTTGGTGTCTTGATCCGGTGGCTTTCATCCAAAACGAGAGCAATCCTCTTGAACCGGAGCAGGGCCCGGAGTGCAGCCGATTCCGCTGCTACTGCTTCATAGTTAATTACGTAGAACGACGCCCTAAGGCTTCTAAACCCCTCACGCCGTGCTTTCTTGCCCGCCCCGAATACCGCGTACCGCAGCTCTGAATGTCGCTCGATTTCCTCTGCCCAAGTGGATTTGAGACCGTTGGGACAGACGATCAAAGCAGCGTCGACTATCCCGGCGGCTATGTCAGCCGAGATCGCGTCGATCAGCTGCTTGCTCTTCCCCAACCCTTGCTCGTCGAATAGCGCCGCGGCATTCCTGGTCCGCAGGAAAGCCGTTCCCTCGACTTGGTGCACGAGCGCAGCCGGGTTCCGCCTAAGCGTGCTCAGACAACGCCTCCGGCAGTAAGCAATCCGGTATATGGATTCGGACTACGTGCTCCACCTCCGTACAACCTGCGCGGATGAGGGCGCGATCGAGCGCCCCCGCCGCGGAATGCGGGACCGCCAAATACAGCTTGCACCGTCGCCTACTAGCGCGTTCTCGCAGGTTCATGAAAACGCGCAGTTGCTCGCGCGTGTGACTGGAAAGCACATCGTCTAGCGTCTTAGCTTCACCGACCGCCAGTTGTCCTGATTCCGGATTGACTCCCCACACATCGGGCCGAACAGCTCGGATCTCGAACGTGATAGGTAATGCGTTCCACACGCCACCCTGCGGCGTCGGTCCCTCATAACCACCGATAACAAACCCGTCCGCGCTCATTTTCCGCGCGGCCCACAGAACCAACCACTGGTGCACCGTCGACGGCATGTTCAGGCTGCTTGTGCGTTCCTAGGTACAGCCGATAAGACCCGCCCGACTTCGACGTGGAGCGCCTCCAACAACTCCTTGCGTTCGGACGACTGCCCAAGCTCCACCAGCTCCTTGACGGTCATTTGTTCAAGTCGCATACGCGCGCGCTCCAGCAGCGCATAGAGTTCCTGCTCGCGAGGATGGTGCTGCTCCAAATACTCCTCCGCCGCATCGAAGCCCACGACCTCGAGCAGACGCGTGGCCTCGCCAGAGGCGAGAATCTTCGGTAGCCGCCGGACGCGTACGCCGGTGTCGATATGCCCCTCCTTGACCCACCGTGCAAAGCGCTCCGGCAAGTCAGGCATGCTTTCACAGTGGCCCACGACTCGCCCGTTCTTGTAGAACTCTAAAAAATAGGAGAACTTTGTCCGATGATTAGGATCGGTTCGATCCTCGGTGATCGGGAAATACAAGGAGTCCATCATTTCGACCGCAGCTATTTGCTGACGCACTTCGCGTGCCGTCATGCGGTAACGTTCCGCAATCTCTTCTTCAATCAGCCCGCTCTGCATCAGCGCGCGCATTTGCAGCGCTTTTTCGTAAGGCGCCCAACCGCGCACCGATCCCAGATGAACTTCATTCAGTAGATCCTGAACAACCGACTCCGGCGTGCCATCGGGAATCACCCAGGCCGGCATCTTCAGGAACCGCACGTCCCCGGGGAACTGCTCTTTGGCGGCGCGCAACGCGACGACTCGCCTGTTGCCTTCTGCCACTCGCCCATCCGCACGCACATAGATCGGCTCCTGCACGCCGTTCGAGAGGATGATGGACCGGCGTAGTGCTTCGGTCTCCTCCTGGCTCGTAAGCAGCAGTGTGCACGCCGCGTCGGTCCTCTCACTCTCACTCAGCTGCCGCATTGAGAATCCGACCCTCGGGTTTGTCGGGTCGAGCTTCACCTGGTCTGGATCTACTTCTGCCAGGATCAGTTCAACCGCGTGACCTTGAATGTTTCGCACATATGTCGCCATGCTGGCACCTATCGTTTAGCGATTCCGCACAGTTCAAGAAAGTGATTGAGCGCCTTGTCCAAGTCTTGCGCTATCCGCTTAGCGGCCGGACTCTCGCCACTTCTAACGCGCTGTATGTCGTCCAGTCGCGCCTGCTCCAGCTCCTCGGTCATTTCGCGCATGCGCCTGAAGAATCTGGACGTAATTGCCGGGTCATCCTCTTCAAGCACTCGCTTCGCTTCCGCGAATCCATGTGCCTCAAGCGCCGCCAGAGCCTCGGTATTGGTGACGATGGACATCAGGTCCCGCACATGAACACCCTGCGCGAGTTTCCCGGTTCCTACCCATTCGACAAACTGATCCTCAGCATCCGGATTGGCCGCTATCCATTCCCGGAGAGGCGGCTTCTTATATAGCTCTTCGAAATAACTGAACTTCCGAATATTCGAAGGCGATGGATAACGCCGCAGAAACTTGAGCTTCATCACCTCGAACGATCGGATAAGCTGATTCACTTTCGACTTCGACATCCGCAGCCGATGCGCTATCTCGTCCTGCGTGAGCGCGAAATCCTTATGCAAGCGATATATGTGCCCCGCCTTCTCGAACGGCGACCATGTGTTCTTTCCGGCGACATGCATTTCTCCAAGCAGAATCGCTACGTCCCTCTCTGCGATGTCGTCGGGCAGCAACCGCGCCGGGATTGAACTCCACCTCGCGTCCTTTGCTTGGTTGCTGCGGAGCCTCCGATAGACAACGGTTCTGCAGTTCCCCTCAACCACGCGGCCGTCCTGCCGCACAATAATTCTCTCAATAAGTCCTTTATTGATCAGGATCTGTCTATACAGCTCATGGACATCGGGATCCTGCCAGAGAATCGCTTCCAGCCGGCGTTGGAGAGCCTCGCCTTCCTCATTTGCTGCAACTTCAACGGTATTGGCGATGCGAGGATTTGCCGGGTCTAGTTGAACCACATCGAGCGGAAGGTCGACGTTCCTGACGCGGATCTTTTTCCCGTCGAGCGTTATCTCGTCGACCTCTGCCGCAGCAGATGCTATGTCGAGATTCTTTTCCCGTACGGCCTGAAGTTTTTTCACTTGATTGTCGTCCCTGTCGCGTCAGCCACTCGTTTCAGCGCTGTATGGAGGTTCTGAAGAATCCGCTTCTCCGCTGTGCCGGCACCAATCCTGTCCAGCACAGGCCTTCTAATTTCCTCTAGAGCCTTTGTCGCCGTCTTGAGCTTACGGAACAGCGCCGAATCCGCCGTTGGGTCCGTCTTCCCAACTAGGGCAAGCGCTTTGTCGAAGCCCTCCTTCTGCAGGGTCTTTTTTCCTCCCTCGTGCGCGAGAATCTTATGGAGCTTGCGTACGTCGGCTCCCTTTTTGAGTTTGTCTTTGACGACGAGGTCCGTGAACAGCTTGACGTTCTTTTCGTCTGTTCGAAAATCTTTCAGTTTCCGATTCTTATAGAACTCCAAGACGTGGCTGAACTTCTCCCTCCCATCACCCTTCATCCGTGGAATTACATCGTTCGTCATCGTTTCGTACGCCTGGATCTGCCGATTCACTTCGGTTTCGCTCATACGCATCGCGGCCGAGATCTCCGCCGGCTTCATTTTTAATTCCCTGTTCATCCGGAAGAGATGTCCTGCCTGCTCGTGTGCGCGCCACGTGATCTTCCCGGCCACGTGCATATGTCCTTGAAGAACGGCGATCTGCCGCTCTGTCACGTCTTTCGGCAACCGCCACACGGGAATGGTCTGCCAGCACTTTTCGTTCTTCTGCGCTTCCCTTAGGAACTGGTATATCGCGGTGCGACAGTTCCCCTCTGCCACCCGCCCGTCGTGCCGGATGTAGATGGGCTCATGCAGTCCCTTGTTTTCACGAACGCTTCTCAGGAGCGTTGAGACCCCCGATATGTCCAAGATCACCTGCCGGAGTTCCTTGCCGTTAATCTTCCCGGTCTTCCCCATCTGCTTAAGCTGCTCCCGAATGCGCGGGTTTTCCGGGTCGAGTTGAACGTCGTCCAGCTGCAGCTCCTCCCGTGTGACCGGGACAGCAACGTTTTCTATCGTGATCTGGCTGTTAAGCCCGAGCGCCTTGGCCATATGACCTCTAGATTTCAGTATTTCACTTTTGATAGATACTGTGCAATACTATATAGTCCTCACTAAATCATACCAGAACCGTATGCGCTGCGCGACTACCCAGGTAGTGCCGCGGCAACCCTATGATTTATTGGACGTCGATAGCCTTGCGCCGCTCCGGGCCCACGCCCCTTCCCAACTCCGGGCGCCGAAGGGATCGACACCATGGCCTCCCCTCCCTTAGAGTGCCAAATCCATGGCCAACAAGAAAATTCTTCTCATCGAGCCGGGCTACAAGAACAAGTACCCACCCCTCGGCTTGATGAAGATTGCCGCCTACCACGGACCCTACGGCAAGCGCGACCAAGTCACCTTCATCAAAGGCGAGAACGACAAGTCGGTCCTTAACACCACCTGGGACCGTATCTATATAACGACTCTGTTTTCCTTCGAGTGGAAGACCATCGCCCGCTCCATCAACTTTGCGCTCGAGGCGGCCCATGGACAGGCGAACAAAGTTTTCGTCGGAGGCATCGCGGCATCTTTGATGCACGACGCATACCTGCAGGAATCCGAATGGCGCGGTATACGCTTCATCAAGGGGTTGCTCAACGAGGCTCCGGCCGTTTCCTTGCAGCTCGATGATTTCGCTGAAGAGCTCTACTCCGATGATCGAAACACCACGCCAATCGAAGACCTAATCCCCGACTACTCGATCTTGGATCAGATAAAGCCCCACTACGTCTACCCCGTCCACGACGCCTACTTTGCATACGCCTCGCGCGGGTGCATCCGCAAGTGCCATTTCTGCGGAGTTCCCAAGCTCGAAGGCGAGCAGCGTGATGCACCTTCGATTTCCCGTCTCGTGAGGGGGATAGCCGAACGCCACGGTGAAAAGAAAGATCTCACATTGATGGACAACAACGTTGCAGCTTCGGGGAATTACAAGGAAATCATCTCGGAGATTGTTGACCTTGGATTTGTACCCGGCGCCAAGCTCCATCGGCCTGGCAAGCCGCCAGTGCAGCGCCGTGTCGACTTTAATCAAGGTGTTGACGCTCGAATCTTGTGCAAGGACAAGATGTACTTGCGGGAAATGAGCCGCATCTGTCTGAAACCACTTCGCATCGCGTTTGACCACATTGGCGTTCGGAAACCCTATGAGCAAGCAATCCATTTCGCTCACGAATTTGGTCTCCACGACCTTTCCAACTACATGCTCTACAACTTCCGCGACACCCCGGAAGACCTATACGAGCGGATGAAGCTCAACATTGACCTCAACGAAAAGCTCAACATACGAATCTTTTCGTTCCCCATGCGGTATCAGCCAACCGACATGAAAGATAGAACTCATATCGGGGAGAACTGGAACCGCTACTACCTCCGCTCGATGCAGATCATTTTGCAAGCTACGCACGGCATCGTCAGCGGCTCGCCCACATTCTTCCGTCGCGCATTCGGCTCCACCATTGACGAGTTTCACCAGCTTCTAATGCGCCCTGAAAAATACATCTTCAACCGGGTCTGGTTTGAAGAATCCGGCGGTCGGCCCGAGTTCGATGAATTCTCGAAAGAGTTCCGAAAACTTAGCGTCACGGATAAGGCAGAGCTAATGCATCTGCTTTCTTTCTCAAGACCGAGCCAGTTCCTAAGTCTCCTGAACAAGACTGACAATTCCAAGGTTAAGGACATTTTGCCCTGGTACAAACCACTCACCGATACACAAGAAGCAAAGATTTGGCGTTCGATGAAAAAAACACCGAAGCGCACATTCGAAGAGAAGCCGATCGTGCCGGTCGAAGAACTTGTTGAGGATGCAGGTCTCGAAGAGGCTGAACCCGCATGAGCAACGCCGGCGTCGTCTCAATCAAGCACTTCCAAGGTCCGACCGCCGCCATAACCGACGATGTCGTCATAGGCAAAGACATCCTAGATCTCCTTACAGGCGCGATGTACGTCGACCCGCTATCTATCTACCGCGAGTACGTGCAAAACGCTGCTGACGCGATCGAGCAAGCGAAGGAAGCGAATCTCTACTCGAAAGCTATGCAGCCCGCAGTCCGCATAGACATCGACCAGAAGAGTCGAACTATCAGGATTCGAGACAACGGAATCAGCTTGCAGCAAAGCGAATTCGTTCGCCGCCTAACAGCACTTGGCGCGAGCAAGAAACGTGGTAGCAGTCTTCGTGGCTTTCGCGGTGTGGGCCGATTGTCCGGCCTTGGCTATTGCCAAGAGCTTGTCTTTCGCGCTCGCGCTGTCGGCGAACGTAGGGTCTGCGAGTTGTTTTGGGACGGGAAGAAACTTAAAGATCTACTGCGCTCCGACAGCCACACCGACCTGCCACAAGCAATAAGGGCTATCGCGCAGACCCGCACGCTGTCGCTGGACGGTTATCCGGATCACTTCTTTGAGGTCGAGTTACGCGGCGTGCGCCGCGTCCGGAACGATATCCTGCTCAACGAAGACCTGGTCTACGAGTACTTGTGCCAAGTGGCGCCCGTACCTTTTTCCGAGGACTTCCGTTTCAGCCAAGCCATTACGGACTTCCTTCGTCGGCACACAAAGCTCGACGCCATACCAATTACGCTAGGCGACGATCGTCCCATCCTACGGCCACATAGAAATCGCTTCCCGATTACCGAAAAAATACACGACGCGTTCGTTAGCGTTCGATTCTTCGAAGTTCCGGGCGTAGAGGAAGGAGTAGATGCGGTCGGATGGATCTTGAATCATTCTTATCTCGGCGCTCTTCCCAACCGGGCGCAAGTGGCAGGTCTTCGGGTCCGCGTGGGGAACATGCAAGTCGGGGCATCGGATATCTATGAAAGCCTGTTTAGCCAGCCCCGCTTCAATTCCTGGTGTGTTGGCGAGATTCATATAGTAAACACCAGGATCATTCCGAACGGTCGAAGGGACGACTTCGAAGTAAACGGCCATCTGCAGAATTTGCATGGCCACTTAGCTAAACACGCTAAGGATCTTGTCAAAATCTGCCGTGATAAATCTGTGGTGAGGAACCGCCTCAAAAGCGCTGCCATGCTCGCCGAAGCTGTTTCACAAAGCATCGCGCTCCTTGAGAAAAAACAATTTTCCGACCTCAAAGAGCATATGTCGGTGCATTCACGCCGACTCATTGATCAGCTGGATGTGATGGCGAAGTCAGAAACGCTCACCAAGTCGGAACGTATAGTCATAGCCGACCGCACTCATATGTTGGCAGACCGTCTGCGCCGGGCTACTGAATCCAGGGCCAAGGCTCGTGGTGCCTTTTCGCGAATCGCGCCTGCCAAGCGCAAAGCCTACGAAGACGCGATCGACGCCGTGCTATCAACCTCACTTCCCATTGCCGTCCGCGCAGACTTGGTTCAGAAAATCGTTCGGCGCGCTACCGCCAAATAGCCAGTGGAAATTCCCGCAACCATTTTTCCAGCGATTGCCACTGTAACCGCGGCATTTGTTGCCGCTTTCGTTGCCTTTGTTTCCTCCGTACTAAGCAAGGAGCAGAAGACATCTGAATTCCGCTACACCTGGCTCAACTCCGTCCTAGACGACATTGCGAAATTTACCGGCGCAGCGGAAAGCATAAGCGGAGCAGCGTGGTCACATTTCAAGAAAGAGGGCAAGGAACAGGCTGAAGCGTTCCTAGCCAGCGCTGAACCGCAGATTAGAGAGATGTTAGCTGCGTACTACCGCGCGCGCATTCGCCTATATCCGCAGGAACACCACGAAGTGCTTAAAGCGCTAGAGAGCCTGCAAGCGCTTTTCTTGAAGGGCGATGTTCCTGATCCGGCGAAAGTTGACCCGCTCGTACGGGACATCGTGCGAGTAAGTCACGAGGCACTCAAAGCGGAGTGGAGACGCGTCAAACGGGGAGAGACAACGTTCCGGTGGACCAAGTACATCTCGCTAGTCGTTATCGGGCTCGCAATCGTCATCGGCATCGCCTTTGCCGTGCTCATGGCGCTCGGCCCCCAGTCGCCCGACAGCGCCACGGCACAGCGGGGCGCTGAAAAGAAGGACATACCCGTCGCAATGGATCCGCAACGCTCGCGCCAGTAGAAGCGATCTGTCACTCGGTTTGCAACCCCGCGCCGGCAGTCCTGAAACGCGCCGCCCAGGCGGCTTAAGCATTTCCACACGAAACCTTCTCCCTCCCGTTCCCCGGAGGAGGCGAAGAGAACCCCGCATGAGCAGCAGTTTTTTACCAGCTCATAGGAGATGAAAATGTTGGTCAGAAAAGAAGTTACCCCTGCAACCGATCTTGATTTGCTCACGGCCATCATTGAGAACCGCAGGATCGCTAGGAAGTTAACGGGTCGGGAAGCGAACATTCGTATGCAGCTTCCCAAGCTGTAGATGTGGGTCGGATTGCATGTCCGCTCTGGGTCGATAGCGGACTTTGCGAAACGCTTGTCGTCAGAGGCTAATGGCACCGGGACCCACGCCAAAGAGCTATGAATCCACTGGGACCTCCCTCACGGGCTACGTTCCTAACGGCTATCTCGGAAGGCGGGTATCACCAACCGAGATGCGAGTTGGGATCTAGATAGCAACGGCTTAACGCCTGGAAGTGGCTTAGTCTGCAAGGTGGCAGGAGGACACGAATGCGCTTCGCTAGATCTAGAAACAATCGTGTGGCCAGACGTAGAACAAAGCAAAGTCCTTCGATGAAGGACCTTCACCGGGCGCTTGTGCGGGCACTTAGGGAGGAAAGCAGACCTGAAAAGGTGCTTGCTAGCCTTTTGCGCGCGAAGCTGAAAAGTAAAGGTCATAAGGTTGGCAAGGGCGATGAGCCCGCCTTGCGCGATCTCGCGAACCAGATCCTGGAGAACAAAGGGCGATCGAGTCGGTATTCAACCCGAGATCAACGCCTTTCCAAGCTTGCCGCCTCTCTCGAGATCTCGGCAGAGGACGTTCGCGGGCTAACGGAGAGTGTCGGAAAGGCGGTAGAAGCGACCATACCGGAAGTTGCGCGCCAGCTAGGAGGGTCATTCACACAAGCGGTTCATCGCGCTGCCCAACAGAACGTTGCGGCATCGCAGGCGCATGTAGAGTACGTGCGACTGAGGCTTCGAGGGCAGTGGTCCAACGCCTTCGACTGGTTGTGTGTGTTAATCGGGATCGCTGAGGATCTGCATGAAGTAGTGCGCGAAACTTATCACGCTGGTCCTGTTGCAAAGCGCACGCACATGCTAGAGGCGCAATTGCGATTACAGGCGAGAGCCTGCCATACGACCTGGGAAGTATTAACTCTGCTCGAATTCGGTCATCCGGACGGGGCTCTGGCTCGATGGCGCACGATCCACGAAATAGCGTGCATATCGAGCTTCCTGTTGGAGAAGGGGGAGGGGTGTGCTGAGCGATACCTTCGCCATGAGGATGTCGATGCGCTAAGAGCTGCAAACGCCTTCAATAGGGCGGCAATTCTCAGTAAGGGAAGGAGAGTCTCCCGGGCAGACATGGCCTTCCTTGAACGTCGAGTGACTCGCTTGGCGAAGCGATTTGGAGAGCCCTACAGGTCTGAGTATGGATGGGCGAGTGATGCGCTTGGGGTCAAGGCACCCAAATTCTCAGATGTTGAGGCTGCGGCAGGACTTGGGCACGCTCGGCATAGCTATAGGCTTGCGAGCGGAGCTATACACGCAGGACCTCAGACCACGATGTACAAGGTGGGGATGCTCGCTGGGGCAGAGTACCTCATGCTAGCTGGAACAAGCTCTATTGAGCTCGATGAGGTTGGAATCTTCACGGCCCACGCCCTGGCTGCCAGTACAGTGAATCTACTGATGGCAAGAGTCACGCTGGATTCTCTCGTATGGTCGAACGTTGTGCTAGCAACGCGGAATCGCGTGACTCGAATGTTCTCGTGTATTCGTAGACTGATTGATCGAGCGGCGAAAGATCAGCAGACGTGAGGGATCTTGTTAAGCGCCGTGAGCTTTTCCAGCAACGGAATGTCCGCTTTGGGTTGCGGATTCAATCGGTCATCGCAACATTCTATTCTCTGACGAGAGAGGGAGGATGTTGCAAATGGAGCACAGGCCGAGGATCTACTACACGGACGCTCAGAAG
>Ga0326597_10008245_pt1 | contig 14088 bp, 8 predicted proteins | sample RVTome_12_FD_203789 | JGI IMG/M metagenome (GOLD analysis project Ga0326597, IMG submission 203789) | Soil microbial communities from uranium-contaminated site in the Upper Colorado River Basin, Wyoming, United States - RVT100D185 | ecosystem: Environmental > Terrestrial > Soil > Contaminated >... | reverse complement strand
TCGGAGATGGTGAGCCGCTCGGCGAAGTCCCGGCCCGCCGGCTTGGTGGCGTCGATCCCGACCTTGGTAAGGGTGTGGGTCTCGGGGTCGGACGTCGGGTCGAGGATGGCGCCCATCGCGCCGGGGATGAAGATGATGTCCTTCTCCGCCCGGGTGCGGGTGATGACGGCCCACATCACGTCCGACAGGTTGAAGATGTCCACGTCCTCGTCCACCACGATGACGCACTTGCAGTAGAACTCCGTCCCCAGGGCGGCCATGATGGCCTGCTGGGGCTGGCCCTCGGCCGTCTTCTTCATCGAGATGACGGCCATGAGCGCCCCCGCCGTGATGAGGGGGACATGGACCGACCGCACGTTCGGCATGTTCCGCCGCAGGGTGTTCAGGATTTCGGCCTCCCGGCTCACCGTCGAGACGAGGAGATGGTCCCCCGACATGCCGGAGGCCACGCTGTGGAACATGGCGTCCTTGCGCATCTGGATGCGCTTGACCACGAAGACGTTCTCGGTGCTGCGGTAGGAGGCGTAGCCGGTGAACTCGCTGAAGGGGCCCTCGGGCTCCCGCACCTCGTTCAATATCTCGCCCTCGAGGACGATCTCGGCCCCCTCGGGGACCTCGATCCCCGGGATTCCGCAGGGAGAGACGCGGTAGGGCTCGCCGAAGAGGGCGCCGATGATCTCGTACTTCCGGACGCCGGGTGGGTAGTGGTAGGCCATCGAGCCCATGTAGTGGATGGGATGGATGCCGAGAGTGATGGCGGCCGGCAGCGGCTCCCCCCGGCTCTCCGCCCGCCGATGGAACTCGTACATGCGGCGGCGGGAGTGAAGAGAGAGCCCCAGGCGGTTCTTGCCCTTCAGCATGAGCCGGTGGAAGCCCGTGGTGTCGACCCCGGTTTCCGGATCCCGGGCCACGAGCTGCCCGGCCGTGATGTAGGGCGCGGCGTCCACCTCGAAATGGATGGGAATGGGCAGTCGGGTCAGGTCCACCTCGTCCCCTTCGAGGACCACCGCCTTCCACGGGGCGTCCGGCACCACCTCGACCGGGATGTAGTTCTGGCACCGCTCGCGGTACGCCGCCGGGAGCGCGTCCGGCTTCACCCCCAGGACCGCCGCGAGGAGCCGGCGGTTCGCGGCGATGTTGGTGACGACGGGGATGTCGAAGCCCTCCACGCGGTCGAACACGAGCACCGGCTGGCGCCCCGCGCGCTCGAACTCGAACACGGTGGAGGTGATGTCCAGCCTCCGGCTCACCGTCTCCCGGATGCGGATGAATTCCTCCGGGAAATCCCGCTCCACCATGCGGAGGAAGCCGCGCAGGCTCTGATCGGCCATGCTCACGCCCCCGCGGCGCGCCGCGCGCCGCCGCCCTTCGCCCACGCGCCCCGGTCCTTGTAGGGATTCTCGAGCGGGGGAAGGGGGGGAAGGCCTTCGCGCGAGGGAGAGCCCTCGACTTCCTCGATGGCGATCACCCGGGCGGGCGCGCCCTCGGTGTCCTTGAGCTTGAGCGCCCCGGTCACGAGCAGGACCCGCTCCTTCCGGATGGCGCCGATGTTGGTGCACCACTCGATGAGGCAGATCCCGCGGCTCAGGAACTTGATGTGATTGGGACTCCAGTCGGGCGCCGGCCATTTCCGCTCGGGAGGGGGGTAGAGAGGCGAGTCGCAGGTCATGAAGTCCTGCACGAGGGCCTTGATACCCTTCCCGATGAGCCAGTCGGCGGCGTCGGTGGTGAGGTAGATCATGTGCTCCCAGAAATCGCGCGAGCCCCAGGCGCGGTCGGTCCACTCCGTGCTGACGATGGCGATGTCCCCCGGCCGCACCCCGACTCCCGCCGCCTCGAGGTCCTTCGCCGACACCGTGTCCGACGGCCCCTTGCCCGGTATCTTGATGACGCACGCCTCCCCGCAGAGATGATCGAGCGGCACCTCGTGGTTCTTCAGGCCGTCGTGGTAGAAGTGCGCGGGAGCGTCGTAATGCGTGTAGCTCTGGGTGGTGGTCTCGAACCGGAAGTTGGCGATGTGATCCACGTCCAGGGTGGCGATGGGCGTGATGGTGGTGCCTGGCGCGGGCTTGCCGTAAATCTCGTCGCGGGGGAATTGGACGTAGGTGTCTTTCGGATCCACGGCCAGGGTCAGATCCACGAACCGGTAGCCCATCTCGCCTCCTGTGAGGGAAAGTCGCCCGGCCTCCCCGCCCCGGGGCGGGGAGGCCGGGCCTCTGCCGGGGCTACTTCAGCCAGCCCTTTTCCTTGTAGTATCGCGCGGCGCCCGGGTGGATGGGGGTTCCCATCTGGTCCTCTTGCCAGGCCGTCTTCTCGGGCTTGAAGGTCTTCAGCCCCTTGTGGGAAGCCCGCAGCTCGCCGATTCGATCGATGAGCGTCTTGACGATGATGTAGGCGGTCTCGTTGTCCATCGAGGCCGCGACGTTCATTGACGTCGTGAAGCCGAAGGTGGGGAGCGGCTGGGTCTGCCCGGGGAAGGTGTTGGCGGGCATGGTCTCCTTGAGGAAGCCGATCTTCGCGAGCTCGTTCCGCACGGAGTCGTTGACGCCGAGGAAGCGGAGCTGGCCCTTCTTCTCGATGGCAATCTGGGTCAGGGACGGGTGCCCGGGGTTGACGGTGTGGCTGAACATGTCGGCCTGACCGTCCTTGATGCGGCTCGTGATGACGTTGAAGCCGGTGTGGGTGACCGAGCCCCCCCACTTCTTGATGTCGTCGAACTTGATGCCGTGGGCTTCGAGCATGGCCTCCGTGGCCCATTGGCCGAGGCCCCCGCGGGGGACGGTCACGTAGTGGACGGGAATCTTCTTGTCCTTGATGTCGCTGATCTTCTGCACCTTCGGATTGGCCGTGACGATTCCGAGGTAGTACTCGTCCATTCCGCCGATGAGGCCCCGAAGGTTCTTGTAGGCCTTCTTGTAGGCCACCTTCCCCTGATAGGCCCAGTTGGCCGCGATGCTGAAGGTGAGGGCGGCGTCATACTTGCCTTCGCTCACGTTGATGGGGTTCCCGATGGCGCCGCCCTTCGCGAGCGCGTCCATCTGAACTCCCACGTTGGCGTTGTTGATGATGTTCGCCATCGCCGCGGCGTAGATGTACCAGCCGCTCCCCGGGTTCCAGCTCCCGAGCTGGATGCGCTTGGCGGCCTCCGACCGGCCGGAGCCGGCGAGGCAGAGAGCGAGAACCGCCAGGAGCACGAAAAGGCGCTTCCATGCTTTTTGCGTCATGACGACAACCCCTCCTGAATGGGTGTTCCGCCCGGCCCGGCAACCGGCGCGGCCGGGCCGTGGCCATAGCCTCCCGCCGGAGCCGGCGGCGGGATTCTTCACCTCGGCTCCTGCGCGGGAGCCGCCTTGGGATGTTCCATCCGGTGTCCCGCCGGGGCGGCCCGCCTGACGCGGTGGACGTGGATCCAGCCGCTCAACAGGAGCAGCGCCAGCCCCAGCAAGTCGGTCGTCTTCTCCGGGACGATTAGCCCGATCGCGCCCGCCAGGAAAGCCGCGCGCTCCCACCCGGCCGCCGGGCCGGCCAGATAGCCGGTCACGGCGGCGGCCAAGGCGAACACCCCCAAAGCGCAGGTGGCGGTCACCCACAGCGTCTCGGTCAGCGGACCCTCGAGCAGCATGGCAGGATTGTAGGCGAAAGCGAAGGGGACGAGGAAGGCCGCGAAGGAGAGCTGGAAGGCCTTCCAGCCGGTCTCCGAGAGGCCCGAGTCCGCGATCCCCGCCGCGACGTAGGAGGCGAGCGCCACGGGAGGGGTCACCATGGAGAGAATCGCGAAGTAGAAGATGAACAAGTGTCCCGCGATGGGGAGGAGCCCCATCTTCTCGAACGCCGGCCCCATGAGGGTGGCCGCCATGATGTAGGCCGCCGAGGTGGGCATGCCCATGCCCATGATGATGCAGGCGACCATCACCAGGAGGAGCGCCGGCAGGAGCCGGCCGGCCGAGACGTCCACGATGAGGCCCGAGAACTTGAGCCCCAGGCCGGTGTCCACGAGCACTCCGACGATGATTCCGGCCACCGCGCAGGGGATGGCGACGGGAATGGCCATCCGGGCGGCGGATTCGAGGGTTTCGATGATCTTGACGGGTCCCATCCGGGTGGCGCGGCGCACCCAGCTCAGAACCACCACCCCGATCGCCGCCGAGGTCGCCGACCACATCAGGGTGTAGCCCGCCACCATATAGCCCACGATCAGGATGATGGGGAGCAAGAGCAGCCCGCGCTCGAGAAGGATTCCGCGCAGCAGGGGCAGCTCGCTCCGGCGCATCCCGGCAAGCCCCCTCTTCCGCGCCTCGAGGTCCACCATGAAGAAGAGGGAAAGATAGTAGATGACGGCGGGGATGGCCGCGGCGGCGGCCACGCTCAGGTAGGGGATTCCCGTCATGTCGGCGAGGATGAACGCGGCGGCGCCCATGATGGGGGGCATGATCTGCCCGCCCGTGGAGGCGACCGCCTCGACCGCGCCCGCGTAATGCGGCGCGAAGCCGAGCCGCTTCATGAGGGGGATGGTGAACACCCCCGTCCCCACCACGTTGGCGGTGGCGCTCCCGCTGATGGTGCCCATGAGGCCGCTGCTCACGATCGCGGCCTTGGCCGGGCCGCCGCGGTAGGGGCCCGTGAGCCTCACGGCCATGTCGATGAACAGGCGCCCCCCGCCCGAGATCTCCAGCGCCGCCGAGAACAGCACGAAGTAAAAGACCACCTCGGCGCTCACGCCCAGGGGGACGCCGAACAGCCCTTCCACCCCCATCGTCTGGAACTCCACGAAGGGGGCGAACTGGACGGACCGGTGGCCGAAGTTGCCCGGGATGAAGTGGCCGAGGAAGTTATAGGCCAGGGCCGCCAAGGCGATCGACGTGACCCCCCAGCCCAGGGACCTCCGGGAGGCTTCGAGGGTGAGGAGAAGGTACAGGACGCCCGCGATGAGGTAGCGCAGGGGCACCGGGTCCACATCACGGATGCGGTTGTTCAGAAAATCCCACTCCGCCGCGTACATGCCGGCCGAGGCGAGGGCGGTGAGGGCGAGGGCATAGTCCCAGGCGCCTGTCTTCGCCTCCTTCCAGGCCGGCGTGGTCAGGAACACGAGGGCCAGGGCGAAGCTCAGGTGGATGGGCCGGACGAGGAGAACGTGCGACATCCCGAACACCGCCCAGTAGAGCTGGAGAAGGGACCAGAGGATGGCCAGCAGGGCGACCGGATGGAGGAACTTCTTCATCTGGGCCTCATCGAGCCGCGGGGAAAACGGTTCCTTCCTGTCCGCCGGAGCGCGCGGGGAAGAGTCGGAGATAAGCAAAATTACCAGAGGATTGTTTCCCTGGCATTACCTGCGCGAAGCAGAAGCTGAAGCTGAAGAAATTATTTTAGCAAAATCGGCCTCCAAACCCAAAGCGGCGCTTCCAGCACCGGTCTGGCGATCGGCTGGTCCTCGGCACCGGCGGGCCCCTCATTGGGGCCGGTGGATGGAAAACTCGCCCCTCGCCTCCTCGAACTCCGGGATGGACGTCTTGCCGTGCAGGACGAGCTCGGCCAGCACCCGGCCCGTGAATGGCCCGAACTTGAAGCCGTGCCCGGAGAAGCCCGCGCCGACGGCGACGAGCGGATTTCCGGGGTGGAGGTCCAGGATGAAATCCTCCGTCTCGGTGTTCGTGTAGAGGCAGTGCTCCCACGCCAGGAGCCGGCGCGGGACGGCGGCGAGCTGGGCGCGCAGGAACCCCCAAAGCTCCTCGATGCGCGCGGGATCGGGATGCGCGGGGGCGGCGTCCGGGTTGTCGTCGATGCCCTGGGCGAGGTGGCGGGCGGCCTTGATTCCGGGCCGGCCGAACTCGGGCATGCCGTAGTAATGGCCGTTCTCGCCGTCCGCGATGTAGAGCCAGACCGGGAACCGGCCGATCCCGTAGTCCGCCCGAGCGCCCGCCGGCTCGAAATATCCGACGGTCTGCCGGGCGGCCTTGAGGCGGGGCCGGAGAAAGGGCAGGAGCCGCCCCGCCCACGCCCCCGCTGTCACGATGAGCCGCTCGGCGCGGAACACCCCCCGCTCCGTCGCCACTTCGAGGGGCTGGCGCGAGGCGTCGATGGAGAGGACCTCCGTCTCCTCCATGATCTGGGCCCCGCCGCCGCGGGCGAGACGGATCAAGGCCGCGATGGCGTCGTCGGCGGCGACCACCCCCGCGGTGTGGTCGAGGAGAATGCCCTCGGCATCCTCGAAGCGGAACTGGGGGAAGAGCCTGCGGCCCTCGGCGGGCGTGAGCCACTCCACGCGGGCCTGCGCCTGGAGGACGGCGCGCTTGTATTTCTCCAGCGCCTCGCCGGGGGGGCCGAAGAAGCAGCCGGGGCAGGGATGGACGAGCCGCTCCCCCGCCTCCCGCTCCAGGCGGGGCCATTCCTCCTCGTGGAGGAGGTGCATCAGGCGGGCGTACAGGGGGGAGGCGTAGGTGCTCCGGGTGATGCGGGCCTGGCCGTGGGAGCTGCCCCGGTCATGGCCGAGGCGGAAGCGCTCGATGAGGCCCAGCCTGCGGACGCCGAGGCGGCGGAGGTGGTTGAGGGAGGCGAGGCCGTTCAGGCCCCCGCCGATGACGAGGACATCGAACGTCATGGCGGGCTTCCTCTGGAGGAGCCTTCGGCCTCATTTCCGCCAGGGGCGGGTGGGGGTCTTCGTCAGCACCTCGCATCCGCCCTCCTGGACGAGCACCATCTGCTCGACGTTGGCGCCCCCCACCTCGGGCAGGTTGAAGGTGGGCTCGACGCAGAGCACCATCCCCGGCGCGAGGCGGGCGCCGTTGTCCGGCTGGATGAGAGGGGCTTCCACCGTCTCCAGGCCGATGCCGTGCCCGGCCATCGGATAGAGATACCGGCCCGCGCCCCCCGCGTTCTGGTCCAGGAAATGCGAAGCGGCGCGGTGAACGTCCGCCGCGCTGGCGCCCGCCCGCACCGCGGCGACTGCCGCCTCGGTGGCCGCGGCGCACAGCTCGATCATGGCCTCGACCTTGGGATCGAGCTTCTTGCCGGGCACGACGGCCGTCCGGTTCACGTCGAAGCCGTAGCCCTCGAACGCCCCCACGTAGTCGAAGCGGATGACGTCCCCCGGCTCCAGGCGGCGCTGGGTGGCCTGGGGCCAGCGCGAGCCCCAGCTCGCCCAGGGGCCGCTGTGCACCCGCACGTAGCGCACGAAGTCCGCTCCCGCCCGCATCCCCGCCGCGTGGCCCTCGGCGCAGAGCTCGCTCTCGCGGGCGCCGGGCCGGATGGCCGCGAAGATGGCCGCGTAGCCCGCCTCGACGATGCGGGCCGCCCCCCGCAGGTACTCCACCTCGGCCGGGCTCTTGGAGGCCCGCAGGCCGTCCACCAGCTCGTTCGCGTTCTCGAATCCAGCTTCGGGCAAGGCCCCGGTCAGGTCCCGGTACATGGTGGCGGGCATGATGTCCTCGCCCGCGATGCCGATCCGGTTTTTCTCCGCGCCGAGCCTCTTGAGCTGATTCGCGCAGGCGAGGGAGATGTTGCTCTCGGGGCGCACGTCCGGGATGTGGACCATCTCCCGGCGGAAGTTGCGGTGGTCGACGAAGAGGACGGGCTCCGCCTCGAGGGGCAGAATGAGCAACCCGTGGCCCATGCCCCGGACCTTCTCGCTGAAGGCGCCCGGCGGGAAGGGGGGGAAGTGGTTCGTGAGGTAGGCCAGGCTCCCCATCCGGTCGTAGAAGGAGCGGCCGATGACGAGGAGGACGCCGAGCCCCTGGGAGCGCATGCGCTCCCGCGCCCGGGCGAGGCGGCCCTCTATCTCCTCCTTGGAGACGCCCGTTCCGCTCTCGATGACCATCGGCGCCTCCCTGTCCGCGAAACGCGCGGAGGGCGAGGTTAATTGAGCCGGGGGAGGAGCTCCGAGACGAAGTTCTCGAGCTGTTCCTCCTGGCTGCCGCCGGCGAAGCGGACGACGAAGACGGTCGCACCGGCCTCGATGTAGCCCCGGAGCTCCGCCTCGACCCGGGGCCCGTCCCCCATCACGACGAGGAGCTGCTTGCGCACTTCCTCGAAGGTCTTGTGGTAGTACTTGGAGAGGAACTCCCCGCACTCTCGCTCGGCCTTCTTCGCGTCCGGATTGATGTTCATGGTCACGTAGAGGCACTGGGGCATCCGCTCCGCCTCGGCCCGGCGGCCCACCTCGCCGGCATAGGCGAGAATCTTCTCCCAGCATTGCCGGTAGAGGCCGGCCGTGATGGAGTTGGTGATCCAGCCGTCGGCCAGGCGCGCCACGCGCTTCAGGCCCGATTCCACGAGGTTGCTCGATATCCAGATGGGCGGGCCGCCCGGAGTCATGGGCCGGGGTTCCAGCTCGACGCCCTTGAAGGAGAAATGCCTCCCTTCGTAGTCCGCCTTGGGATCGCGGAGGAGGAGCTTGAGGATCTCCACCGTCTCGGTGAAGCGGCGCGCGCGCTCGTTGATGGGCACTCCCAAGGTCTCGAACTCGAACTTGAGGTCCGGCCTCCCCACGCCCAGGCCGGGGAGCACGCGCCCGGGCGCCATGCAGTCGAGGGTGCTAAGCGCCTGGGCGAGCATCACCGGGTGGCGCAGAGCGGCCAGGAGGACGGCCGTCCCCACCTTCACCCGCTTCGTGGAGGCCAGGACGGCCGCCCAGGTGGTGTAGCTCTCCAGGCGCGGCTTGGCCAGGACGCTGTCCCCGAGCCAGACCGAATCCAGCCCCAGCGCCTCGGCCTTCCGGGCGAGGTCGAAGATGGGGCGGCAGTCCGCTCCCGCTCCCTTCGCCTGGACGACCACGCCGCGGGTGGGGAGGAGGTAACCGAAGTGGAACCGGGCCATGGGCAATAGCCTCCGATCGAAAGGTTTCCAGGCGATTTCGCGGCCTCGCCCCCGCGCGGCTGCGGGAGAGATGAGGTTCCCCGGAGGCCGGATGGAGAAGGAATATTAAGGAAAATCCCCGCCAGCGACAAACCCGCCCGTCTCCGGCGCGGGAGAGGCCGCGCTCCCGAGGCCCTAGGTGCTATGCAAGGCTTTTGGTGAAAAGGAAGAACGAGTGGGGCGGGAGGCCCAGCCCTTCGCCTTCCCGGGCGATGTCCCCATCGGCCATCTTCGTCCCGTGCCCTCCCCACCGGGCGTCGGCGGAGGCGAGCTTCTTTGTCCAAGGGCCGCCGGGGAGGGGAAACGAGCCTTCCGATTCGCCGAAATGAAAGACGGCCGCCGCCTCCTCTCCCCCGCCCCGGCGGCGGAGGAGCAGCACCTTCCGCTCCTCGAACGCTTGGATTTCCAGGTCTTCCTTGCGGAGGCGGGACAAGGCGGGGGACCCGCGCCGAAGCCTGATGAGGGCCCGGTGGAATTCGCGCAGCTTCTTGTGCATGTCCTCGTCCATGAGGCGGTGTTGGAGCTTCGAGCGCAGGAAGGCTGCCTCGCCCTGCGGGTCGGGTGGCGTCTCCCGCCAGCCGAAGGAGGAGAACTCCTCCGCCCGGCCCCTCCGGACCGCTTCGATGAGGCCGGAATCCGTATGGCTGACGAAATAGAGGAAGGGAGCGGTCTCCCCGTACTCCTCCCCCATGAACAGGAGAGGGAGAAAGGGCGAGAGCAGCACGAGCCCCGCCGCCATCTTGAGTTTCTCGAAGGGGACGAGGGCGCTCAGGCGCTCCCCCCGCATCCGGTTGCCCACCTGGTCGTGGTTCTGGGCGCAGACGACGTGGCGAAAGGCGGGGAGATGGCGGGCGCTCCTTCCGTGCCGGCGCTTGCGGTAGCGCGAGTAGCCGCCAGAGTGCACGAAGCCCTCCCGGAAGGCCTTGGCGAGGTCCGCCAGGCGGCCGAAGTCGGCATAGTAACCCCCGCGCTCCCCCGTGAGCGCGGCGTGCAAGGCGTGGTGGAAGTCATCCGTCCACACCGCGTCCAGCCCATGGCCTCCCTCCTCCCGGGGCGTCACGAGCCGGGGGTCGTTCTGGTCGCTCTCGGGCATGAGATAGATTTTCCGGCCTTCGGCCTCCCCCTGCCGGTGGACGGCCTCGCCCAGCTCCTCCAGGAAGGGACGGGCGGAGGTGTCCAGGATGGCGTGGACGGCGTCCAGGCGCAGGGCGTCGAAGCGGAAGTCCCGGACCCAGTACAGGGCGTTCTCGATGAAGAAGCGGCGCACCTCGTCGCTCCCCGGCCCGTCGAAGTTGAGCGCGGCGCCCCATGGCGTGTGGTAGGCCGGATTGAAATAGAGGGGGGAGAAGTCCCGGGTGTAGTTCCCCTCCGGGCCGAGGTGGTTGTAGACGACGTCGAGGACGGCGGCGAGGCCCCGGGCGTGGCAGGCGTCGACCAGGCGCTTCAGCCCATCGGGGCCCCCGTAGGAGTTCTGGACGGCGAAGGGATAGACGCCGTCATAGCCCCAGTTCCGCTCTCCCGGGAACTGCGCGACAGGCATGATCTCGACGGCGGTGACGCCCAGTTCCTTCAGCCCGTCCAGGAAGGGGATGACCGCGCCGAAGGTGCCCTCGCCGGAGAAAGTCCCCACGTGGAGCTCGTACAGGATGTAATCGCCCAGGGGGATGCCCTTCCACCCGGCATCCGTCCAGGCGAAGGAGGCGTCCGTCACCTCCGAGGGTCCGTGGACGCCCTCGGGCTGGAAGCGCGAGGCGGGGTCGGGCCGCTCCTTCTCGCCGTCCAGGCGGTAGAGATACCGCGCGCCCGGCTGCACCCCCTCGGCGATGACGTGGTGGTAGCCGTTCTCCTCCCGGAAAAGCCGAAGGATGCGGTCGTCCGGCCCCACGAGCCGGACCTCCACCCGCTCCACGGCCGGAGCCCAGAGACAAAATTCGCACCGGCCGTCTCCCAGGCAGGTTGCGCCGAGCGGCTTATGAGCGTCGCTCATGGAGAGATTCCTCGTTTTTTTGCGGTGCAATGATGAAGACGAATGACTCCCATTCGCAGCACTACGAAATCCGCTCCAGCAGGGCGACCGGCATCCGGGAGAAAACCTCCGCCAAGGGGAGGCCGGCGCCGGCGGCCTTGCATTCCTCTCCCGTAAGGCAGTCCCTCCAGCGGGACGAGCCGAGCCTCCGGCCGAGGCGCAGGGCGGTATCCTCCCAGGCGTCCTCCCCCACAGGCGGTCGGCGCGCCGCATCCAGTTGTACGAAAAAACGCCCCGCCGCCGCTACGAAGACTTTCTTTCCCTGCGTCCGCGCGAAGGCGGCCACGTGCTCCTTCCGCCTGCCGGCGGCCTTGACGGCAAGATATGCGCCCCGTGCGAAGAGGCCGGAGTGCCTCCGCCGGGCCTCGAGCGCCCGGCAGGTCACGAAAAGCTTGGCGCGGCCGTCCTCCGGCGCCCGGGCCAGCCTCCCGGCCAGCGCCGCATAATCGGCGGCGCCGCGGATGCGGGCGAGGACGCGCTGAAGCCGGGTGAAATCCACAGGCCTGCGGTTGTCGGGATCGACGAGGGAGAGGCTCAAGGATTCGCAGCCTTGGTAGAAATCCGGCACCCCCGGCGAGGCGATCTTGAGGAGGGTCTGGGAGAGGGAGTTATAGAGGCCGGGCCGAATGATGCGCGCCATGAATCCCCGGAATTCTTCCAAGAACAGGTTCTCCGGGCCGCGCTTCAAGATGGCGGAGATGAAGCTCCGGACCGCCTCCTCGTAGCGCTCGTCCGGATTGAGCCAGCTGGTGCGCCGCTTGGCCTCCCGGAGGGCCTTCTGCGTGTACGCCTGGATGCGACCGGTGAACTCGCACCGCACCACTTCGTCCATGGATTCGCAGGGCCATGCCCCCGCCAAGGTCTGATACAGGAGGTACTCGTCGTCCGGGGCGGGGGTTTTCGCGCCCTTTATCCGGCATTTCCACCTCCGGTTGAGGGTCCGCCAGCGCCGGATGGCCTCCTCCCACTCCTCCGGAATCTCGGAGAGCACGTCGAGCCGGGCCCGCACGTCCTCGCTCCGCTTGGTGTCATGCGTGCTGGTGGCGGAGAGCCCATGGGGGAAGCGGCGAAGGCGGCTGAGATTCTCCCGGTGGAACTCCTCCAGCGGCCCGCCGAACCGGTCCGGCTCCCCGCCCACCTCGTTCAGCGAGGCGAGGGGGTAGTAGCGGTAGAGGGCCGTATCCTCGTAGCCCTTGGCCATGACCGGCCCGCTCAGCTGCTGGAAGCGCAGGAGGAACTCCCTCCGCAGGGAAGGGTCGGCCCGGCGCTCTTCGCCGAGCAAGAGCTTTCCGATGCGGGCGAGGACGCCGCGTTGGCGGGAATTATGGGCCTGGGCGTCCCGCACCGCCTCGCGCACCCGGCGGGCGTCCACGGCCGAAAGCTTTCCGCCGCGCCCGTAGGTACGGTAGACCCTGAAGGCGGCGAGGAGCTCGGACAGCGCCTTTTCCAGCTGGGAGAGGCCGAGGCGCTTCGAATGGCCCGAAATCGCTTCATTCAGCAGGCGGGCGAGGCGGTTCACATCGCTTCCGAAGGAGGCTTCGATCACATGCTTCTTGCTCTCGCGCACGATTTTCCCGAAGGGGCGCCTCTCCCCCGCGTACCGCGCGTAGATGCGCCGGAGGGCATCCCCATCCTCCGCCGCCACGAAAACGCCATTCAGCAGGTTCAGGAATTCGTAGCCAGTGGTGCCCTGGACAGGCCAGCGCGGAGGCAGAGTTTCGTCCCTCGCGAGGATCTTTTCAACGAGGATGAAAGGATTGCGCTGGGGGCCTGCTCGGCGGCCGGCCCGGATGGCGCGCCGAAGGTCGCGAAGGTACTTCTCCGGGTCGTAGAGGCCGTCCACGTGATCCACCCGGAGGGCCTGCACCCACCCCGCGCGCATCAGCCGGAGGACGAGGCCGTGGACGGCCTCGAACACCTCCGGGCGCTCCACTCTCAGGCCCGCCAGCTCGTTGATGTCGAAGAACCGGCGGTAGTTGATCCTGCGGTGCCCCTCCCGCCAGAACTCCAGCCGGTAAGGCTGGGACTCGAGAATCGAGGCGAGCAGGCGGCGGTCTTTCGCCGAATTGATCTCCTCCAGCGCGGCTTCCAGGGCCCGAAGAAGGGCGCCTCCGCGCCGCGTGATCGCCCCGAGCCGCCGCTTGACGCGGGCGGCCTCGTCCCGGCGCTTCCTCGCCTCTTCCGGATGCCGGGTCCGGTGATCGGGGAGCCGGGACAGCATGCGGCTCAGGCCCTGCAGGAATCGGGCGCCGCGGGTCGCCCGGCTCTTACTGGCCGCCAGATCGAGAATGGGCGGCCAGGTGTCCGGCGCAAGCGGAAAGCGGGAGGTGTAGTAGCGCGCCCAAAGGCTTCCGCCGCCGAAGAAAAGCCTGATCTCCCGATTCCGCAGCACCTCTTGGAGCGAGGCCCCGAGGACGGGAAGCAGGGCGCGCCGGCGGAGCTCCTTCTGGGGGGGCTCCCATTCGATGGCGAAAAACTCGGCGTAGGAGGAGGAGCGGCCGTTCTCAAGGACGTCCTGCCACCAAAGGTTTCCCTCGTGGGCGATGCACATGTGGTTGGGGACGATGTCCAGCAGGAGGCTCATGTCCCGTTTCGCGAGCGCCCGGACGAGGCGGCGGAGGCTCTTTTCGCCCCCCAGCTCCGGATTGACGGAGGAGAAATCGATGACGTCGTATCCGTGTCCACTTCCCGGGCGGGCGGCGAAGATGGGGGAGGCGTACAGGTGGGTGATGCCGAGTTCCCGCAAGTAAGGGCAGATTCGAACGGCATCGTCGAGGGTGAAGCGGCGGTTGAACTGGATGCGGTAGGTGGCGCCCGGAGGGAGAGCCGGGGCTTTCATGCGTCGGGGAGGAGCGGCTCGGGCGCTCCGGCGCGGGCTCATCGGCTCATGTCTCCTGTCCTCGCCGCCTCACGCATTCGCCATACCCGCTTCCCGCGTCACAACGCCCGGATGACGGCCTTCAGCGGAAGGTGATCCGAGGCCATCCGCGCGAGCCGTGAGCGGTGCACGCTGATGTCCAGGAGCGCCCGCGGCGGGCTCACCCAGATTCGGTCCAGGCCCAGGATGGGGAGCCAGGCGGGATAGGTCCTCTGCAGCGGCGTGCGCCCGAAGTGGAAGTTCAGACGGTGCGACATCGGGCCGAACGGGAGCCAGTTATTGATGTCGCCCAGCAGGACGCACATCCCGCGGCAGGCCGTCCCGAGGTACTCCAGCA
>Ga0326597_10008244_pt1 | contig 14088 bp, 12 predicted proteins | sample RVTome_12_FD_203789 | JGI IMG/M metagenome (GOLD analysis project Ga0326597, IMG submission 203789) | Soil microbial communities from uranium-contaminated site in the Upper Colorado River Basin, Wyoming, United States - RVT100D185 | ecosystem: Environmental > Terrestrial > Soil > Contaminated >... | reverse complement strand
GAACACCGCGCCGGCACGGCCTACCAGCCACAGATAGCCGACGTAGGATCCGACGTTCAGCACGCCCCCCGCCAGCACCGCCCATTCGCCCTGCCCCCAGACCGTGAACGGGCTGATGAACACCCCCCGCGCCAGCGCCAGCGGCGCCGATGCGAAGGCCGTCAGCAGCACTGCGCCGGCAACGATCTGCACCGGCCCGGGCCCGGCGGCGCCCCAGCGCGCAATGCCGTTGCCCTCGATCGCGTAAAAAAGCGTCGCCACCAGCGCCAGCAGCACCCAAGGCACCAGCGCGCGGTCGGGCAGCGCATTTCCCGGCAACACGATCAGCGCCACGCCAAGCGCCCCCAGCCCCAGTCCCAGCAATCGCTGCGGACTGGCGTGGTCGGTGCGCATCAGCACCGCGATCGGCAGCGCCGCCATCGGGATCAGCGAAAGGCACAGCGAAGCCACGCCCGACGGGATGAACCGCTGCGCCGTGAACGAGGCGTAATTGGGCACCAGCGTGCCCGCCACCGAAACGAACAGGTATAGCAACAGCGCGCGGCGGTTCAGCGGCAGGCCGCCACGGCGCAGCACGAACGGCGCCAGGATGACCGCGGCAATGACCGCCTGCCAGAAAATGATGCCGAAATCACGGTAGCCCGCGGTCACCGCAATCTTGGTCATCGGCATGGCAAGGCCCCAGCCCGCGCCAAGCGCCAGCAGCACGCCGAACATCACCGCCTGCAGGCGGCCGGGCGGGCTCATGGCGCGGCCTGCGCCAACCTGCCGCCGATGCGCACCGGCGCGATGCGGGTGGCCTTGCCGCTGCGGTCGTCGGTTTCAAGATAGACGCCGGACAGCGTCGCCTCGCCCTCGGCGGGGGTGAAACGTTCTTTCGCCATGCCGGTGATGAAACGGCGCATCGGTTCGGCCTTGTCCATGCCGATCACCGAATTGTAGTCGCCACACATGCCGGCGTCGGTCAGATAGCCGGTGCCGGCGGGCAGGATCATCGCATCCGAGGTCGGCACATGCGTGTGGGTGCCGACCACCAGGCTGGCGCGGCCATCGCACCAATGCCCCATCGCCATCTTTTCCGAAGTGGCCTCGCAATGCATGTCCACCACCGCCGCCTGCGCCATGCCGCCCAGGGGATGCGCGCGCAGCACCGCCTCGATCGCCGAGAACGGGTCGTCGAACGGGCGTTTCATGAACACTTGCCCCAGCACCTGCGCCACCAGCACCTTGCGCCCGCGCCGGTCGGCAAACACCCGCGCGCCCTTGCCCGGCGCCTCTTTGGCATAGTTCAGCGGTCGCAGGACGCGCGGCTCGGCCTCGACGAACTGCAGCATGTCCTTTTGGTCAAAGGCGTGGTCGCCCAGCGTCAGGCAGTCGGCGCCCGCCTCCAGCAGCGCTTTCGCGTGCTCGGGCGTCAGCCCGGCGCCGCGCGAGGCGTTCTCGCCGTTCACCACCACGAAATCGAGCCCCCAGTCGGCGCGCAGCCCCGGCAACCGCGCCGCCACCGCCGCGCGCCCCGCGCGCCCCATCACATCGCCCAGAAACAGCATCTTCATGGGCAATGCCTAGGATGCCACCGCCAAAAGGGCAAGCCCCATGGGGCAGGGCGAGGCGCACCCGGAATTCGCTTCTCCGGGATATTTCAGCAATGAAGACGTTCAGAACGGCCCGAAAACCCCGGCCTGCGTGACGATCAGATCGAGGCGCTGGTCATGGGCATCGGTGGGCACCTCGGGCACCTGCTGCGCGGCAAAGCCGAAGCCGATCGCGGTCACCTTGCCCTGCGCCCGCAGCCCCACCAGCGTGCGATCATAAAAGCCGCCGCCATAGCCCAGCCGGTAGCCGCGCCTGTCGAACGCCAGCAGCGGCACGATCAGCACCCGCGGCACCAGCCAGGCCCCCGCCTCAGGGATCAGTGCCCCGAACGCCCCCGGCACCATCGCCGCCCCCGGCTGCCAGGTGCGAAACAGCAGCGGCAGCCCGCGCCCCTGCACCACCGGCACCGTCACCGGCCCGGCATGCGCCGCCATCGCCGGCAGCGGGTCGATTTCGCTGCGCATCGGCACATAGCCCGCCAGCACCTGCCCGGCGAATGGCACCAGCGCGCGCACCAGCCGCAGCGCCGCATCGCCCTGCCCCGCGGCATGCGCCAGCGCCCGCGCCACCGCCGCCCCCTGCCGCGCCGCCGCCTTTGCCGCTTCGATGCCGCCTGCGTTCATGCTTGCCCCCGATGCCGACCGTTTACCGCGCGCGGCGCAAGCCCTAGCATGGCGTGGCGATCAGCGGAAAGGAAGGCCATGCAGACGCTTCTGACCGGGCAGGTGCTCAGCTTCGCCGGCAACCCGTTCGAACAGGGCCTCGCCGCGGCGCGGCATTGGCAGCGCGGCGGCGTGCTGATCGCCGCAGGGCGGATCGCGGCGGTGGGCGAGGCCGCCACGCTGCGCGCCGCCCACCCGGGCGCCACCCTGCACGACCATGGCGATGCGCTGATTTCCGCGGGATTCATCGACGCCCATGTGCATTACCCGCAAACCGCGATCATCGCCAGCTGGGGCAAGCGGCTGATCGACTGGCTGAACAGCTACACCTTCCCCGAGGAAGCGCGCTTCGCCGATCCTGCCTATGCGCAGACCATCGCCGCGCGCTACCTCGACCTCGCGCTGGCGCATGGCACCACCAGCATGTGCAGCTATGCCACCATCCACCCCGGCAGCGTCGATGCGTTCTTTGCCGCCGCCGCGGCGCGCGGCATGCGGGTGCTGGCCGGCAAGACCTGCATGGATCGCAACGCCCCCGACACCCTGCGCGACACCGCGCAATCGGCCTATGACGACAGCCGCGCCCTGCTGCGGCGCTGGCACGGGGTCGGGCGCGCCAGCTATGTCATCACGCCGCGCTTCGCCCCGACCTCGTCGCCCGACCAGTTGTCGGCACTTGGCGCGCTCTGGGCCGAGCACCCCGACTGCCTGATGCAGACGCATCTGAGCGAGCAGACCGACGAAATCGACTGGGTGCAGCGGCTGTTCCCGCAGGCGCGCGACTATCTGGACGTCTACGAATCGCACGGCCTGCTTGGTGCGAACGCCATTTACGGCCACGCCATCCACCTGACCGAACGCGAACGCGCCCGCCTGCGCGAGGCCGGCGCCGCCATCGCGCATTGCCCGACCTCGAACACCTTCATCGGCTCGGGGCTCTTTGACATGGCCGGGCTGACCGGCGCCGGGCTGCGGGTCGGGCTGGCCACCGACACCGGTGGCGGCTCGTCATTCTCGATGCTGCGCACCATGGCCGCGGCCTATGAGGTGGCGCAGCTGCGCCACACTCCGCTGCACCCGGCCGAACTCATCTGGCTGGCCACTGCAGGCTCTGCCCGCGCGCTTGGCATGGCCGATCGCATCGGCACCCTGGCGCCAGGCATGGAGGCCGATCTGGTGGTGCTCGATCTGGCCTCGACCCCGGCGATCGCACAGCGCGCCGCCCGCGCCGACGATCTCTGGCAGGCGCTGTTTGCCACCATCATGATGGGCGACGACCGTGCCATCCGCGCCACCTGGGTCGGCGGCAAGCTGGCGCATGCCCGCGCCGACTGCTGACCCCGTTTCTTCATTGTGCAAATATCCCAGGGGGTGAGGCCGCAGGCCGAGGGGGGCAGCGCCCCCATAGGCGCCAGCAACAGGCGCTGCCTCAGCGGTTCAGCACCGCCAGCGCCTCGGCATGCACCGCCGCATTCGCCGCGGCGATGATCTGGCCGCCGCGATCCGCCGGCCCGCCCTGCCAGTCGGTCACGATGCCGCCGGCCGCCTCGATCACCGCGATCGGCGCGGCCACGTCATAGGGCTGCAACCCGGCCTCGACCACCAGATCGATCTGCCCCGCGGCGATCAGCGCATAGGCGTAGCAATCCAGCCCGTAGCGCACCAGCCGCATCTCGCGTGCCAGCTGCGCGAAGGCGGCGCCTTCGGCCGGGGTGCCCACTTCGGGGAAGGTCGAATACAGGATCGCCTCGTGCAGCGGCCGGTAGCCGCGCGCCCGCAGCGCCCGGCCGCCAAGCGGCCCGGTCATCGCGGCGCGCCCGAAACCGCCGCTGAAACGTTCGCCGATATAGGGCTGGTCGATCAGCCCGCAGATCGGCCCGGCCTCGTCTGCCACCGCCACCAGCACGCCCCAGGTCGGGGTGCCCGACAGATAACCGCGGGTGCCGTCGATCGGGTCGAGCACCCAGACCAGGCCGCTGTTGCCGGCGACCGGCGGGAATTCCTCGCCCAGAATGCCGTCTTGCGGGCGGCGCAGCGCCAGCAGCGCGCGCATGGCCCGCTCGGCAGCGCGGTCGGCCACCGTCACCGGGTCGAACCGCGTGGTTTCCTTGCTGTCGGCGGCCAGCCCGTCGGTGCGAAAATGCAGCAACGTTTCGCGCCGGGCCACATCGGCAAGCGCCGCGGCGACCAGCACAAGCTCGTCACGCTCGGATTGCGACAACCTGTCAGCTGTTCTGCCCATGCCTGCCCCCAGCCGCATTGTCCGGCGCAGCGGTAGCCGCGCCTTGCGGCAGGGTCAAGGCGTCAGTCACGCCGCTTGCGACAGCACTTTCGCCAGATCGAACAGCCGCCGGCGCTGCGCTTCGGGGATCGCGTAATACGAGCGCACCAGTTGCAGCGCCTCTTTGTCGGCGAACATGTCGCCGATCAATTCGCCGCCCGGCTGTTCGGCCTCGCCCAGGCCCTCGAAGAAGAACGAGATCGGCACGCCAACGGCATCGGATATGTCCCAAAGACGCGACGCCGAAACCCGGTTCATGCCGGTTTCATACTTCTGAATCTGCTGGAACTTGATGCCGACATGGTCTGCCAGCTGCTGTTGCGTCATGCCGATCATCCAGCGACGCTGCCTGATCCGCTTGCCGACATGTACATCTACTGGATGTTTCATTCGTTACTCCTCACTTGCCCCTCCATCATCGCCAAAATCCGCCACCTATCCAGTTAACATTCGAATTTTTCAGGCAAACCTGTCCAAAAAGACAGGGTGACCTATCCAAAAGGACAGGCACGATTGCCCCCCGCAGCGCCATTTCAGGCCCGGATTCAAGTTTCCGGGGGCACTATGCAGGGTCGAAGCCGCCGCAAGTGATTCGCGCATGACGTGTTTTTTGCCGTGCCGCGTTCCGAAAGGTCGGCGCCGTGGCCAGATCGGCGCGAAACCCGCCCCGGCATCTGGCTTTGGCCGGCGTCTGCCGTTAGCCTGCGCCGCGACGAACCAGCCAGGGAATTGCCATATGCACGCCTATCGGATCGCCGCTGCCGGTGCCGCGCCGGCGCTGCTCACGCTGGATCTGCCCGATCCGGCGCCCGGCGAGTTGCGCCTGCGCATCGCCGCCTGCGGGTTGAACTTTGCCGATCTGCTGATGGTCCGCGGCCAGTATCAGGAACGCCCCGATCCGCCCTTCACGCTGGGGATGGAGGCGGCGGGCACCGTCGAGGCACTTGGCCCAGGGGTTGCGGCGCCCGCCATCGGCACCCGCGTCGCGGTATTTGCCGGTCACGGCGGGCTGGCCGAGGCGGGGTGTTTTCCGGCTACGCGCTGCGTGCCGCTGCCCGCGACGATGCGCTTCGAACAGGCCGCCGCCTTTCAGGTCGCCTATGGCACCAGCCATCTGGCGCTGACGCATCGCGCCCGGCTGCAACCGGGCGAAACGCTGCTGGTGCTGGGTGCAGCGGGCGGCGTCGGGCTGACGGCGGTGGAGATTGGCAAGCGGCTGGGGGCGCGGGTGATCGCGGTGGCGCGCGGTGCGGCGCGGCTGGCGGTAGCGTCCAAGGCCGGCGCCGATCACCTGATCGATGGCGAAGCGCAGGATCTGAAGGCCGCGGTGCGCGCGCTTGGCGGCGCTGACGTGGTCTATGACGCGGTGGGCGGCGATGCCGCGCTGGCGGCACTTGGCGCCACCAGGCCGGGCGGGCGCTATCTGGTGATCGGCTTTGCCTCGGGCAAGGTGCCGGTATTTCCGGCCAACCACCTGCTGGTCAAGAACATCGCGCTGCACGGGTTCTACTGGGGCGGCTATCTGCGCGTGGCCCCCGATGTTATTGCCGACAGCATGACAACACTGTTGGGCTGGTTCGCCGAGGGCGGCCTGCGCCCGCATATCGGCGCCAGCTACCCGCTGGCACGTGCAGGCGACGCGCTGGAGGCGCTGCGCAGCCGCGCCACCACCGGCAAGGTTGTGGTCACGATGTCGGGCGCCGGCAGCATAGGCGCTTGAAATCGCCTGCCGGGGCGCCGATATTGGCGACAACGGCGCGCATCTGCGCGCTGTCCCGCTTGACCCTTTGGAGGCTTTCAATGGCTGACTACCGAACCATCCGCACCGCCCAGGCCGGCGCCCGGACCCTGCAGATCGACGAGGGTCTGCGCACCCATATGAACAAGGTCTATGGCCTGATGTCGGTGGCCATGCTGATCACCGCCGCCGCCGCCTGGCTGATGGCCTCGCTGGCGCTGTCGCCGGCGCCGACCGAATACCAGATCGGCGCCAACACCTACCTGACCGAATTCGGCAAGACGCTTTACCTTTCGCCGCTGAAATGGGTGGTGATGTTCGCGCCGCTGGCAGTGGTCTTCGCCTTTGGCGCCATGTTGCAGCGCATGTCGCTGGCCACCGCGCAGGCGGTGTTCTGGGGCTTTGCGGCGCTGATGGGCATTTCCATCAGCTGGATTTTCGCGGTCTACACCAGCTTTTCAATCGTGCAGACCTTCCTGATTACCGCGATCGCCTTTGCGGGCCTGTCGCTGTGGGGCTACACCACCAAGCGCGACCTGTCGGGTATGGGCACCTTCCTGATGATGGGCCTGATCGGGCTGATCGTCGCGATGATCGTGAACATCTTCCTGCAATCGTCGGCGATGCAGTTTGCCATTTCGGTGATCGGCGTGCTGATCTTTGCCGGGCTGACCGCCTATGACACGCAGAACATCAAGAACACCTATCTGCAACTGGCCCAGTCGGACAGCGACTTCCTTGGCAAGGCAGCCATCGTGGGCGCGCTGAAGCTTTACCTCGACTTCCTGAACCTGTTCATGTTCCTGCTGCAGTTCCTGGGCAATCGCAACTGACACGGCCCACACCGGCAAGATGCAACCCCGCCCCATTCGGGCGGGGTTTTCATTTCAACAGCATCGCCACATCAAGCATGCGATTTGCAAAGCCCCATTCGTTGTCATACCAGCCGAACACTCGCAGCATGCCGCCCGGCGTGACCCGGGTTTCGGGGCAGGCCATGACAATGCTTTCAGGCCGCGCGCGCAGGTCTGATGACACCAGCGGCAGGTCGGTCGTGCCGATCACCCCGCCCGCGCTGCGCAGCGCCGCGTTGACCGATGCCGCGGTGGCGGCCCGCGCGGTCATCACCGCCAGATCGACCGCCGACACGCTGGCCACCGGCACCCGCACCGCTGAACCCTCGATGCGCCCGGCAAGCCCGGGCAGCACGCGGTCAAGCAGGCGTTGCGCCGAGGTGGTGGTCGGCACCATCGACAGTGCCGCGGCGCGCGAACGCGCAAAATCGGCGGCCGGCGTATCGACCGTGGGCTGGCTGCCGGTATAGCAGTGGATCGTGGTCATGCTGCCGGTGACCACGCCCCAGCCCTCATCAATCAGCCGCACCACAGGCGCCAGCGCGTTGGTGGTGCACGAGGCGTTCGAGATGATCCGCTGGCCCGTCAGCCCCCCTTCGTTGGCGCCCAGCACCACGGTAAACTCGGCCGCAGCCGACGGCCCCGAAATCAGCACGCGCGCAGCGCCGGCGCGCAGCCCGGCTGCCGCCACCCCGGCATCGTCGCCGCGCCCGGTGCATTCCATCACCAGATCGACCCCCGCCAGATCCAGCGCCGACAGGTCGGCGGCGCGGTGGATCGGGATTTCACGTCCGTTCACCACCAGCGCGCCGGGCGCCAGCGTGACCGTGCCTGGGAACGGGCCGAAGACGCTGTCATACTGCAAGAGATAGGCGCAGATTTCGGGCGCGGCGATATCGTTGATGCCCACCAGTTCCAACCCCGGCCAGCGCGCCGGCGCCAGCGCAAAGGCCCGCAGCACCGAGCGGCCGATGCGCCCGAACCCGTTGATGAATACCCGCATGCCGCCCTCTGGTGTAACGCGCCGCCCGCGACCGCGCGCATGCTAGCCATTCGCAATCGCAGCGTCCACGCGGCGCGGCGCGATTGCTGCGCTTTTTGCGGCCGACGCGCGGTCAGCGCCGCGCGCCGCCCGCATCACGCTTCAGGCAGCTTGCGCACCGCGCCGGTTGCCGCAGAGGTGGCGAACAGTGCATAGGCGCGCAGCGCGTCGGAAATGCGCCGCGCCCGGGGTGCGGCCGGCTTCCAGCCCTTGGCATCTTGCGTGGCGCGGCGCGCTGCAAGTTCGGCCTCGGGCACCGCCAGCGTGATGCGGCGCGCGGGGATGTCGATCTCGATCCGGTCGCCTTCCGCCACCAGCCCGATCAAGCCGCCAGAGGCCGCCTCGGGCGAGACATGGCCGATCGACAGCCCCGAGGTGCCGCCCGAAAAGCGGCCATCGGTGATCAGCGCGCAGGCTTTGCCCAGACCTTTTGATTTGAGATAGCTGGTCGGATACAGCATTTCCTGCATGCCTGGCCCGCCTTTCGGCCCTTCATATCGGATCACCAGCACATCGCCCTCGCGGATGCGGTTCGACAAGATCGCCTCGACCGCGGCGTTCTGCGATTCGAACACTCGCGCGGGGCCCGCGAACACCAGGATCGAATCGTCCACGCCCGCGGTTTTCACGATACAGCCATCGGGCGCGATATTGCCCGAAAGCACCGCCAGCCCGCCATCTTGCGAAAACGGCGTCTTGGCGGAACGGATCACGCCCTTCTCGCGGTCCAGATCCAGCGAGGGCCAGCGCCGGTCCTGGCTGAAGGCGGTTTGCGTGGGCACGCCGCCGGGTGCTGCCAGATAGAACTGGCGCACCGCATCCTGATTGGTGCGGCTGATATCCCAATGGTCGATCGCCGCGCCAAGGCTTGGGGCATGCACGGTGCTTGTGTCGCGGTGCAACAGCCCGGCCGCATCCAACTGACCCAGAATAGCCATGATGCCGCCGGCCCGGTGCACGTCTTCCATATGCACATCCTGCTTGGCGGGGGCGACCTTGCACAGCACCGGCACCTTGCGCGACAGCCGGTCGATATCGGCCATGGTGAAATCGACCGCGCCTTCCTGCGCGATGGCCAGAATGTGCAGCACGGTGTTGGTGGAACCGCCCATGGCGATATCCAGCGTCATGGCATTTTCAAACGCCCGCTTGCCGGCGATCACGCGCGGCAGCACGCTGGCGTCGTTGCCCTCATAATAGCGCTTGGTGATCTCGACGATGCGGTGCCCGGCCTCCAGGAACAGCCGCTTGCGGTCGGCGTGGGTGGCCAGGGTGGACCCGTTTCCGGGCAGCGACAGGCCAAGCGCCTCGGTCAGGCAATTCATCGAATTGGCGGTAAACATGCCCGAGCATGACCCGCAGGTCGGGCAGGCCGCAGCCTCGATTGCCGCCACATCGGCGTCCGAGACATTTTCATCGGCGGCCACCACCATCGCATCGACCAGATCGAGCGCCAGTTCCTTGCCGTGCAACACGACCTTGCCTGCCTCCATCGGCCCGCCGGAAACGAAGATCGCCGGAATGTTCAGCCGCATTGCCGCCATCAACATGCCGGGGGTGATCTTGTCGCAGTTCGAGATGCAGACCATGGCATCGGCGCAATGCGCGTTCACCATGTATTCGACCGAATCGGCAATAAGCTCACGCGAGGGCAGCGAATAGAGCATGCCGTCATGGCCCATGGCGATGCCGTCATCCACCGCGATGGTGCTGAACTCTTTGGCAACGCCGCCGGCCGCCTCGACCTCGCGCGCGACCATCTGGCCCAGATCCTTCAGATGCACGTGGCCCGGCACGAACTGCGTGAAGCTGTTGACGATGGCGATGATCGGCTTGCCAAAGTCGCCGTCCTTCATGCCAGTGGCGCGCCACAGACCGCGCGCGCCCGCCATGTTGCGGCCGTGGGTGGTGGTGCGGGAACGATAGACGGGCATGGCGGATCCTCCGGCGCGATGGTCAGACCTAGGCGATTGCATCTGCGCGCGCCGCGGTCAAGCCGCGGCACGCAGATTTGCAGCCACTATGGCACCTGCAAGGCCGATTCGCGCCGCCAACACCCCCCTTTCCCCCGCCGTCGGACCGTGCCAAATTCGCGCCCATGACACAGGATTTCATCATCATCGGCGGCGGCATCGCGGGGGTTTCGGCGGCGGCGCGGCTATCATGTCTGGGCAGCGTCACGGTGCTGGAGGCCGAGGCGCAGCTGGCGCATCACGCCTCGGGCCGCTCGGCGGCGCTGTTTGAGCCACGCTACGGGCTGGCTCCGGTGGTGGCGCTGTCGTTCGCCTCGGATGACCACCACCGCCACGCCAACGGCGGCGTGCTAAGCCCGCGCGGCATGATGATCGTGGCGCAGGCGGACGGGCGCGCCAGCTTTGAGGCCGACCTTGCGGCGATGGGGCTGAACGCGCTTTCTGTCACCGAGGCGCGGCAAATCGTGCCGATCCTGAACCCCGAAACGGTGGCCTTTGCGGCCCATGCCGACCACGCCTGGGACATCGACACCGATCTGCTGTTGCAGAACTTCGCCCGCGAGGCACGCAGCAACGGCGCACTTTTCCTGACCGGCGCGCGCGCCATCGCGATCGCACGCACCGCGACCGGCTGGGTGGTGACAACCGCCAGCGGCAGCCACGAGGGGCGCATGCTGATCAACGCCGCGGGCGCCTGGGTCGATGAGGTGGCGCGCATGGCCGGGGTGGCGCCGCTTGGCTTCACGCCCTACCGCCGCTCGATGGCGCGGATACCGGCGCCGGGTGGGCACGATGTTTCAAACTGGCCGATGATCTTTGGCGGCGGCGAGTCGTGGTATGCCAAGCCCGACGCGGGGGCGCTGATCGTCTCACCGGCCGAAGAGCACGCGATGGTGCCGCACGATGCCTGGGCTGACGACATGGTGCTGGCCGAGGGGCTGGCGCGCTATGAAGAAATGGTGACAACGCCGGTGACGCGGGTGCTTTCAAACTGGGCCGGGCTGCGCACCTTTGCCCCCGACCGGGTGCTGGTGATCGGTCGGGCAGCGGCCGACCCTGCGTTTTTCTGGCTGGCCGGGCAAGGTGGCTACGGCTTTCAGACCGCACCCGCCGCCAGCGCGCTTGTCGCCGACCTGATTGCGGGCCGTCAGTCCACGCTTGACGCCGCCTGCGTCGTGGCATTGTCGCCGCGGCGGCTTGAATAAACATTCCATTACCTGCATATAAAGGCCAGGGGTCGCCACCGCGGCCGGGCATGCAGAGGTGCGATATGGAATATCAAGGCAAGATCAACGCGATACGCGACGAACTTCGGGTTCTTTACAAATTGCTGCCAGAGCAGACCAAGGGGTTTGGCCTGCTGTCCAAGGCGGTCAAGGACGGCGGCGTGCTGGGCCTGAAGGAAAAGGAATATGTCGCCATCGGCATCGCTGTCAGCCAGCGCTGCGAGCCCTGCATCAATCTGCATGTCGAGGCGCTGATGAAAGCCGGCGGCAGCCGCGACGAACTGGGCGACGTGCTGGCGATGTCGATCCAGATGGGCGGCGGCCCGGCTTTGATGTATGCCGCGCATGCGCTGGCCTGCTGGGATGAACTGGCCGCCAAGGCGACCGCTGCTGTGCTGCGGGCTCACGAAAATGTGTAGTGACGATCTATCTTAGCGTCGCGCCGCAAATAATTGATTTTGCTTACATATCAAAAAGACGGCGACGCGGGCGCAGGACAATGGCTGCGAATCGGGCTTTTCATATTCTGCAGGTTGAATATTATTCGTCTTGCCGGTGGTGCTGACATCGGTTCCGGTCTTCCAAGGGCGTGTGATCCCGCCCAAGGGGTGCGGCAAGGGGCGGTGGCGCAAGCTGCCGCCCCGTTCGCATGCGGCCCATCGCGCCACCGCGACGCGCGCCGCGGCTGCGGCGAAGACGACGGAATCGCAAACCCATTCCGTTTCATGCATGTGGAATGCATATATGGGAAAGGGTCCAGATCATGACACGCCTGACCACTTTAACCGCAGTCGCAGCACTCGCCGCAGGCATGGCGATGGCACAAGACGCCTTTAGCCCCGGCGCGGAATTCATGCTCGCCTGGGATCTCGACAGCGACGGCTTCGTGACGCTGGCAGAGGTGCGCGAGCGCCGCGATTCGATTTTCTACATGTTCGACATTGACGGCGACGATCAGTATTCAGCCACCGAGCTCGCCGGGGTTGATGCGCACAAGGCCGAAGAGGCCGCCAATGGCAAAGGCGTCGGCCAGCGCGGCAGTGGGCGCCTGCAAGGTCGCGCCGCGCATCAGGGGCAAGGCTTCGCGCAGGCACCCGGCGCGCCCGGCGCGGAAATTCAGCCCGGCCAGGGCCGCGCCACGGCGCGCGGGCGTATGACCCAGACCAGCCTGCTGCAGCCGGGCGCAGCGCAAACGACAGGCCGGGGCGGACGCTGGCAGCAAGTGCAGCCGGTGGCGCCACAAGGCCAGGTGGCGCCGCTGCAGCGTGGCGCGCGCGGCCAGGGCCAGGCGCAGCACCGGGCCGCCCCGCAACAGGGCGCGGGGCGCGGCCAAGCGTTGGCGCAGCAAGGCGCGGGCGTCACTGGCGCGGCGCTTGTAGGGTCTGCGACCGAGCTTCTGGCCTATGACACCGACGGTAACGGCATCATCACCCGCGCAGAATACGTGAACGGTGCCGCCCCGTGGTTCGCGCAGCGCGACCGCAACGGCGACGGCGCGATCACGCCGGATGATTTCGGCAACGGTCGCCTTTGAGCCCTGGCGCCGTGACGACCGGGGCGGCGCGCTGGCGCCGCCCCTTTACCCGTCGGCCCGAATGCGCAGGTTCGCGGGGTCGTGCGGGCTGTCCTCAGCCACCACAGCATCCCATTCCTGCCGCAGCATCTTCACCTTCAGCCGGGCGCCCGGCGCGGCCAGATCGGGGCGCACGTAGCCCATGCCGATCTGCTTGCCGAACGCCACCGAATACCCGCCCGAGGTCAACCGCCCTACCTTTTCTCCGTTCAGCAGCAGCGCCTCCTTGCCCCAGGGGTCGGTATCGGCGGGCCCATCGATCAGTAGCGTCACGCAGCGCGCGCGGATGCCGGTGTCCAGCATTGCCGCCTTGCCCTGAAATTCCTTGCCAAGGTCCACGAACCGCTCAAGCCCTGCCTCCAGGGGCGTCGCGTCGCGCCCCAGTTCGGTGCCAAAGGCGCGGTAGCTCTTTTCCTGCCGCAGCCAGTTCTGCGCCCGCGCCCCCACCAGCGTCATCCCGTGTTTCTCGCCGGCCTGCATCAGCAGATCCCAAAGGTAGGTCTGCATCTCGATCGGGTGGTGCAATTCCCAGCCCAATTCGCCCGTATAGGCCACGCGGATCGCGCGCACCGGGCACATGCCCAACTCGATGTTGCGCATGCTCAACCAGGGGAAGCGCTTGTTGCGCAGCACCGTGTCGGGGTCGGCATCCTTGACGATCTCGCGCAGAATGGCGCGGGCGTTCGGCCCGGCCAGCGCGAACACCCCCCATTGCGTGGTGACATCATGGATGTCGATATGGCCAAGTTCCGCAGCCTTGTCTTCGGCGCATTTGCGCAAATAGTCGCCGTCATAGGCGGTCCAGGCGCCAGCCGAGATGATGTAGTATTCGTCCTGCCCAAGCCGCACGATCGTATATTCGGTGCGCGTGGTCCCGGTGGGGGTCAGCGCATAGGTCAGGTTGATGCGCCCCACTGCGGGCAGCTTGTTGGTGGTGAACCAGTCAAGGAACGCCGTGGCACCCGGCCCGCGCACCAGATGCTTGGTGAAGGCGGTGGCGTCGATCAGCCCCGCGGTTTCGCGAATGGCCTTGGCTTCATCATGCGCATATTGCCACCAGCCACCGCGCCTGAAACTGCGTGAAGAATGGTCGTCAAATCCTTGTGGAGCATAGTAATTCGGTCGCTCCCACCCGTTTACCTG
>Ga0326597_10008243_pt1 | contig 14088 bp, 8 predicted proteins | sample RVTome_12_FD_203789 | JGI IMG/M metagenome (GOLD analysis project Ga0326597, IMG submission 203789) | Soil microbial communities from uranium-contaminated site in the Upper Colorado River Basin, Wyoming, United States - RVT100D185 | ecosystem: Environmental > Terrestrial > Soil > Contaminated >... | reverse complement strand
CGGCCTGCGCGTGATCGCGACGCCCGGCCACACACCGGGTCACGTATGCGTGTTCGATCCGGCCGGGTCCCTGCTCATTCTGGGCGACGCCATGAACAACATCGACAAGCTCAGTGGTCCCAATCCCGAGTACACCGCCGACATGGCCCAGGCGCACCAGAGTGTAAAGAAGCTCGCGAAACTCAAGTTCGAGCGCGCCGTCTTCGGCCACGGGGAACCGATCGACAAGGGCGCCGCGCAGGCGATCGCCAAGCTGGCCGGCACCCTCTGAGGCGTCTGCCAAGATCGCGCTAGCTTAGTGAGGGACCGAGGCATCTGTGACGGTGAGCTGTGCGCAGCAAGAAAGTCGAGACGTAAAAGTTTGACCCTCGACCTACAACGAGCGAAAGTATCATTGCAAGGCATGACCCTCGGCCCCGTTTCAAGTTAAATACGCAACCCCAGGTTCCGCGCTAATCGACCCTATCAAGCGACCCTTGCCAGAGAGCAGACATTTCACGTAGAATCTCAGCGACTAATATGAGCAAAACAGTTTTGCCGTCAAAACGAACCGAATGGAAAGGACTCGACCGAATCTCCGAGATTGTGCACGGCATGAGTTGTATTTGGCGAGAGATGACAAAAGACGATTTCGGTCTAGATGGTGAAATTGAAGTCGTCACGCCGAAGGCAGACGGTAAAGGCCTTGAAACAAGCGGCCAAATTTTAAAGGTTCAAGCGAAAGCAGGCGACCGATATGTCATCAGTGACAACGAAGCTTCATTCGCTTCGCCAGTCGAAAAAAATGACCTTGAATACTGGCACAAGTGTAACTTCCCCGTCCTTTTCATTGTTTACCATCCTTCTGACGACCGTCTTTATTGTAAAGAGATAAAATCGTATCTACGGGCCACGCCTGATGCCTTTGCCAAACCGTACCGCATTCGATTTGACAAGAAGGCGGACATATTTGGAACGGAATCGAAAGATTTGGTTGGCCGTTCCGCCGGTAGCAGTACCCAACGTATATCTTTTGACCAGAAAGAACGTCTTTTCACAAACTTACTACCAGTTACACGGCTCCCTCGACTCCTGTACCGAGCCAAAACGCGTAAGCGAAGCTGGCAAGCCATAAAAGAGGACAGCAAAACGGGGGTTCCGCCCTGTTGCATTGTCGACGGTCGGATCTATTCCCTGACTGACCCGTTGCATGAGAAGAACGTTCTTCGTCAGTGGTGTACAAAATCCGAAGCCCCGATTCCCGTGACGGAGTGGATCAATGACCCCGAGCGATTTAATGACTTCGTTTTCTTGCTTAACCAGCTTCTCGGTAAACACATGGGACAATGTGGGATTAGATATAATCCGCAGTTCAAGAGGAACTATTTTCCAAGAGAGAACAAAACAGATTTGCAGTTTTCCCGCGAGTGGAAGAGCGAACGCACGAACGTCGTTGATACTCGCACAGTAGCTAAAAGCTACGAATATGGACGTGATAAGTTTTGGCGGCATCTCGCGGCTCAGACTACCTTTCGTAAAATGAGAGACCAGTGGTTTCTAGAAATCGTTCCAAAGTATTTCTTCACACTCGATGGCGAGATTCCTTGCGATAGCGATCTCGTTGGCCCCTATACTACGTCACTCAAAGCTCAAGAATACAACAACCATGTTCTGAACCACGTGCTTTTTTGGTCTGATATTCTTTCGCAACGCAGGGAGAACATTCGAATCAGTCTTTTTGGCCATACGATCATGGTTATTCAAAAGCAGCCACTGTTCTTGGTCGCTCCATTCGCCATTCCCGATGATCCAGCGACGTTCGAGGAGAAACCGCCGCCTAGAGACGCGACACTTTTCAAATTGGACAGAACGGGTGATGAGGATGATGATGCTTAATCCGAGAGTAGAGTATCTGCATGAGCCGAAGCTGCAATTCGGTGCTTTTTTCGAACACGAGGATTCAAAAACGGGGCTCGCAGAGTACGGGCCATTTGGAAAGAATGTTCCCGGCCTTCACCCTTCCGAGATCCCCCTCGGCTTTGTTGGCACTCGGGAAACAATCGAGGGAGCAAGAGAGTGGATTGAAGAATGCGGCTCAAGCATCGAGAGCGAAAACACGCAACTCATTGAGGTGAAAAGTAAGTCTACTGATAATTCGATGCTCACGCGGGATATGTTCGCGGATGCAAAACCTTCCCCTTCTTCAGAAGATAAGAACTTCATTCGAATTTACAAGATTCTGAACCGCGATTTCATAGGGTTCAACCGCGATAGCCAGTTTGCATCTTGTTTCCAGACTAACGAAAGATGGGAACGTGTTCTTCAGCCGATCGAAATCAAGCGAATCTTAGAAATTCCGAACAAACAGGAGCGAATTCGGGAATTGGTAAACCTATTTGACGAACACATTCGTGTCTTGGCTGAGACAAAGCCCTCACCTAAAATCGTCATTTTGGCTCTGACATCGCAGATGGTTGAAGATGCTCATGCCGTGCAAGTCACGGGAAACTTTTACCTCAACTTACGACGAGCGCTCAAAGCCCGGGCGATGAAATGGGGGATTCCAGTACAGCTAATTCAGTGGAATACCATTCTCGGTAAAAAAGGGCGAAGGCAGAGAGGTCCAATTCAGGAGAAATCGACTAGAGCGTGGAACTTTTGTACGGCTCTATACTACAAAGCGAATGGCGTGCCGTGGCGCCCCACAACATTTGATCAGGACACGTGTTTTGTAGGAATCAGTTTCTACGTTGCTCGAGAACTCAAGGGAAGGTTAACTATGCGGTCGAGCGTGGCTCAAGCATTCGACTATTTGGGCCAGGGACTCGTTCTCCGTGGCGATCCTTTTGACTGGGATGAAGAAAAGGAAGGGCCAAGCCCGCACCTTACTAAGGATGGAGCACGGCAATTAATCAAAAAAACTCTAAACGAGTACGTTCGAGTGAAGGGAAACACTCCAAAGCGATTAGTTATCCACAAATCCTCGCGCTTTTGGGGGTCAGAACACGGAAGGCATAACGAGATGGAGGGTTTCCTCGAAGGCATTCATGGAGTATTTGCCGGTATCGAGGTTGATCTCGTAACGCTGGCTCAAACCGGCGTGCGTCTTTTTCGCGAGGGGAGTTACCCGCCGCTCCGAGGTATGTATTTTCAAATCGGCGAGCAACATTTCCTCTACACGATGGGTTTTATTCCGTACTTGGCCACGTATCCGGGCACTTATGTCCCCGAACCGTGGCAAATTATTGAGAAGCATGGCGGAAGTTCGGAGAAAAACTTATTCCGTGAAGTGCTGCAACTCACAAAAATGAACGTCAACAACTGCTCGTTCGCTGACGGAACCCCGATAACACTGTCATTTTCTCATAAGGTTGGCGAGATCATGAAGCACGTTCCAGAAGACCGAGATACTGATCTACAAACAGGGTACGAGTTTTACATGTGAGGTCACACGGTAAGAACGAGGCCGCGTATCGAAACGAAGCTGAAGAGGCAAGTCCGACACAGAACTGCAAGCCAAAATGATCCGACCAGTACGGTATGGTGCGTTAGCAGTTAGCCACCGTGGCACGAGCCTGGAGGGTACATGTCCAAAGAATCTATCCTAACTGAGTTTCAACTCTTCTCCTTACGGACAGACGGACTCGGAAACTGGATTACGGAAGAGAGCGACGAAAAGATTTTTCAGCGACTTGAACGAATCGACCGAGATCCCTTGACAATGGTCCAACTAAACCAACTTCTTGCGTTCGGTCATGAAGCGCCGGTATCTGATGATTTCTTTCATTACTATTGGCTCGATGACCCAAAGGAACACCCGTATGAGGTGTCGAAGATACCCGGCTTTGACGAATCGTGGGTCAGCTTGTCGGCTATCTCTTCTCTCAGACACCTGAAGTGGGGTTTATATCGCCTGTTTACGGATGGGCTGCTTTATTTTGGGAACGTTCGAACCGCATATAGAAAGCTCAGACCCATGGCGCGATCGGAGCTTGTGTCGTTCTTCGGGTCAAGAAGGTTCAAAACAGATAGCATCAAGAATCGAGGTCCCGCCCTTCCGCTGGAATCGATCCCGAGAGACGATCGCCATCTGATCTCCGAAATGGCCTGCAAATCTTATGGAGATCGACCGGAATCTGCAGGCGAGTTGAAAACCGCGCTCCTTCAAGCTCTCCGCTCGCACTTAGACGCAGGCGGGACCTCCGTCACGATCAAAAAACTGCTAGATGGGAATCTCGTGGTTAAACAGTATCCTGGCCGCCAGCAGGAATTCATTTTTTCCGCAACCGATGTTCTCGAAGAGTCGGTTGTCTCAGAGTCAGAACTTGAGGAGAAATATGAGCGGATCGCTAAGAGATTTTTCGCTGCTCGCAAGGCGGCTCTTATTAACACAGAATATTACCTTTCGATGGTTAATGACTTAGACGTTTATGTCGCTACCAGTATGAGGAATCGGCAGGACTTCCGAAATATGGCTAACGACTGCGACAAGATCTTCTCGGATGAGCGCTTGAAGAACCTCCAGCTCCGCTATTTTGACCCGACACTAAGTGCGGCAGCTGGTCACGAGGACAAAGGGATAATCGAATGCCTAATGGTGAAATGCGCTAAAGCTCTTGTGTACTGTGCGGGCGAGAGAGAAAGCTACGGTAAGGATGCTGAAGCAGCCATGGCCCTTAGCCAGGGAAAACCAGTTATATTTTATTGTGACCAGGAACAGAAAACGAGATTCTATCGGGAAGTCCATCCTTTGAGTCGCCTCATCGAGTTTAACACTGGCATCGCTGTAGGTGCGATGGTTACGGATTCCCTTGAAGAGGTTTCGGCGCTGCTTTATCGCATTTTCGAAAATAAGATGGAATATCGCCTAGAGCACCCAAAACGCGGGTACCTTAAACTGAAGGAAATGCTTACGGAGTCCGTTGTTCGCCTGCAGACAAGCGACCGGATGCTTACGGAGACGTTCTGGAATCATTATCACAACCGAGAGTCACCCTCGCGATAATTTAGGTTTTCTAAGAAACCGCCTTATCCAGTCAAGGAAGAACAGTTGTGCAGCACGAGTATACAGTCCTTTTTAGTACAGTCGGGCGGATGTCACTGCCCGCTGGTAGAGGTTGCCGTTTCGACTACGGTCCGGCTTCACCAAACGTAAAAACAATAATAATACAGCCGCTTATGATCGAATCTACCGGTTTCAAATCGGAATGTGGGCTGTCGATTCACGTGATGATTCTTGCGGCGGACATCAAGGCTGCGATTGAAACCGCTGCAATGGTTGCTAGTGGTGTGTCATTATTTTCTAGTGTCTGTGGCAATGCTGCTCTGAACGATCCGTTTCTGATGTTGGTATACGATAGTACCCCAGATATTTCGGAACGGGATTTCAGACAGTATTTCTATCCAGCGTCACCTTTGCAAGCTGCAAGAACAATCGGTCATGATTATCTTCTTCAGCTTTTTACCGCGTGGACAAATACTGTTACGCGGGACCCTAGTTTGGGTGGCCGCATTGCGCAAGCGATTGGCTGGTACGGGCACAGCCTAAAGGAAGAAAATCCGGCATTCAGGTTTTTATCAGCGTGGTTTGCCCTAGAGAATGTAGATTGGCCGCTTCGTGTCAAATTTCACTCTACACATACTAAGACTCTCTCTGCAAAATGCAGTTTTTGCATGCTCAATCCATCATCCCATATCCAGGAGGAAATAACCCACTGGTTTGACGACGCCAGGAGCGCGCGGAATTTATTAGCACATTATGGTGCTCAGTTTGACCCGGTTAAGTTCAAAAAGCAGCTTGCGACTGTACACACAACAACTCCGCTTCTCCTTTCACTGGTCGCGAAAAGTCTCTTTGTGCTGGTGGACCAGTATCCTGAACTCGCTAAGAGACCGGATGATGCGCTATGGAGGTCAGAGGATTGGAGAAGTTGGCCGGTTGTATATCAAACTTCGCTTTTAGAGAAAGACGTCTCACAGCTCGGCAAAAACGGGACGGAGCCCCATGTCGACATAGAATTCCACAATAAGGGTCCCGTTCCTTTTCCCGATAGTCCGAGTGGTTACGGGATCGATTTTTCTATTAAGTCTATGGTGGAGAGCTTCGGTTGTACGCATACTCCCCGGACAATTTTTTGGCCGAAAGGTGGCCCTTGGCGGGGTAGCATTTTGATAGCCCCACGGTGATTCATACGAATGTCCAGACCAGTTTTGCGACAACATTTCGAGACCGCCCACTCAACCACATTTGGGTGTTTGGGGGGGCATTGCGGGGTCAGGCTGAGGTGGCCCGGGTTCGACGGACACCGAAAAAGGCAGGAGCCTGGGGTCTGCTTGGATAACTAAACAGATCGCTTCAGCCACTCGACTTCTCGCGCAAGCTCATTCTGATCGTCCAACCGCCTTTGAATCGGCTCACTAAGTAGCTAATCGTCGGGTCGAGCGAGGATACCATCGATTTCTCGAACTATTGGCGGTAATAGTGGTGTTAAGAATTGACGGACAAGCAAGAAAACGGGTCAAATCTTTTGTTGTAAGTTGCCAGTAAAAACTTTCCTGCGGCGCTATCTCCGCGACGAAATTCTCGTTGCCGAAAATGATGGCCTGGTGCTAGACTGTCAACAAAAGATTTGACCCGTTGGAAAAGATTTGACCCGTTGGACGACGACGACAATAAACCCGGTGCAAATAGGTTTACCTGATGAATCAGCCCTTGGGTGAACATACGAAAAAACTGCGGAGCGCTCTGCTAAAGTTGTCAGCAACCGGCGCGACCGGGTTTGAAGGCCTGCTGGCTGCAACCCTTACGGAAATAACCGGCGTGCCGTTCCGACTCGCCGGCAGTGGATCGCAATTCGGCGTAGACGGGAGGCCGGTGTACGAAGACGATGCAGTGTGCTTCGAAGCCAAGCGTTACGACGGCGAGATTGCAAGGACCGAAATTCTCACAAAGATCGCCGAACTATCGATTAGCGATAAAGGCGACGTAGATCTCTGGCTTTTGGGTGCAACGACGCAAGTCAGAGCCCAGCTCGCAGATGATGTCCGAGAACTCGGGAAAAAGTACGGGATCGCGACGCTGATCCTGGATTGGAGCGATAGCGATCTCTCGCCGCTGGCCGTTGCGCTCGCTATGGCGGAAACGCGGGCGGCAGTTTTTCTTAATAACCACGTCAAAGACAGTGAGCTAGTCTCCAACGCTATAACGGCCCTCGATGCGATCCGCGCGAATGACGGGTTTGCAAGTCATGCTGGGCGGATTCGCGCACAGTTGCAGGAGCCGACAACAGGTACTGGCGTAGCCAAGCAGGCCAATCGCGCGTGGCTCATCGAGGTATTTACTAGCAAACGGCAGGCGAAACGATTCCTGCGCCAGCCATTAGCTCCGGGTGACAAGACGGCAGGTGAACCGGCGCCAAGAAACGCGCTAGTCAACGCGGTGAAGCCACTACTGACGGGCAAGCCTGACGGCAAGATCCTCGCGATTCTCGGTGACGATGGGAGCGGCAAGTCGTGGCTCGCCGCGCAGAGTTGGCTTTCCCTTACCGACAAACCGCTCATGGTTGTCTTCACAGCGGACGATTTCAGCGAGACATCCACCGCGGGCGACCTCACAGAACTGCTTATCGCCAAGCTGATCATGCAGACTGGCGGTCGCGTCTCCGAAGCCGCCTGCCACCGGTGGCGCCGCAAACTGGATCGTTGGCGCAAGAGCACAAACCCGGATGAGATCCGTCTTGTGGTAATCATCGACGGCTTGAACCAGCGTCCGGAGATTGACTGGGCGCGACTCGTCGAAGCGATGGGCTCCGTGCTGGACCGAATCGGCGGGCGTCTCGTTGTTACCGTACGCACGGTATACTATGCGAGCCGGGTCAGGAGGCGGTTGTACTCGCCCCCTCTTGTAGTGACCGTGCCGGAATGGACGGATACGGAACGCGACGCGATCTTGGCCGCGCGTGGCATCCGGGGAGCTGACCTGCGAGCTACGGTCGCGGCTTCCCTGCGAAATCCCCGGCTACTCGGGATCGCATTGGAGCTTCTGCAAAATGCGCAGATCCAAGCGCTGGAGGAACTCAGCGTTAGCCGCCTGCTATTCGAGTACATGCGCGTGAATGAGCGCGATGCGCCTTCCCCGCGCCCGGCATACGAATTCGCTCGCAAACTTGAAGATCATGCGCGAGAAATTCTTGATCGCGTGACCGCGCAACGGCGCGATGACCTGAAGATATTTGATGGCGGCCTTGAAGCGGTTTCCGATGGGCGGTTCTTCGTCGCGGTCGAGGGCGATCCGACGCGTTACAGCCTCGACGAAGACGGCCTCACGCTAGCCCTTGGTTTCGCAATACTCGATCAGTTACGTGTAGCTCGCCGCAACAAACGCGATCTCGTCGACGCGCTGGAAGCGATGATCGAACCAATTAGCGCTCTCGACCGTACCGCCGAAGCTGTGTTCGCCGCTCTCACAGTTGCCTGCCTCGACGAAGAAAGTCCGGCCGAAATCGGTGCTGCCATCGTCGGCACCTTTGCTCAACTGCAGAATCCGAACGGTGATGAATTTCCCGCCTTCGCGGCGCTGGCGAAAAAGCGCCCCGATCCGTTCATGTATGCCGCGCAACGCCTGTGCCTGGCATCGGCAGGTCAACCCAACTTCGACTGGGTCGAGGTTGCTCTCCACGCGGCGAAAGTGGACGGCCATGCCTGGTCCTCAATGACACCGATCCTTCAATCCTGGCTCCGGCATTATTCGCTATCGCCAGAAGCGCGGATGTTCTCTCACCTCTCTCGCGATCCTGCGGAGAAGGTTGAAGAGGAGCGGGCTAAACGGCAGTGCGAGATTGACACAAGGATGGGCGCTCTGTCGGCTTCCGAACGAGGGCTGCTGGACATACTCGTACGGAACGACAATGGCGACCTCGCCACGCTAACGCGGTTGGCACTCACGCTGATCGCCGGTAAGCCGCTGGCGCTTTTTGCGGAGGCTCTTGCGCACTGGAGTTTTGCGAACGAGCTGAACGGCGGATACGCCGCGCCCCACAAGGAATTCACGTATCTCGTGCGGCTCAACCGCGCTGACTGGCGGGAGGCCCGTGAGGCAATTCTAACAGCACGCGGCATGTTCGAAGCTGCCGATGTATCGCGTACCGGGAATTGGGCGCTCGTGAACCTACTGCGGGCGACGGGTGATCCAACCGATGCTGCGCGGGCGCATGTGCTGGTCGAGGAACTCACGATTGACCGGCCGAAATTCAACGGTTGGCGTCTTGTAGAGAAGTACTGCGCCACCGACCCCTGCGATCCCGGCAGTTCGAAACCGGAGAATATTACAAAGACCGCAGAAAACTACGGAGCGATTGACGTATCGAAAATACGGCTTAGCTTGGGCAGTTCTGAGGTAGATCATTTCTTCGCGACGGCCCGTCCGGGGATTGCTCGGTTCGAACCCCAGGTCGGTATAGACAAGCACCGCGAATTCATCGCCAACGTCCTTGAGCGCAACGGCTTTCCTCTCCGCCAGGGAATATTTGAGACGCGCAATCACAATGCGCTGGTGACGCGCGATCATGCGATGCGGCTGGTCGATCGCGTCAAAACCGGGATGGCCGGCGCTGCCGATAAGAGTTTACTCGAAGAGGACCGATGGATTGTCTCGGAGTACCACTTGCTGCTCGCCTTTCCGCTCCTGAGCGCTAGCGAGCAGATTGGGGCTATGCTCTCGGGACAGGGGGTTGATCATATCCTCTACGATCTGATGCATGTAGCGAAGCCCCTTGATGAGGGTGTGTTCGAAGCGTTGCTGGACAAAGCCTTCAGCGATAACGATGAGCGGGCGCAGTTCATCGTGCTCGTCTTCGGCGAAAGTACAGCTACGCCGGTGTCGCAGAAAGCCCGCAGACACCTTGCGCTGCTAGCGCAAAGCGCGTCCGAGCGCGTGCGCGCGCAGGCGCTGAGTCTGATCGCAAAGATCGGCGATGAGCCGGCTATCGACGCGGTGGTGAAAAGTGGCTGGCGCGCCGCAAACATCACCAGGGATGACGGCTGTGAGATATGGTATGGCTCGTTTGTCATCCTTGAAGCTGCCCAGCGCGGGATGATCCCTTTGGATGAGGTGCTCAACCGCATCGCTCCGCAGCTCTGCGGGGAGGCGGCAAGGAGAATGGGCGGCGATGTCGCGCGTGACGTGGCGCGGTGCATCGACGCCTCAATCAAGAGTGCGGCTGGTCTTGCGCTAGACATCGCGGTGCCAGATATCGAACTGCCACAGCGAGACGGCGATAGCGCGGAGCCACCGCGCTATGTTGCCTCTGAGAAACCGTCGGCTTCGGCCGATCCCACTGATGCCTTCCAGCGGCTCTCGGAAAGCAACGAAGCATCCGAGGAACGGCAAAAGCGCGCCCATGCGGCCTGCGATGCTTTCAAAGCAGAGCTGACGAAGGCAAACGCTCGGATCGTTATCGACCGGCTCCAAATTCGGGAGTTCGACGCAATAGCAGCTGCGGACCCGAACCTCGCCGAAAGCTGGTGCGATCTGTTCATTGCCCTTCCCAAGGCCCGCCGCGCCTCCATCCATAATCTCGGCTTGTTGCTCGCCCATGCGCTGGCGGACCGGAATCCAGACAAAGCGGTTCGGCTGTTCACCGATCTGATCGACAGCAAACCGTTTGTTCGCTTTACTTATGGCCGCGCCGGTATCACGCTTGACGCGATGACTCTCTGGTCTGCGAAGAACCATCCGGTCCTGGATAGTCTGCGGTTTGACCGATTGGACAAAGCAGGGAATGACGATGAACTTGCCCTTGAGGTGTTAGCGGCACTCTGGAGCAGCAAAGACGTGTTGCTCAAAGCATATATTGACTCGCGATTGCAGATAGGGCAGCCGGCGACGATTGCCCGCGCCCTCATGGTGGCGGGTCTCTCGGATCAGAGCGATTTCAATGATGAGGTGCTCGCGCGCCACAGGGATACGCCCGGTTTCATTGGAAGGGCGCAGTTGGCGGCGATGTATGCCTATGAGCGAAACATTTGGTCCAAACAATGGTTCAAACAGATGTGTGAAACGCAATCGTCCGAAGACTTCTGGCGTTACTCCGTCTCGTTTACAAAGATCGTCGATGGACGCTACGAGGTATGGCGGTCAGGCGCGGGCGGTGCTTGCGAGCCGTACCGCATGTTCTGGCCGAGCGTCGAAGACCGCTTGCAAAACCGCTTCAAGAAATGGCAGAGCCAGAGACAGAGACAACTGTTCGGCGAGGACGCTCCACCGAAAGCGTTTCTTTGTTAGCCTTTTAGGCTCGTAGGATTTGCGTTGCGCATTCTGCCGTCGTCGAGAGGAGAACCCGTGTGTCAGGGGCGAACGGAAAAGGGGACGCGATGAGGTGTCCCGGTTTTCTCCGTTTTTTCTCCCGTCAAACCAGGGTTAGCTCAACGTGACCCCGAGATTTCCGCTGTTGCATTTCTATCATCCGTATTCGTAAAGTGCTGCGATAAGTTCCGGGGTACAACAAAATGGCGGAAGGGTATGACGATGACCGCTGAAGACTGGAAGTTTATAGTTCAAGTATTTGGCTCGCTAGGAATCGGAGCTGTAGCTGGTGGGGCCGTAATTCATTTTTTCTTGAAGACGTTTGCATCCAGCTATCTATCGGAGAAAGGTAAGAACCTGGCAACGAAAGAGGACATAGAAGAAATTACTCGGAAAGTTGAAGAGGTAAAGGCGGAATTACAAGCCCGCCATACGCTACGATTTGCGGCCCTTGATAAGCGACTTGAGGCTCATCAACGGGCGTTTGAACACTGCCGAAAGCTGCTCCGATCGTTGCGCGGTGATGGTGAGTTGCTCTTAGCACTTGACACGATGGCAATGTGGTTTGACGAAAATGGACTTTTCTTGGAAAAAGCGGCTAGCCAATCCTTCTGGGATGCCTATTACGCAGCCTTGTCTTATGATGCGGCTCAAAGTAATCAGCCTCGTGATACCAAGGAAATGAAAAAAAATTGGGACATCATAGTGTCCTCACAAAAGTCTATTTTGGAAGCAGTTGAATTGCCCAGTCTTAGACTTTCAGGCATAGATTCGCCTATTAAGGAACCGGAATGAGTTCAGCAACTAACCAAGGAAACGGAAACGGGTCAAATCTTTGGAAACGGGTCAAATCTTTTGTTGATAGTTGGGAAACGGGTCGGAAACGGGTCAAATCTTTTGTTGATAGTTGGAAAGGTTCGTTGACCAAAATAGAGTCAGATTCTCCACGGAACTGAATCCAAATTTCCAGATTGGGCGCTCTTCATCCGGCTGAGCTGCTAACAAAAGATTAGACTCGTTACTCCTGAGCCCGCACCGCCATCCAGGCGGCGAGCAGGGCTCCGGTCACTGCGGCACAGTGTACCGCCGCCATCGGCACCCAGGTTCCGTCGGCAAGCAGGCCGGTGAGCTGCTGCAGCGCGGCCGGCCAGAAAAATTGCGAGAACACCACCGCGCCCGAGGCCGATCCGGCAAGCTCGGCGTTTACCGCCATCGCGCCGGCCTGGGCGTAGGGCATCGCGAGGCCTTGAGCGAGGCTGACGAAGATTCCCGGGATGTAGAGCGCAGCCATTGAGATGCCCCCGAAATAGAGCCAGCCGACGAGCAGCGCCCCATTTACAACCCCTACCACGCCGCCCAGGATGGTCATGAATTCGATCGAACGGTTGGCGCCGATACGACCCGAGATGAAACTCCCGGTCATGAAGCCGATCGGGAAGGCGAAGAACCACAGGCCGATCTTGGCGGCATCGGCGCCGAGATGTTCCGCAGCGAGAAATGACGCCGCGGTCGCCTGGGTGTAGAAGGCCGCGGACATCAGCCCGGGCTGCAGCATAAAGCCGAGGAAGCGCGGGCGCCGGAGCAGCGACTTGTAGCCGGCGAATACGCCATGCGGCAGCGCGGCGCTGGGAGCGCGGGTTTCCGGCACCGCGAAGGCTACCGCGAGGATCACCAAGAGCCCGACGGCCGACGCCAACACGAACAGCGCGCGCCAGCCGAACAGCACGGTCAGGTGGCCGCCGATTGGCGGCGCCAACATCGGCCCGAGCACGTAGGCGGCTGTGAGATAGGCGATCACTTGGGCAACGCGGTCCTGACCATAGACGTCGCGGGCGATGGCGCGCGCCAGCACGACGCCGCACCCCGCGCCCGCTCCCTGCAGGATGCGCCCCGCGAGCAGCATCGGCATATTGGCGGCGACCATGCAGGCGGCCGCGCCGCAGGTAAACAGCACCAGCCCGCCCAGCAGCACCCGTTTGCGCCCGAAGCGGTCGGACAAGCCGCCATAGGCGACCGTGAAAAAGGCCATCGACAGCATCGCGAGCGACATCGTGAGCTGGGCCATGCCGGTCGAGACCCCGAACCCTTCCTTCACCGCCGACATGGCCGGGATGAACAGATGGAGAGAGAGCGGCCCGATGAACGTGATGGAGACCAGCGCGATGAAGAAATACCAACGCGGCCGGAAGGGAATCGTCATGCTTTAGATTAAGCACGGATTAAGGGAGCAGGTCTACTTTTTCTTAGCACCCGTGGTTGTTGTGCAGTCGAGAAAGTCGGGCTCAGGCTTGGATAACCGAACAGATCGCTTTGGCCGCTCGACTTCTCGCGCAAGCTCATTTTATTCCTCCAACCTCCTTTGAATCGGCTCAATAAAAAGCTAATCGTCGGATCGAGCGAGGATACCATCGATTTCTCGAGCTATTGGCGGTAAGAGTGGTGTTAAGAATTGACGGACAAGCAAGGAGTAAAAACTATGGCTACTAGATTTACCGGAGGCTGCCTTTGCGGTCGGGTGCGCTACGAATGTTCCGCCGATCCGCTTTTTATGGGTAATTGCCACTGCCGCGATTGTCAAAAGGCGAGCGGTGGTGCGTATGAACCTGACATCGGACTGCCGGCCGCAGCGCTGAAGATCACGGGTGCGGTTAAATATTACGACACTAAAGCAGACAGTGGGAATACGTTGAGCCGCGGTTTTTGCCCGGAGTGCGGTGCGAGTTTGTTCGGAAAGACCAGCGCTATGCCGGACCTCGCGATGATTACGGCGGGGAGCCTCGATGACCCGAGCCTGTATAAGCCGACCT
>Ga0326597_10008242_pt1 | contig 14088 bp, 13 predicted proteins | sample RVTome_12_FD_203789 | JGI IMG/M metagenome (GOLD analysis project Ga0326597, IMG submission 203789) | Soil microbial communities from uranium-contaminated site in the Upper Colorado River Basin, Wyoming, United States - RVT100D185 | ecosystem: Environmental > Terrestrial > Soil > Contaminated >... | reverse complement strand
GGGACGGACCTCGGCGCCGATCCTGATCCTGCTCGTCATGGCGTCGCTTTACGCGCGCACCCTGGCGATGACGGGCGTGACCAACGCGATCCAGGACGCGTTCCTGGGGGCCGGTCTCACGCCCGCGCTGATCCTGGCGATCATGGTCGGGATCTGGTTCGTGCTCGGCATGTTCATCGACTCCATCTCGATCATGCTGCTGACGGTCATCATCTTCGAGCCCATCGCCGTCGCGGTCGGCTTCGATTCGATCGCTTTCGCCGTGATCGGCGTCCTTGCCATCGAGGCGGGCCTGCTGACGCCCCCTTTCGGTCTACTGGTCTACACGGTCAAGTCGGCGATCGATGACAAGGACATTTCCATCTGGGGCATCTTCGCGAGCTCGACGCCTTATTGGATTGTGCTGCTGATGGCCGTCGTCCTCGTCGCGTTCTTCCCCGGCATCGCCACCTACTTGCCGAAACTGATGTACTGACGGCGTCACGCGCGGCGCGCGTTGCCCCATCGCGATGGCCTTGGGGTTCGACCCCCTGGCGTTCGCCGTCCTCGGCATCCTCGCGATCGAGGCGGGGTTGCTGACGCCCCCCTTTGGGATCCTCGTTTTCACTGCGAAGGCTGCGCTCCCACAGGAAGCAACGGTGGGCGAGATCTTTCGGGGGTCGATTCCCTACTGGATTGGGCTGCTCGGGTCGGTTGTCTTGATCGCCGCGCTTCCGCGGATCGCGACGTGGCTTCCGGAAGTCGGGCTCGCCATCGCCAAGTGACCGGGCTCCCAACAGCGCATTATTGATCTAAATCAAAGTCGCTCATGCCGCAGCCGGAGAGTATTGGATCTTCGCAAGGGCGGAAACCGGAAGCAGGGCATGAAAGCGTTCGACTTCGTGGCCGCCAGGGACGCGCCGCACGCGGTGGCTTTGCTTGCCGAGCATGGTCCCTCGGCCAGGTTGATCGCGGGTGGCACCGACCTCCTGGCCGATTTGAAGTTCACGCCGGACGTTCCGCGGACCGTGGTGGACATCTCGCGCGCCGCGGATCTCAAGGGCATCGCGCTGCGCGACGATGGCCTGGCGATCGGGGCGCTCGTCACGCACACCGAGATCATGCGCTCGCCGGTCATCAGGGGGCTCTTTCCTGCGCTGGTGGATGCAGCGCACACCATCGGCGCCGTGCAGACGCGCAATCTCGGCACCTTGGGCGGCAATCTAGTGACCGCCGTGCCCGCGCTCGACAGCGGTCCGACGCTGATCGCGCTGGAAGCCGAGGTGACGATGCTGGGGCCTGCAGGGGGGCGCCGGTTGCTGCTCGCCGACTTCTTCACCGGGCCGCGCAAGACCGTGCTCAAGCCCGACGAGCTGCTAATCGAAATCGTCATCCCAAAGAAGAATCTGGGCAAGCCCACGTCGTTCCAGAAGTTCGGGCTGCGCAAGGGCCAGGCGCTGGCGCTGGTCAACGTTGCGGCGAGCGTGTGGTTGAAGGGAGAAGAGCCGCGGTTCGTCGAGCCGCGCATTGCGCTCGGCGCGGTCGCTCCGACCATCATCCGCGCGCCGCGGGCGGAGGCGTATCTCGAGGGCCGCGCGGCGACGCCCGAGGCCATGGCCGAAGCCGGGCGCATCGCCGCGGGCGAGGCGAAACCGATCAGCGACTTCCGCGCCTCGGCCGAATATCGGCGCGAACTCATCGCCGTGCTCACCCGGCGCGCGCTGGAGCATGCCTGCGCGCTTGCCCGGGCGGGGAAGAAGCGCTGATGGAAGTGACCCTCAAGGTGAACGGCGAGGCGCGCAGCGCGTCGGTCGCGCCGGAGACCACGTTGCTCGTGCTGCTGCGCACCCATTTCAACCTGACCGGCACGAAGCTCGGTTGCGACGTGGGGGACTGCGGCGCATGCACGGTGATCGTGGATGGCCAAGCGGTTAATGCGTGCCTGATGCTCGCGGGCCAGGCCGATGGGCGCGAGGTGGTTACCATCGAGGGGCTCGCCACGCGCGATCGCCTGCACCCCCTGCAACAGGCTTTCGAGGACCATGGCGCGCTGCAGTGCGGTTTCTGCGGCCCGGGAGCGATCCTCGCGGCGAAGGTGTTGCTGGACGAGAGCCCGGAACCCACGGTAGACGAAATCCGGGATGCGCTCGCCGGCAACCTGTGCCGGTGCACGGGCTACACGAAGATCATCGCGGCGGTGAAGGAGGCCGCGGCCGTGCTGCGCACCGAGCGCGCGGAGCGGACCGATCGCACATGAACGCGCCCGCGCGAGTGAATGATCCACGGGTCCCTGAGCGGATGAAGGCGTGGGTCCTGGGCGGGCCGGATGAGCTGCGCCTGGTGGAAAAACCCGTGCCGCGACCCGGCGCGGCCGAAGTGCTGGTGCGAATCGGCGCGACCGCCGTTTGCGGGACCGACCTCGAAGTCATCAGCCACGGGCCTCCGGCCCTGGTTCAGGGCGGCCTGCCGTTCAACAAGAACTTCACGCCCGGGCACGAATACATGGGCACCGTGGCTCAGCTCGGGCCCGGCGTTGACGAGTTCGACGTCGGGGATCGCGTCGCCGTGGAGATTCACGCGGGCTGCGGGCGCTGCGAGCGCTGCCGCGAGGGGATGTACACCGCCTGCATCAACTACGGCATGAACTATGGCGACCGGGACAAGGGCCACCGCGCCAACGGTTTCACCACGGATGGCGGCTTCGCGGAATACGCCGTGAACCATGTGAATACGCTCGTGCCCGTGCCCCGCGACATGAGCGACGAAGAGGCGACGCTCATCGTCACCGCGGGCACTGTGATCTACGGGCTCGACGTGCTCGGAGGGCTGGTCGCCGGCCAATCGGTCGTTGTGACGGGACCGGGGTCGATCGGGCTGATGGGCGTGGGCGTTGCGAAGGCGCTCGGCGCGAGCCCCGTGGTGCTCACCGGCACCGAGCGCGACCGCAAGCGCCTGGAGATAGGCCGCAAGCTCGGCGCCGACGAGATTGTTGACGTGAGCCGGGAGGAAGTGGTCGCGGCCGTCATGCGCATCACGCGCGGCAGGGGCGCGCATTACGTGCTCGAGTGCTCGGGCGCGCCCAACGCGCTCAACGACGCGGCGCACATGGTGAGCCGCGGCGGCCGCATCTGCCTCGTGGCGTTCCCTCACGCCCCGGTGCCGGTGGACGTGGCGCACCTGGTCAGCAACAACATCTACGTGTTCGGCATCCGCGGCGAGGGCCGGAGCGCGACCCGCCGGGCCGCGGCGCTGATGGCGCAGAAGCGGTTCCCGGCGAAGCTCCTCCACACGCACAACTTTCCGCTGGAAGAGGTGCCGACCGCGATCCGCTACGCAGCCGAGCGGATCGAGGATGCGATCAAGGTCGTGGTGAAAATACACTAGAACCTGCCACGAATGGACAAGAAATGAACATAGCCGCAGATAAACGCTAATGAAAATCAAGAAATGAATGGACAGGATTTACAGGATTAATAGAATTCGATCAAAGGCTTTAATCTTGTAAATCTTGTTAATCCTGTCTATTTCTTGGATTTGATCTTATTCGCGTTGATCAGGGTTCATCGGCGGCGTCGATTAGCTTTTTTGGGACCGCTTCTAGCAATGGAAAACTTAGCTCAAGCAAAGAAGAAATACCGGTTCCTTTTCATACAACCTTTCGAGCTGCCGCGCGGCAGCCGGTTCGCGGACCCGTACCATTCTGACGCGCTGTCGAAGGAGGAGCGCATGAGGATGAAGCACCTCAACATCCGGCACCTGCTGGAGGATGTCGAGTGGGACTTCCACGGGGGCCCGGTCGCGCCTTACGGCGACTGGGCGGTCGAAACGCGCGAGGAATTCTGCCATGTGGCGGCCGCGCGCCTGCCGATCGTGCGCGAGGCCTGCGAGAGCGGCCGCTACAACGCCATCGTGCTGCTCGGTGGCGGCGAGCCGGGCTTCATGGAGTCGAGGGAGATCGCGCGCAAGTACGGGATAGCCGTGAGCTCCTGCGCCTTTTCCCAGATGCACGTCGCCTCGATGCTCGGGAACAAGTTCAGCGTCATCGATTTCGCCGAGTCGCACAACATGTACTACCACGATCTCGTGGTGCGGCACCGGTTTGCCGACCGTTGCGCGTCCATCCGGTGCGTGAACTACTATCACGCGCGGCCGGGCCACGCGGACGAGAGCACGATGGCCGACGAGCGCGAGAAGGCCTTGAGGGGCGAACCCTCCGAGGCCGTGGAGCGGGCGGTCGCGGAGGCGGTCGCCGCGATCGAGGAGGACGGCGCGGAGGTGATCACCTTCGGGTGCTCGGACGCCTTCTGGCTGCAGCCGTTCTTGAGAAAGCGCCTGGCCGAAATGGGCTGGGAGGCGCCGGTGCTGGAAGGCTACAGTTGCGCCATCGTGCTGGCGAAGCTCTACGTCGACCTCGGCGTCGATGCAAGCGGGCTCATGTTTCCGGGCGATCGCCCGCGGCGGTGGCGCAGAAAGAAGGTCTTCTGAGCACCAAGGACAGGACCATGCCTGGCAAGAGACGAGTCGCGGAAAAGCAACGACAGCGGACGCTCGAGACACTGCGCGCTGCCGAAGAAGTCGCGCGGCTTCCGGCGGTGGTGCCGCCGGTGGCGTACCCCATCGAGACGCTGGTCCCGGAAGCGCGCCTGCAGACGCCCGCCGTCGGCCAGCGCGCGACGCGGGTGGACGCGCGCCTGCACGGGCTCGGGCAGACCCGCTACATAGACGATCTTGCTTTCCCGGGCATGCTGCACGCGAGAATCAAGCGCGCGGGCATCGCCTCGGCGCGTATCGTCCGCATCGACACGAGCGCGGCGGAAGCGATGCCGGGCGTGCTGGCGGTGCTGACGGGAGCCGAGGTCCCGGTCAACTCCTTCGGCCCGTCGATCCAGGACCAGCCGGTGCTCGCGTACGAGCGCGTGTTCCACGCGGGCGACGGCGTCGCCGCGGTCGCGGCCGTGACCGAGCAGATCGCCGTCGAGGCACTCGAGAGAATCGTGGTGGAATACGAGCCGCTGCCCGCGGTCCTCGATCCCCTCGAAGCGCTGAAGGAGGACTCGCCGCAGGTGCACCCGCCGCACAGCAATATCTACACGACCAAGGTGATCCTGAAGGGCGACGTGGAGGCGGCGCTGGCCGCCTCCGACCGCGTGTTCGAGGGGCGCTTCCGCACCCAGATGGTGGAGCACGTCTCGCTCGAGCCCCATGCGGCGATCGCCGAATGGGACCCCAACGGGCGCGTCACCCTCTGGTCGACGCTCGGGCGGATCACGCTCGGGCGCGCCGACGTCGCACGCACGCTGATGCTCCCGATGAATCGGGTGCGCATGGTCGGCACCATTGTCGGGGGCAACTTCGGCGGCAAGAACGAGATCACGCAGGAACCGGTGCTCGCGCTGCTCTCGAAGAAGACCGGCCGCCCGGTGAAGGGCGTCTACACGCGCGGCGAGGAGTTCACCTCCACGACGACGCGCCACCCGATCGTCATGGACTACAAGACCGGCGTGACGAAGGACGGGAAGATCCTCGCGCGCAAGGTGCGGCTCGTGCTCGACGGCGGCGCGTACTGCTCGTGGAGCGAGACGACGCTCGGCAAGGCGGCGATCCTCGCGGCCGGCCCCTACAACATCGATCACCTGCAGGTGGAGGCCTATGTCGTCTATACCAACAAGACCATGACCGGCGCGATGCGCGGTTTCGGCGCGCCGCAGGTGTGCTTCGCGTATGAATCGCATATGGACGACATCGCCGCCGCGCTGAAGATCGATCCGCTCGACATCCGGCTGCTCAACGTGTTCGGGGAAGGCTCGGTGAGCCCCACCGGCCAGGTCCTGCAAAGCGTCGTCGCGAAGGAATCGCTGCTGAAGGCGGCCGAGCGCTTCGGCTGGCGGGAGGGGCGGTCATGAAACGGCGCGGACGCGGCATCGCCTGCATGTGGTACCCGATCGGGTTCACGGTCACCGCCAACCCGAGCGCGGCGGTGGTGAAGGTGAACGAGGACGGGACCGCGACATTGCTCACGGGCACGGTGGAGACCGGGCAGGGCTCGCTCACCGTGCTCGGCCAGATCGCCGCGGAGGAGCTGGGCATCGCCGCGGACGACGTGCACGTGGTCTCGGGCGATACCGACGCGACGCCCATGGACACGGGCGCGATCGCGAGCCGCACGACCTACGTCACCGGGAACGCGGTGCGGCTCGCGGCCGAAAAGGCGAAGGCGGTGCTGTTCGAGGTGGGGGCGTCGATGCTCGGCGTGCGGCCCGAGCAGCTCGAGGCGCGCGACCGCAAGATCCAGGTGAAGAACTTCCCGCAGCGCAATCTCGGCATCGGCGAGGTGGCGTACCACGCGCAGGTCGTCAAGGGCCAGCCGCCCATCGGGAGCGCGACGTGGAATCCGCCGACCGTGCCCATGGATCCGAAGACCGGGCAGGGCAAGCCCTTCAACACCTACGTCTATGCCACCCAGATCGCCGAAGTGGACGTTGACGATGAGACCGGAGAGGTGGAAGTCATCCGCATCGTGGCGGCGCATGATTGCGGCACGGCCATCAACCCGATGCTGGTCGAGGGCCAGGTCGAGGGCGGCATCGCGATGGGCATCGGCTTCGCGCTGCAGGAGGAAATGCTGTTCGACGCGGCCGGCCGGCACGTGAATCCCAGCCTCACCAACTACATCATGCCGACCAGCCTCGACCTGCCCCAGATCGAGGTGGACATCGTGCCGAGCTACGACCCGACCGGGCCGTTCGGCGCCAAGGGCGTGGGCGAGCCGACTTCGGTGCCCACCGCCGCGGCGATCCTCAACGCCATTCACAACGCGGTCGGCGTGCGCATCTCCTCGCTGCCCGCGACCGCCGAGAAAGTGCTCGCGGCGATCAAGATGAAGTGCGAGCGCGCTCGCATCGGCGCCGTCGGGGGCGGCGATGCCACACTCTGAGGGATGAGGGATGAGAAGCTAAGGCAGAAGGAGTAAAGGGTCGAATCACGACCCGCGATTCACGACTCACGCCGTTGTTCTAAATCCTGACCCGTCCGCCGTTTACGTCGAGCGTGATTCAGCCCGCGTTTCAGGCGGGCGCCTGGAAGCGCCCGCGGTAAGCGACGTAATAGAGTACCGGGATCACGACGAGCGTGAGCAGGGTCGAAACCAATATCCCGAATATGAGCGTGATCGCGAGGCCGTTGAAGATCGGGTCATCGAGGATGAACATCGCGCCGAGCATGGCGGAAGCCGCGGTGAGCGCAATCGGTTTCGCGCGCGCTGCGGCCGATTGCATGACGGCCTGGCGGAACTCCGAGCCTTCGGCGAGCCTCAAGTTCACGAAGTCCACCAGCAGGATTGAGTTCCTCACGATGATGCCGGCGAGCGCGATCATCCCGATCATCGAGGTCGCGGTGAAGTTCGCGCCGAGCAGCGCGTGGCCGGGCATCACCCCGATCACGGTGAGCGGGATCGGCGCCATGATGATGAGCGGGGCCAGATACGATCGAAACTGCGCGACCACCAGGAGATAGATGAGCACGAGGCCGACCGCATAGGCGATGCCCATGTCGCGGAAGGTCTCGTAGGTCACCTGCCACTCGCCGTCCCACTTGATCGCGTATTCGCGGTACGGGTCGGAGGGCTGGCGCACGAAGTACTCCCCGAGCACGCCACCTTCGGCAAGCGGCTCGCCGACGAACTTGCCGCGAGCGGCGAACATGCCGTAGAGCGGGCTGTCCACGCGCCCCGCCTGGTCGCCGACGACGTAGACCACGGGAAGCAGGTCCTTGTGGAGGATCGGCCGGTCGCGCTCGCTTTCCACGACCTTCACGACCTCCGAGAGCGGCACGAGCGTGCTCGCGGGCGTGCGAATGGAGAGCTTCAAGAACTCATCGAGCCGTCCCTGGCGCTCGGCCGGCAGGGCGACGCGCACCGGCACTTCGTACTTCGACTGTCCGTCGTGCAGCGGAGTGACGTCCGCGCCCGACAGCCCCATGCGCATGGTGTCGACCACGTCGCGGCGCGAGACGCCGAGGAGAGAAGCCTTGCTCTGGTCAACCCTCAGCAGCACGCGCGGCGCGGGATCCTCGACGGAGTCGTCGATGCCGACAATGCCGGCGGTGGCGGCGAACGCTTCGCGCAGGCGCTTGGCGATGCGGATACGCCCGCCCTCGTCGGGGCCGTAGACCTCGGCGACGATCGGCGACAGCACCGGCGGCCCCGGTGGCACTTCCACCACTTTCACCCGGGCCTGCCAGCGGCGGGCGATCTCCTCGAGTTTCGGGCGCACGGACTGCGCGATCTCGTGGCTGGCGCGGTCCCGGTCTGCCTTGCCCGCGAGATTGACCTGGATATCGCCCGCTTCGGAAGCGTTGCGCAGGTAGTACTGGCGCACCAGTCCGTTGAAGTTGATCGGGGACGCGAGGCCCGCGTAGGCCTGATAATCGGCCACCTCGGGAACGGTCGCGAGGTAGGCGCCCATATCGTGCAGCACGGCCGAAGTGATCTCGACAGGTGTTCCCGCGGGCAGGTCGACCACGACCTGGAACTCGGACTTGTTGTCGAAGGGAAGCATCTTCAGCACGACGAGCTTCAGGCCCGCGAGGGAGACCGAGGCGAGGATCAGCGCAGCCACGCCGTACGCGAGCTTGCGGCGATTGGCTGCGGCGCGTGCGCCGGTGACGAAAGGCCCCACCAGGCGCTGGAACAGCGCTTCCAGCGTTCCACCGGGCGTGCCCCGGCGGTGCGGCACCCCGCCCAGGAGCTTCAGCGCGAGCCACGGCGTCACGGTGAAGGCGATCGCAAGCGAGATCAGCATGCCCATGCTGGCGTTGATCGGGATCGGACTCATGTAGGGGCCCATCAGCCCCGTGACAAACGCCATCGGCAGCAGCGCCGCGATCACCGTGAGGGTCGCGAGTATCGTCGGCCCGCCGACTTCGTCCACCGCAAGCGGGATCACCTCCTTCAGCGGCCGAGGCTCGAGGGCGATTCGCCGATGGATGTTCTCCACCACCACGATCGCATCGTCAACCAGGATCCCGATCGAGAAGATGAGAGCGAACAGCGACACGCGGTTCAGCGTGAAGCCCCAGGCCCACGATGCGAACAGCGTGGCGGCGAGCGTGAGCAGCACCGCGGAGCCGACGATGACCGCCTCGCGTCGCCCCAGCGTCGCGAACACCAGCACCACCACGGAGAGCGTGGCGAAAATGAGCTTCTGGATGAGCTGCTGCGCCTTGTCGTTGGCGGTCGCGCCATAGTTGCGGGTCACCGTCATGCGGACGTCGTGGGGAATGATCGTCCCGCGCAGCTCCTCCATGCGATTCATCACGCGGGAGGCCACGTCCACGGCGTTCTCTCCCGGCTTCTTCGTGATCTGCACGGTGACCGCGGGATGCTCGCCGCGCGCGGCGATGCCCTTGGCGCGCGCCGCGGGCCCGGTGCCCGTCCACACGTAGCGCGCGGGCTGATCGGGTCCGTCGACCACCTCCGCGAAATCGGAGATGAATACCGGGCGCTGTTCGAACGATCCCACCATCAGGTTTCTGACGTCCGCGGCCGATTCGAGGTAGCTGCCGGTCTCGACCACGATTTCGCGGTTATCGCGCACGAGCTTGCCGGCCGGGAGCGCGACGTTGGCGAGCTGCAGGGCGTCGCGGATGTCGAGCGCCGAAACGCCGTATGCATTCATGCGGTCCACGTCGAGCAGCACCCGCACCACGCGTCCCGGGCCGCCGAGCGTCTGCACGTCGCGCGTGCCCGGCACGCGCTTCAACTCGACCTCGGTCGCATGCGCGATGCGCTCGAGCTCGTAGGCGCCGCGCTGCGGGTCCCCGGTCCAGAGCGTGAGCGTCACGATCGGCACGTCGTCGATGCCTTTCGGCTTGATGATGGGATCGAGGATGCCGAGCTCGGGCGAGACCCAGTCGCGGTTGGAGTTGATCGTGTCGTAGAGGCGGACCAGCGCGTCGATGCGCGGCACGCCGACCTCGAACTGGACGGTGAGCACCGCCATGCCGGGGCGCGAGACCGAGAAAACGTGCTCGACGCCCGTCATTTGCGCGAGAACCTGCTCGGCGGGGGTGGCGATCAGCGCTTCCACGTCGCGGGCCGAGGCGCCCGGGAACGGGATGAAGACGTTCGCCATGGTCACGTTGATCTGCGGCTCCTCCTCGCGCGGGGTGACGGCCACCGCGAACAGGCCAAGCAGCAGGGCGACGAGCGCCAGCAGCGGCGTGATCTGGGAGTCCTGAAAGTACTCCGCGATGCGTCCGGAAATGCCCATGGATCGCGCTTCAGAGCGGGCCGGCCGTTCCGGCGGCCATGCCCGCGCGCACCGGCTCGAGCGCGACGCGCTCGCCCCGCAGCAGTCCCGAGAGCACCTCGATCGAGCGCTCGTCCGCCGCCGTGCCGAGGCGCACCTGGCGCAGCAGCGGGCGGCCGTTCTCGTCCACCACGTAGACCGCGGTGACTTCGCTCCGGCGCACCACCGCCTGGCGCGGCACCATCAGCCGCAGCTCCTTGCCCAGCACGAAATGGGCCCGCGCGAAAATCCCCGGGTAAACGCCGCGCACGTCCTCCGGGAGCTCGAGCCGGATGCGCGTGGTGTGGGTGCGCGGGTCGGCCGCGGGCACGACGGACATCCGTTTCACATCGATCCACTTGTTGATCGAAGGGATCTCGACGTGTGCCGTGCCCCCGGCCTGGATCGCGGAGACCTGTGCCTGCGGCACGGTTGCCACCACCCGCAGCGTCGAGGGATCGAAACCGGTCATGAGCGGCCTGCCCGGCGCCGCCATCTCGCCCAGCTCGATGTGGCGCGCCGAGACGATGCCGCTGTAGGGCGCGACGACCGTGGCGAAACTGCGCTCCGTCGCCGCCTGGCCGGCGCCGGCAAGAAGCGCCGTGACGCGCGCCTGCGCGCTCTTGTAATCCGCTTCCGCCTTGTCGAGCGCCGCCTGGCTGATGAAGTTTTGCGCGTGAAGCTGGCGCGACCGCTCGTAGTTCGCGCGCGCGTTGCGCAATGCCGCCTCCGCCTCCTGGACTTGCGCCCGGCTCGCGGCGACCGCCTGGGTGGCGGCGCGCTCGTCGATGCGCACGATGACTTCACCCTTCTTGACGTAATCTCCGATGTCGAAACGGATATCCACGATGCGCCCGGAGATCTGCGCGGCCACGGTGGACTGGCGCACGGCCTCGATCAGCGCTTCGGACGTATAGGCGAGGTCCACCTCGCGCCACTCCACCTGCGCGGTTTTCAGCTCCGCGACGGCGGGCGCCTTCACGGGCGCGGGGTCCCTGCCGCACGCCGGAAGCAGAACAAGCGCGAGAAGCGGAGCAAACCATTTCATGGGCGTTTCCTCAGGCCGGTTGCTTGATCCGGCGGTGCTGCGGGGACTCACGATGCGATCGGGTCGGGGGGTCATCCCTCATCCCTCATCCCTCATCCCTCATCCCTCATCCCTCGTCCGCGACCTCAGAGATCACCTCGGCAAGAACTCTACGACATCGCTTCGGTCGCTTGCCCCGCAGCCTCCGAACCGCTGGTGGAAGCAGCCAGTCTGATGGTGTCGGCTGCTTGCCCGCTTCGGCGGTCGCACCCGCAAGCGGGCACCTGCTCCGCGCCTCAGCATGCCCTCCTTGCGTCGCATCCCGCAAGTGGGCCCCTGCTCCTCCCTCCGGCGTGCTACATCATGACCCGTCCGCCGTTCACGTCGAGCGTGATGCCGTTGATGTAGGCCGCGGCATCGGAGGCGAGGAACAGCATCGCCTGCGCGTGGTCCTCCGGCTCGGCGAGACGCTTGAGCGGCACCAGGGACGCGATGCGCTCGAGCTCGGCCTCCGTGCGCAGCGCCGCCACGCGCGGGGTGAGCGTCGTGATCGGCGCGATCGCGTTCGCGGTGATGCCGTCGGGGCCGAGCTGCTGGGCAAGAAAGCGCGTCAGCTGGATCACGGCGGCCTTGGCCGAACCGTAGGCCGGGGAGGACGCAACGGTCACCTGGCGGCCCGAGATGGAGGAGACATTGATGATGCGCCCGGCCCTGGAGCGCTTCAAGTGCGGGATCGCCGCGCGCGAAACCAGGAACACGCTGCGGAGGTTCAACGCCACCGTGCGGTCCCATTCCTCGACCGGCATGTCTTCCACCGTGGCGAGGCGGCCGTAGCCGCCGGCGCAGTTGACGAGCACGTCGAGTCCGCCGAACTCGGAGGCGACGCTTGCGATGGCGCGCTCGACTGATTTCTCGTCGGTCACGTCGACGTGAATCGCGGCTGCACGCCCGCCACGGCCGGCGATCGCATCCGCAACTTTCTTGGCGCCCGCCCCATCGATGTCGAGCAGCGCAACGCCCGCTTGCTGCTCGGCGAAGGCGCGCGCGGTGGCGGCACCGATGCCCTGCGCGGCACCGGTCACCACGACCACGCGGCCGGAGAATTCAGGATAAGAGGGCATACGTCCTGGTGATGCGCATCAGAGGAAAAGGTGTCAGGAACCTTTTCGCCAGCCTGAGCGAAGTTAGCGCAGCGGCGGTGCCAGGTCAACCTCCATGCCAACGCGCATCGCGTTGCCAGCGACGGAACGGAGACGGATAATCCGCTCCACAAGAAGCGTGACCCGTGACCGGTGACCCGTGACCAGTAGAAAAAACCAGAGCGGTCGCAGAGTATTGGGAGTGGGGCCGATGGCGGCTCGGCAGGTGCTGAGAAGCGGCATGCCGCGCGCGCTCGGCGTGCGGCTCATCTCGCTCACGAAGAAAAGAGTGGTGGCGCGGATGCGGGTGAAGCGCATGCACATCAACCGCTCGGGGCGCGTGAACGGCGGCGCCATCATGGCGTTCGCGGACGTGATGGGCGCCGCCGGCACCGTCGCCAACCTGCCGCCCGGCCACCGCACCGGCACGCTCGAGTCCAAGACCAACTTCTTCAGGGCGGGTGAGGGCCCGGTGCTGCGGGCCGTGTCGGTCCCGCTTCACATCGGCCGCACCACGATGGTGTGGCAGACCACGGTCCGGAACCCGGGCGGCGGCGTGGTCGCCATCGTCACCCAGACGCAGATCGTGATCCCAACGAATTCCTAGGCTCCTGCACTTATCGATGCCTGGGGGCGGGAATTTCTTCCGCGGTGGCTCGGCGCAGGCGGATAGAGCCCGGAATTCGTTAATCTTGGAACTACTGAGAATTCTGTAAATTAAACGGCGTGCGTGCTCCTCGGCGTCCCTACCGGTGCGGTCAATCGCACGCCGTTTGGTGCTAGGATTTCGACTGTTGCACAGGCATTAGTGAAGGAGAAGCGATGAGCAAGGTGTTACTGGTCGTGCCGGAAGCGCCGGCGCCCGCGGCGGCGGTCGCTGCCGGTAGCCGCAAGGCCGGCAAGAGCGGGCTGCGATTCGGCGTGCTCGACAACAGCAAGGGCAACGCCGACTACCTCCTCAAGTTCATCGTCGAGGGCGTGAAGGCGGCCGTGCCGGTCGCGTCCGTGGTGTCGCTGCGCAAGGACAGCGTCAGCCTGCCGGCGCCGGGCGCGATCCTCGATGAGCTCGCCGCGGAGTCCGATATCGTCGTCAGCGCGATGGCCGACTGAGGGTCATGCACGTCGTGGAGTGTCCACGACATGTGTGAGCTCCGGAAACGCGGCCTCGTGACCGCCGTGATCGTCTCCGAGCCCTTCCTCAAGCTGGGGAAGACGCAGGCGCGCGTCTTCGGCATGCCGGACCTGCCGCTGCTCCTGATTCCGCATCCGCTGGGCGGGCTCTCCCTCGAGCAGGTCGAGGGGCGGGCTGGGCACGCGATCCCGCAGGTGCTCGAACTCATCAGGGAAAAAGCAAATAGACAGGATTAACAGGATTAACAAGATTCAAACAGCAGACGCCTCATCCCTTCGATCTTGTTTATTGATCTAATCCTGTAAATCTTGTAAATCCTGTCTATTCTGGTTTTGGGTCTTGCGTATATTGAATCCTGTCGCTGGTTTTTTGGGATGAACACTGGTCTATCCGAGCTGTTGAAGACGCCGGGCGCGAGCCTCGAGTGCGAGGACGACTTCGACGCGGTGAACGAGCTCGTGCGCGGCCGCGGCTGGAGCGACGGCCTGCCGGTCGTGCCGCCGACGGCGAGCCGCGTCGAGCGCA
>Ga0326597_10008241_pt1 | contig 14089 bp, 14 predicted proteins | sample RVTome_12_FD_203789 | JGI IMG/M metagenome (GOLD analysis project Ga0326597, IMG submission 203789) | Soil microbial communities from uranium-contaminated site in the Upper Colorado River Basin, Wyoming, United States - RVT100D185 | ecosystem: Environmental > Terrestrial > Soil > Contaminated >... | reverse complement strand
TTAGCAATACTATCCGCCTGCTTCCCTGCTCGCCCAGCCTTTGGCTCCTTAAACGCCTTCGCATCAATCAACACGCGCGCCTCATTGCCGTAGATATCGAGAAACACCGCCATTATCTTTCTGCCCAAGAGTTCCCTCTGGAATCTGACCCTCCACCCCGCCCCCTCGATTGCGCCTGCATACTGGACTTCGTCAAGGTCAAACACTTGGCTCTCCTCATCGTAGTCGAAGTCTAGCATGACCATGGAGAGCGTTTCGCGATTACCCTTCTTACAAAAAGGTTCGCGCACCAGGGCATCGCTTCGGAAAACCCTAATCTGGATGAAAGCATACTCGAACAGTTGGTCCTTGGGTTTCGCTATGCCGACTTCGTACTCGACCTCTGGTGTCCGGATAAAATCAAAACCGACTGCCTCCACCGTATCGTTCACTGCCATCTCGTCCGTGGGCTGTTTCAACGCTGTGAACTCGCGCCGGTGCAGTTCGTGGATGATCGAGTATGGAATTCGTAGCGCATAGTAACGTACACTGTCCAGCGTGATGTAGTCCTGTTGGAATTCAAACGTGAGCGCCGGGGCGATGATGAACACCTTGCCGCCCATGCGCGAGCCAACTGCCTCGTGGATTTCGAGAATCGTCTCTTCGCTAATCCCGGCATCCTTATGCTGAAAGTGATCGAATACCATAACATCTGCACCCTGGCGAAACCCGTCGAACAAGATTCCACCGACCTTGTGTGGTTCGTCACGGCATTGGAACAGCTGCAGCGCAAAAAAACGCCAGCCCTCCCAAGGCAGGCTACGGAGTTGGGAGAAATCATAGAGCCCCGCATTGTAGAGCGAAAATGGCTTGGGCTTGAGCTTCGATCCGCTGCTGCCTATGTCCCTGCACAAATTCAGCATCCGCTTTTGAATCGTGTAGATTGCCAGTTTACCACAATCGATCCCGATCCACCGTCGGTCCAGTTTCTCGGCCACTGCGCAGGTAGTGCCAGATCCGGCAAATGCGTCGAGGACAGTGTCTCCGGCCGACGTCACGAAATCGATTATTTGTGCGAGCAAGCGCTCGTTCTTCTCCGTAGGGTATTTGGTGGAGTTGTTGTAGATAGGCACTCCACTCCAGACAGTATCAGCAAGTCGGTCCTCTGCCGGTGCTCGCCAGTACTGAGGCTTGCCGCCCTCTGGGTCTTTCCGAATGAACTCCAGCACGCAGCCGGTGTCCCGCCAGTATTCTGCCAATGTCCTGCCACCGGCCTCCTCCTCGTACTTTCTGTAGTAATCCACGGCCCGCTTGGCCCGCTTCTCCTCCCACGTCCACTGTCCTGTCTCGGGCTTGATGCCGAAAAGCCGATACCGCATGGTTTGGCGGTCCGCAGTACTCCAGAAATGGTGCCAATGCCCATCAGGGTTCCCCTTGTTATGCTTTTCGATCCAGAGTGGAGATACTTTGCTATTGGGGCTGGCACTATACCAGAAAAGGTTATCATGACGTACATTCAGTCGCGAAATCACTTTGAACTGCTGTTGCAGGTTTTTTGAGGCCCGACCGGGAAGTATGATCTCGTTGCGGAAGTTTCTTTCGGTGAAGATCTCATCCAAGATGGCTTTGATATAATGTCCCTTGCGGTAGTCTACGTGAAGAAACAGGTGCCCGTTTTCCGCAAGCAACTCGCGAAGAAGAATCAGGCGCGATCGCAGAAAGTTGAGGAATTCCACGCCGACAATTTTGTCTTGGTATGCTTTCTGATCTTGCGTTCCCCCAAACTCCCTCTGCGTAGCGAACGGTGGATCGATGTACACCAGCTTTACACCCGGCGTGCCGTCGGCGCTGCACAGCTTTCCGGACTTTTTCATTTGCAGCAGGGTCTTCATGACTTGAAGATTGTCGCCGAATATCAGCATGTTGTGCCAGTCCATCCCATTGCTGCCGAAAGTCCGCATCGGTTGCAGCGGCACGGCGAGTGTATTGGCAATGATGTCCCCCTCGCGCTCCTTGCCGTGATAGGCCAGCTCGTATTCTCTCTTCTCCGGCGGAAAGAGTACGCGCGCCCATTCGGGCGAAATGGCTTCACCCTGCTGCAACAGCCGAACGAGCTCCTGTCGTTGTTCAAGCGTCATAGGCAAATGTGCTCCTGCGAAACTATCGTGTCTCGGATGCCGGACATGTCAGGCTCAGTTAGGACATGATTCCTGCTTCCGCAAAACTGTATGTCGTGTCCCCCGCGATAATTACATGATCCAAAAGTGCAATCCCAATTGGCCGCAAAGCAGCGATCACGTCACTTGTAAACATCCGATCCGACTCGCTGGCCTCAGCTGCACCGGACGGGTGGTTGTGTCCTATGATCAGAGCACTGGCGTTGGAGTGCATGGCCCTAGCGACAATGTCTCGAATGGCTGGTCGGGCCCTGTCCACAGTTCCAACTGCGAGAAGCGCATCCTCCAGCAAGACATTCCTACGGTTGAGATAGAGCCCCCGGACATGCTCGTCTGCGAGACTGCGCAACCGAGTATGAAGGTAATTCGCGACGGTCTCCGGCGTGCTGAGCGTGATCCTCTCCCGTTCGTCCGGAAGCTGGGCGCGCCTAGCTATTTCAATCGCGGCCGCGAGTTGGGCTGCCTTCGCCCCTTTTAGCCCCTTGATCGTTTGCAGCGCTGACAAGCGTGCCTCCATCAAAGCCCGTAACGAACCAAAAGTCTGAATCAAATACCGCCCGAGCTCCACAGCGTTGGTCCCACGGCAGCCGATGCGCAACATGATGGCAACGAGCTCCGCATCAGTGAGAGACTGCGGACCCAACTTGAGCAACCGTTCCCGGGGCCTATCTCCCTCAGGCCAGGTACGTATCCCTCTTGATTCTCGTTTCATATTCATCTGGCCATTGATGACACATACTTGCCCTACTCGCCACCACAAAAAGGCCGACCAGTCTCATTACGCCTGACGTCCTTCAGCATCGATTCCCTGCAAGGGACGGGTTCGGCCGCTAGCTGGGCGACAGGCCTAAGGCCGCCGCGTGTAGTGCTTGTCAAACTCATTGACAATATTGGGGTTGTAAAAATCCTTCTTACTGCTCCTGTGGTTTGCCTGATCAAGGTAGCGCGTGTGCACATACCGGGGATCGAGTTTGAGGGGGTTCCTAATGCCATGGAACCTCGACGTTTCCTTGAAGTCTGAATAGCGCTTACGCAGTCGTCGAACGAGCTCCCCATAGTCCCAAGAATAGGTCTTCCTGATGTCGACTTCTGACAAACTAACCTTTGGGGCGTTCGGATCCGTAGTGACAGCGACCGCCGCAAGAGCGTCGGACGGGGCCCGCTTGAAGGACAAATTGACTTCCAAGGCAACGTTGAAGTCCCGGTCCTCATCAGACCTAGATGTCGAAATGACTTCCGCCAAGTAGCGCACAAGCTTCCCCTCGTCCGGTGACGCCGGAATCGCTGTCGCGGTGCCAGGCGCTAAAACAAATCCGATGGGCATGAGGTACAGGCCGTAACCTGAGAGGTCGACCGCGAACCAGCGGCGAGCGAGCTCAAGGAAGTTCCTAACTGAAGCAGTGCCGATCTCCAGCACCTGCTTTGCCAGCTGCGGGCTTGCGTTGAAATAGTGTACGGCGTTGTCGCGAATCTCCGTGAGTGCACCCAGATTGTCCTTCACCTGAGCCGGGAGGCGTGAGTGTGCATCCTTATCGAGAGCGACAACAACTTGGCCGAGGCTCTTCGTGTGGGGCGTGCCGCTTCGGTTCCTCCGCATATAGGCCTTCCTCGACTGAGGGCCTGTCTTGGTTGCGCGGGTCTCATACACCCGGATGCATCGAAGCGTGTTTTGGTTTTCCGAGACTAGCTTCGCCTTCAGCATCAACTCCCAGGCGTTGAGCATGAGGATCGCAAAGGTCTCTTCGCGATAATGAAAGTCCGGCTTGTTGTAGACCTCGATTGCACTCAACAAGGCTGCTTCAGCCTTTCGGAGAAGACGGGTGGATCGGGGAACCTGGGCCACTCAGACGGTGAACCTCCAACAGCCTGTCAAACGGTCTGGCCATGAGCTGGCAGCAGGCTCGGTTAGCTTCATCGCCCTATCAAAAAGCATGCTCATTGCGGCTAATGTCCGCAAATCGCCGCCAGAAGCCACAGAGCCATGCCTCCCCAGACGAGTGCGCGTGCAGCGTTCGTTGAGGTAAATACACGGGCCACGGGACGATCGGTGTACTGCTTGTACCCGAGCACTATCTCGATCTGTTCAGCTCGGCGACGGAAGTAATGCCAGTAGTCTGCCGCGCGCTCCTCCATTACGCCAAAGGCCGCGGCCGAAAGGACTCCAATGAACTTCAGCAAGAGTCGCAGATCGCCGGGAAGCGCCGGATCCAGAGTGAATACCACGGTTATCAAAGCGGCAGTAACTGCGAAATACAGGGTGAGCTGAGCGAAGCGCATGTTAGCGTAGTGCCGCATGTTGTCGCTCAGATCCTTGTATTCGTCGTTTGAATTGCCATTGGCCATCGTCACCTCGCTTCGTGGGGCAGATGCTGCCCAACAATTATGATTCAGCTTGGCCGGGAAGGCAACCGCGGGCCATCACCCTCTGCAAAAAACAAGACTCAGACTCATTAAATATCTCACAAGACCCTTCAAGTCAAGGTCTTACATTGGCATCAACAACGACGCTCCTCCAATCTAGACGGAATGGATGAGCCCGATTAGACGGCTTCCAGCCTCGGCTGAACAAGCTGCACGGGCGTTCGACATTCCCCCCAGGCGGATTTAGGCACGGAGGCAAAGTCCGATCAACGGGACATGCGGCATAGAATGAGATTCTGACCGGTGCGACAGCCAATAGCGGCATTCAAGGGCTCTAGTAGAGCTGGCGTTTGGCAATCAGTAGAGGCTATGGGTGGTGACACTGTCGCGTTAGCCGGAATAGACACATTCTTGGGGTTCTCATTGAAACTCATCTTGTTGCACCGGCCTTCTTTTTTGTTCAGGCTACTCTGACTACACGTTCCGGCGGACAGTTGATCTGGCTAATCCAGATCGCTGACAGCGCGAAGCCGTAATCCGCCCCACATCCAGGCTTGGCCCCGACTGCGGTCGCGATAGGCCCTGAACCCCTTTGCCACTAGCCGACGGCTTAAGCCGTTCATGGAAAGCTGATCAGGTGCAGCTACTCCCTGCTCCTTGCACCATCCCGCATATCCCTCGAACAGTTGCCTCTTTATCACGTGCTCAGCTTCCCCTGCCACACAGCAATCGTCTATGAACTGACCCAGAATATCGGACTCCGAGCGATATGACCGCGTCGCCTCCGTAACTTCGATTGGTGCGTCAAGGCTAGACAGATGTTGCCATTGGAGACATCCCCGGACAGCCCAAGTAAGGACACCCGATGCTTCCCGTCCAAGCTTCTCCGCCAGCGACTTGTCACGATCCTGCTCAGTTATCGTTGCTCGAAACGGGATGACCAGGATGCGGCGCCAAATGGCATGATCGTCACCCTCAATGCCGGGCTTGTGATTAACTGATAGCCACACTTTGAATTCCGGCAAAAACGTGAAAAACTCCTGATACAATCGCCGAGCAACGACTCGGTCACCGCCTGTAAGTTGCTTCACTAAGCCCTCTGCCAGCTTTTGTCCCGGGCTTATCTCACACGCCGTCACCAGCCGCGCCCCCATTAGCGCAGCAACGTCATGCGGTATGCGGTCAAATCGCGGTTTCATCAGGGTTTCCGATCTAGTAGGGGTGGCGTAGTCACCTAGTACCGCCAGCAGCACGTTAAAGAATGTGCTCTTCCCATTTGCACCGCTGCCACAGGGCATAAACATGACTTGCTCCGAGGTACAACCAGTCAGGCTATAGCCTACTGCTCGTTGGAGGAAATCCCGTAGTTCGGAGCTACCCACGGTTATCTCTCGAAGAAATGCGTCCCAGTTCGGACAGACGGCCTCCGGGTCATAGACAACCGGAGCGAGCTTCGTGATCTGATCTGAAGTGCGATGTTCCCGGATCGTCCCACTTCGTAGATCGATGGTTCCGTTCAAAACGTTGAATAGCCAAGGATCCGAATCGAGATGTTCCGACAAGACGCGCATGGACTGAATACTCTTGGCAAGGCTGATCATGGACTTTAGCCTTGCCTCTGACTCCGACAACATTGACCATCTCTGAAGCTTGTCGCGGTTCCCCGAATCCGGATCACTCTTCGCCAACCGCGCAATTTCATTCGCCGTCTCCTTAGCACATTCCATCACAACATCGGCCCGATCAATTGACCACCGTCGATCGTCCCATACCAGCCAATTGCCAAGCGGCTTACAGTACCTCAGCTTGTGAGCATGCTGTGTAGCGAACCGACTTGCGTTGCCAGCGTCGGTGCGATTTGGCAGAGACTCTGGGTTGACCAGGGCGCCGCTAGCCCCCCTGGAAACTGTTAGCTCGGAACCATCAAGGTCGTTCATTTCACGGTCCCTAGTCCTAGCTAACCTAAGCTCAGACGCGGCGGTCGGGACAAACTTTCGATGACACAGCGCATGACATCACCGGTGACAAGTCCGGTGACCCGCGGCGGGCAACCACGCGACATTCTCAGTGACATTACTATCAGCGACCCGATTGTAAAGTGTCAGGAGTTGGATCGCTAGTAATCGTGATCTTCTCGCGATCTGCGGCGACCGCATCCAGGTACTTCCGGCGCGCCGCCAGAAAAGCCCGTAAATAGCTCTCCTCGATACAGTGCCGGTGGCTAACCGTCACGGCTCGGAGAACGATTCTCCTGTTTCCATTAACCGCAAAACCGCCCTGCAGCCATCGGTAAATCGTTCTGCGAGACACGCCCGCGCACATGGCGGCGCCCCGAATTCGGTAGTAGGTGGGCATTACGCAGCCTGGGGATTGGTTCGGCCTACTACGTTTGTCACCAATCTGTCAGCGCCAAGACCTTCGGCCCGTGCTTTTCGAAGGAGGGCACAATGCAGTAGAATACGAAATTGATTTGAGCGCGCTTGCGCCTCCGCACCTGAAACCGGAATCCACTGTCTCACCATTACAACGCCGATTCTCCGCAAGTCCATCCTAGTGTGACTCCCGGCGCTCGCCACTGTGGGCCAATCCACCTTCTGTCGAAACAGCAACCAGTTGAAACAGGTCATGAACAGAACACTCCAGCAACTGTGACATGCGAAACGCCACCATCATACTTGGGAGACGCCTGCCATGTTCCATCATCGACAAATGGCATTGCGAAACCCCTAGGCGCCTCGCGAGGTCCGCTCTGCGCATGGGTCTTGGTTTACGCTGTGCCAGACACTCAGCAATCCTATTCCTGAATCCCAATTGCCTCATACGGCGCAGAACATACTCTGCACTTAGCGGGTTGCAAAGTAATTTCGCGAAAATGCTTAACCACCAGTTAAGTTGCCCTCAGAAATGCTTTGCAGATGGCTAAGCTTTGAAGTACATTCCAGACCATCGGGTGAGCTAAGATGGGATATATCCGCCAGGGCCGTTACGCGAACGAGATCACCAATGGCATGCGCAGAAAGCGTGTCACGGCAACACAATTGGCCTCTCAGGCAAGGATATCGTTACCTTATCTGTCCCAAATACTTAGCGGCGATCGAAATCCACCAAGCCCCGAGATAACGAGACGGTTGGCCAGCCTGCTTGGCATTGAGCCGTTGAAATTGCACTACCTCGCGGGCCACATCCGGGTGACCGATCCCCGGCTTCAGAAATTGCTGCAGGCCGCTTCTGATCTCTCAGGCGACGAACTTGATGATGTGATAAGGCGGATAAGGGCTATCGCGGCCGAGAGACGCCGAAAGCGATAGAATCAGCCGTAACTCTCAGGACGATTTCAGGATAACACGAGTGAAAAAAGACGAAGCGATTGGGCGCGTAGCGGCATATTCCCGAGTTTCGACTGCTGAGCAGGCCACCGGGGATTTCACATCTCTTGACGCACAGGAAGCGCGAAGCCGCGCCTTCTGCAAGAGCCAGAACGGCTTCGAGTCGATAAGCTCATATGTGGATCCAGGGTATTCCGGGGCGACCATGGACAGGCCCGGATTGCATGCTCTGCTACGCGACATTCGGTCTGGTAAGATCGATACTATCCTGGTGTACAAGTTCGATCGATTGACCCGCTCCTCTCGAGATTTTCAGAACCTGCTTCAGCTCTTTGAGGAGCAAGGCGTACGGCTGATCTCCGTCACGGAGAATATCGACGCGACGAGTCCGATTGGGCGGCTGGCTCGAAATGTCATGGCGAATTTCGCAGAGTTCGAACGGGAAGTAATTGCCGAGAGAACCCGCGACAAGATGTACGAGCGAGCTGTTAGGGGGATGTGGAACGGCGGCACACCTCCTTATGGCTTCAATAGGGTAGACAAACGCCTCCGGGTCGTGGCTTCGGAAGCTGAACATGTGAGGTTCATTTTCAATGGCTACTTCCAAGACCCATCTGTATCCACTCTCCGAGAGGAACTTCATCGGCGTCAATGGTTCACCCGCTCCGGAGGGAAATGGGGGAAAAACACCCTCCTGCACATACTCCACAACCCGGTTTATATCGGCAAGATTCAGTTCAACGGGCAACTCTTCGATGGGCAGCACGAGTCGATCATTGAAAACACACTTTTCGAATCAGTGCAGGCACTCCTTCCAAATCGTAACCATCCAAGGACGCAATCAGAGCGGGTGTTCTTGCTTAAGAGCCTGATCAAGTGTGGAGAGTCACTGTGTTTCATGAGTCCTCACTACACACAGAAGACGCGCCGAGATGGTTCAAAGTACAACATACCGTATTATCGCTGCACCAAGGTCATGCACTTTGACAGCCGGGCCTGCAGCATTAGGTCCGTAAATGCTAATCAGATTGAGAAACTCGTCATTGACGAGATAATGGCGCTAAGCCTGAATCAGGAGATGTTGCAGTCGTCCGTCGATGCTCTCAATCAAGACCTTGCGCAGCGAGCAGGTCCGCTAGCGGACGAGGCGCAGTCCCTCAAGACCAGGATTACCAAGCTGGATGCGGAGCTGGAGCGATATGTGAGAGCCCTCGGCCAGGGCAAGCTGTCTCTACCGCGCCTTGAAAAGGCCGTCGCAGAAGCCGAGGCCCACAAGCATGCCCTTGAAGAGCAGTTGTGGCAGGTTGAACGGAAGATCCAGGAGTCCGAGTTTCGAGCTTACAACGCCGAGTTTGTGCAGCGCGCACTCAGTGACTTCCAAAGCTTGTTTAACGAGCTCTCGCGCAAAGAGCAGTCCGAAATGCTAGGATGTCTGCTCAAACAGGTAACGGTTGAGAAGGATAAAGTGATCCTGGATATCTTCGAACTTCCCGAGCTGGCGCTTGGTTCGAAAAATCGTTCAAGACGGCTCCCCGGGCTGGACTCGAACCGGTATGCGCGGCGTGCAGGTCGCCGCGGATGACGCTCAGCAGTTCTTGCGCGCGGCGTAGGTAAAGGCGTCGAAGTACTTTCGCCAGAGCGCCGCGGACGATCCCATTTCGTTCGGGCCCTCGAAATAATCCACCAGTGCTTCGCGTACCCGCGTGAGTTCTCTGACTTGCGATGGACGGCGGGCTTGGCTCACGCTTAAATCAAGCAACTCCAGCATCCGTTCATAGGCAGGGCGAAAGCGGTTGGAATTCCCCAGCTCCTGCCATTTCAGAGCACGCTCCACTTCGCTCCCGACGTGCGCCATCTGGAGCAAAAACGGAAACGAACTCCACCGCCCGCCGGCCAGATCTCTATGGTGAACCTTCACGGCTTGATTCGCCCCCGGACTATGCTGGTGATCCGTTGTTGCGTGGATTCACTCTCGACGGTTCGGGTCCGATTTCCTGCGGAAGGCCGGACATTGATGAGCGAATCGAATTCGATGAATCCCTCTGCCTTCTCGCTCGGATAGAGATTGATCCCCCACAGGTCATCCTGTTGAGAACCGTCGTCCAGAAGCAGAGTCTCCAGATCGCTGTGCATTTCGGCCTGAACTGCCAAAAGCCCGCGCCGGACATCCACAACCGCTTTGACCATGTCGCCGAACATTTCCTCCGCCATCTGCCTGAGTTCGTCTAAGGAGACCGTATCGCCGATGATTCGCATGCCGCGGCTAGCGCTCGGCGGACCTGTCCGTGGCCACGCCGATCTCGCGGGCGCAGCGATATTCCACGGCCGCGCGCACGAACTCGCGGAAGAGCGGGTGCGGCGCCAAAGGCCGGCTCTTCAGTTCGGGGTGATACTGCACTCCCACGAACCACGGGTGGTCGGGAATTTCCACGGCCTCCACGAGCTTGCCGTCGGGCGAGAAGCCCGAAAGCTTCATGCCGGCCCGCGTCAAGGCGTCGCGGTAGTCGTTGTTGACTTCGTAGCGGTGCCGGTGCCGTTCGGCGATCTCCTTTTTGCCGTAGGCCTCACGGATGCGGCTCCCCTCGCTTAAAACGGCGGGGTAGGCGCCCAGGCGCATGGTGCCCCCCATCTGCGCCACGTCCTTCTGGTCGGCCATCAGATGGATGACCGGGTGTTCCGTTTCGCGGTTGAATTCATACGAATTGGCGGCATCCAGGCCGCACCGCTCGCGGGCGAATTCGATCACCGCGCATTGCAGCCCCAGGCAGATACCGAAAAACGGAATGCCGTGCTCGCGCACGAAACGGATCGCCTCGATTTTGCCTTCCACGCCGCGCTCTCCGAAACCGCCCGGTATCAACAGCCCGTCCACATTGTTGAGGTACTGCTGGGCGCCGTGCGTGTGGATGCTTTCCGACGACACCCACTGCAGGTCGACTTTGACGTCGTTGGCCACGCCCGCGTGGATGAACGCCTCGATGATCGATTTGTAGGCGTCCTTGAGGTTGACGTACTTGCCGCAGATGGCGATCGAAACTTTGCCCGACGGGCTCTTGACGCGGTCGACCATGCGCTGCCACGACGCCAGGTCGGCGGGGCGCGACTCGAGCTTCAGGTAGTCGGCGACCAACAGATCGAAGCGCTGCTGGTGGAACCAGAGCGGCACCTCGTAAATCGTATCCACGTCCAAAGCCGAGATCACCGCCTCGGGGGGAACCGAGCAGAAGAGCGCGATCTTGTCGCGGATGGAGTCGGGCAACGGTTTCGGGCAGCGCGCCAGAAGCGCGTTGGGCTGAATGCCGATCTCGCGCAGCTTCTGCACCGAGTGTTGCGTCGGCTTGGTCTTCATCTCGTCGGCCGTGCTGATGTAGGGGACCAGGGTCAAATGCAGGTACATGACGTTGTCGCGCCCCTCGTCGATGCCCATCTGCCGGATCGCCTCGAGGAACGGCAGCCCTTCGATGTCGCCCACGGTGCCGCCGATTTCGGTGATGACGATGTCCACGTCGCGCTCGCGGGTGACCTGGCGGATGCGCGACTTGATCTCGTTGGTGATGTGCGGAATCACCTGGACCGTGGCGCCCAGGTAGTCGCCGCGGCGCTCGCGCTGGATCACCGCGTCGTAGATCTGCCCCGTGGTGACATTGTTGGCGCGCACGCACGATTCGTCGAGGAAGCGCTCGTAGTGGCCCAGGTCGAGGTCGGTCTCGGCGCCGTCGTCGAGCACGTACACTTCGCCGTGCTGAAACGGGTTCATGGTGCCGGGGTCGACGTTGAGATAGGGGTCGAACTTCTGCAGCGCCACGCGGTAGCCGCGCTTCTTGAGCAGAAGCCCCAAAGAAGCCGCCGCGATCCCCTTGCCCAGGGACGACACCACGCCCCCGGTGACGAACACGTACTTGACCTTTGATTTCACCATGAACGGTCCCCCCGTTGGATGAAATGTCCAGCCCGGCGCAGATCGGCGGGCGTATCTATGCCAAAGCCTTTATGTCGCGTCAGCATCACGTGTATGTCCGTTCCGTGTTCCAGAAAACGCAACTGCTCGAGCCGCTCCGTCTTCTCCAGGGCCGAAGGACGCCACGCGCAGAATTTTTTCAGAACCGCCCGCGTGTAGGCGTACACGCCGACGTGTTCATAATAGGCCGCCCTCTTCCCTTTCGCAAATGGTATGGGTGCGCGGGAGAAATAAAGTGCGTCGCCGTCACGATCCAGCACGACCTTGACCACGTCGGGCGAGAGTAGCCGGCGCCTGTCGCGTTCCAGACGCGCCAAAGTCACCACGGAGCGCCCGCCCTGCTCGAGCAGCCTCATCGCGACCTGGTCCACCGCCGCCGGGCTGATGAACGCCTCGTCCCCCTGCACGTTCACCGCGCCCCAGGCGCCGATTTTTTCCAGCGCCTCGAACACCCGGTCGGTGCCGGAGGGACATGTGGGGGAGGTGAGCACCGCCGCACCGCCGAATTCCGAAACGGCCGAGGCGATCTCGGCCGAGTCGGTGGCCACGAACACTCCGCAGACCGATCGGCACCTCTTCACGCGGCGCCAGACGTGCTCCACAAGCGGCCGGCCGGCCAGAAGCCTCAGGGGTTTGCGCGGGAGGCGCTGCGATCCCAGACGGGCCGGGATGATCACGGCAATATCACGTTGGCTCACGACCTGCCTTAAACCCCGCTTTAAACAGAAAACCGGCGGCCGCTTCGCCCGCCGGTCAATTTTTCGTCGTCGGCAACACCGCCGGAACCCGGAAGTGCACCCCGTCGGTGTCGGGGGCGTTTTTCAGCGCCTCCGCGCGCGGCAGGCTCGGCTCTACTTTGTCCTCGCGCAATACGTTTTCCACCTGGTCCGGATCGAGCTCGGCCGACACCCCTTCGACATCGCACGCGCTGATCTGGGCGACGTACTCCAAAATCCGGCTCAGGTCGGCCGAAAGCCTCTGCACTTCGTCGGCGTTGAGCGCCAGCCTGGCCAGTTCGGCGATGCGCTCGACTTCCGCCCGATCGATCGACATGCAAACCTCCTGTTGCGTCTCCCAAATGAAAACGGGCGCCGCGCGGCACCCGCACGGTCCATGATAGACGCGCGCCTGCCGGCTGTCAAGCCGGAGAGGGCGAAAATCTCGGCCTCGGCCGGTGCCCCGGGATGGTGTCGATGCGTACTTACAGCGTCTTGTCGGTCTCTGTAAAGTTACGCGGGGCAGGAGAAGGAACACGACCATGCGTCAAAGGTGGATTCTACTCTGGACTGTCGTCGGGGCCACGGGCTCGACCTTGGCCTGGGCCTATTCCAGCGGGCCCCCGGATGCGCACACGGGCGCCCCGGGTGAAGTGACGTGCCACTCCGGCTGTCACAACTCGTTTGCACTCAATTCCGGGTCGGGGCTGTTCACCGTCTCGGCGCCACCGACCTACTCCGGCGGCGACACCCTGACTCTGTCCATCGGCCTGCAGCAGGCCGGGCAGCAGCGCTGGGGCTTCGAGCTGACCGTGCTGAACTCCAGTAACCAGCCGGTGGGCAATCTCATCGTCGTCGAACCCACCCGTACGCAGAAATCTACCTTCCTGAGCCGACAGTACGTAAAGCACACCACGGCCGGCACCGACATCGGGACGTTGCACGCGGCGCCCGGCTGGACGGTGCGCTGGGCGGCGCCCGCCGTGGGGGTCGGGCCTGTGACCTTCTACGCCGCAGGCAATGCCGCCAACGGCAACGGTACCAACCTAGGAGATTACATCTACACCCGTTCGACCACGGTTGCCGAGGCCGCTCTGGCCGCAGACGACGACCGCACCACGCCGGAAGCCTTCGACCTGGCCCAGAACTACCCCAACCCCTTCAACCCCTTCACGGTGATCCACTTCGAGCTGTCAGAGCGCTCCGCAGGGCCGGTGGAGTTGCTCGTGGTCAATACGGTGGGGCAGCTGGTGAAGCGACTGGTCTCCTCCGACTTTCTCGCGCCGGGGATGCACACGGCAAAGTGGGACGGGCGCGACCTATCGGGCCACCAGGTGGCGTCGGGCATCTATTTCTACCGTCTCAACACCCGCGACGGATCGCTGGCCCGCCCGATGACGCTTCTGCGCTAGAGCCCGGGGGACCTGCCCGCCAAACCCCTTTGGATCGGGGGACCCGCTGCGTATAATGCACCGCTCTGGTGCAGGTATAAGGTGAACAACCTCCGTAATTTTTCGATTATAGCGCACATCGACCACGGCAAGTCGACTCTGGCCGATCGTCTGTTGGAGC
>Ga0326597_10008240_pt1 | contig 14090 bp, 8 predicted proteins | sample RVTome_12_FD_203789 | JGI IMG/M metagenome (GOLD analysis project Ga0326597, IMG submission 203789) | Soil microbial communities from uranium-contaminated site in the Upper Colorado River Basin, Wyoming, United States - RVT100D185 | ecosystem: Environmental > Terrestrial > Soil > Contaminated >... | reverse complement strand
CAGCTCGCGCGCCACGATGAGTTTCTGCACTTCCGTTGCCCCCTCGTAGATGCGAAGCGAACGAACCTCCCGGTACAGCCGCTCGACGACTTCGCCGCGTTGCACACCACGGCCGCCAAAGAGCTGCACCGCGCGGTCGATCACCTGCTGTGCCGATTCCGTCGCGGTCATCTTGGCCATCGCGGCCTCGCTCGTCGTGCGTTCCTTCGTCACGTCGCGCGTCCAGGCGGCGCGATACGTGAGCAGCGCGGCACCATCGATGGCCGTGGCCATGTCGCCGAGCGCGGCCTGCGTGAGCTGCAGGTCGGCGAGCCTGCCGCCGAACACCGTTCGAGCCTTCACGTGCGCCACCGACTCGTCGAGCGCACGCCGCGCAAAGCCGACGGCCGCCGCTGCAACCGACGCGCGAAAGATGTCGAGCGTGCGCATCGCGATCTTGAACCCTTCACCCGGCGCGCCGAGCAATCGGTCGGCCGGAATGCGGCACCCGCTCAAGCGAATCGTGGCGAGCGGATGCGGGGCGATCACCTCGATGCGCTCCCCCACGCTGAAGCCGGGGTCATCGGCGTAGACGACGAACGCCGAGAGTCCCTTCGTGCCCGGGCCTTCACCGGTGCGCGCGACCACCGTATAGACGTCGGCGATTCCGCCGTTGGAAATCCAGGTCTTCTCACCGTCGAGCACGTACGAGTTGCCGTCCCGCCGAGCGGAACACTGCATGGCCCCGACGTCGGAACCTGCTTCGGCTTCCGAAAGGGCAAAGGCGGCAATCCACTCGCCCGCGGCGACCCTTGGAAGCACCGCCTTTCGCACGGCTTCGGGGCCTGAGAGCGAAATCGCGCCGGTGCCGAGACCCTGCATGGCAAATGCGAAGTCGGCGAGTCCGTCGTGCCAGGCGAGCAGTTCACGCGCAAGACAGAGCGAGCGCGAGTCGATTGCGGACGCATCGCCGTCCACCGGCGCCACGCAGGCATTGAGGAGTCCAGCCGAACCGAGTTCACGCACCAGGGAACGGCACGCGGCGTCCACGTCATCGTGCGAAACGCGAAGGCCCGACGCCACCTCAACCACGCGATCGGCCCAGCGCGAATGCTCCGCGCCGAAGAATGGCCATCTGAGGTGCTTACGCGATGGAGCATCGTTCACAGATCGACTCCCGTTGCGCGCTGCCCGAACAAAGTTGAGTGCACGGTTTCAGTTCCCCTCGAACACGGGAGTGCGCTTGGCCGCAAAGGCCTCAAACGCACGGCGGAAATCGCGCGTCTGCATGCAAAGCGCCTGCGCCTGCGCCTCGGCATCGAGCAGCTCGTCGAGCCCCATCGCCCACTCCTGATTCAGCATTGTCTTGGTGACCGCATGCGCGAATACCGGACCGTCGGCGAGCGAGCGGGCGAGTGCCGTCGCATCGGTCAGGAGCGCATCGGGCACGACCAGCCTGCTGAAGAAGCCCCACGCCAATCCCTCTTCGGCGGTCATGTTGCGCCCCGTGAACAGCAGCTCGGCCGCGCGCCCGTGGCCGATGATACGCGGCAGGATTCCACATGCCCCCATGTCAGCGCCCGCAAGTCCGACGCGCGTGAAGAGAAATGCGGTCCTGGCCTTCCCTGTCGCGAGTCGCAGGTCGGAAGCCATCGCGAGGATTGCGCCCGCGCCGGCGCACGTGCCGTCAACCGCAGCCACGATCGGCTGGGGGCACTTTCGCATCGCCTTGACGAGATCACCCGTCATGCGTGTGAACTTGAGCAATTCCGGCGGCTGCATCTTTGTGAGTGGCTCGATGATCTCGAACACGTCGCCGCCCGAACAGAAGTTGCCGCCGGCGCCCGTCAGCACGATCGCGCGCACATCGGACGCGTACACGAGCGCGCGAAACAGGTCGCGCAACTCGGCGTAGGAATCAAAGGTGAGGGGGTTGCGCCGTTCCGGCCGGTTCAGCGTGATCGTCGCCACGCGCCCATCGCCGCCGCACTCCCACTTGAAGTGCGTCGCGGGGTAGTCGCGCATCGGCCGGCGGGGCTGCTGCATGGCGTCGGCTCCGTCTGGCGCGTCGGCTCCGCTTGGCGCGTCGGCTCCGCTTGGCGCGTCGGCCGCCCCGCCGTCTTCAGGTCGTCTGGGTTTCGTCATCGCGGCTGCCTCAGACCGCGCCGCCGGCCACGACAATCGCCTGGCCGTTGACGCCGCTCGCTCCCGGCTCGGCGAGCCACGCGACTGTGTGTGCCACTTCGTCCGCCGTGATCATGCGCCCTCCCGGGTTGCTCTTGGCCATTCGCTCGCGCGCCTCGGCAGCTGTCAGTTTCGTCTTCGCGGCGACCCTTGCGGCGCCATCGTCCACCATCGGAGTGTCGGTGTATCCCGGGCAGACGGCATTCACGGTAATTCCACTGTCGGCCAGCTCCGCGGCGAGCGCACGGGTGAGGCCCACCACTCCGTGCTTGGCCGCGACATAAGCCGAAACGTAGGCAGCGCCGGCGAGTCCGGCGACCGAGGCGACGTTGATGATCCGCCCCGATCCACGCTCCTGCATCTGTGGCAGCACGGCATGGGTCATGAGGTAGACGCTGCGGAGGTTCACGTCGAGCATCTCGTCGAACAGCGCAGGATCGGTTCGTGCAAACGCCGCGCTCACCGCGCGTCCCGCATTGTTCACCAGAATGTCGATCGGCACGGTGATTCCGGAGATCGCGCGCGTCACTGCGCCCGAGTCGGTCACATCGAGCGGAATGATGTCGCCCGAACGGTCGCCAAGCGCCGCGGCCGTTTCCTCGAGTTTCGCCAGGCGACGGCCGGCGAGCGAGACACGCGCTCCGCGGGCGGCAAGTTCACGGGCGACCGCGGCGCCGATGCCGCTTCCGGCTCCGGTCACGAGCGCATGACGTCCTGCGAGTGAGCTGCTCATCGGGTGGGCGGTCCCATGGCCGCGGCACGCTGAAGATTGGTCTCATACTGTAATCGGCCGCGTTCGTATTGTACCGGCCAGGTGACCGCGCCGGCGCCGATCCGTGCCGCTTCATGAATCGTCCAGGCCGGGTCGGCCAGGTGCGGACGCGCGATGGCGCAAAGGTCCGCGCGCCCGGCGGCAATGATCGAGTTGGCGTGATCGGCCTCCGAAATCGCGCCGACCGCCATCGTGGCGACACCAACCTCGTTCCGAATACGATCCGAGAACGGCGTCTGATAGAGTCTTCCATACACGGGACGCTCCTCATGGTGGACCTGGCCCGACGAGCAGTCGATCAGGTCCGCCCCGGCGTCGAGGAACATGGCCGAAAAGATGGCCGCGTCATCGGCCGTGTTGCCGTCGTCCATCCAATCATGGCACGAAAGGCGCACAGAAATCGGGCGCCCTTTCGGCCACACGGCGCGTACGGCATGAAAAAGTTCGAGCGGAAAACGTGCGCGGTTGGCGTGACTCCCGCCGTACTCGTCGTTGCGCCGGTTGGTGAGCGGCGAGAGAAAGCTCGAGAGCAGGTAGCCGTGCGCGTAGTGCAGCTCCAGCAGGTCCACGCCGATCTCAGCCGACCATTTCGTGGCGCGCACAAACTCAAAGATCACGCGATCCATGTCGGCGCGCGTCATCTTCCGTGGTACCTGTGAGTTCCCGAGATATGGAATCGCCGACGCCGAAATGAGTGGCCAGTTGCCGTCAGCCAGCGGCTGGTCGATTCCTTCCCATCCGAGCCGCGTCGAGCCCTTCCGACCGGCGTGCCCAAGCTGCATCCCGAACCTCGCCGGCGACCGCGCATGAATGAACGAGACGATGCGTCGCCACGCCCCGACGTGCTCCTCGTTCCAGAGTCCAGCGCATCCCGGTGTGATCCGCGCGTCGGGTGCGACGCAGGTCATCTCGCCGAACACCAGTCCCGCGCCGCCAAGCGCACGCGCGCCGAGGTGAACGAGGTGGAAGTCTCCGGGCACGCCGTCCGTGGCGGAGTACATCGCCATCGGAGACACGACGATCCGGTTGGGGAGCGTCAGGTCACGAACAGTGTACGGCGTAAGCATCGGTGGCGTCGCGCGGGCATCGGCTGCGACCTCGAGCCCGGTTCGGCGCGCGAACCACCGCTCGTAGCCTTCAAGCCACGCCTTGTCGCGGATGCGCAGGTTCTCGTGACTGATCCGCTGCGACCGCGTGAGCAGCGAATACATGAATTGCTCCGGCTCGAGTTGGTCGGCGTAGCGCCGCCCCACCGCCTCGAACCACTCCATGGCATTTCGTGCGGCATTCTGGATGCGTGCCACTTCCACGCGCCGCGTTTCCTCGTAGCCCGCAAGCGCTTCGCCGATTCGCGCCGCGTCATGGCCAACTGCCGACATCTGCCGGGTGAGTTCAATGGCGTCTTCGAGTGCGAGCTTCGTGCCCGAGCCGATGGCAAAGTGGGCCGTGTGCGCCGCATCGCCCATCAGCACCACGTGCGACTTCCCGTTGTGCAGGTGCCAGCGTTCGCAGACGAGCCGCGAAAAATTCAGCCACGACGCGCCCCCTGCCGCGCGCGCGCTGGTCAGGAGGCGCGCGCCGCCGAGCACGTCGGCGAACAGGGTTTCGCAAAACGCGAGCGATGCGGCATCGTCCATTTCGGCGAGCCCGTGCGCCGCGAACGTCTCTTCGGCGGTTTCGACAATGAACGTCGAATGCTCCTCGTCGAACTTGTAGATGTGCGCCTGGAACCAGCCATGCTCCGTGCGCCTGAAGTCGAACGTGAACGCGTCATAGCGCTTGCGTACGCCGAGCCAGACGTAACGATTGGGGCGCCGGGCGACGTCGGGCTTGAAGTGCGTGACGGACCGCGCGCGGACCTTCGAGTTGACCCCGTCGGCGGCGACGATCAGGTCGGCGTCGGGGAAGTCGAGGTCGGAGTCCACCTCGCGATCGAACACCAGCCGGACGCCGAGCGATTCGGCGCGGCGCTGCAGGATGTTGAGCATCGTCTTGCGGCCGATGCCCACGAACCCGTGTCCGGTGGTGCGCATCGTCCGCCCCTTGATGCGCACCTCGATGTCGTCCCAGTGGTTGAACGCCCGCTCCACTTCGGCGGCGGTGGTTGCGTCGGCGCGATGCATGTTGCCCAGGGTCGCATCGGAAAACACGACACCCCAGCCAAAGGTGTCATACGGCCGGTTGCGCTCCACGACAGTGACGTCGTGTGCGGGATACGCCTGTTTCATCAGCAGCCCGAAGTACAGGCCGGCCGGTCCGCCACCGATGCAGACGATGCGCATGCAGGCTCCCGATGCGTGCCAGCGAGGATCTTGAGGGTTCGTCCTGACGGCGCCCCTTGCCGACCGACAACCACTTGAAGTATAAAGTATCTGCGGACAGGCCCCGGGCGCCAGCGCGGTGCCGTCCCTTCTTCCCCGAGGGGTGATGAGCGCGCTGCACGCGGCGGACGTCGAGGCGATCGTGAGGAACGGACCGGGTGGCCACAAAGCCGAACTCCGGCTCTGGCTCCGGTTGCTCTCGTGCACCAACCTCGGCACGACCGCCATCCGCCGCCGGCTTCGGGCAGAGTTCGGCGTCACGCTGCCCCAGTTCGACCTGATGGCCCAGCTCGACCGCGAACCGGCCGGCCTGCGACTCGGCGAACTCTCCGCGCGGATGATGGTCACGAACGGAAACATCACCGGACTCGTCGCCCGCCTGGTCGCCGAGCGGTTGGTGAAACGGAAGGCGGTGCCCGGCGATGGTCGCGCGGCCGTGGTGGCTCTGACGCCCGCGGGCGCGCGCCTCTTTGCGCGCATGGCCCGCGCGCACGAAAATTGGATCGCCGAGCTGTTCGCCAAGGTCGGCCGGCGGCGCGCCAAGGCGCTCACGGACGAGCTGCGCACTGTCAAGAATTCCGTTCGTTCAGCCATCGTGGCCGGGAGGGCGCCGTGAATCGCAGTGCCCACGTCGATACGTTTGCGCGCGATGGCCTGCCACCCGACCAGGAACAGTCGGATTTCCTTTTCTCGCTGCCCGAGCTGCAATACCCGGGACGTCTGAATTGCGTGAGCGAGTTGCTCGACCGCTGGATCGAGCGGGGGATGGGCGATCGGCCGTGCTTCATCTCGCCGACGGTGACCTGGACCTACGCCGAGACGGCGGCGCAGGTGAACCGGATCGCCAACGTGCTCACGCGCGAACTGGGGATGATTCCGGGTAATCGCGTCCTGCTGCGCGCACCGAACACTCCCGGCTTCGCAGCCGCCTACCTCGCCGTCATGAAGGCGGGTGGCATCGCCGTCGCGACCATGCCGCTCCTCAGGGTGCCGGAACTCGTCGTCGCAATCGAGAAATCGCAGGCATCGCTGGCGCTCTGCGATTCGCGACTCATCGAGGCGCTGTCCGAGGCGCGCGCCGCTGTTCCGGCACTGCACCGCATAGTTGCATTCGGGACCGCCGACGCCGAGCTGGACCGCCTCGCTGCCTCCGCAAGCGCCGACTTCACGGCCTGCGATACGGCGAGCGACGATGTGTGCCTCCTCGGGTTCACGTCAGGTACGACCGGCGGTCCAAAGGCGACGATTCACTTTCACCGCGATGTGATGGCGATTGCCGACGGGTACGGCCGTCACGTGCTGCGGGCGAATGGCGACGATCGCTTCATCGGATCGCCACCGCTGGCGTTCACGTTCGGCCTCGGTGGACTCGTGGTCTTTCCGCTCCGGGTGGGTGCATCGAGTGTGCTGCTGGAGAAGGCGCCGCCGGACGAACTGCTCAGCGCGATTCGGACCTACCGACCGACCATCACCTTCACGGCGCCCACCGCGTACAAGGCCTTGCTCGGGAAGCTGCAGCCCGGAGACTCCGACTCGCTTCGGGTCTGCGTATCGGCCGGCGAAACGCTACCCGCAGCCACGTTTGATGCGTGGAAGGCGGCGACCGGTGTGACGTTGATGGACGGCATTGGTGCAACGGAACTGTTGCACATCTTCATCGGGTCGCCGGCCGACGAGGCACGCGCGGGTTCCACTGGTCGCGTCGTGCCGGGATATGAGGCTCGCGTGGTGGATGACGCCGGACGCACGGTGCCGGATGGAACGGCGGGCCATCTCGCTGTGCGCGGCCCAACCGGGTGTCGCTATCTCGCCGACGTGCGGCAGCGAAAATACGTGCGGAAGGGGTGGAACTACCCCGGCGATACCTACATTCGCGATGCGGACGGCTACTTCTGGTACCAGGCGCGCTCCGACGACATGATCGTTTCATCCGGCTACAACATTGCCGGCCCGGAGGTGGAAAACGCACTCCTCACGCATCCCTGGGTGGCAGAGTGCGGTGTGGTGGGGCTTCCCGATGCGGACCGCGGCACCATCGTGGCCGCGTTCGTGGTCGTGCAGCCTGGCGTGACCGCCGACGATGCGCTCGCGACGAGGCTGCAGGAGCACGTGAAGGCGACGATCGCGCCGTACAAGTATCCGCGCGTCGTGCGGTTCGTCGACGCGCTACCCAAGACCGCGAGCGGCAAGCTGCGGCGCAACGTGCTCCGCGAGCAGAAGCCCGACTAGCCGGCATTGCTCACGAGTATTCCCCTGGCGGCGCGGCGAGCACGGAGAGTTCTCGGCTCTACCGGGGAGTCACGGATGCCGTACCAGTCTGATCCGGATCACCCGCCTGATCCGTGACCAGACATGGAGCCGAGTGGCCGGTCGCGGCAACAGCATGCCGCGACTCGCGCCAGCCGACCACGTAAACGGATCGGCTCTACTCTTCCCTGAGTGCAACCGTTGGGTTCACCCGGGCCGCACGATTCGCCGGAATCAGCGCGGCCAGCGCGGCGATGATGCAGAGCAGCGCCGTCGCGCCGACGAATGGCCCCACCATCTGCGCCGTGACGCGGGGCACGCTCCCCGGCAGGCGGGTGGCGAGGCCGTAGGTGATGGCGACGGCGAGCAGCACGCCTGCAATGGCCCCGGCCCCGGCGTAGCGCGCGGCATGCGCGAGAAACTGCCCGACAAGCGCGCCCGGCGTCGCACCCAGCGCCATGCGGATTCCGATCTCCCGCCGCTGCTGCGAAACGGCATACCCGATGACGGCGTAGAGCCCCAGCGTCGCGAGAATCAAAGCCGCGCCGCCGAGTACCGAGAGGATTCGCGTCCCAAGCCTGATCGGGAGATACGGCACCGAGCTGTACGCCTCGAGCGTCGACGGGCTCATGGCGCTCAACCGCGCGTCCACCGCCGACGCGATGCGCTGCACGGCAGGCATGAGCGCGAGCGGATCACCGGCGCTCCGCACGTGCAACACGATCGAGCCGGTCGGCCACTGTGTATACGGAATGTAGATGAATGGCGGTGACGGCTCGTCGAGCGGGGCGGTGAACTCGTACTTTCCGTCGGCTGCCACACCGATGATTGTCACGTCGCGGCCCCGGATCTGGACGGAACGGCCGACCGGGTCTGCGGCGCCGAAGAACCGTCGCGCAAACGCGTCGTTGACCACCGCCACGGCTTCGGAACCCGCGCGATCACGCGCCTCGATCGCGCGGCCGCGAAGGATCGCGATGCCCATCGTCTCGAAGTATCCGCCAACGATGCGATTTGCCAGGAAACTCGTCTCCTCGCCGGGGCCGGGCGTGTACCCGCTCACCTGCGTCTCGACGGTGCTGTAGCCGAGAAATCCAAGCGGCACGAACGTCGCTGCCGACACGGAGTTCACGCCCGGCTGGGACGTCATCTCCTGCATCACGCGATCGATCATCAGGGTGCGGGCCGAGTCACTGCGCACGCCGGCGAGTTCGAAGTCGAGCGACGCGAGCAGCACGTGCCCGGGCTCGCGAAAGCCGCGATCGACGCGCTGCAGTTCGTCGAGGCGGCTGAGAAAGAGACCGGCCGTGACGAGCACGGCCAACGACAGGGCAAACTGCGCGCTCACCAGTGCGCCCCGCACCGCACTGCTTCCCGCGCTGCCGCCCCGCGTCGAGCCTGAACCGGCCAGCGACGCCCGCACGGCCACACGCGCGGAGCGCATCGCCGGCGCCAGGCCGAACACGAAGATCGTCGAGACGCCAATCGCCGCAACGAAGAGGATCACCGTGAGGTTCACCGGAGTCTCGGCGACGATCGGGAGCGGCGACGCCGGAGTAAGCGCATCGAGCGCGTTCCGCGCCCACACGAGCACGCCAATCCCCACGACCACGCCGCCAATGGCGAGGAGAAGGCTTTCCGTCATCAGTTGTCGCACGACGCGATCGGGGCGCGCGCCGAGCGCGAGGCGCACGGCCATCTCGTGTTCGCGCGCAGAACCACGAAGGAGCAACAGGTTGGCGACATTCGAGCAGACGATGAGCACGACGAGCACGGCGATGCCGAGCATCACTGCGAAGAGCGGTGCCATCCGCTCGATCGGGCCGATGTCGATTGTGCGCGCGGTCATTCCCAGGTCGGCGTCCTCGGCGAACTGCGCCGCGATGCGCCGCCCGGTTGCCGCTGCCGCTGTTCGCGCCGATTCGAGCGTCGCGCCGGGCACGAGCCGCGCCGACACGTCGAGCCAGCGAATGGCGCGCAGGTCCATAAGGTCGTCTGAGCCGACCAGGTCACGCTGCATCGACAGCGGGATCCAGACGTCCAGGCCGAGACGCGAGATCGTGCCGGCAAATTTTGGCGGTGCCACGCCAACAATCGTCAGGACGCGATTGTTGATCCAGACCTGGCGGCCGATGACGTCGCGGGCGCCGCCGAACCGTCGCAGCCAGAGCGCGTGACTGATCACGACCACGGCGCCGGCACCACGCACGAGATCGTCGGTTGGCTGGAAGCCTGGGCCGAACGCGAGCGGAACTCGGAGCACGTCGAAGTAGTTCGCGCTCGCCAGCGCGCCCCACAACGGCTCGGCGAATCGCGGCTCGGTCGACGCGTCGGTGCGCAGGTTGAGCCGGCGGATGCTCGCCGCCGAAATCCCCGTGAAGGTGGGTGTCGCGGCGCCCGCCTCGGCATCCCGCAGGTCCTTGTAGTCGGGGTGCGACAACCATGTCTGGCCTCGCGAAGTCACCGTCCGCAGCGAGACGAGTCCCGCCACGTTCGGAACGGCCGGCAGCGGGTCGAATACGACCGACTCCGTCCACGCGAACACTGTTCCCACCGCGCCGATGCTGAATCCCAGGCACGCCACGATCATCAGCGACGTCACCGCCGACTTGCGGAGCATTCGCGCCGCAAATCGAAGGTCGGACACGAACTCGCTGAGTGTGTTCACGGATCGGGGCGCAGAAGCAGGGAATCGGTGACGCGCGCGCCGGAGATCGCGCGCACGTTCCAACGAACGAATCTATGTGTCGGAGTGGTCGGCCGTTTCATACATTATGGTCTCTTGCTGTGCATCCCGAGGAGGAGACCGATGGATCGACGTGCTTACGACGGCCGGTGGCGCGCTGCGGTAATCGCTGTCGCCGCACTGCTTATGCTCGTGCCGCCAGGCCGCGGACTTCACGCACAGCAACAGGCCGCCGACACGGCACGCGCCGCGGCGCTAGCCGCTCCGCCAACGCCACTCGCGCCTGAAGCGGCCAGCGCGGGGATCACCAGGTTCTCGTTCATCGTATACGGCGACACGCGCGGTCAGCGCGATGGCATCGACATCCACCCGGTGCATGCGCTCGTCGTCGAGTCCATGCTGCGCAAGATCGCCGATTTGCGGGCAGGCCCTGACCCGGTGCGCTTCGTGCTCCAGAGCGGTGATGCCGTGACAAACGGCGCGTTTGCGGCGCAGTGGAACGTGAGTTTCAAGCCGATCGTGGATCAGCTCGCGACGATTGGTGGCGTGCCGTATTTCCTCGCGCCGGGCAATCACGACGTGAGCAGCGCCGACACGGTCGGTGCGCCGGCGCGCGTGCGCGGACTTCGCAACTACAATGCCGCGATGGCGAACCTGATCCCGCCGAACGGTTCGCCGCGCCGGCTGACGGACTATCCCACGTACGCGTTCGGGTATGGCAATACGTTTCTGCTCGGCTTCGATTCAAATATTGCCGGCGACACGGTTCAGTATGCCTGGGTAAGGTCGCAACTCGAGGGACTCGATCGCCGCCGGTACCAGCATATCGCCGTGTTCATCCACCACCCGGCGTATTCATCCGGACCGCATGGCGGCGCCATCATTGAGCGAGCCACCGCGCTCATTCGTGAGCGCTACATGCCGCTCTTCCGGAAGCACAATGTGGACATGTTGTTTGCCGGGCATGAGCACCTGTTCGAACACTGGGTTGAACACTGGGTTGATTCGACGGGGAAATGGCGCCGCATGGACCAGGTGGTGACCGGCGGTGGCGGTGCCCCGATCTACACGTACCAGGGCGAGCCAGACCTGCGCCAGTACCGACTGGCCGGGCGGAGCGATTCACTCCGCGTGGTCCACTACGTGCGGCCGGGCGTCGATGTCAGCGACAACCCGCCGCACTATGTCGTCGTCCATGTGGATGGCGAGCGCGTTTGGCAGGAAGTGGTTGGCGTTGACTGGGGCAGGAGCTTCGCGCCGTACCGCAGCAACCGTTCGCCGCTGGTGGACACTGCGCGAACCCCCTGACGCATTACTTCGACCTGAGCAGCGCGGCGTCGACCTTCGCGGGATCGCCGACCACGACAAACCGGAAGTCCTTGAGGTAAGTGCGCGCGATACGCTGAACCTGCGCCGGCGTCACCGCGCGAAGCCGGTTCACGTAGCCGGCTGCGTTCTGGTAGCCGCCGCCGGTGAGCTCCCACGTCGCGAGCGACCCGGCCTGCCCCATGTTCGTCTGCTGACCCATGAGGTAGTTCGTCGCGAACACACCGACCGACTCGTTGAGCAGTTTTGTTGATACCGCTTCGGCGTGCAGCCGCGTCACCTGTCCCAGCATCACCTTGAGCGTCGTGTCCGGATTCGTCGCCGTCACGTAGATCCGGCCGCGGTTGGCGACACGATTGTTGACCTGCGCGAAGGTCGCATAGGTGAGGTTGCGCTTGGTGCGAACTTCCTCGAACAACCGATCCGAGAGCACGATAATCGCCACCCGCATCGCGGGAAAATCGGCGCTGCTCAGCGCAGGTGCGGCGAAGACGCCTTCGATGTAGTTCGTCGGCAGGTCGCGCTTGACCAGCACTGGATCGCCCTTGGCGCTCGTCACGACCCTCGCCTTGGCCGCCGCACCACCGGTTGCGGGCAGCGAGCCGAAGGCGGCGACGATCTTCTGCCTGAGGTCGGCCGGCGTGACGTTGCCCACCACGACGATCAGCAGGTTCTCCTTGGTCATCCGCGTCTTGTGCCATCGCACGAGGTCGTCGCGGGTAAGCGCGGCCATCGTCGCGGGCGTCCCTGCGGGGTCGAGCGCATACGGATGCCCAGCATACACGGCGCTGTCGGCGAGTTGTTCCAGGTACGTATCCGGATTGTCGGCGCGCTGCTTGAGGCCGTTCTCGATCTGGTCGCGGGCCTGCGTCACTTCGTCGGCCGGGAACGTTGGGTGCAGCAGCGCCTGCGTGAACAGGTCCCACGTGTCGTTGAAGCTGACGCGCACGCCCTGGGCACTGAATGTCGTGAAGTCGTAGCCTGTGCCGGCCGTGATCGACGAGCCGGTCGACGTGGCAAGCGCGGCGAACTGGTCCTTGGAATACTTCTCGGTGCCGGTCGTGATCGTCTGGCCAAGCAGGTTCTCGATGCCCTGCATGGCGGGCGTCAGCGCAGCGCTGCCACCCTTGAGGTAGACCTGCACCGCGATCACGTCGTTCGCCGTGACGCGCTTGTGAATCACCGGAATGCCCGCAATGGTGGTCTTCGTGATGGAGACCTCCGATCCGGCGGCGGCGCGACCGCCGGCGCCACCCTGTGCCGCGACCGGTGCCGCGACCGGCGCCGCGGCGACGATCAGCGCCGCCTGGAAAATGAGGCGGTTCATGGCACGACCCTCAGCTTCAGCAATGATTCGGGCGTGAGCTGCGTCTGCTTTCGCATCTCCGGAGAGAGGAGCGCGCCAACCACGAACGGCTTGCCGACGATGTACTGCTTCGCGTACTCGGCTATCTCGGCGCGGGTGATCTTCTGCATGTTCGGCACGTATCCCCGGTAGTAGTTGAGGTCGGCCACGGACCACCAGTACCCCACCGTGTGCGCCCACTCACTCGGTTGTTCCCGTTCGTAGAGAGCCTGGATGCCGAGCGATTTCTGTGCTGCGTCGAGCATCTCCTGCGGCAGGTAATCCGGGTCCGCGAGCTTGGCAAGTTCCTCCATGATCGCACCCTGCGCCGAGGCCAGCTTGTCCGGCGTCGTTTGCGCAAACACGCTGATCGGTCCCACGTGGTTGAGGGTGTTGTAGCCGATCTGCGCCGCGAACGTGAGTCCGCCGTCCACGAGTCTCTTCTGGAAGGGGCTCGACGGGTTGTTGAGAACCTGGGAGAGCACGTCGGCAGCGTAGGTCGCCCTGGGATCGGCCATGACGCTCGGCCCCTGCCACTGGTAGAGCAGGGTGAGCCCGTTCACCGGTTTCTCGATGACGGCCGCCGCCGACTCCTTGAGCACCGGCGGATTGGGCGCCGGCGTTGCGAACGGGTCCGCACCTCTTGGCCAGTCGCCGAACACCTCGGCCGCAAGCTTGAATCCGTTCGCCGGGGTGACGTCGCCCGAGAGAATCAGCGCCGAGTTGTTCGGAACGTAGAAGCGGTTCTGGATCTCCTGCATTTTCTGCTGCGTGGTTGAGAGAATCACCTCGCGGTTGCCGATCGTGTTCTTGCGCGAGTAGAACCCCGGCGTCCAGAGCAGCGTGTCGACGCCCCGAAACAGGTGGAAGAACGGGCTGGCCTCGTTGCGGTCGAACTCGCCGATCACGACCGGTCGCTCACGCACGAGTTCGTCAGGCAGGAAGAGCGGAAAGCGGATCGCGTTCTCCATGAACTGCAGCGTCGGCAGCATGCTGTCGGAGCCGACCGTGACGTAATAGTTCACCCGTTCGGCCGACGTCGTGCCGTTCCAGATTCCGCCGAGCTCGCGGAGTCGCGCGAGATACGCTTCCTGCGACGGAATCACCTTGTTGGCCTTGAAGAACATGTGCTCGTACAGGTGCGAGAGTCCGTCGTACTCGGGGCTCTCGGTGTACGCGCCGTTCCTGACGTTCAGCTCGACCGTAACGAGCGGCACGGAGTGGCTTTCG
>Ga0326597_10008239_pt1 | contig 14090 bp, 12 predicted proteins | sample RVTome_12_FD_203789 | JGI IMG/M metagenome (GOLD analysis project Ga0326597, IMG submission 203789) | Soil microbial communities from uranium-contaminated site in the Upper Colorado River Basin, Wyoming, United States - RVT100D185 | ecosystem: Environmental > Terrestrial > Soil > Contaminated >... | reverse complement strand
CGCGCCGGTGCCGGATTCCCTCCGGGCCAAGCTCCACGGGCTCGTGGGCGACTCGGTGGCATCCCAGGCCGATTCGCTCATCAAGGCGGCGGACGCCCTCAGGGCCAAGGCCGCCGCGATCCGCGCCCGGGCCGACTCCGCCCGCGGTGGTGACAGCCTCGTGACGGACACCACCGTCTACAAGCCGCGGGAGCAGCGCATCAAGGTCCAGCTTCCGCGCGATCTTCCCAAGGGCAGCGTCGTGCTGCGCGGGGGGCGCGTGGTCACGATGAAGGGGCACGAGATCCTCGACAGCGCCGACGTCGTCGTGACGGACAGCCGCGTCGTCGCGGTCGGCAAAATGGGCGACGTGACGGTGCCGGAGGGTGCCCACATCGTGGACGTGACGGGCAAGACCGTGCTGCCCGGATTCGTGGACACGCACTACCACCCGCAGTGGTTGGTGCCGGAGATCCATCCCGAGCAGACCTGGCAGTACCTCACCACGCTCGCGTTCGGGGTCACCACCACCCGCGATCCGCAGACCGGCTCGACCGACATCCTGAGCTATCAGGACCGGGTGGAGACCGGCGGGATGCTCGGTCCGCGCAGCTACTCGACCGGGCCGGGCGTGTTCATCCAGGACAACATCCGCGACGCGGACCACGCCAAGACCGTGCTGCGGCGGTACAGCGACTACTACGACACCAAGACGCTCAAGATGTACATGTCGGGGAACCGGCAGCAGCGGCAGTGGATCATCCAGGCGGCGAAGGAGCTGAAGCTGATGCCGACCACGGAGGGCGGGCTCGACTTCCGGCTCGACCTCACGCACGTGATGGACGGCTACTCCGGCGTCGAGCACGCCCTGCCGGTGGCGCCCATCTACAGCGACGTGGTGGCGCTGTTCAAGGCCTCCCAGACGACCAACAGCCCGACGCTCCTCGTCTCCTACGGCGGGCCGTTCGGCGAGAACTACTTCTACACGTCGGAGAACGTGCACGACGACGCCAAGCTGCGGCGCTTCGCGCCGCATGCGAGCGTCGATGCCCGATCACGCCGCCGCGGGCCGGGTGCGGGTGGCAGCCCCGGCGGGGCCGGCTGGTTCCACCAGGACGAATACGTGTTCCCGAAGCACGCGCAGTTCGTGAAGAAGATGCTGGAAGACAGCGCGCGCATCGGGGTCGGGAGCCACGGCCAGCTCCAGGGCCTGGGCTACCACTGGGAGCTGTGGGCCCTGGGCTCCGGCGGAGCGTCCAACCACGACGTGCTCCGCGCCGCCACGATCCTGGGGGCCGAGGCCATCGGGTTCGGGCAGGACATCGGCTCGGTGGAGCAGGGGAAGTTCGCCGACCTGCTCGTGTTCGACGCGGATCCGCTCGCGGACCTGCGGAACTCGGTGCAGATCCGGTACGTGATGAAGAACGGCCGGCTGTACGAGGCGACCACGCTGAACGAGATCTGGCCGCGGCAGCGGGCGTTGCCGCCGCAGCTGTGGCAGAATCTGGAAGAGCCGATTGGGGTGAGTGCCGGGATTCGATAGACCGACGTGCAGCGTGCAGGGTGCAGGGTGCAGCGTACCAGCCTGAGCGGGGCAGGTCCGCTGCACCCTGTGCGTTGCACGCTGCGCGTCTTGAGCACACTAGCCGTATCGCCCGCCTTCCTGCATCTTGGCGGGGCATGATCCGCCTAGACAGCCTACCAGCAGCCGAATCGAGCGTTCAGGGTGCAGGGTGCAGGGTGCAGCGGAACCAGCCCCGCGGGGCAGGTTCGCTGCTCCTTGCATCCTGCACGCTGCCCGGGGTGGATCCATGACCGAAATCACGCAGCGATTGTCGAACGCCCTCGCGGAGCGCTACCGGCTGCACCGGCACCTCGGGGAAGGGGGCATGGCCACCGTCTACCTCGCCCATGACCTCAAGCACGACCGCCGGGTGGCAGTCAAGGTCCTCCGGCCCGAGCTCGCGGCCATCTTGGGGGGCGAGCGGTTTCTCAACGAGATCAAGGTCACCGCCAATCTCCAGCACCCCAACATCCTGCCGCTCTACGACTCGGGGGCGGCCGACTCCTTTCTGTACTACGTGATGCCGCACGTGGAAGGAGAGTCGCTCCGGCAGAAGATGGAGCGTGAGAAGCAGCTCGCGGTGGACGAGACCGTGGAGATCGCGAAGGCCGTGGCGGGGGCGCTTCAGTACGCGCACGACCGCGGGATCGTGCACCGCGACATCAAGCCCGAGAACATCCTGCTCCAGAGCGGCCAGCCGCTGGTGGCGGACTTCGGGATCGCGCTGGCCGTCTCGCAGGCCGGCGGGACGCGCCTCACGGAAACCGGCCTCTCGCTGGGGACGCCGCACTACATGTCGCCCGAGCAGGCCACGGGAGATCGCGAGCTGGACGCCCGGAGCGACGTCTATTCGCTCGGCGCCATGGTCTACGAGATGCTGGTGGGGGAGCCGCCGCATCTGGGCAAGTCGTTGCAGGCCATCATCGCCAAGATCCTGTCGGAGAAGCCCCTGCCCATCACGCACAGCCGGGACATGGTGCCGCCGAACGTGGAGGCGGCGGTGATGCGGGCGCTGGCCAAGAGCCCCGCGGACCGGTTCGCGCGGGCGGCCGACTTCGCGGCGGCGCTCATGAACCCGACGTTCGCCCTCCCCTCGATGGCGGCGCCCGCGGCTCCGATCACCCGTGCGCCCGCCCGCCGGCCTGCCGTCATGGGCGCGCTGGTCGTCACGGCGGTGCTCGCTCTCAGCGTCGCCGCCTGGGCGCTGCTGCGGGGCGCGCCCGCGCCTCCCGTGACGCGCGTCTCGATCTTCCTGCCGCAGGAGCAGGCCTTCACGGGGGCGGCGACCTTCGACCTCTCACGGGACGGGTCGCTGATGGTCTACGAAGGGCCGACCGAGGCCGGTGGCACGCAGCTGTGGCTCCGGCGCTGGGATGCCCTCGGGGCGGCGCCCATCCGGGAGACCGAGGGGGCCACCGGGCCGGCCATCTCCCCCGACGGGCGCGAAGTGGCCTTCGCGCGCGGCGGGGCCATTCGCATCGTCCCGCTCGAAGGCGGCGTCTCGCGCACGGTCGGGGCGGCCACGATCCGCTGCTGCGTCCGGTGGAGTGCCGACGGCGCGTGGCTGTACTTCGACCACGGCGACGTCGGCGTGGGGCGCGTGCAGGCGGCCGGCGGTGACGTCGAGATCCTGCTCCGCGCGCGCGACTGGAGCGGCACCCAGGTCAGTGTCTACATGGACCCGCTGCCCAACGGGCGCGGGGTGGTGTTCGAGGGAACGAAGGCGGTCGGCGGGCCATGGATCATGGCGCTGGACATCGAGAGCGGCGAGCGGAAGGACCTGACGCCGGGCCAGTTCCCGCGCTATGCCAACGGGCACCTGCTGTTCGCGACACCGGACGGCGCCACGCTCATGGCTGTGCCGTTCGATGAGGACGCGCTGGAGTTCCGCGGGACGCCGCTCCCGGTCGGCGAGGGGCTGCGGCCGGCATCCGGCGGCTGGAACTATGTCGCCGCGTCGCAGACCGGGCGCCTGCTGTACGGTGCCGGCCGGCGGACGCCGGGCATCTACGAGCTCGTGTCGGTGAGCCGCGACGGCAGCGTGGCCACGGTCGATCCGTCGTGGCGGTTCGATCCGGGCGACAACAACCGGGGCCTGGCCCTGTCTCCGGACGGGGGCCAGCTCGCGGTGACGGTGCTGGAGGACGGCAACTACGACATCTGGGTCAAGCAGTTGCCGCGAGGGCCGGCGTCCCGCCTCACCTTCGACCCGGGCCAGGACGTGCGGCCGCGCTGGTCGCCCGACGGGCAGACGGTCACGTTCCTCTCGGACCGGGGCGGGCGCGCCACCTCGGTGTACGGGAGCCGCGCCGCCGGCACGGGAGGAGCCGAGCTCCTGCTCCAGGACGACCAGCGCCCGTTCTGGGAAGCGATGTACAGCCCGGACGGCCAGTGGCTGCTGGCCCGCACCGGTGGCCTGGCCACGGTGGCCGGCGGGCGCGACGTCTGGGCACTGCGCTCGGGCACTGACAGCGTCGCCGCAGCCCTCGTCGTGACCGAGTTCGACGAGAAGGCCATCGGCATGTCACCGGACGGCCGCTGGCTCGTGTACGAGTCCGACGAGACCGGCCGGAACGAGGTGTACGTCCGGCCGTTCCCGGCGGTGGCCGACGGCAAGTGGCAGGTCTCCACGGGTGGCGGCGTCATGCCGCGGTGGTCGCACAGTGGCCGGGAGCTGTTCTACATCAACGCCGAGAATGCCATGGTCGCAGCGCTCATCGCGCCCGGTCCGGCGTTCTCGGTGGGGGACCGCCGGACGCTGTTCGCGATTCCGGGCGGCGTGCTCTTCCGCCAGGACGAGCAGTACGCGCTGTACGATGTGGTGCCGGGCGACCAGCGCTTCCTGATGATGCGGGCGGTGACCCGCCCCGACGCCTCGACCGACCGGCCGGAGCTGATCATGGTGGAGCATTGGGATGGGCGGCTGCGGCGGCAGCCTGAGGGGCGGTGACGCTCAACGTGCAACGTGCAGGGTGCAGCGCGCATCGGAACGGCCCCCGGCAACCGCCGACGCGGCACGATGCGCGATGGACGCTGTACGGCAGTCGAGGGTAGCCAACCTCCCGAATCTCGGTACATTCCCTCCCATATCCCCAGCCCGGAGCCGCCGCGCCCCCCCGAGGCGACTCCGCCGAGCGTGCATGCCATGGCGCAGTCCGACATCGAGATCGCGGAGGCCAGCTACCGCCGGTGCGCCGAAACACCGGCGTTCTTTGCGACGTTCTACGAGCGTCTCCTCGCCTGCGATCCGCAGATTCCGCCCAAGTTCGCGCACACCGACTTCGAGCGGCAGCACAAGCTGCTCGAGCACGCCATCGGCCTGCTGATTATCTACGCCAAACGCCCCAATCCCGCATTGCTGGAACGGATCGCGCTGCGCCACAGCCGTCACGGGGTGGACGTGGCGCCCGATATGTATCGCCACTTCTTGGAGGGGCTGGAACAGGCGCTGGCGGTGCACGACCCGGCGTATCGTCCGGCGGTGGGAGCTGCCTGGCGCACGACCCTCGCGCCGGGGATCGCATACATGCAGTCGCGGTACGAGGACTTGCCGGCGTGACGGTCGCCGTCTGCTCCCACTGCGGCGCGGCCATCGGCCCGGGCGCGCTGTTCTGCATGAAGTGTGGCTCGGACGTCTCCGGCCAGCGGCCGGGCATGTCCACACGTGTAGGGGGGCCACGGGTCGACCAGGCAAGCGTAACCACGACCCGGATCTCCCGGGCGGGGCTCCTCGCCCAGCTCCGCGACGCGACGCTCGGCGACTACGAGGTCCTGGCCGAGCTGGGCCACGGCGGGATGGCGAACGTCTACCTGGCCCACGACCTCCACCTGGATCGCAAGGTCGCGATCAAGGTGCTGAACCCGCGCGTGGCCCAGGGCGAGGGCATGGTCGAGCGGTTCCGCCTCGAGGCGCGGACGGCGGCCGGGCTCTCGCACCCCCACATCATCCCGATCTATGCCGTGCGGGAGACCGATCAGCTGGTCTTCTTCGTGATGAAGTTCGTGGTGGGCCGCCCGCTCGACGACATCCTCAGGAAGTCGGGGCCGCTGACGGTCCCCACGGTGCGGACGATCCTCGCCAAGGTGGCCGACGCGCTGGCGTACGCGCACCGGAATGGCGTGGTGCACCGGGACATCAAGCCCGCCAACATCATGATCGACGCCGAGGGGATGCCGATCGTCACGGACTTCGGCATCGCCAAGGTGGCGGATCGGCGCGGGTTGACCCTCACAGGGACCGCGCTCGGGACCCCGACCTACATGAGTCCCGAGCAGTGCAACGCGGACGCGATCACCGGCGCGTCGGACCAGTACTCGCTCGGGGTCGTGGCGTTCGAGATGCTCGTCGGACGCCCGCTGTACGAGGGCGACAGCGTGGTCACGATCATGTTCAAGCACGTCCACGAGCCACCGCCGCCGCCCGAAGCGTTCGGGCCGTCGGTTCCGCCCGAGCTGGCGGCGGCGGTCATCCGGATGCTGCAGAAAGCCCCGGAGCAACGCTGGCCGAGTCTCGGGGATGCACTCCCCGCGCTGCGAGCTGAGGCGGGCCACGAGGATACGGCCCGCACCCAAATGATCGAGCTGGCCAAGGGGGGGACCCACGCGGAGCTGCTGGCGCGGATCAGCACGCCGCGCAGTCCGATCCTCGTGAAGGGACGGGGAGCACGGGCGGCGGCCTCCCCGGCCACCACGGCCCCGGCCGCACCGGCGCCCGCCCGATCGCGGGCGGTGTGGATCGCCGCGGCGGTGCTGGTGCTGGCCGGGGCCGGCACGCTGGCGGTGCTCCAGCCGTGGCGCAACCGCGCGGCGGACCCGCAGGGTGCCTCCGTCGCTTCCCCGCCGCCACCCGCGGCGGTGGACTCGTCGGTGGTGCCGCCGCCCGCCGCCGCGGCGCCGACGCCCTCGGTCGAGACGCCGCCGCCTGCCGCGGAGTCGGCGCGGGGTCCGGCCCCGGCCGCGGCGGCGCCGGCCGTGCAGCTGGTGCGCATCCTCGACGCTCCGCCCTCCCTGCCGGAGGGCCAGGTGGTCTCGCTCCGCGCCACGGTGCTCGATCAGCAGGGGCGCACCATGGCCCGCGCCGTCCGGTGGTCGTCCAGCGACCCCCGGGTCGCTGTGCTGCGGTCCGATGGCCAGCTCAGCGCGGTCGCCCCCGGGCGGGTGACCATTACGGCGGAAGCGAACGGCCACCGTGCGGACATGCAGATCACGGTGATGCCCGTCGTGGCCAGCGTCACCGTGTCGCCCGCCACCGGGCAGCTCGCGCCCGGCGAGTCGCTCGACCTCGTGGCGACGGCGCTAGGTCGGGACGGCCGCACCCTCGCCGATCAGACGGTCGTCTGGCGTTCGTCCAACGAGCGGGTGGCGGTGGTGTCGAGTGTTGGGCGGGCGACGGCGGTGGGCGTGGGCGCCACGGTGGTCACCGCGGTGGCCGGCGGCCAGGTGGGGACGGCGCAGATCGCGGTGACGGCTCCGGCGGCGGCGCCCCCCGCCGCCCAGGCACCGCCCCCGGTGGTGGAGGAGGACCCGCGCCAGGCCATCACGGCGGTCGTGCAGGCCTACGCGCGCGCCCTCGAGTCGAAGAACCTGGCCCAGGCCAAGGCGCTCTACCCCGCCATGTCGCCGGCATCGGAGCGGCGCACCCGCGACGCGCTGGACGCCATGGAGGACCTCCGGGTGCGTCTCGCCCCTTCGCAGATCACCGTGAACGGGAACACGGCCCAGGCCGTCGTGACCGGCGAGTGGGTCTACCGCGGGGGTCGGCTGGACGTGAACAACCGGTACGCCCTCGAGCGGCGGGCGAACGGGTGGGTGATCGTGCACATCGAGTAAGACGACGGTAGAGGACGGTTGTGGGGTTGCCGCCGGAAGCCAGTTTCGGCGGCAACCCCTCTACCGTCTTCTACCGTCCTCTACCGCCTTAGAAGGTGTACTCCAGCCCCGCCGTCCACGCGATATCGGGCTGCAGGCCCGTTTTGTTGATCGGCACGATCGCGTTGATGACAATCACCGCGCCGCCGCGAACCGTGAACTTGGTTCCCATGGACAGGTTGAGGAGGTTCTGGCGCTTGGCCGGGATCGACGTGGCGGGGTAGGTCCGGTCAAATGGCGTCACGTAATGGATGGTTCCCGGGAGCGTGATCTTGTTGTCGCCGAGCTGCCACTCGGTGATCATGTCGGCGGCCACGGTGGCCCATTCGGTGATGAGCGCGTCGAATCCCAGCGTGCCGAGGATGGCGTCGTTCTGGAGCGTGTCGGTCCGCGCGACGTAGCCGGTGTTCAGGTGCGGCGAGAAGTTGCCGAACTGGCCGCTCACGATGCCCAGGGCGCGGATGGAGGTGGAGCCGGTCCCGAGGAAATCCTCTTCCTTGCCGGTCGGAAGCCGCACGTCCGTCAGGAGCGCCACGCCCCACGTCTCGCTCTGGCCCAGGTTCACCTTGAGCCGGGCGGCGATGTCGCCGATACCGGACGCCGAGCCGCTCACGGACGTCGAGGTCGCCAGCACCGGATTTGCCGAGTCACCGCCGAACCGGTGCACGGCCACGGGGCCGAAGGGGGTCACCTGCCCCGAGTTGGTGCCGCTGATGGACGTCCGGAGCAGTGGAACGGCGACGCCGATGTCCACGAAATCGAGGATCCCCCACGTCGCGAACACGGCCGCTACCTGCTGCGAGACGTCGAGCACGATCTGGTTAGAGATCATGTCGTTCTCGAGCAGCGGATCGCCCAGTCCGGGCGCCCCCACGTCCTGGTGCGAGAAGTTGAACCGCAGGTCCTCGGTGTTGGCGCCGTTCAGGGACTGGAAGGCGAGTCCGCTGACGTTGGCGCCAAAGAAGAACCGGCCGCGCCCCAGCGTCTGCGCCCGCTCGGCGAAGATGGGGCCCGCCGACGTAGACGTCCGCACCGGGAGGCCGTCCACGATGCGGAACGTCGAGCCGCTGCTGGTCGCGGAGATCGGGAGGTTGGCCGCGCTCCGTCCGATGGACAGCGTGAGGAAGCCCAGGACCGTCTGGTTGCCTTGTGTGAATGCCGGGATGAAATGCTCACCGTGCGCATTGTCCACGTCCAGGCAGAGCGGCTGGCCGCAGTCGCCGAAGGTGAACAGGTCGGTGATCAGATCACTCAGGCTCTGCGCCCGGGCGGTCTCGACGGGGATCGAGATGCAGACCGCGAGGGCGAGGAGCAGCGGGCTGGGACGCATGCGCTCTCGCCGTAAAGGAGGACGGCGCTAAACTACGGGTGTACCGGGGTTTGGGGAAGAGTGGTGGATAATGACGCTGCCCTCACTGCCCTCACTGCCCTCACTACTTCAATGCTGCCACACCGCGAACCCCTGGTGGCGCAGCTCCTCTGCCAGGAACGCTTCTTCTTCGACCGCGTCCCGATAGGCCATGGGGTTGTACGGCTCGTAGAGCTCCGGCAGCAGCCGGAGGCCGTACTGCTCGACGTAGCGGTTGGCCTTGTAGCCGCGCTTGTGCTGGGCGAAGCGCCGTTCCGGGGACGTGCCGGTGCTGCCCACGTACACGCACGGCTTGAGCGGGTGGTGCTGGGGATTGGCCTTCCGGAACTTCCGCTCGTTCAGCACCGCGTCGTCGAGCTTGATGACGTAGACGTAGTGGCGCGCGCGCCTGGCCATGGCGTACGGCGGAGCCTACCGCGAGCGCTCCGGCCAGGGGCGGCGCTCGACCCGCTCGAGCGGCTCCCAGGTGGTGGTCGAGCGTTCGGCCTGTCGCGTCTTCAGGTCGAACCGGTCCCCCGGGGCGAGGAAGTAGAATCGCCCGCCCGTATCGAGCTGGCGCTCGTGATCGTAGATGGCCACATAGCCGGCACCCATCACCTCGAAACGGTCACCCCGGACCACGATCGCCGTGTTCTCGTCGATCCCGATGCCGAGCAGCTCGGGGTGCGCCTGCACGATCTCGAGCAGGTCGAACTGCCGGTTGCGGCGGAGCAGGTGCTGATCGACGGCGACGTTCCTGAGGAACGCCATGCCCTCCACGTGGTCGCCCATCATGATCGTGTTCGACCGGGTGTCGCCCCGGGCCAGGTAGGAGCCCTGGATGGTGGCCCCCGCGGAGGTCCCGCCGATCACGCCGCCCCGCGCGAGCAACGCCCGCAACTCCTCGTGCACCCGGGTGCCGAGGTAGGCGTCCGCGAGCCGCCATTGCCGCCCGCCGGGGAACCACACGCCCCGCGCGTCCCGCAGCGGCTGGACGAACGCGTCGGTATTGGCCACCGCCCGGTCGGTGGTGTGGAGCACGGTGAGCCGCGTCGCGCCGGCGGCGTTGAGATCGCCGAGGCCCACCCAGTACTGGTCGTAGGCGTCGCCTCCGCCGGCCGTCGGAATGACCACGATCGGCGCGTCGGCGCCGCCGGCGAGCGCCAGGAACCGCTCCAGAATGGCCGCATCGAGGCGCCCGCCGCCCACGATCACGAGCGCGCCGTTGGCCGGGCCGATCTCCTGCGCCGTGAGCGGCGGCGCGCCGAGCAGGAGGCACGTGAGGACGAGTCGACGGATCATGATCGTTGCTCCGCGGAGGGGACGACGCTCCTACCGACCAGGGCCGCCGCGGGAGAGGTGCCGACTGAACATGCCGCTGCTCCGGGTACGAGGTCGAACTAACCTACGTTCCACCCGCCCGGATCGCATCCGCCCCTAAGGTGCGATTCGCGCGGCTCCTCCGGCCGACCGAACGGGAGGCGGATCTACGCCTCCCGTCCGGCGTCCGGCGGCGCAGCGACGAGACTCCCTACTGCGCCTGCACCCGCACGTTGAGCACGCCGCTCATCCCGTCCATGACGATGCGAATCGTCCAGTCACCCGCAATACCGGCATCGGTCTCGAACGTGCCGGTCTGGGCCAGGTTCCGCGAGTAGACCTCCGTCCCCGCGTCGTCGAGGATGGTGAGGGTGCCGGTGCCGCCGCTCACGGAGCCCGACTGGTCCACGTCCGCCACCGTGCCGGTCATGGTCCACGTGTATGTGAGGGTCTCCGACACGTTGTCGAGCGCGGTCGCCTGCACGGCGAAATCGTCCGCGTCGTTCGTGACCTCGAGTTGATTGTCGGGTCCCAGCGCGGTGCCACTGTCGCACGCGCCGAGGGCGAGGGTGCCCGCGAGCAGTCCCCAGCTGAGAGGCTTCCAGTTCATCGTCAACTCCTGTTGTCGAGAGGTTTGTATCCACGATCAATTCACCAGGACCGCGCGCAAGGCGAGCAGGCATTCCGCCGTTCCGCTCCGCGTCGCGAGATCGGGCGCCGTCATCAGGCCTCTGAGCGCTCGGTCGGCGCCGTCGGGGCCCACGACCACCGCGCGGTACGCGGCCTCCGGCCCGAAGGCGAGCAGGGTCACGTAGCCAGCGACCCGCGCCATCTTGCCGACGAGCACGTGGTAGCTCACGCCCGCGTACTGCCAATCCGCCACTCGGGCCACCAACCCCAACGGTCGAGCCAGCATCGTTCCTCCTCCTTGGAGGGCGCACCACCGCGCCCGGCACGAAGGGAAAGCAACCCACAGGCCTCGGATTCACCAGTCACCGACGGTGACATAACTTCAATTAAATCATGATGATACGGCGGTTGGTCGACCGCCGCTGTCGGGCCGGCGGATGCTCCGCCACGGACCGGCCTGCTCCGTTTCGTGGCACCGAATGTCCGGGTCTGGTCAGGAGTCGCGCCGGGCGAACCGGACCGCGGCGACTGGGGTATGCACCACCCGCCAGCCAGGCATGGATGGATTCCAGGCTGTTCACCGTCCAACGGCTGCGCCGAACCACTGTGCCCCGTACAAGGAGATTGCCGTGGCCCGACTTCCGCGGACCCTCGTGACGTACGCTGTCGCGCTCGTCCTGCCGTCGCTGCACGTCATTCCGGCGACCGCGGTCGCCCAGTCCAGTCCGCGGGACCGGCTGCTGGTCACCACCGAATGGGTCACCCAGCACCTCCAGGATCCGGATCTCGTGATCCTCCACGTGGGGAACGCCAGCGACTACGCGCAGGAGCACATCCCCGGCGCCCTGTTCGCGAACCTGCGCGAGGGCCTGAGTTCACCGTCCTCCCACAGCGAGGGGGCGCTGGTGCTCGAGATGCCGGACTCGGCGCTGCTCCAGACGACGCTCCGCGCCATGGGTGTCGGGGAGCGCGGCACCATCCTCGTCTACTGGGGCAGCGAGTGGGTGACGCCCACGGCGCGCGCCATGCACACGCTGCTGTGGGGCGGGCTCGGCGACCGGACCGTCCTGCTCGACGGCGGGCTCGGCGCCTGGAAGGCCGCCGGCGGCGCCGTCACGGCCGACGTGCCGACCCCCACGCCGGGCGACGTCGTCGTGCACCCGCAGCCGGCCCGAGTCGTGAGCGCGGAATGGGTGCAAGCCCACGCCGCGACACCGGGGTACCGCCTCCTGGACGCGCGCGCGGCGTCGTTCTACGACGGGGTGCGCGAGGATCAGGGCAAAGCGGGGCACATCCCCGGCGCCGGAAGCCTGCCCTGGACGAACCTCGTGGACGAACAGGTGCGCTTCAAGAGCGCGGCCGACCTGCGGGCCCTGTTCGACGCCGCCGACGTGAAGCCGGGTGACACCGTCGTCGCCTACTGTCACATCGGGCAGTACGCCACCGCGGTGCTCCTTGCGGCGCGGACGCTGGGGCACGAGGTCATGCTCTACGACGGGGCGTTCCAGGATTGGGCCACGCGCGGGCTTCCCGTCGCGACCTCGCCGTAGGCATGCCCACGGGCAGGGCGGCGCAGCCGTATCTCAATCCCTACCTCGCCGGGGTCGGCATCGGCGTGGTGCTCCTGCTCGCGTTCGTCATCATGGGCCGCGGGCTGGGGGCGTCCGGGGCGTTCTCCACCGCGGTCGCCACGGGGATGGCGGTCGCGGCGCCCGCGCACGCCGCGGACAACGCCGCCTACGCGGCCTATCTGCCGGACGGACCCACCAGCCTGTTCCGCGACTGGCTGTTCATCGAGATCGTCGGCGTCGCGATCGGCGGGCTGCTCTCGGCGCTGCTGGCCGGCCGCTTCCGGATCGGCGTGGACAAGGGACCGCGCGTCACCGTCCGCGGCCGGCTGGCGTACGCGGTTGCGGGCGGCGTGCTCATGGGCATCGGGGCCAAGCTCGCGCGGGGCTGCACGAGCGGCCAGGCGCTCACCGGCGGCGCGCTGCTGAGTGTGGGGAGCTGGGCGTTCGTCCTGGCGGCGTTTGCCGCGGGATACCTCGCGGCCCCACTGGTCCGCCGGGCGTGGACCTGATGGCCCCGCTCACGGAGTTCGGGTACGTCGGGCCGTCCGCGGGGCTGCTGGTGGCCCTGGGTCTCGGGCTCGCGTTCGGCTTCTTCCTCGAGCGTGGTGGGCTGGGGAACGCGGTGAAGCTCGCCGGCCAGTTCTACTTCACGGACCTCACGGTCTTCAAGGTGATGTTCGCCGCGATCGTCACCGCGATGCTCGGCCTGTTCTGGCTCGCGGCGGCCGGCGTCGTGCGGCTGCCCCTGGTGTTCGTGCCGCCCACCTTCGTGCTCCCGCAGCTCGCGGGCGGCCTCGTGTTCGGTGTGGGCTTCGTGGTGGGCGGTCTCTGCCCCGGCACCTCCTGCGTGTCGGCGTCGAGTGGGCGACTGGACGGCATCGCCGTGTTGGTGGGGATGGTGGGGGGTATCGTCATTTTCAACGAGGCCTTCCCGCTGATCGAGGCGTTCTACCGTGCTACGCCCCTCGGCTCGCTCACCATCCCGCAGGCCCTTGGCGTCCCGCACGGAGTCGTCGTGGCGGCCACCGTAGCGGCGGCGCTCCTCGGTTTCGCGGCGGCCGAGCGGATCGAGCGGCGCGCCGTGGCGCCCCGGGGATGACGCGGATCAACGCGGGCCTCGCGGGAGTGGCGGCAGTCCTGGGAGGGCTGGCCGGCATCCTGTCCCTGGCCGGTGGAAGGGCGTCCCCGCTCGACCAGCCGCTTTCCGCGGTCGTCGAGGCGGACCGGCTCTCGGCGCTCGAGCTGGCCACGTGGCTGCGCGATCGCAAGCCCAACCTCACGATCCTGGACGTGCGACCCGACAGCGCCGCCTTCGAGGAATTTCGCCTCCCGCGGGCGCGCCACGCCCCGCTCGCGGAACTGCGTACCGTGGCGCCCGAGCCGGGTACCACGCTCGTCGTGTACGGGGACGGGAGCGATCTGGCGGGCCGCGCGTGGGTCGTGCTCAAGGCGCTGGGGCACGACACCATCCGCGTGATGCCCGACGGGGTGGGGGACTGGCTCGTGGCCATTCTGAATCCCACGCTGCCGAGCGACGCGCCGCCCGAGGCGCGCGACGCGTTTGCTGCGCAGGCGGAGCTGAGCCGGTACTTCGGTGGGTTACCTCGGATCCTGAGGCCGGGGGAGCGAACGGGCTCCGATACGGGGAGGGCGGCGTTGCTCAGGAATACCGTTCGGAGGGGATGCGCGTTCTAGACGTGCAGCGTGCAAGGTGCAGCGCTGCACGGCCGTCAAGCCTTCACCTTCCTCGGCCGCAAATCCCCGGTAACAGCGCTCACCAGATCTTCCACAAGCCGTCCATAGGCATCGT
>Ga0326597_10008238_pt1 | contig 14091 bp, 11 predicted proteins | sample RVTome_12_FD_203789 | JGI IMG/M metagenome (GOLD analysis project Ga0326597, IMG submission 203789) | Soil microbial communities from uranium-contaminated site in the Upper Colorado River Basin, Wyoming, United States - RVT100D185 | ecosystem: Environmental > Terrestrial > Soil > Contaminated >... | reverse complement strand
GCCGCGGCGAACACCGCGCGCAATCCGCTCATCCCAATCGCGGCTGCCGGGCTGGGAACGGCCGCCGGCGCCGCCGTGGGGGTGCGTCCCCGACCGGGAGGCTCGCCCCCGGCTGACGAGACACCCGAGCCCGTCGGTGACAAAACCCATGGTGACGAGGCCGAGACGCCGCGCCTTCCCCCTTGCCAATCCGAGTTGGATTCGCTCCGTGCGGCCCGCGCCGTTGGTCGAGCCCTTCTCCCAGCCCTGCAACAGCTGCGCGACTACCTCGCCTATCTCGACAATCTCTACGAGTTCACACGACTGCGCGGTTACCTGGGCGCGGTGACGGATCTGGCCTTCCTGCGGCAATCGCTCATGGGCTCCTCTCTCCAGGGCGGCGTCGTATCGAGCATCGTGTACTCCGTATTGAAGGGTGTCCTTAAAGAAGAAATCAAGGAAGCCGGGATGATCATCATGGCCGACGGGCAGTCATTCGACGTCGGAACCATGCTTGCCAAGGGCGGCTCCGAGGCAGAGAAGAAGGCCTTTCTTGCCGCGCTCAAGGAGGCCCTCACGCGCCAGACGGTCAACTACGCGCAGCGGGCCCTATACATCGATGGTGTTACGACGGCCATCCCTCAGGGAATCGATCCTCAAGGACCGGTCGGCCAGGCCGTAGGCCGGGCCCTGCGCACCAAATGGGCTGAGGGGCTGGCCTCCAGCGCCACCAAATTCGTGGATGTCTCGATGAGCGTCTACAACATGGGAAGCGGGATCAACGCCTCGCGTGCGATGCTGGCTGAGATCCGTGGCTTGATGAGCCAGGTTAGGGGCCAAATCTTCGACCTGCAGAGCTACCTCGACGACGAGGCTTTGCCCGCGTTGGACCTCGCCCTCTCCAGCCTTCGGGGTTGCCTGCAATTCCATATCGACCGTTTCGGGCCCGGCTGGCGCGACCGGTGGACCGTGCAGTACGGGCCGGAGTCGCTCCAGGCGCTCGTCTCCAGCGGGATCGAACGCCACCTTACCGGGCAGGGCGGTCCTTGAGTCAGCCCGCCCTGCCGCCCCTCAGGCGTTTCGCCGCCGATCAAGTCGCGGCAGCGGTGGAGGCCCTTCGACCGCGCCTTGCTTCCGGGCTGATCGCCTCGTCCGAAGTCGAGAGGTTGCTCATTCTACGCGCCCTGGATGGCATGTCGTGGGCATTCGGCCTCCGCTCGGGTCGGTGGTATCTGCATCAGTCGTGGGCGTGGTCGGCGATGGATCGGGGCCCCCAAATGCTCGAAGGCGTAGCCCCGCTAGGTGGTCAAGTCCCGCTGAAGCCTACGGCCGCCCCAGAGGAGACTACGATTGCTTCGTCCGGGGCGGAAACTCCCTCTGGCCCGGAGGCAGCTGTCGCGTTGGTCGAGCGGCTAAACAAAGCCTACAACGCCGGGGACATTTCTAGTTCCGATGTAACCGCTCTCCTCGATGAGCTTGTTCTGGTCGATTCCTCTGGGGATCTGTGGGCGCCAGGTTTTCAAAGTCGGCGTTGGTACCGTCTGGCTGAGGACCAATGGCTGGCCGCGGAGGGCGCGCCGGGGGCAGGCGCCGGCCAGGAAGGCCGGGCGCCGCCTTTGGCGGCGGCGCAGGCGCTCGGACGCCTCCAGGCGGCCGCCTCTCGCTTCCCCGAGCCGATCGCCCCGGCGTGGAGCCCTCCGCCGGGATATCCCGAGCGCCTCGCCTGCCCAAACTGCGGGGGAGGTCTCACGACAACATCCGAGCTTTGTCCGTTCTGCGGCACCTCCGCTCCTCTGCTCGCCACGGACAGGGCTGACGACGGCACCCCGGCTACAACCGGTCCAGTTACTCTGCCTACGGCCCCGCCAGATCCGTTTACCTGGCGTCTGGCTATCATCGAGGGGACTGAGGCGGGGCAGGTCTTCACGCTCAGGGACGGCCTGCGTATCGGAAGAGCTTCCGCGAACGAGGTCCGTCTCACCGATGCGCGCTCCTCAGGCCGCCAAGCGCGCATTGAGACGGCTGGTGAGGGTTTCCGCATTGTCGATCTTGGGAGCACGAATGGGACGTTTCTGAACGGATCTCGTCTGACTCAACCAGCGGGGCTGACGAACGGAGACCGTCTTGGGGTTGGAGACACCGTCCTCGAGGTCCTAGCGCCATCACGTTGCCCCCATTGTGGCGCGTCTGCCTCGCCTGCCGACGTCTACTGTGGAGAGTGCGGCAAGCCGCTCGCCGCAGCAACGTTACGGGAGCCTCTAAAGCCTCCTGTCTCTGCCGGTGCGTCTTCAGTGCCGGGTGCGCCGGCCCCCGGGATGGCCGTTTCGCCGCCCCCTCAACGTCGCGTATGGACCTGGGTCGGTCTCAGCTGCGCGGTGGTCCTTGCTCTCGTGGGGATTCCGGCTCTTTGTCTCATCGCCCTTGCACTTCTGCGAGGGTCGTGATCTCAGAACGCGAACAAGGCCGACTCCGGGGTGACACCAACTGCCTCCACAGCATCCTGCAGGCCCGCCAGCCTCAGCTCCCCAAGCCAAGATCCTCGAAGACCCTCTCCGCCACAAGCCTCCCGGAGACGATCGCCGTCGGCAATCCAGTGCCGGGGTGGGTGCTGGCCCCGGCGAAGTACAGGTTGCGATAGCGCGCGTGACGGTTGTGCGGACGGAAATAGCCCATTTGGAGCAGCGAGTGCGCCAGGCCGTGCGTCGCCCCGCGGACAAGGTTGAACCGCTCGCGCCAGTCCTTCGGGGTGAAGCACATCTCGAACTTGAGGTGCTCGTCGAGGTCGGTCACGCCAAGCGAACCCAGCCTCAACAAGGCCGCGTTGCGCGCCCGCCTCTTCAGGTCGTCCCAGTCCTGAGTTGATTCCTCATTTAGGTGACCCACGGGCACGATCGCAATCAGCGTGTCGCCCCCCCGGGGCGCAAGGCCGGGATCGAGCCGGGTCGGTGCGTGGACATACACACTCGGCTCCTCGGCCATCGTCTTCTCACGCTGAATGGCGTCGAAGTTGCGCCGGTAGTGGTCGGAGAGGAAGAGGGTGTGTGGCCGGATCTCTGGATACTCGCGATCCGTCCCCCACAGAAAGTTGATCGTCGAGCACGAGAACATCTTCCGATCCAGGCGCGCGGCCGACCCGTCCTGAGGCAGGAGCTCACGGTAGACGTACGGCAGGTCGGCGTTGGCTACGATGACCTCGCCCTCCAGGATCCGCCCGTCGGCCAGCTCCACGCCGCCGGCGAACGAGTCACGCGTCGGGATGCGCGCTACGGGCGCATTGAAGGAGAACTCGACCCCCGCGGCCTCGGCCAGGCGCATCAACGCCTCGATCACGGCGTACATCCCGCCGCGCGGGTACCATACGCCGTGCGCAAGCTCGGTGTATTGGAGCATCGAGAAAGTCGCCGGCGCCACGAATGGACTCAGGCCCATGTACATATCCTGGAAGGTGAAGGCGGCCTTAAGCCGCGGATCGTCGAAGAAAGCCCGCATGTGGCTGTAGTGTGGCGTGAGTGCCCGCAGGCGCAGGAAGGCCACGATGTTCGCCGGCGTGAGAAACTCCCCCAGCGAGCGGAAGTTACGCAGGACGATCCGCTCCATCGCCAGGTCGTAGTGCGCGGCGCCCTCCTCGAAATAGCGACGAAAGTCGGCGAAACTTCCTCTTTCGAACCCCTCCAACTGTTCCCGCATGCGGTCGAAGTCTGCCGTTAGTTCGAGCTGTCGACCATCGTCGAAGACCAGATGGTAAGTCGGATCGACTCGAGACAGATCGAGCAGGTCGTGCATCGACTCGCCCAGCGCGGCGAATTCTTGCTCATACAGTTTCGGCATCACAAAGAGCGTCGGTCCAACATCGAAGTGATGGCCGTCGCGGACGATCCGCGAACAGCGGCCGCCCGGCTGATCGTTCTTCTCGACCAGCCTCACCTGGAACCCGCGCCGGGCAAGATGAATGGCGGCGGTCAGTCCTCCTGCCCCGGCGCCGATCACGATCGCCTTTGTCCTGTTCATTCCAGCCCTCAACTCTTGCACCCCCTGCGTTAACCTGTGTCCGTAAGTCGCGAAGGTCTCGGTGGATGCGGCCGCGGCCGCGGGAATCTGAGCGCAGCCACTGGTCGCTGCACTCTCTCAGGATCACGATCGTGGAATGATCGCAGGCGGAAGCCATCGCGCTCGATCGCAGTCAGAACGCGCTCAAAACGAGCGCAGTAGGCCAGACCGGCCAACAACGCCCGCGGATGCCCTAGCTGGAAGATATAGCGCTTGCCTTCGTGGAAATACTTGCGCGCAAGGCCGACGCGTTTCTCCACCCAATCCCGATAGGCCGGCGTGTCAAGGTCGGCGGGGGAGATGCGCGCCGTATCCAGGACCTCGCGCGGGATGTTGAAGTAGCCGGCGCGGGCGTCTTCGACCGCGTCGCGCAACATGTGACAAACATGCGCGCCGGTTACCGCCAGGTACCGGGCCGGCGATGCCGGATAGGTATAGCCATTTCCGATGAAGTACGACAGCCCATCCATCACCGCCGTTGCGAGATTCTCGGTGTAGTCGTTGAGTTCCCCGCGAGAGATGACACGCCCGCGGCGGCCGGCGTCGAAAGCCATCACCTCCATCATGTTCACCAGGTACGATCGCAACCCGCCGTGTCCCCGGCGTTCGTTGGCCACCAAGCGAGCCAGGATCTGCTCCTCCGGTGCCAGGCGCTCGGGGCGGCCTCCGGTGTAGAGAGAATCCATCAACGACTTCTGCCGGGCGACCAGCGCCAACCGCTCATGGCGGGAGAGGGGGGAGGCGTCGAGGACGTCATCCAACCAACGGAAGTAGGCGTAGGCGCCCATCGCCTGGTCGACGAGGTCGCCGTCCACCAGCCAGCGGATGGTGTAGTAGCTCTGCTTGCTTCCGGCCCTGGTGATCGCCGCCGCGAGAGAAGTCGAGCCTGATCCATCCAATGTGGATCTTTTCAGGGGCAATAAGCTTGTTGACATGCTGCAATACTCCGGCGAATCCTATCGGTCTCGGATGCAGGAAGTGGAGGTCAATGCTCACGAATCCGGCATGAGCTTCGCGCGTATTCGTCCGTGATCGGTCGCCTCGTGCGCGGACATCCTGCAACCGCCGACAGCATAATCGCGGAAGGTGAGCGGTGTCTGACTGGAGGACGGCCGTTCGCTGACAACGCGCGACGAATCTGATCGCGCTTTCTGTCGGCGAGAGAATCTGTCGCAATGCGATGATCGATGTCAGTATCGTCTGTGGAGTCAAGATCGCACCAAGACATCCTGCCTGCCCACCTGCCTGCTTGCTCTAGGAGCGCAGCGGATAGGGCCCCAGGAACAGCGAGAATGGTGTGTCTGCCTGTCCCCGTGGCCTGCCTGTCCCTTGCCCCGAGCGCCGGGGCGGGCAGGGTGCTTGGGGTACGGGGGCGAGTGAAATCGAAAAAACTGTGGGAAGACTCCATCCCTCCACAGCATCCTGCCTGCCCACCTGTGCCTGCGCCAGGTGCAGGCAGGCCGCAGGCCAGGGAGCGAGAATGAGGCTCGAAGAGCCGAGTGGAGTCGAAGGGCGCTGTGGATAGACTCCCCCAAGAACCAAGCGGTCGTTGGGAGGGTCTACAATGTAGATCAACCCAGGGGGAAGTGATGAGACCTACCTACGTCTACATCCTTGAGTGCTCAGGCGGTTCCTTTTACGTCGGCTTGACTCAGGATCTTGCGAGGCGTGTCGAGGAGCATCAGGCAGGACTCTTTCCAAGAAGCTACACGGATTCCCGACGACCAGTGCAGTTGGTCTGGTCCCAGGCGTTCGTCACACATGATGAAGCTTTCGGTTAGGAGCTGCGGCTCAAGGGCTGGTCGCACGCCAAGAAGCAGGCTTTGATAGCCGCGGGACCCGACGGTGTTCATGCATTCATGCGGCAAGTGCGCCGGAGGGGGCGAGTGGGCAGGGACAGTACGTAGGGCATCGAGACTCTATGTTATGAGCACCCTTGGTTTCCCCGCTCCTTCGACTTCACTCCGCCCTCCGGGCCTTACTTCGCCGCGATGATCCGTGCGGCTAGGCGCGCGCACGCGAATCGACTAGGATTGATCCAACGGTCGGGAGACTTACAATGGCAAAGCCGTCAATCGTGATCCTCGGCGGCTACGGTAACACTGGAAGGGCGTTGGCTCGAATGCTCTTGGAGCACACCGACGCCAGCCTCGTGGTGTGTGGCCGAAGTGGTGAAAAAGCGGACCGCGAGGCTTCCACCCTGAATGAGCGCCACTCCGGCCGACGGGTCCGAGGCGTGGCGGCCGATGCCGCCGATCGTGCAAGTCTCTTGCACGTCTTCTCGGGCGCCGACCTCGTCGTGGCGGCCTCAAGCACGTCGGCGCTCACGCGGAACGTGGCGGAGACTGCCCTCGAAGCCGGGCTGGACTACCTCGACCCGCAGTATTCGACCCGTAAACTAGATGTGCTTCGAGCTATGGCGCCCCGCATCCAGGCCGCCGGGCGATGCTTCATCACCGAGGCCGGCTTCCACCCCGGTCTGCCCGCGGTTCTGGTGCGCTTCGCCGCCTGCCGGATCGAGAATCTGCGCCGGGCGCGGGTCGGAAGCGTGATACAGATCGACTGGAATCGCCTCGAGTTCTCTCCGTCGACAATTGACGAGATGGTCGCCGAGTTCCGCGATTTTCAATCGCTGACCTTCAAGAACGGGCGTTGGCGGGCCATGAGCTGGGTGGAGTCCTTCCGACCAACCTGGATGACGTTTGGCCACGCATTCGGCCGCCGCTACACGATGCCGATGTTCATGGAGGAGATGCGCGCGCTGCCGGACATGATCCCCGGGTTGGAGGAGACCGGTTTTTTCGTGGGCGGGTTCAACTGGTTTGTCGACTGGATCGTGATGCCGTTGGGGATGGCGATGGCGAGAATCTCACCTGGCGCGGGTTCGCAAGCTTTCGGGCGGATGCTGGTGTGGGGCCTCCGGCGCTTCACCCGCCCGCCGTACGGCACGCTTCTACGGCTGGAGGCAAACGGCTTGCACCAGGGCAAGGAAGTCGAACTTCAGTTGACCGTCTACCATGCGGACGGCTACGTCCTGACCGCGGCGCCGATCGCCGCCTGCCTGCTCCAGGTGCTCGATGGGACGGCCCGCCGCGCAGGGTTGCACTACCAGGCGCTTCTTGTCGATCCGGAACGAATGCTGGGCGACATGCGGCGCATGGGCGTCGAAATCGAAGTGGACGGGCCTGCCTCTATTTAGAAATCCCGCGGCCCTTGAAGGCCCGACCCTGCAAGGACTTGACGGATCCTCCCGGCGACCGATCGACGCTCGCGTGACGTCCGTGAACCCCAACATCCTTGAGATGAAGCTCTGGCAAGCCACAGGGCCGCCGGGTCGGGCTTGAGATCCGGCACCCGCATGCCATCGGGCGTTTTTTCGCCGACTTGCGGCTAGGCGACATGCATTGCCCGCCGTGTCGCCCAATACCAGCGCGAATGCGTATGATAGAATGAACTTGTAGGTGCCCTCCCATACCGACCCAGATCCATGCTACGACTCAAGTCGGGACGAGCGGCACACCGCAGAGCTTTCTCTGCGCTCAGCGATCAACCCCCAGTTCGTGTGCGATTGGCGGCTTACTCGTTAACCCCCACTAGGTGGCAGGTATGACGCCTGAAATCCTCACGGTCCTTTCCATCCTCTTGTTGGCCATCATCTTGTTCGTTTCCGAAAAGCTGCGACCGGATCTGGTGGCGCTCATGGTCCTGGTCTTGCTCGCGCTGACCGGACTTGTCACGCCACAAGACGCCATCTCCGGATTCAGCAGCCCAGCCGTGGTGACCGTGTGGGCCGTGCTAATTCTGAGCGCCGCATTGGCCCGAAGCGGGGTGGCGAATATCGTCGGACAACGACTCCTGATGACTGCCGGATCGGGCGAGGTGCGCCTGATCGTGATGATTATGCTGACGGTGGGGATCCTCTCAGCCTTCATGAATAACATTGGCGCAACCTCGCTCATGCTGCCCGTGGTCATCGTTCTGGCCCGCCGCACCGGACGCGCCCCGTCCAAGCTGCTGATGCCACTGGCAATTGCATCCCTCCTCGGCGGCCTGACAACCCTGATCGGAACCCCGCCAAACATCCTGATCAGCGATGCGCTCCGCCAGGAGGGGCATTTGCCTTTCAGGATGTTCGACTTTGCGCCGACCGGGGTCCCCGTTCTAGTGGCCGGCGTTGCGTTCATGGCCTTGGTTGGCCGCCGCCTGCTGCCGGACCGAGACATCGCCAAAGAGATGGCAAGCAAGGACGATGGAAATCTCGGAGAGACCTACGGTCTCAAGGAACGGCTCTTCATGCTGTAGATTCCGGCCGAGACTCCGCTGGCCGGCATGACCCTTGCTGAAGCCCGTCTCGGATCGGCATTGGGCGTCAACATCATCGGCATCTTTCGCCCTGGGGATGATCAACTGGCCCCTGGGCCAGGCGCGGTTCTGAAGGGAAGCGATCGCCTTCTGGTATTGGGTCAACAAGAGCGCCTAAAGGAATCGGTAGGCCACCACCAGCTTCTCATCGAAGGGCAGGGGCTTGATCTCGAACGGCTCAATTCAACGGACGTAGAACTGGCGCAGGTCGGGCTTGGCCCGAACTCTTCGCTGATCGGAACGACGCTGCGCCAGAGCGGTTTTCGCCGTAAGTTCGGCCTGAACGTTCTCGCCATCTGGCGTGGGGGGCAGCCCCGCCGAACACGCCTGCGTGACTTCGAATTAGAAGTAGGCGACATGCTCCTGGTCCAGGGTCCCCATGAGCTCATCCATCGCCTGAGGTCGGTACAAGATCTATTCGTCTCCGAGGCGCAGGAAACCGAGATCTATGCACTCGGCGAACGGCTCTTCGCGGTGCGCATCCCTCCCGATTCGATCCTGGCCGGCAAGTCCCTGACCGACAGCCGGCTGGCGGACGCCTTCGGCCTGACCTTGCTCGGCATCGTGCGCGCCGGCCAGACCCGACTGATGCCAAGTGCAGACGAATCGCTGGAGCCAGGGGACACTCTCCTGGTTGAAGGGAGGTCTGACAAGCTGCTGGCCTTGCAGGGCCGCGAGGACTTGGAGATCGAAGAGCAGTCGGAGGTGGATCTGACCTCCCTTGAGAGCGATGACATCGGCCTGAGCGAGGTCATCCTTTCCCCGCGCACCCATCTGGTCGGCAAGACGCTCAGACAGATCCGCTTTCGGGACAAATATGGGATGAACGTGATCGCCATCATGAGGGCGGGGCGCGCTATCCGGTCGAACGTAGGCAACCTGGCGCTGCAATTTGGCGACGCCCTGCTGCTCTTTGGTCATCGAATTAATCTCAATGTGCTGGCTACCGATCCAGATTTCTTGGTCCTGGAGGAGGGTTTGCAGGAGCCGCCTCGGTACAAGAAGGCGCCGATTGCGGCTTTGATCATGGCGATTGCCTTGATTCCTGTCATGCTTGGCTGGCTTCCGATTGCCATCGCGGCCGTAATGGGTGTTGTGCTCATGGTCGTTACCGGGTGTCTGAATATGGAAGAGGCCTACCGCGCCGTAGATTGGAGGGCAATCTTTCTCATTGCCGGCATGCTCCCCCTGGGGATCGCACTGCAGAACACGGGAGCCTCCAGCATCCTGGCGGACGGAGTGGTCAACCTGGTTGGCAGGTTGGGCCCAACCGCCGTCATGGCCGCCCTTTTCCTGCTGGCCGCCGTGGCCTCCCAGGTGATGCCCAACCCGGCGGTAGCCGTTCTGCTGGCGCCGATCGCGTTGAACACCGCTGCCGACCTCCGCGTGTCGCCCTATCCTCTGGTGATGGCGGTGGCCATCTCGGCCTCTGCAGCTTTCCTGAGCCCGGTCGGTCACCCCGCCAATCTGCTGATCATGGGCCCCGGAGGCTACCGATTCAGGGACTATACACGGGTGGGGGGGCCCTTGACGCTGGTCGTGCTGGTCGTCGTGATCCTTGTTGTCCCGCTGTTTTGGCCGTTCTAGGAGCTCTCGCAGTGATGGGGCCCCGCCCAGGTCGGTTCGCTCTCCACCCATGACGCTCGATATCGCCCTCACGCTGCTCATTATTCTGGCCGCCCTAATCCTCTTCGCCACGGAGAAACTCAGGGTGGATGTGGTGGCCTTACTCGTACTGATTTCCGTCGGCGTTTTGGGATTGATTCCGCGGAAGGAGCTGTTCTCGGGTTTCTCCAACTCGGCCGTCATCACCGTCTGGGCGGTCTACATGGTATCCGGAGCCATGTTCAAGACGCGGGGTGGCGGACACGATGGGCAAGGCCATCCTCAAGGTGGCCGGAAACCGCGAGCCGGGCCTGGTTGCCACGATCATGCTGACGGTCGGCCTGATCTCAGCCTTCATGAACAACGTGGGCGCGGTGGCGATGCTGCTCCCGGCCGTGGTGGGGATCTCCCGGCAGACCAAGCTGCCGGTTTCGAAGCTGCTGATTCCTCTGGCTTTTGCTTCCCTGCTGGGTGGCAAATTGACCCTAATCGGAACGCCTGCCAACATCCTGGCAACCGGGATCCTGGCCGAACGCGAGCTGCCCACGTTCGGTTTCTTTGAGTTCGCTCCCATGGGTATCATCGTGCTCACCACTGGCATACTGTACATGGTCCTCATCGGAAGGCGGCTGCTTCCGGTCCGTGAAGGCGCCCGCGGTAAGGACGACGTCTATCGACTGCGCGACTACATCAGCGAAGTCCGCGTTTCACCCCTGAGCTCTTTGATTGGGAAGACGCTGCTCGAATCACGCTTGGGACAGGACTACGATCTCACCGTGCTCGCTATCCAGCGAGAGAGCGGAGACCAGCCCGTCTTGCATCGGGACACTCGAATCAGATCGGGCGACCTGCTGGTTGTCGAGAGCTCCGCTTCTGAACTCATGACTGCTCGCCAATCTCTGGGGCTCACGACCGAGGCGGAACACAAGCTCGACATCGACCTCCTGGAGTCAGGGGACGTTCAGGTCATCGAGGCCACCCTGGCCCCGAACTCGCACAGCGTCGGGCGCAGCTTGCGGGACGTGCGATTCCGGGACCGCTATGGCTTTACTGCGCTTGCCATCTCCCGCCAGGGTGAGGTGATCACGGAACGATTGCGCGACGTTCCACTTCAATTCGGGGACGCGCTGCTCCTGCAAAGTCCGCAGCACCGAGTCGCGGAGCTCCAGGAAGGAGATGATTTTCTGGTGCTGGAGCCGATCGAATTGGAGCAGCTGCGGCGGGACAAGGCGCCCATCGCCGTCGGGTCGCTGCTGCTGGCGATCGGACTGGCGATCTTTGCCGGCATGGAGATCTCACTGGCCATGGTCATTGCAGCCATGATCATGATCCTGTCAGGAGCGTTGACCATCGAGGAGGCCCACGAAAGTGTGGATTGGCGAACCGTCTTCCTGGTGGCAGGGATGCTCCCGCTCGGGTTGGCGATGGAGGTCACAGGTAGCGCGCGCTTCTTGTCCGACCTGATCCTCGGGGCATTCGGAGCGTATGGGGCCGTGGCGACGCTGGCCGGCATCTACCTCCACGCCGCCGCCATCACTCAAGTAATGTCCAACGCGGCCGCCATAGTGTTGATCGTGCCAATCGCGTTGGACACGGCTTTCGGGTTGGGCGCCAATTACAAGACATTCACGATGGCGGTGGTGATCGGTGCGGCCACGAGCTTTTTGTCACCCGTGGGCCACAAGGCGAACGTACTGGTTTTCGGGCCGGGCGGATACAAGTTCACGGATTACGCGCGGGTGGGTGCCATGCTGACCGTTGCCCTTCTCATGGTCTCGATGGTCTTCCTGCCGATCATCTGGCCGCTGTTCACTGAGTAGGGCCGTCGCACATCTATCCGCGCCGGCCTGCCCGGCGCTCATCTTTCTGCTGTGTTCCGTATCGCTTGGCGCGCGCACGCGAACCCGACTAGGGTTGATCCAAAGGAGAGGAGTCCTGCGTGGCCAAAGCCAGCGGCGGGCAAGCCGTTGAGTCTCGAAGCGGGTGGATGGCTCTGGCGGCCTTCCTTCTCTTCACCGTCTTCGCGGCCACAATCTTGCCGCGCCAGGCGGGCTTCGCCGAACAGTTTACCGGGGCGGCTGGCTCCCCGGACACGTCCTTCCTTTATTCTCAGTCCGACCTGTACTCGATGGCCGAGGCCTAAGGTCCGGATGGCCGGGCGGCCTACGTCAGGGCGCGTTACACGTTCGACGTCGCATGGCCTCTCGTGTACGGCTTCTTTCTATTCACAAGCGTCGGATGGGTGTTCAGGCGCATTCGACCAACTTCCTTGTGGGGGCAGCGGGCGCGCCTGGCGCCCGTATTCGCCGTCCTATTCGATGTCATGGAGAATCTCTCCACCTCGCTCGTCATGGCCCGCTATCCCCAGGTCACTCCCCTGCCTGCTGCCCTGGCGCCGATCTTCAGCGTGTTGAAATGGACCCTGGTCGCCGGGAGCTTCGGATTGTAGCTTGCCGGCTTCGCCATTGTTGGCGCGCACAGGTTGGCGCGACGGTCCAGACCGGCCTGAGCTAGCCAGATACTGGACCTTTTGGCCATGGCTGGTGGCGTGTCGCGGCCTCTCGCTCAGGGTCATCAATGAATATGGGCCGAGGGTTCAGGGTGAGCTCCGCCGAAGGACATTGTGGGAAGACGCTAGCCATACACAGCACCCTGAGCGAGAACGAGGCCCGAAGGGCCGAGTGTAGTCGAAGGGCGCTGTGGGAGGACTCCGTCGTCCCGCCCCTTCGACTTCGGCCTCGTAGCGGATCCGTGTGACCTTGATCGGTGAGTCAAACGCCCAAGGATGAATCTTCGGTTGCTTCGTCGGCCTCTCGCTCCCTGGCCTGCGGCCTGCCTGCACCTGGCGCAGGCACAGGTGGGCAGGCAGGGTGCTTGGAGATCTAAAAGCGAGCCCCTCGACTTACTTCATCCAAAGCCCCTCGATAGAGTTCACCCCGAGCCAGGCCGAAGGGCTCACGGTGATCTACGTCGAATGGCGCTATGTATCCCCCACCAGGGGATTGCCCTTTGGCTCCGTCGGTGGTAACCTGTAATCCGTTCCACGGGGGTTAGCAGCCGTCGGGCCTCCCCGACGCTTAGAGATGGACAGGATGGACGAGAGACTGCTTTCACGCATCCGCAACGGTCTCAGCAACAAGCGCACGGCCCTCCTGGAGTGGGCGCAGACCGCCCAGCCGGAGCAGGTACAAGTGAGCCTCGGCCCCGCCGGACAGGAGGCCCTCGAACACCACCTGGCCGTGATCGACAATGCGCTCGAGCAGGCCGATCTGAACGTGTTGGGGATGTGCACCGTCTGCCACGAGCCGGTCGAGTCACGCCTCATCCAGATGGACTACACCGCCTGCGTGTGCATCGAACACTTCTCGGACGAAGAACGGCGCAGCCTTGAGAATGAACTCGAGCTGGCCGGGGCTGTACAACGCTCGCTCCTGCCGCAACAGCCTCCAGACTTCCCCCACCTTGAGATCGCCGCCTTCAGCCGACCGGCACAGATCGTCGGCGGCGACTTCTTTGACTTCTTTCCCTTCGCCGGCGGACGCCAGGGCGTGACCATCTCCGACGTCGCCGGGCATGGGATGTCGTCTAGCTTGATCATGGCCAGCCTGCAGGCCATGCTCCGCACGCTGACCCAGGAGTACGAGTCCCCGGCCGAGCTTGTGGCTCGGATCAACCGGCTGTGCATCCACAACATCCAGTTCACCACCTTCGTCAGCCTCTTCCTGGCCGCCTTCGATCCCGAGACCCTCCGGCTGACATACAGCAACGCTGGCCACAACCCTCCGATGTTGATTCGAGGATCGGCCGACGCTCGGAATGCAATTGAATGGCTCAGTCCGACCGGCGCCGCCGTCGGGCTGACGGAAGAGTCCAGTTATGAGGACGAGAGCATCAGCCTCACAGCCGGTGACCTGCTTGTCCTGTACACCGACGGCCTGACTGAGGCGACAAACCCTCTCGGGGACTTCTTTGGCCCCGAGGGGCTGGCCGCGCTCGTCCGCCGAAACGCCTCGCTGTCGGCGCATGATCTCGTCCACGCTATTCGTGAAGGTCTTGAAGACTTCGCCGCCGGCGCAACCCAGGCCGACGACGTGACGG
>Ga0326597_10008236_pt1 | contig 14093 bp, 10 predicted proteins | sample RVTome_12_FD_203789 | JGI IMG/M metagenome (GOLD analysis project Ga0326597, IMG submission 203789) | Soil microbial communities from uranium-contaminated site in the Upper Colorado River Basin, Wyoming, United States - RVT100D185 | ecosystem: Environmental > Terrestrial > Soil > Contaminated >... | reverse complement strand
CTGGGGATTCAACTGGCCCACCAGTCGCTGGCCCAACGAGATCGCCCGGCTGATCGCGCCTCCGTCGGAGATCTTGAGCAGAATGTCCCCACAGGTGAGCTCACGGCACCGCAGCTGAGTGAACGGCATTCGGTGTTCGCCTCCGGCTTGTCGTGGTCGCCACGTCCGAACTGCCCGAACGATGCCGCTCCCGGTGCCTAGGACCGCCCGGCGACCGCGTCCCGGGCGAGCGCCAGGGCTGGAGCGATCTCGCCCCCCGGCGCCACGATCTGCACTCCCTGGACGAGCGGCCGGATCGCGGCGAGCAGCTCCCGCGCGATCGCGAGCCCCTCGGCCGCCGCGGCGTCCGGCCCGTGCGCGTCCGCGTCCCGCATCCGCTCGATCACGGGCACCGGGACGTGCAGGCCCGGAACCTCGTTGGCCAGGAACTCCGCGCTCCGCAGCGAGGTGAGCGGCCACAGCGACGCGATCACCGGGACGCGGAAATCGCGCACGCGCTCGAGGAACGCCGCCAGCGGCTCCGCGTCGAAGACGGGCTGCGTCACCGCGAACTCGGCCCCGGCGTCCACCTTCCAGAAGAAGCGGCCCGCCTCGCGCTCGAGATCCGTGGCGGCGTGATTCGCGGCCACTCCGATCACGAACCGCGTGGGAGGGCCGATGGGATTGCTGCCCGGATCGAGCCCGTGGTTCAGGCGGTACACGACGTTGGTGAGGCCGATGCTGTCGATGTCGAAGACGGCGGTGGAGTCGGGATACGGCCCCATGCGCGGCGCGTCGCCGGTGACGAGCAGGAGGTTGCGGAGTCCCATGGCCGCGGCGCCCAGCAGGTCCGAGAGCATGCCGAGCATGTTGCGGTCGCGGCAGGTGTAATGGACCACCGTTTCGAGCCCCACGTCCCGCTGTACGAGCATCGCGGTGGGCAGCACGCTCATGCGGCCCTCGGCGCGGGGCGTGTCGAGCAGGCTCAAGGCGTCCACGCCCACGGCCTGGAGGTCCCGGGCCGCCCGGATCAGCTCGTCGGCCTGCCACCCGCGCGGCGGCAGCGTCTGGACGCTCACGGCAAAGCTGCCGGTGGTCAGCGCGGCCCCCCACCGGGAGCGGTGCGCCACCGGTACGGGCGCGATGCCGGTGGGCGCCTGGACCTCCGCCCGGGCGAAGACCGCCGTCGAGCGGCGCGGCTGGACCGTCGCCACCTGGTCCCGGATGCGCCGGATGTGATCCGGCGTCGTGCCGCAGCACCCGCCCACGAACCGCGCGCCCGCCTCGATGAACCGTCGCGCGTAGCGGGCCATGTACTCGGGGCTCGCAAGGTACATCTTGCGGTCGCCGACTTCCCGGGGCACGCCCGCGTTGGGCTGGGCGGCAAGCGGGCGGTCCGTCACCGCGGCCATACGCTCGATCGCGTCGAGCATGGCGGCCGGTCCCACCGCGCAGTTGAGCCCCACGACGTCCGCGCCGAGGTCCGTGAGCCGCCGCGCCACGCTCTCGATGTCCGTGCCGTAGGCGGTGGCGCCGGTCTCGCCGATCGTCATCTGCGCGATCACCGGGAGCGGACACCGGGCCCGGATGGCGCGCAGCGCCGCCGCCAGCTCGTCCACGTCGGCGAACGTCTCCAGGATGAAGCCGTCCACCGCGCCGGCCAGCAGTCCGTCCACCTGCCGCCCGAAGAGCGCCTCCGCCTCCTCGCGGGCCGTCGGCCCGAACGGCTCGATGCGGATGCCGAGCGGCCCGATGGCGCCCACGACGCTCAGCCGTTCGCCGGCGGCCTCCCGTGCGAGCCGCGCCGCGGCGGCGTTGATCGTCTCCGTGTCCGCCTCGAGGCCGAAGCTCGAAAGCTTGACCGGATTGGCGCCGAACGTGTTGGTCTCGAGAATGTCGGCACCGGCCGCGGCGTAGGCCTCGTGGATCTCGCGCACCAGATCGGGCTGGGTGACGTTGAGCTCGTCGTAGCACACGTGAACGAAGACGCCCCGCCCGTAGAGCATGGTGCCCATGGCGCCGTCCACCACGTGGACCCGCCCGTCGGCAATGCGGTCCGCCAGCGGTCGCGTCATCGCGAGGTCCCCGGGTCGTAGGCCAGGTTGGGACTCAACCACCGCTCCACGTCGGCCGCCGGCATGTCGCGGCGGCGCGCGTAGTCTTCCACCTGGTCCCGCCCGATCCGGCCGAGGCCGAAGTAGTGCGCCTCCGGATGGGCCAGGTACCAGCCGCTCACCGAGGCGGTGGGCAGCATGGCGTACGACTCCGTCAGGGTGATCCCAACCGTTCCGGGAACGGCCAGGAGGTCGAACAGCGCCTGCTTGGTGGTGTGGTCGGGGCAGGCCGGGTATCCCGGCGCGGGCCGGATGCCGCGATATCGCTCGGCAATGAGCGCGGCGTTCTCGAGCGACTCGTCGGGCGCGTAGCCCCACAGCTCGCGCCGCACCCGCTGGTGCACGTGCTCGGCGAGCGCCTCGGCCAGCCGGTCCGCCAGCGCCTTGGCCATGATGCTGCCGTAGTCGTCGTGATCGGCCTCGAAGGCTGCGCACACCGCGTCCAGGCCGATGCCGGTGGTCACCGCGAACGCACCCGCGAAGTCCGCGAGACCCGATTCCTTGGGCGCGACGAAGTCCGCGAGACACAGGTTGGGCCGGCCGGGTGGCTTCTCGAACTGCTGGCGGAGCCCGGGCATCACGGCCCGCACCGCGCGGCGGTCGCCGTCGGCATACAGCTCCACGTCGTCGCCCACCGCGTTGGCCGCGAACAGCCCCACCACGGCGCGCGCCGCCAGCAGGCGCTCCCGCACGATGCGGTCCAGCAACGCCTGCGCGTCCGCCAGGAGGCTGCGCGCCTGTTTGCCCACCGTCGGGTCGTCGAGGACCGTCGGAAAGCTGCCCGCCAGCTCCCACGTGCGGAGGAACGGGGTCCAGTCAATGAACGGGACGAGATCGGCCAACGGGTAGTCGTCGTAGACCGTGATCCCCGGCCGGCACGGGGCGGGAGGCGCGTACGTGGACCAGTCAATGGGCGCGCGCCGCCGGCGGGCCTCGTCGAGCGGGAGGAGCACCGTCCCGCCGGCACGGTCCTCGTGCCGCGTGCGGATCTTCGCGTAGTCGGCCCGGACCTCGTCCACGAACGCGGCGCGGCGCCCGTCGCTCACGAGCTGGCTCATCACCGCGACGCTGCGGGAGGCGTCCAGCACATGGACCGTCGTTCCGGTATATGCGGGCGCGATCTTCACGGCGGTGTGCGCCCGGGACGTCGTGGCACCGCCGATCAGCAGCGGGACGGTGAAGTTCCGCCGCGTCATCTCGCGCGCCACGTGCACCATCTCGTCCAGCGAGGGCGTGATGAGGCCGGAGAGCCCCACCGCGTCGGCGCCCAGGCGTTCGGCCTCGTCGAGAATCCGCTGCGCGGGCACCATCACCCCCAGGTCCACGATCTCGTAGTCGTTGCAGCCCAGGACCACGCCCACGATGTTCTTGCCGATGTCGTGGACGTCGCCCTTCACGGTGGCGAGCACGATGGTTCCCGCGCGGCGCGGCGCGGCGTTCGCGCCGCGCTCGGCCTCGAGGAACGGCGTCAGGTAGGCCACCGCCTTCTTCATGACCCGGGCGCTCTTCACCACCTGCGGCAGGAACATCTTCCCGGCGCCGAAGAGGTCGCCCACCACGTTCATGCCGTCCATCAGCGGTCCCTCGATCACCGCGATGGGGCGTCCCAAATGGGCGCGCGCCTCCTCCGTGTCCTCCTCGATATGATCGAGGATCCCCTCGATGAGCGCGTGCTTCAACCGGTCCGCCACGGGCAGCTGGCGCCACGCAAGGTCGGTCTTCGCGCGTGCCGTTCCCCCCTGGTACCGCTCGGCCAGCACCAGCAGCCGCTCGGTGGCGTCGGCGCGCCGGTCGAACAGCAGGTCCTCGACGGCCGTGAGCAGATCCGCCGGGATGTCCTGGTAGACCGCCAGCTGGCCGGCGTTCACGATCCCCATGTCCATGCCGGCCTGGATCGCGTGGTAGAGGAACGCCGAGTGCATGGCTTCCCGGATCGCGGGGCTGCCGCGGAACGCGAACGAGAGGTTGCTCACGCCGCCGCTCACGAGCGCGCCGGGCAGCGTCCGCTTGATGGCGCGCGTGGCCTCGAGATACGCGATCGCGTACCGGTTGTGCTCCTCGATCCCGGTGCCCACGGCGAAGATGTTCAGGTCGAAGATGATGTCTTCGCCGGGGAAGCCGATCCGCTCGGTGAGCAGTCGGTAGGCCCGGACGCAGATGGCCACCTTGCGGTCCACCGTGTCGGCCTGTCCCTGCTCGTCGAACGCCATCACGATCACCGCCGCGCCGTACCGGCGCACCAGCCGGGCCTTGGCCAGGAAGTCGGCCTCGCCCTCCTTGAGGCTGATCGAGTTGACGATGCCCTTGCCCTGGAGGTTCCGGAGCCCGGTCTCGAGCACCTCCCAGCGCGACGAGTCCACCATCACCGGCACCCGCGCGATGTCGGGCTCCGCGGCCACCAGGCGCAGAAACCGCTCCATGGCGGCGCGCGAATCCAGCATGCCCTCGTCCATGTTCACGTCGAGGATTTGCGCCCCGTTCTCCACCTGGTGGCGGGCGACCTCGAGCGCCGCCTCGTAATCGCCGGCCACGATCAGTTTCGCGAAGCGCGCCGAGCCCGTGACGTTGGTCCGCTCGCCCACGTTCACGAACAGCGAGTCCGGACGAATCGTGAACGGCTCGAGCCCGCTCAGGCGGCACACGGCCGGCCGGGTCGGGATGGTGCGCGGCGGGAGACCCGCCACCGCCTTGACCACGGCGCGGATGTGCTCAGGGGTGGTGCCGCAGCATCCGCCGACAATGTTGACGAAACCGGACGTGGCGAACTCCCGCACCAGTCCCGCCATCTCGGCCGGCGTCTGGTCGTAGCCGCCGAACGCGTTCGGGAGTCCCGCGTTCGGATGGCAGCTCACGGCCGTGTCGGCGATGCCGGCCAGATCCTCCAGATACGGCCGCAGCTGTGCCGCCCCCAGGGCGCAATTGAGCCCGACGCTGAAGAGCCGGCCGTGCCGGATCGAGTGCCAGAAGGCCTCCACGGTCTGGCCCGAGAGAGTGCGGCCGCTGGCGTCGGTGATGGTGCCCGAGACCATGAGGGGCACGTCGCGGCCGAGATCGTCGAACAGCCCGCGGATCGCGAACAGCGCCGCCTTGCAGTTCAACGTGTCGAACACCGTCTCCACCATGAGCGCGTCCACGCCGCCCTCGAGCAGCGCGGCCGCCTGCTCGGCATAGGCTGCGGCGATCTGCTCGAACGTGGCGGCGCGGAACCCGGGGTCGTTCACGTCCGGCGAGAGCGATCCCGTGCGGTTGGTGGGCCCGAGCACGCCGATCACGAAGCGCGGCCGGTCCGGGGTCCGGCGGGTGAAGTCGTCCGCCGCGCGGCGGGCCAGGCGGGCGGCGGCCAGGTTCATGTCGCGGACGAGGTGCGTGGTGGCGTAGTCCGCCTGCGAGATGGCCTGCGCGTTGAACGTGTTGGTCTCGAGCAGGTCGGCGCCGGCCTCGAGATACGCCCGATGGATGGCCTCGATGACGTCGGGACGGGTGAGCGACAGGATGTCGTTGTTCCCGCGTAGCTCGGAGCCATGCTCGCGAAGGAGCGTGCCCCGGAAGGCGTTTTCGTCGAGCCCATACGACTGGATCATCGTACCCATGGCGCCGTCGAGCACCAGGATCCGGTCGGCCATCAGGTCGCGCGGCGAGGTCACGGTCGGGCCCTCGACGACCGGGCAGCGTGCAGCGTACAGGGTGCAGCGGCCTCGCGGGGAATGCTCGGAGCTCGGTGTGTCATCCGGTCACCTTCACGCGCGCCCATCCCACCCCGCAAGGCAGGTACGCTGCACGCTGCACGCTACACGCTGCACGATTCCCTCTCTCACCGTTTCCGGATATCACGCAAAATCCCCCGGGGTCGCCAAACGGTCCCGGGGGTCCGGCGTTTTAGCGACTTGTTTAACGTGGCTGCAATAGGCCGCAAATCACCACGAAAGCAATTGTGATTCCAAGCTAACGAGCTCAGGCCGGATGCGCCAGCGTTCGCAGGGTGGGGGCTGCTCTTCACTTTTGCGGGCCCGTGCCACAGTCTCCAGGGGACCGCAGGGCGGGTTTCCGGGAACGTGGCTAGGGGAGGGGCAGATGCTTGAGGCGGCGGAAGTCGGCAACAGGCTCGACAAGGACACGTACAAGAAGGAGGCGCCGGCGGTCCGGACGGGACTGCTTGCCGTCCAGGAGCGCATCGCGCGGACCAGCCTCGCGCCCGTGATCGTGATCGGCGGCGCGGAAGGCGCCGGCAAGAGCGAGACGGTCGCACTGCTTCACGAGTGGATGGATGCCCGCGGGCTGGAAACCAACGTGCTCTGGGAGCCCAATGACGAGGAGCGGGAGCGGCCTGAGTACTGGCGCTTCTGGCGGATGCTGCCGCCCCGCGGCAAGATCGGGGTTTTCTTCGGATCCTGGTACACCCAGCCGGTCGTCGCGCACGCCCTCGGTCGCAGCGACAGCGCGGAGTTCGAACGGTACATGGGGAGGGTGCGCGGCTTCGAGCGCATGCTGGCGGCGGAGTCCTACCCGGTGCTCAAGTACCACCTCCACCTGTCCAAGAAGGTCGAGAAGAAGCGGCTGAAGGAGCTGCTATCTGATCCCGCGACACGCTGGCGCGTGCACGAGAATGCGCGGAAGTTCTTCAAACGGTACGACGACTTTCGCGAGGTGACGGAGGAGATGCTCCGGCTGACGAGCATGGACTTCGCGCCTTGGACGGTCGTGGAAGCGGCCGACACCGAGTACCGCAACATGACGGTGGCCAAGTCACTGCTGCGGGCGCTCGAGGAGGCCGCCGGCCACGCCGAGGGGCAGGCCAAGGCTCGGTCGTCCCGGAGGCAGCCGGCGCTCCCCAGGCCCAAGCGCCGGAACGTCCTGCGCAGCCTGAAGATGGACCGGACCCTGGGGGACAAGTCGTATACCAAGCGCCTGAGCGCCGCCCAGGCGGATCTCGGGCGCCTCACCCGGGGACTGGAGGGTGCCCAACGCTCGCTGTTGGCGGTCTTCGAGGGCCCCGACGCGGCGGGCAAGGGCGGCACCATCCGCCGCCTCACGGCGGCCATGAGCCCGTACCTGTACCGCGTGATCGGGATCGCGGCGCCCACGGACGAGGAGCGGGCGCACCCGTACCTGTGGCGGTTCTGGCGGCACCTGCCGCGGCGCGGCCGGGTCACGATCTACGATCGCAGCTGGTACGGGCGCGTCCTGGTGGAGCGGCTCGAAAGCTTCGCGCTGGCGGAGGAGTGGCAACGGGCGTATACGGAGATCAACGACTTCGAGGAGCAGCTCACCGAAGGCGGGGTGATCGTCATGAAGTTCTGGATCGCGATCACGCCGGAGGAACAGCTGCGCCGCTTCAAGGACCGCCAGCACACCCCGTTCAAGCAGTACAAGATCACGGAGGAGGATTGGCGGAACCGGAAGAAGTGGGACGGATACGAGGCCGCCGCCTGCGACATGATCGAGCGGACCAGCACCTCGGTGGCGCCGTGGACCCTGGTGGAGGGGAACGACAAGCACTGGGCCCGGGTGAAAGTGGCCGAAGCGGTCCGGGACCGGCTGGACGCCGAGGTGTGACCACCCACGGGAGGGACTCATGAGACCCCGTCTGGCTGCGTGCCTGCTGCCCCTTGCCCTTGGCGCGTGCGTGCCATCGGTGAACCCGCTCTACACCAGCACGACGCTGGTGTCGGAGCCCGCCCTCGTGGGAACGTGGGTCGGGCAATCCGGCGACGTGCTCGTCGTGACCGCGCGGGACAGCACAACCTACGGACTCGCGCTGGTCAACCAGGACGGTGACGCCAGCATGTGGATCGGCCGTGTGACGACGCTCGGGGGCCGTCGCTGGCTCGATGTCGAACCGGCGGACCTCCCGGAGCAATGGAGCGCGGAATACCGGGACGCGTTTCTGGCCACACACCAGTTCTGGGCGCTCCAGCGCGTAGACTCCGTGCTCGTGGCCGCGACCCTCGTCTACGACTCGCTCAAGGTCCTGGTCGGCCGGGACCCGTCGGTGATCGCGCACGCGACCGTCCAGGGGAACCTCCTGCTCACGGCCGAGACGGCCGCCCTCCGCGCGTTCGTTGCCGCGTTCGCCGAGCGGCCCGGGTCGCTCGGGGACGGCGACCGCATGCGCCGGGTGCCCCAACGCCGGTGACGGCGGACGCGCGGCGCCGGCGGATCTACGCCGCCGTCCGCCGGATTCCGCGGGGCCGGGTCACCACGTACGGGAGGATCGCGGAGCTGGCCGGCCTGCGGGGGCAGGCGCGACTGGTGGGCTACGCGCTCGCCGCGCTGGAGGTGGACACCGCGGTGCCCTGGCATCGCGTGGTCAACGCCCGCGGCGCCATCAGTCTGCCACCCGGGGGTCACTCGGCGCTGATGCAGCGCGCGCGGCTCGAGGCCGAGGGCGTCGTGTTCGACGGAGACCGCGTGGCGCTGGAGCGGTGGGCTTGGCGCCCCCGTACGGCGCGCGGTCGCCACGCCGGGCGGTTCGCGGATGCGTGAGGGGAATCGAATGCCGACGAGACGGACACGGTGCCGATGGAGCCTCGCGGTCGGCATGCTTGCGCTGCTCGTGCCGTCCCCTGCCGCCGCGCAGTTCGCGCGGCATTACATCGCGTTCTCCGTGGGCGCCACGCACAACGACCTCTCCGACAACCTGGTCAATCTGGGATGGCGGTGGGGGGGCACGGCGGGGGTCCAGGCCGGGCTCGTGACGTTCGATTACGCGTACCTCGAGCTGGCGCCCGCCTGGACCCAGACGGGCGGCGGCCACATCCGCCTCGATTACCTGAGCGTCCCCCTCATGCTGGGGGGCCTCCTCGCGGCCGGCCGCGACGTGTTCGTGCGCCCCTACGGGGGCATCAGCCTCAGCGTCCGATTCGGGTGCCGGACCGACCTGACGCAGGCATGCGACGTTGCCCGGCGGACGGTCTGGTCCGTGCCCTTCGGGCTCTCGGTGGTCAAGGTGCTGGCAAGTGGGGATCTCGCCGGGGTCGACGCACGATACGTCCTGACCGTGTCGGACGTGTTCGACGTTTCCTTCCTGACCCAGCGGTCCTGGCAGTTCCGCCTCCTGTTCGGCCGACTGCTGGGCGGCCGGTGATGGTTGAGGCGAGCCTCCGGTGACGCGCCGGCCGAGCACGCGGGCCGGGATCCGGCTCCTGTCGCTCGTCCTTCTGCCGGGCCTCACGTGCTCCCGCACGGATCACGAGGCGGGAGGCGTGCAACGCGCATCGGTTCGGGTGGGCGACACGATGCGGACGTACGTGTTGCACGTACCGTCCGGACCCGCCCGGGCGGCCCGCCCGCTGCTCCTGGCGTTCCACGGGACCGGCGAATCCGGCCGCGAGATGGAGCGGCGGACTGCGCTGAGCGCGCTCGGGAGCCGGGCGCGCCTGCTCGTGGCCTACCCGGATGCCGCGGTCGGCAACTGGGCCGAGGGGTGTGCTTGTAGTCGCGCCGACCTCGAGGGCATCAACGACACGGGCTTCGTCCGGGCCCTGGTGGACGACGTGGCGCGGCGGCACTCGGTGGACCGCTCCCGCGTGTATGCGGTCGGCTTCTCCCAGGGCGGTCTGTTCGTTCACCGACTGGCCTGTGAGATGGCGGACCTCGTGGCGGCGGTGGCGAGCGTCGCCGCGCCGATGTCGTCGCGGCTGGCCGAGACCTGCGCGCCGTCCGCGCCCGTCGGCGTGCTCGTTCTCCAGGGGACGCTCGACGACGCCTACCCGTACGAGGGCCACCGGCGCGGCGGGCCCAGCCTCCTCGGGGCGCGGGAAGCCGCCCGGTTCTGGCGCCTGGTGAACGGGTGCGCGCCGGGCGCGCGCGCGCGGCAGCTACCCGACCGCGAAGCCGACGGCACCCGGGTCCTGGAGGAGCGGTGGCTCGCGTGTCGCGGCGGTGTCGAGGTGACGCTCTACACGGTCGAGGGCGGTCGCCACGAGTGGTCGCCGTCGGCCGATGCCGGGACCGAGACCCTGCTGCTGGAGTTCGTCCGGGGAGTGCGGCGAGCGCCGTAGTTCGCCCGCCGGTTTCAGCGGCGGTCTCGTTACAGGGTGGAACCGGCGGGGTAGCGTGTGCCCCGCCCGGACATGACCTTGGAACCGTCCGCTCCGTCTCCTGCCTGAGGTGCGCCATGCTCCAGTTCCTGCTCCACCTCGTCGTGACCGCCATCCTGCTGTTCGTCGTCGGCAAGATCGTCGCGGGCATCGAAGTCCGCGACGCGAAGGCCGCGCTCTGGGGTGCGCTGGTGCTGGGCATCGCGAACGCCATCGTGCGCCCCGTGCTCGTGTTGCTCACGCTCCCGCTCACGATCATCACGCTGGGGCTGTTTCTGTTCGTCCTGAACGCCGTGATGCTCATGCTGGCCGCGGCGCTCGTGGACGGGTTCAAGGTGCGGGGATTCGGATCCGCACTCATCGGCAGCGTCCTGCTGAGCGTCCTCAATCTGGTGGTGGACCTGGTTTTCTGACCCCGGGGAACCGGAGCGTCGCCGTCACGGCGACGCTCCTCCGCACAGCCGTCGCACGACCTCCTGTTCGCTCGACGTCGTGCCGCTCACCCGCACGCGCTTGGCGCGAGCCGTGGTGCCGCCCACGATCTCCACGTCCTGCCGACGCACGCCCAGCCGCGCCGCCAGGAACCGCACCAGCTCGTCGTTGGCCGCGCCGTCCACCGGCGGCGCTTTGAGCCGGATCTTCACCGCGCCACCGTGCATCCCCACGACCTCGGTCCGCGCGGCCCGCGGCTGCACGTGGACAGCAATGACAATCGTGCCCTCCCTACCTCCCATACCCCTCCGCAATCCCCGCCAACCGCGCCTCGATCTCCGCCTGCGGATGCCAGACACCACGGATCATGACCCCCGCGCGGCGCGTGGTGTTGCGGATGTCGGTAAGCGGGCTGGCCTCCAGCAGCAGGAAGTCGGCCTGCTTTCCCAGCTCGATGGTCCCGGCGCGATCCGCGGTGCCCAGATACACGGCCACGTTGCGGGTGCCCGTCACGAGCGCTTCGTAGGGCGTGAGGCCAGCGGCCACGAGCGTCTCCAGCTCGCGGTGCACGGAGAACCCCGGCACGTTCCACACCTGCGGCGCGTCCGATCCCAGCAGCAGACCCGCGCCGGCGTCGTGCAGGGCCTTGATCAGCCGGCGCCGGGCCTCGATCCACCGGTCCAGGTCCTCACGGGGAATGTTGCGGGCGTCCTGCTCGTTCTTCCAGGTGATCCACCCCTGTCGGTCAACGCGCGGCACGTACCGCATTTCCGGCCGCTCCGCGAGTTGGGCCGCCGACTCGGCGGTGGCGAAGCTCTCCATCAGCGTCTGCGTCGGGACGTTCCAGACGCCGGCGGCGCGGGTGCGGGTGGCGAGGTCGGGGATCCTGGTAAAGTCCACCGCGGGGCCGAGTTGGGCGCCGAACCATAGCGCCTGCTGGCCGCTGCGGCCGGCGAGGGCTTCGACGTAGCCGTCGAGATGGTCGATGGACCAGTAGCCGGCCTCGAGCGCCCGCTCGATCCCGACCTCCACCGGGACGTGGCCCGCAAACCGGATCCCCTCGCGGTCCGCCGCGGCATCGAGCGAGTCGAACACCTCGCGCCGCACGCCAGGATGGATCTTGATGAAGTCGTAGCCCCCGGCGCGCTGCTCGCGGGCGGCAGTGACGGCGGCGGCCGGCGTCGGCACGGTGGTTCCGTTCACCGACGGACCGGAGGTCCAGATCCGCGGTCCGACGATCTGGCCGGCCTCCACGCGGCGCCGCAGCTCGAGATGGGACGGGTGGCCGAGCATGCCGCGGATGGTGGTGACGCCCCCGGCGACGTACAGGAACAGCACGTTTTCCGTGTAGTCCGCCCCGCGCGTGTTGGCGGCCCCAGGCCCCGGAATGTGCGCGTGCATCTCGGCGAGCCCCGGCAGGAGGAACCGGCCGCGCGCCGCCACGCGCACCGCGCCGGCGGGCACCGTCACCGAACCGGCTGGGCCCATGGCCGCAATGCGCCCGTCCCGCACCACGACGGTCTGGTTCTCGAGGACCCGTCCCCGGTCCATGGGGATGACGTTGACGTTGTCGAAGACCGTGACGTTTTGGGCCGGGAGAGCGCGGGCACTGAGGGCAGCAAGGGCAGCGAGGGCAGTGAGGGCCGTGAGGGCAGTCGGGACGGAAGGGGCGCGAAATCGGGGGGGCTGTCTCATTGGTAACTCGATGTGGGCTGGGGTGCAGTCTATCTAACCCGGCAACGGCCGCGTGATCCAGTCCGGTCCACCTCCGCCCCGCTGGCCTGCCTCCCTGCCCTTACTGCCCTCCTGCCCTCCTGCCTCCCTTCCGTCCCTGCCCCTACTTTCCCCCCATGCGCCTCCTCTGGCGTGCCCTCCGCCGCCTTCGCCCGAATCGGATCTGGCTGGTCCACCATCCGGGCTACACGCAGACCATCCCCCGCATTCCGCTCGACCCCGAACGCGGGGAGCGGATCGCCGCGTTCTTGCGGGAGGAGGGGCTGGTTGGGCTCGGGGCGGTGGTACGGCCGCGGCCCGTGAGCATGCGGGGGATCCTCCGGGTCCATTCCGCCGACTACGTCGTGTCCCTGGACCGGGCCGAGGTCGTGTCCCAGGCGGTGGGCGTGCCGCTCACCGACGTCGAGCGGCAGCGGGCCCTGGACCAGCAACGCCTCGTGACGGGCGGGACCATCCGGGCCGTCCAGCTCGCGCTGCGCACCGGGCTCCCGGCCGTGAACCTCGGCGGCGGTCTCCACCACGCGACTCCATCGCAGGGGATGGGCTTCTGCCTCATCAACGACCTCGCGATCGCGGTGGCGGACGCCAGGGAGCATGGGTTCGCCGGGCGCGTCCTGATCGTGGATCTCGACCTGCACGACGGGAACGGAACGCGGGCCGCGTTCGCCACCGATCCCACCGTCCACACGTTCAGCATTCACAATCAGCATTGGGAGCCGCAGGGGGGCGTGGCCGCCACGTCCCTGGCGCTCGGGACGGGCGTCGGCGATGCCGCGCTGATGGACGCGTTGCGGTCGTCGCTGCCCGATGTGGTCGCGTCGCATCGCCCGCAGCTGGTCATCTACGTCGCGGGGACGGATCCCGCGGAGGACGACCGGATGGGCGACTGGTGCGTGACGGCGGCGGGCATGATCGCGCGAGACCGATTCGTGATCGACACGATCCGCGCGTACGACCGGATGCTCCCGATCGCGGTGGTGCTGGCAGGCGGATACGGCCGCCGCACCTGGCGCTACTCCGCGCGGTTCCTGGCGTGGCTGGCCGGCGGAGGTGCGATCGAGCCGCCCGACGACCTGGAGCTGACGTTGCGGCGGTACCGCCGCACCTCCCTCCCCCGGGAGGAATCCGCGGACTGGGGGCTCACTCAGGAGGATCTCTTTGCCGTCGTTCCCGGCGCCGGGCCGGGCACGCGCGTGCTGGGGGCGTTTTCGCGCCACGCCATCGAAGTATCACTCGAAGAGGTCGGGATCCTCGACCTCGTCCGACGACGCGGCTACGCCGACCCCAGCGTGGAGATTGCCTTTGGCAGCGGCACCGGCGAGCTGATCCGGCTCTACGGGGACGCGGACAAGACGCTGTTGCTGATGGAGCTTCGGGTCAGCCGCAACCGGCGCATCGTGCCCGGCATGGAAGTGTCGTACGTCGAGTGGCTCCAGCTCCAGGATCCGCGACGCAGCTTCTCGGCGGTCGAGCCCCGGCTGCCCGGGCAGACGCATCCGGGCCTGGGCCTGCTGCGGGAAGTCGTGGCGTGGATCGTCCTGCTCTGCGAACGGCTCAAGCTGGACGGGCTCGTGTCCGCGCCGTCGCAGTACTACATGGCGGTCCAGGGCCGCCACCACGTCCAGTTCCTGGACGGTGACGTGGCGGCGCGGTTCGCGGCGTTGCACGTGCTGCTGGCCGGGCTGCCGCTGGCGGAGGCCGAAGCCGCGCTCGCGGCGGGACGGGTCGTGGACGCGGAGTCCGGCACGCCTATCCGGTGGGAGCCCGGCATCACGGTCTTCCCGGTGAGCGAACG
>Ga0326597_10008235_pt1 | contig 14093 bp, 17 predicted proteins | sample RVTome_12_FD_203789 | JGI IMG/M metagenome (GOLD analysis project Ga0326597, IMG submission 203789) | Soil microbial communities from uranium-contaminated site in the Upper Colorado River Basin, Wyoming, United States - RVT100D185 | ecosystem: Environmental > Terrestrial > Soil > Contaminated >... | reverse complement strand
ACTTAGGCAGCGAACCGGTGGCTGAGAACCGGGCTACGCCTGAGGCTCATCGCGCGTTTCTCAAAGCCGAGACCGAACGATGGGGGCCGATCATTAAAAAAGCCGGCGTCTATGCCGACTGATCGAGGATCGTGTCGCTGAGATTAATTGACCAAGGCCGGGGAACCCCCCGGCCTTTTTTTTGCGCGGCACTTGTTGTACAAGTCGCGGTAATGGGGATGTGCCTTAAACGATTCGAAATAGGGCGCGGGCGACAATCATGATTCGCAGCAGTAAGGATTTCTGGACCGGCCTGATCTATATCTTCTTCGGCGCGAGCGCCATTCTTGTCGCCCGCGACTATGGCATGGGCACGGGGGGCAAGATGGGGCCCGCCTATTTTCCGACGGTTCTCGGCGGCCTGCTCGCGGTCGTCGGTACTATTGCCGTGATCCGATCTTTCATCGTACCCGGAACCCCGATCGGTGCGTTCGCATTCAAAGGCCTTGTGCTGGTGTGCGCTCCGGTTCTGCTGTTCGGTATTATCGTGCGCGGCGTTGGTTTGGCGGTGGCCTTACCCTTGCTCGTCGTCATCAGCGCCTCTGCAAGCGTACGTTTTCGTTGGCGCGCGACGCTCATCATAGCCGCGGGCCTCACAATCTTTTGCGTTCTAGTGTTTCTTAAAGGCTTAGGCATCCCGATGCCGGTCCTTGGCCCCTGGTTTGGCGGTTGAAGACCAACCAAACATATTTGAAATTTTCGGTTTAATTTTGCCTTACTGAATCGGAAAAAAAATGACTCGCGCAAACACGAAGTGTCAAATCCTAAATTCGAAATCCGAAATTCGAAACAATTTCAAATGTTCAAAAATTAGAAAGTTCCAAACAAGCCTGTTTCAGATTTTGTAATTGGGATTTTGGGTCTTTGGGTTTGTTTCGGTCCGCGGGGCTTCTTTCGATATTCGGATTTCGGATTTTGTCACCAGCCTTTTGGCGCGAGAAAATGTCTTGAAGTGGTTCTGTCAAACATTTTGAACGGAAGCGCCTAAATAGGGGCAAACAAGGCGGAGTACCATGGAATTAATGGGTCATCTTCTGTTGGGACTGCAGACGGCCGCTACTCCAGTCAACTTGTTCTACTGCTTCATCGGCGTTTTTCTTGGCACTGCCATTGGTGTTTTGCCTGGCCTGGGACCGACGGCAACCATCGCGATGCTTTTGCCCGTGACGTTTGTTTTGCCACCGGTGACCGCCCTGATTATGCTTGCGGGCATTTATTACGGCTCCCAGTACGGCGGCTCGACGACCTCGATTCTTGTCAATCTCCCCGGAGAAGCTGCCTCCGTCGTCACGACTCTAGACGGCCATCAAATGGCGAAGCAAGGAAGGGCGGGCGCAGCGCTTGCGGCTTCGGCCATCGGCTCGTTCTTTGCCGGGACCGTCGCAACGTTTCTAATCGCCGGATTCGGTCCGCCGCTTGCTTCGGTAGCGCTTAAGTTCGGACCGGCGGAATTCTTCTCCCTGATGGTCCTCGGTCTGGTGGCGTCTGTGGTGCTCGCGCAGGGTTCGCTCCTCCACGCCATCGGCATGGTTGTGCTGGGATTGCTCCTCGGGTTGATTGGGACCGACGTCAATTCCGGCACGCAGCGCTTCACCTTCGGGATTGATGAGCTGGCCGACGGCATCGGCTTCGTCACCGTCGCCATGGGTATGTTCGGTTTGGGCGAGATCGTTCGCAACCTGGAAAACGAAGCAGAGCGCTCGGTGATGGTTAGCAAGATAACCGGACTCTGGCCCACTCGCAAAGACTTCAAACGCATGATTGCGCCGATATTACGTGGCACCGCCATCGGCTCGGCGTTAGGTATTCTTCCCGGCAGCGGTTCGATCTTGGGTTCCTTCGCCGCCTACTCCATCGAAAAGAAGATCTCGAAGAACCGCGCTGAGTTCGGCAAGGGGGCCATCGAGGGCGTCGCCGCGCCGGAGTCAGCCAACAACGCCGGCGCGCAAACATCGTTTATCCCGTTGCTTACCTTGGGGATTCCATCCAATCCCGTCAGCGCGCTGATGGTCGGGGCCATGATCATCCACGGTATTCAACCGGGACCTTCGGTGATCAACGAGCAGCCGGCGCTTTTTTGGGGCATGATCGTGTCGATGTGGATCGGCAATCTTTTTCTGGTCGTGCTTAACTATCCGCTGATCGGCATGTGGGTGCGGATGATCAGGATACCTTACCAGTATCTGTACCCGGGAATTCTGGTTTTCTGCGCCATCGGCGTCTTCAGCCTCAAAAATACCGAATTCGACATTTACTTCATGGCGCTTTTCGGCGTGATCGGCTATGTCTTTTCCAAACTCGGCTGCGAGCCGGCGCCGATGTTGCTCGCGTTTATCTTGGGTCCCCTGATGGAAGAGTATCTGCGCCGCGCCATGCTGCTCTCGCGCGGCGATCCCTGGGTTTTCGTCCAGCGGCCGATCAGCGCGTCGTTGCTCGCGCTGGCCGCCCTGGCGATGTGCTCGGTGTTGATCCCGGCGTTCAGCAAGACGCGCGAGGAAGCCTTCGTCGAAGGAGCGGGATAGAACCGAGAAGTCTTAAACTGATACGCCGTCCGGGTTTTCTCTTTGAGACCGGCAAACTAAGTGCTTGATATAATCTGGAGCGCTCCATGCCTCGAACTCAACCTGTTCAAATTTGTCTTCTACTTTTGCCGCTGATCTTTTGTGAGGCGATTCAGGCGCAAAGCCTGCCCAAGATTCGCGCCGCCTACACGTCGATCGCCATTCAAATGGACCCGATCTATATCATGAAGGAACTGAACTTGACGCGGAAGCAGGGCCTCGATGCTGAACTGCTTTACGTGCCGGTGAGCTCAAGAGCGATCCAGGCCGCGCTGGCGGGCGAGATCCAGTTCTTGACCAGCGGAGGGGTCGCCAACGTCAATGCCAACATGGCGGGCGCCGACTTCGTCGGTCTGACCGCGACGCTGAATACGTTCGTCTTCAAGATCATCTCGCGCCCCGAGATCAAAGAGCCCGCGGCGCTCAAGGGCAAGAAAGTCGGCATTTCCCGCCTTGGCGGTGTGAGCGACGCGGCGATCCGGTTTGCGCTGGACCGTTGGGGATTGGTGCCGGATAAAGACGTGGCGATCATCCAGGTGGGCGGCGAGATCGAAGAGCTGATGGCGCTGCAGAACAAGGCGGTGGATGCCGCGGTGTTATCCGAACCGATCGCCTCGGTCGCCCTGAAATCGGGTTCTTTTCTGCTCTACGATTTGAGCCGGCTCGACGTGCAATACACGATGCACGGCTTCGGCACGAAAAAAAGCTATATCCGCGACAACCGCGATGTCGTGATCCGGTTCATGAAAGCTTATCTCGAGGGCATTTATGTTTTTAAGACCAATAAAGAGCTGGCGCTGAACGTACTGAAAAAATACACCCGCGTCGACGACGTGTCCCTCATGCAGATCGCCTACCAGGAGATGTCCCAACGGCTGATTCGCAGTGTTCCTTATCCGAGCCCGGAGGGAATTCAGACCATTCTGGATCAGCTCGGCAAAGGCCGCCCGGAGATCAAGAAATTCAAGCCCAGCGATCTGATCGATCCGAGTATCTTGAAAGAGATCGAGGACAGCGGATTCGTGAAGCGGCTGTATGGGCAATAGTGATACGCGGTTTACGAAAAGAAAGCGGTTGGTGATCCCTGCTCGTTCGCGATTCACGAATTGGACTCCTTTGGGAGTTAAACTTAAACGACAATTTCCAGTCTTATTTCTTCTGCCACTCCCGGTTTGGTCTTCTCTCCTTTTGAGCGCCTCGGCATATCGATGATCCCCGCCTCCGATAGCGTCCGGACATCCTGATACACGCGGGCGAAATCCCTCTGGGCAAGCCGCGCCAGCTCCGCGATCGAGCTGGGAGCGTGTTTGCGAATTAGGCGGATCAACTCGAGGCGCTTTGGGGTGAGGAAGCTGCGAAGCGCCATAAAGTCGGAAAAAACAATTTGGTGGGATTGCGGCACTACTTTCTTACCCGTCTCGATCGAGCGCATGACCTGGATCGTCTCCTTACCCACATCCTCCAGAGACTTGAGGTTGATCTTGACTTTCTTGACCTTCATGAGCCCTCCTTTTCCGATAACACCAGATCCACGTCCGTTAGAAAATCGCGGATTAACGTTTCCGGATCTTTGTAGTGGTACGTTTCTTCAGCGCCCCTGAAATGCCGATGATCCTCCTTAGGATGGTGGTTGTCATAGCCAACTACACGTTCCCCGGAAGGGGATATGAGACTCAGCCGATACCGAACTCCGCGATGGCCAGTCTTCATGGCGGGAATCTCCCATATCTTGATAACAACTCTCCATTCCCCGGGAAGAAAAACATCAGTCGACCTAAGCAGCCTTGCTTTTACCACCTATGACATTTTATGTCATAGGTAACGGCCTTGCAACCCGACGTTCATGTTAACTTGTCATTCGTTTTAGAGTGTGGGAGATCGCTCGGGCCGCGGCAAAGGAATTGAAGGTCAGAGTTGTGAAGGAGATCACCGGGCTGACAGAAGGATTGCGCGAACGGCCAACATAAGCCGTCTATCCTTTGTGTCCTCCAGAAACCAATCCGTCGGGAGGTTGTGGTCTAAGCCTTTTTTTTACCCTCCTTCGCAGAAGGCCACGGGTGTAAACCCGTGGATGAATGCGAGGTGGGTACCCTCCGTAGCCTTGGCGAAGGCGGGTACGCTTCGGAGGGTTCCGCCCGACGAAGCCTGTGGAGAGGTGCCACGGCCGTAAGGCCGTGGGGCTCCACTGCGGTAGCCGACCGCGGCGAATTGAATTCCGGTTCCCACGTTGTTGAGAAAAATAGCGATCTACTTGTCGCTCGTTGGGCCGCAAGTGTCATTACCAGAAATCGTTCACAGGGCAGGGAGATAGAATCTCGCGGCATTCCCCCCCAAGACCGCGTCTTTGTCCTCCTGCGTCAAATCGTTGCGCCCGAGCAACTCGTCGATCTCATGCCGGCACTTCGCTGCATCGAAAACTTCGTGCGGAAAGTCGCTGCCGAAGAGAAAGGACTGCTTTCCGCCTTTTGCCACCGCGGTATTGAGACCGTCGTCGTCGCAGTCGAAGCCGACGAAGATGCGTCCTTCGCGGAGCTGCTTTTGAAATAGTCGCTCGCCTTCTCGCCTTGCTTCGGTCCGCCGATGAGCTCGCCGTTTAAATCAAGCTGCATGTGGCCCTCGTGATAGGAGCTGTCGAGCCGGTCCATCATAAACGGCACCCAGGTGGCGCCGCCTTCAAGAAATGCAACACGCAGCTTGGGGAAGCGCTCGACGACGCCGTTGCGTCATGACTGCCGTTGGCACCATGTTAACCTACGGAGCCATCGAGGATCGGTCAGGAGGTGTTATGCATCGACAGGTTAACGCATGGTTCCTGGTTTTCGCCGTTATCATAACTTCCAGCTTATGCTGGACTACAAAGGCCGGGGCCCAGGCTGATTTTTACAAGGGCAAAACCGTCACGGTTTACGTCGGTACGACGCCCGGGGCGCTTTACGACCAATGGTCACGTCTGCTGGCCCAGTACATGGGCAGGCATATCCCCGGCAAGCCGGATATGATCGTGCAAAACATGCCGGGCGCCGGTCACAAGATCGCCGCCAACTATGTCTACACGAAAACGAAACCCGACGGCCTGAGCCTGATCGGCTCGATCGTGCCGACGCTTTACTTCGACCAACTAGTCGGGCGGCCGGAGATTCAATTCGATTGGGGGAAGTTCGTCTGGATCGGCGCGCCGGTGCAGGGAGAGTCGCAGATGTATATGCGCGCGGACACGCCCTACAAGACGATCGATGACGTGCGCAATGCCAAGGAAGCGCCGCGCTGCGGCGCGCAGGGAACCTCGGACTCGGCCTATTACCTGCCGAGGCTGTTCGAGGAAACCCTCGGCGCCAAATTCAACCTCGTCCAAGGTTATCCCGGCGGGCCGGAGATCGACCTCGCCGTCGAGCGCGGGGAAATTCATTGCCGCGCCTTCACCATCGAGGCGTTTCTTTCGCGTGAACCCTATCACACCTGGCGCAAGAAAGCCTTTGTGCGCAACATCATTCAAACCGGCAAAAAGCGCTACAGCAAGCTGCCCGAGACTCCGACCATTTGGGAACTCATGGATCGATATAAAACCCCGGAATCGGCTCGGCGTCTGGCAACCGTGATGCTGGCCTCGGGCGCTTTGGGAAGGCCCATGCTCGGCTCGCCGGGCATTCCGCCCGACCGTGTGAAAATCCTGCGCGACGCCTTCGACGCGACGATGAAGGACCCGGATTTCCTCGCCGACCTCGACAAGCGACAGTTCGACCTCGACCCGGTGCCTGGAGTGGAACTGGAGAAAATCGTCAAGGACGCGTTGATCCAGACGCCTGAAACCATTGCGCGGATGAAAAAACTGCTGGGGGAATAATTGGAAATTGAACAACCCTCGGTTGTAAGCCGGGGGATTTAGAATATGTCGGCTTGAAGCCGACCGGAAAATGGCACCGACCGTCATTCCCGCGCAAGCGGGAATCCAGTTCTTTCGCAGTCCAGCCTGGATGCCCGCCAGAGTCTATCCTGAGCGCAGTCGAAGGGCGGGCATGACGAACTGGGTTGCCCCTCAGCGTTCTTGCGTGGAGGCCATCCATGAACATCTACGAGAGAAAAAACACCGAGCTGATCAAAGAATTCGATCGCTATGTTCGCGAGCATCCGGAGTTTGCTGATGATATCCCCAAAAACGCTTTGGTCGTGATGCAATTAGAGGGGAATGCAAAGTTCAACCTGTGGAGCCGGAGGCTGGCTAAGACTCACGCCTCAAACAGCCAACCTATAGTCTATGTTCATATCCGTAAGCTAAAACCGTTACGGTCTCGAATTGAAAAGCTCGAACTCAAAAGAGTGGCCTAGAGAAACTCACCTTCCCGCCTTCAGCTCTAATCCGTATCCTGTTGTGCCACGCTCACGACTCGCGAGCACGTTGTTCTTTGAATCGGATTCAGCGGTAAAGCCCGTCGATGTAACCCGAGCGGTCGAACTCTTCGAGCAGGCTGGTGTCCATGAATTCTTTCGGGTTAGCGGTCTTGGCTGCCGGGATGCGGTCGCTTACGTCTTTAAAGATAGTCTTAAATCCTTCCGGCGAGGGATAGGGTTTGGGTCTGACGATCTCGCGGATCGTTTGATACGCTTCCTCCAACTTTTTTTCATCGTTGGTCTTGCGGTACTTCGCCAGCGCGGACTTGCTGAGCGCGGGGTTGGTTTGGATCGCGTGGATCGCCTCGACGTAGCTCTTGACGAACCGGCGCGCGATATCGCGGTTGCGGGCGACGAACTTCTGCGTAGTTACCAACCCCGTGCCTTGATAAGCGATGTTGAAATCGCGCATGTTGAACAGTATTTTCATGCCCGCCTGCGCCGCCGCGAGATGATCCGGCGGCGAGAAGCTCGAAGCGTCGATGGAACTTCCCACTAGGGGCCGGACTGGGGTGCAACGGGCGGCTGGCCAACGCGAGGGTTGCAATTTTCTTCCCTACTGCGCTTGTGCTAGGTTAACCAGCATCGATTACCGGATAAGGAGCCCTTATGTTCGACAGTTCAAAGATTAAGCCGTATATCCCGTTTACCGACCTGCGCGAGTGGATGCGGGAAGCGGAGAAGCTCGATGAACTAAAAACCGTTCTCGGCGCGTCCTGGCAAGAAGACATCGGTTTGGCTTCGGACGTGATCGTGCCGGCCGACGACGGCCCGGCGGTGATTTTCGACGAGGTGCCCGGCTGCCGGAAAGGTTTTCGCGTGCTCGTCAACGTTTTTGCCGGCAAGCGGCGCGCCATGACGCTCGGTTTTCCTCAGGGCCTCACCAAGCAGGAAATCAGCCAGGCCTATTTCCATCACTACCAGCAGAAGCAAAAGCATCTTCCCTCGGTGATTGTCGATGGCGGGCCGGTTTTCGAGAACACACTTAGCGGCGACCAAATCGACGTCGAGATGTTTCCTACGCCCGTCTGGCACGTGAACGACGGCGGGCGTTACCTTGGCACCGGCTGCTATTCCGTGACCATGGACCCGGACGAGAAATGGATCAACGCCGGCTGCTACCGCGCGATGGTTCAGGATCGCAACAGCGTGAGCCTGCTCATGGTGCCGGGGAAGCATGGCCACATGCACCGGCAAAAATATTTCAGCCGCGGACAGAAGATGCCCCTGGCGCTGGTCGTCGGCGGCGACCCGCTGTTTTTTTTCATGGCGGGGACCGAGCATCCCTATGGCGTTTGCGAATTCGACATCGTCGGCGGCATGCGGGGGAAGCCGGTGGAATTAGTCCGGGGCAAAGTGACGGGCCTGCCCTTTCCGGCCAACGCCGAGATCGTCCTCGAAGGATTCCTGAACAACGACAACCGTCGAAACGAGGGACCCTTCGGTGAGTGGACCGGTTATTATGCTTCCGAAGAAAGCGCGCAGCCGGTGCTCGAGATCGCAGCGATCTATCACCGAAACGATCCAATCATCCTCGGCGTGCCGCCCATCGGCGGCGGCTCCGACGAGATGGCGCGCTATCGGGCGATCATGCGCTCGGCGATGATCAAGTATGAGCTGCAGAAGGCCGGCATTCCCGACGTGACCCAGGTCTGGTGCCATGAGATCGGCGCGTCGCGCATGCTTCACGGGATCGCCATCAAGCAGCGCTACCCCGGACACGCCAAGCAAGCGGGCGTGATGGCGGCGAGTTGCGGCGCTTCCGTGTACGGCTGCAAGATGGTGATCGTCGTCGACGACGACATCGACGTGTCGAACTTCGAGCAGCTCATGTGGGCGATGGCGACGCGCTGCGATCCCGACACGTCGATCGACATCTTGCGGCGCATGCGCACCAGCCCGGCCGATCCCCGTTTAACTCCCGAACAACGCAAGGTCCACGATCTGACAAACTCCCGCATGGTCGTCGACGCGACGCGGCCCTACGATTGGAAAGACAAGTTTCCCCGCGTCAACGCGCCCAGTCCGGAAGTCACGCGCAAGGCGCGGGAGAAGTTCGGGTACTTGCTGAAACAATAGTCTCGGGTCTCGTGTTTCGAATCCGGAGTCTCGGGTTAACTCAAAACTCCTGTCCGTTTGTTAACGATCTCATTATTCCACCATTGCAACTCTTCCTATGCACTGTCGCTATCTCGGATAGTAAAAACTCAAAGTTTCCGCCGTCGGTTACCGCTGCCGCTACAAGTTAAGGCGAAGATTGCCCTTCTTAGATCAGACGGAGTTTAGAGACACCGTCCTTTGCGGCCCGCAAAACCAATCCAGAGAGGTCATCCTGGTCATGTCCAACAACGGCTTCGACGGCGTGCGAGAGAAAATCTTTCGACCATTGGAGGAGAGGATGATTTGTGGGGAAGGGGAAAACTAGCCTCGTTCCTTGACGCGCCTGAGGAAGTTTTAGTTCTCCCAGTTTTCCGTGCTTATCTGAAAGTCGATGAAATCCCTGGTATTCCAGGTCACCAGGGCTACGCCTAATAGATGTGCTTGGGCTGCGATGAGGAGGTCTCCGTCATCGTCATGCGGTTTTCCTTGCCGACGACATTCTGCCCAAAAATAAGCGGCCTGATCCCACGCGGCATCCGACACCGGCGCCCACCGGAGAACATTCCTGAAGTCCTCGTCTAACTGGCGAAGCTGTTTAGCGGCCCCGAGGTGCAGAAGTCCTCGCTTGACCTCGTAGTAGACGACAGCGCTAAGATAGACTTGTTCCCCTTGCTCTAGCGCATGTCGGTAGCTCTCCACTACGCGGGGAGTACGCTTGAGGAGCTGCGTGACAACGTTCGTGTCCAAGAGATACGGCATTCTAGGACAGTGATCCCTTGCGAATCTTTAGCGGATGCTCCTTGATGATTTTTTCCAATTCCATCCACTTCTCCGAGGACAGGTTATCGGAGTCTGCTAAAAGGCGATCCAGGGCCTCCAATGCCTCGCGGTTCCGCTCCGGTAACTGAGTCTCCTCCGGCTGGAGCGTCTCAATGACGACCTTTACCGGCCCTTGTTTGCAGGGAAGAGCCTCATTTAGGCGTATCACCCGGCTATCTTCGAGCACGCCTCCAACCTCGTAACGACTGGTCATTGCGATCACCTCCCTCGGCTCGTTTATCCCAAAGGGATTTTTGCCCATTAGAAATTCCTTGTGTCCGCTAACCACATGAGAGTATATGAGGGGGACGGGGAGGAGGTCAAGGCGGAGATCAGGCAGAGTCTAGAGATACCGTCCTTTGCGGCCCACAAAACCAATCCAGAGAGGTCATCCTGGTCATGTCCAACAACGGCTTCGACATCCGTGCTCCGGGTCTGTCCTAACACGTCGTGGCCAGGGGAAATAACGCACAAGTGGCAGGGGCTGTGAACAGGAAGGTTTCAGAGCCTCTAAAGCAGCCGCAGAGGGCTGCCGAAGGCGTCTTGGGCAGGAAAGCGGGCTACTCGCTCCGGGACCTTGACGATCTGGACTGCAATTTCGATCGTCCTTTAAGCGCTACCCTCGAGATCATAAACTGGCACCTCGGTTACTCTAAGAGGTGTCATTGTAAGGAGGCTCTCTGTCCTCTGCCAGTCCTCTGCGGCGTAGTACTCTTCTCCACAAGCCCGACACACCTCAGCCGGAAAGTTGTGGATGACAGCGATTGGCTCCCCCGCTTGGTTGTGCCTCTCCACGGTTACGAGTTGAGGGCGGGTTTCTCCTTCCTTGCAAAAAACGCACTTCATCGCTGTTTCCTCCTTCAACGGCGTTACGCGACCACCGGCTCCGTTACCGGAATTCGGCTCGGGATTTTGGGCACGCGCGTGCGCGGCTTGCCGTCGACCCCGGCGTTGCCGGCGCCCAGTAGCAGCATTCTGCCCTTGCCGGTGTTGCACAGTTGGTAGGGTTCGCCGGATTTGAGCAGCACCGTGTCGAATTGTTTCAGGACGAATTCCTTGTGCGGCGTGCGCACGGTGCACTCGCCTTCGATCACCATGAAGATATGATCGTCGTTCTCGTGGTAGTGCATGTCGTCCTGAATCTTCGCTTCGCAATTGATCACCCAGAAATAAGCGAGATCGGTTCTCCAGAGACTCAAGTGATTGATCTCCGGATGGGCGTCGGCTTCTTTGATGGGATTTTTCATTTCGACCATGACATCCTCCTTTAAGAAAACCAGTTCAATTCGTTCAAGACGTTCAACACTTCCAGAAGTTCAAGGTTCAACGTTCCAGGTTCAAGGAGCGCGCGGCGGGCGTTCTTTCGGTTTTACCAGCCGTCCGTGGGTGCCGTCGCAGTACGGGTGGTCCTTCGACTTCCAGCAGCGACAGATCGCGATGGTCGTGGGCTCGTCGAATTCGAGGATATGCGGCCTGATGTTCGTGACCGCGTGGGAGCCGTCGCAGAAGGGCGGGTTCTTTGTCCGCGTGCAGCGGCAATAGGCGACGCTCTTCGAAACTTGCTTCACGATCGTCGGTGCGATGAGATCTTCGTAGGACAGTGGCATGACAATTTCCTTAGTACGAAGTTCAAGCCGTTCAAAAAGTTTAAAACGTTTCAGCCAAGCAATTTGGGGCTGATCCGTCTCAGCCTGAGGCTGATCCGCCTGTGGAGGACTCCGGCGGACAAGCCGTTTAATAAGAGGACGAGCCCCGTCTACTCTCTACCCTTTCTCCAACAGCTTCAACGCGTTTCGTCCGAAGATATCCGCTCGCTCCTCGTCGGTCAACGGAAACTCTTCGATGATACGCTTGGCGCAAGGATGAAGTATGCAAGCGGAAGGATGAAATCAGAAGAAATGGAGTTCCGATATTCGTTACTTTATCACTCCGATGCTCCGTCTCCTGATCGCCTATTCGAAACCGTACAAGGCCGCCGGATTGTCGACGAGGAGTTTCTTTCTCACGGCTTGGTCCGGCGTGAAAGCGGCGAGCAAGTCCACTAAATCCCCATCGTTGGGCGTGTGGCCGGGAGAGAAATTGTTGGAATGGGGCCAGTCGGTGCCCCAGATGACGCGGTCCGGCGCCGCGGCGATCACCGCCCGGGCGAACGGGATCACTTCGACGAACGGCAGGCCGAAGTAGGAATGCACATTCGTGTTGCAGATCTTGTCCGCGCCGCTCACTTTCACCCAGATATGCTTGTGCCTCACGAGATCCAACAGCAATTGAAAAGCGGGCTGGTTTAAACCTTCGGCGGGTTTGATGCGCGCGATGTGATCGATGACCACCGGGATCGGCATCGCCCGGATGCGTTTTTCCTCTTCGAGGAGCTTTTTCGTGTCGATGTGGAGGTCCACCGACCAGCCGAATTCAACGATATGTTCCACGCAGCGATCCAGCACATCGAGCTTGACGTTGCCGCGCGGCCGGTCGAGCAGGTTGAAACGCACGCCGCGCACGCCGCCGTTGTGCAAGCGCTGCAATTCGCTTTTCGGCGTCCGGTCGTCGATGCGCGCCACGCCGCGAAAGCGCCCGCCGGAATTCTTGATCGCGTCGAGTGTCGCGGAGTTGTCGAGGCCGTGGACGCTAGGCTGGACCACGACGGCGCGTTCGATGCCGATGACCGCGATCATTTTTAAGTAGTGCTCCAGCGGCGCCGCCGGCGGCGTGTACTCATGTGTCGAGACGAAGGGAAATTGTTCCGGCGGCCCGAAGACGTGGAAGTGCGTGTCGCAAGAGTTCGGCGGCGGAGTGAAGCACGGCGTACGGGTGTTCGGGTCCGGAGGATAGCAGTAGGGCATGGGAGAGTTTCCTTGAAACCGGAAAGGGCAGCGACGAATGTCCTGAGCCAGGTGTTCGCAATGCGCTTTACAGCATCATCTGCTTCAACGCCGCCTGTGTCAGCGAACTGCTCGCGTCTAAAAACTGTTCCGGCACCGTATAATGGTTGGCGCCGGGGACGATGAGGTATTCGACGTTCAGGCCGCGCGCTTTGCAGTAGTTGAAATAATCCTCCGACATCTGCTGCCAGCCTTTGGGCTCCGCGCCGCCGACGGCGACAAAGATTGGGCAGCGTGCCAGCGGCGGATGCAGGAACGGATTATTTTCGCGCGCCATCTCCGGTGTCAGGCGCACTTCTTCCTGCACGCTGATGTGCATCACCATGTCGAGATCGTAGACCCCCGACATGACGAGGGCGCCTTTGATGATGTCGCGCGGCAGATCTTGCTTTTCCCAGTCGTGGGCCAGCGCCATCGCCGTCAGGTGGCCGCCCGCCGAAGCGCCGGCAAGGTGAATCTTCCCAGGATCACCGCCATAGCGCGTGATGTTGCGATAGATCCACGCAACGGCGGAGCGCGTCTCGCCGACGATGTCGCTCACCGTGACCTGCGGGCAGAGATCGTACTCAACAAGCACGACGGTAACGTTCCGCTTGGTGAGCGTCGGCGCAAAATTGCAATTGTCTTCTTTGCTGCCGCCGCGCCAGTAGCCGCCGTGAAGATAAATAAACACCGGGCCGCCGGGCTTGTGAAGTCCCACGGGCAAGCCCGTGGCATCTTCCAGCACGCCCATGGGGCGGAATCCTGAGCGAGAACCCCCGGCGAAGGCCGGGGCTCGAGTCGAAGGGTCGGCGGCGTAGATGTCCAATTTCTCCCGTGGCGATTTGCCGTAGGGCACGTCGAGCCAGGATTTGGCGCTCTCGCGCACCTTGCGCGCTTGCGCGGCTCTCACCTTGGCCAGCTCGGGAAACTCCGGCACCGAAACCCGCGGATTGAATTGATACTCCAGCTCGTCTTCGCGGAATCCTTTATAGCCAACTTCAGTCATAGGTTTTGATCCTTTGCGCCTCCGAATAGGTAAAATGAACCATCACCACGAAGAGCCCAACGCCGCAGAGCCGCAACCGAAGCTCGGAATATCTCTCGCAAAGACGTGGTTCGAGAACCTCACCACCCTGAGTAAAATCGAAGGGCAAAGGCGCAAAGGGGAAAAAATGGTTTCCGAACTTAGCGTCTTGGCGACTTGGCGCGATCAATTCCCTCGGTGGACGATCCAGGCTAATGACCCTAAAAAGCATCCTTTAACTTTCGGATGCGGGCGAAAATCGCGACCGGATCGCCCTTGAGATCGGGCGCGCCGGCCTTC
>Ga0326597_10008234_pt1 | contig 14094 bp, 9 predicted proteins | sample RVTome_12_FD_203789 | JGI IMG/M metagenome (GOLD analysis project Ga0326597, IMG submission 203789) | Soil microbial communities from uranium-contaminated site in the Upper Colorado River Basin, Wyoming, United States - RVT100D185 | ecosystem: Environmental > Terrestrial > Soil > Contaminated >... | reverse complement strand
AGCGGCCGCGGTGCGATCACCACCCCGGCGGCATGGGTCGAGGCATGCCGCGTGGTCCCCTCCAGGCGCCGCGAGATGTCGATCAGCTCCTTGACCCGCTCGTCCTTCTGGTACGCGTCCTGGAGGGCCGGCGACTCGGCCAGCGCCTTGTCCAGCGTCATCTTCAGGTCGAAGGGGATCATCTTCGCGATCTTGTCCACGTCGGCGTAGCTCATGTCGAGCACGCGGCCGACGTCGCGCACCACCGCCTTCGCCTTCATGGTCCCGAAGGTGATGATCTGGGCCACGTTCTCCCGGCCGTACTTGCGGGTGACGTACTCGATGACCTCGCCGCGGCGGTTCTCGCAGAAGTCGATGTCGATGTCGGGGGGGCTGATCCGTTCCTCGTTCAGGAAGCGCTCGAAGATGAGCCCGTGCTCCATGGGATCGATGTCGGTGATGCGGAGGCTGTAGGCGACGAGGCTGCCCGCCGCCGACCCGCGCCCGGGGCCCACCGGGATCCCCTTCTCGCGGGCGTAGCGGATGAAGTCCCACACGATGAGGAAATACCCGGCGAAGCCCACGCGGCGGATGACGCCGATCTCCTTCTCCAGGCGCTGCTCGTACTCCGCGATCGGATGCGCGAGCCGGCCCGCCGCGGCCAGCGGCTCGAGGACCTTGCACCGCTCGGCGAACCCGTCGCGGCTCACCTTCTCGAAGTAGCTCTCGATCGTGAAGCCGGGCGGAACGTCGAAAGAGGGCAGCGATCCCGCCTGCTTCAGGTTGAACTCGCACATCTCGGCGATGCGGACGGTATTGGCGAGCGCCGCCTTCTGGTCGGGGAACACCGCCGCCATCTCGTCCCCGCTCTTGACGTAGAACTCGCGGGTGTCGAAGCGAAGCCGGTCCGTCTCGTGCACCTTCTTGCCCAGCCCGATGCACACCAGCACGTCGTGGGCCTGGTGGTCGTCCTGGCGCAGGTAGTGGGCGTCGTTGGTCGCCACCAGGGGGAGCCCGGTGCGGTCGTGGAGGCGATACAGCCCCTGGTTGACGCGCCGCTGGTCCTCGATGCCGTGGTCCATCACCTCGAGGTAGAAGCGGCCCGGGCCGAAGATCTCGGAGAAGGCGCCGGCCGATTGCAGGGCGGCCGCCTCCTGGCCGTTGCGCAGGTGGGTCGCGATCTCCCCGGACAGGCATCCGGACAGCCCGATGAGCCCCTGGCTGTGCCGGGCCAGGACCTCCTTGTCGATGCGCGGGCGATGGTAGAAGCCCTCGGTGTACCCGATGGAGACGAGCTTCACGAGGTTGTGGTAGCCGGCCTCGTCTGAGGCCAGCAGCGTCATGTGGTTGTAGGCCTCCTCGATCCCGCTGCCCGCCTTGTCGAACCGGCTTCCCGGCGCCACGTAGATCTCGCAGCCGGCGATGGGCTTCACCCCGCGGGCGCGGGCCGCGTCGTGGAAGGCCACCGCGCCGAACATGTTCCCGTGATCGGTGACGGCCAGCGCATTCATCCCGAGCCTGGCGGTCTGCTCGACGAGCTCGTCGATGTGGCAGGCGCCGTCGAGGAGGCTGTACTCGGTGTGGAGGTGGAGGTGGACGAACTCAGTGGTCATCGGGGCCCGCCTAGTCTAGCCCGCGGGGTGCCACCCCCGGTCCGCTACTCCCACTCGATCGTGGACGGGGGCTTGGAGGAGATGTCGTAGACCACGCGGTTGATGCCCCGGACCTCGTTGACGATGCCGCTGGAGATGCGCGCCAGCAGGTCGTGGGGCAGCCGCGCCCAGTCGGCGGTCATCCCGTCCGCCGACTCCACGGCTCGGATCGCGATCGCCGACTGGTATGTCCGGTCGTCGCCCATCACGCCCACCGATTGCACCGGGAGCAACACCGCGAAGGACTGCCAGACCTGCCGGTAGAGGCCCGCGGCCTTGATCTCCCGCGCCACGATGTCGTCCGCCTCGCGCAGGACGTCCAGCTTCGCCCGCGTGATCGGACCCAGGCACCGCACGGCCAGCCCCGGCCCGGGGAACGGCTGCCGGTGGACGAACTCCTCGTCGAGCCCCAGCTCCCGCCCCACCGCGCGCACCTCGTCCTTGAACAGCTCGCGTAGCGGCTCGACCAGCTTGAAACCCAGCTTCTTCGGCAGCCCGCCCACGTTGTGATGGCTCTTGATGACCGCCGAGGGCCCGCGCACCGACGTGGACTCGATGACGTCGGGGTACAGCGTGCCCTGGGCGAGGAAGCCGTACCCCTTCATCTTCCGCGCGGCCTGTTGGAACACCGTGATGAACTCGCGGCCGATGATCTTCCGCTTCCACTCGGGGTCGGTCACCCCGCGCAGGGCGGACAGGAAGCGCCGGGTGGCGTCCACGAACACGACCTTCAGCCGCAGCTTGTCCGCGAACCGTTTGCGGACCTGGGTGGCCTCATCCTTGCGGAGCAGGCCGTTGTCGACGAAGACGCAGACCAGCCGGTCGCCGATGGCGCGGTGCACGAGCAGGGCCGCCACCGCGGAATCGACTCCCCCGGACAGCGCGCACAGGACCCGCCCGTCCCTCACCGTCTCCCGGATGCGCCGCACGGAATCGTCGATGAACGAGGTCGCGTTCCAGTCGCGGCGGCAGCCGCTGGCCTCCAGGAAGTTGGCGAGCACGGTCATCCCCTCGCGGGTGTGGCGCACCTCGGGGTGGAACTGGATCCCGTAGAGCTTCCGGTCGGAGTCCTCGATGGCCGCGGTGGCGGTGTTCGCGGTCGAGGCGATGACGCGAAAGCCCGGCGGCGTGCGCGCCGAAGAGTCGCCGTGGCTCATCCAGACCGGGGTCCGCGGCGACAACCCGTCGAGCAGGCGCGAGCCCGGCTTCACCAGAAGCTCGGCGGGACCGAATTCCTTGGAGCCCACCGCCTTGACCTCGCCGCCGAGCAGGTGGCTCATGAGGTGCATTCCGTAGCAGATCCCCAGCACCGGCACCCCGGCCTCGAACACCGCGCGCTCGCAGCGCGGCGCGCCCTTGGCGTAGACGCTGTCCGGCCCCCCGGACAGCACGATGCCGCGCACACCCCGCGCGCGGAGGGTGGCCGCCGTCGTCCGCGGGGGCAGGATCTCGGAATACACCTGCAGCTCGCGGAAGCGGCGCGCGATCAGTTGCGTGTATTGCGATCCGAAATCGAGGATGGCAATGGTGTCGCGGTCCATCAGTGCGGGGAGCCTCCGAAAAAGTGCGGCGATCATGTCCGGCCGTGCATGATAGTCTCGCCGGCTTGAAGCCGCGCTGGGTCCTCTTCACGTGCATCGCCAGCGCGGCCTGCGCAACGCGCGCCCCGGTACCCGCGCGCGCGGTGTTCCCGATCGCCACGAGCTGGACGGTGTCCGTTGGGGAGGACCCGATCGCGGGCCCCCTGGCCAGCGATGGCGGGCGGATCTTCGTGGCGACGCAGGGCGGCCGGGTGCGCGGGCTCGACCGCTTCACGGGCGCGACCGTGTGGCAGGTCGCAGGCCGCCCCGGCGCGCTCGCCCTTGGCGGCGGGGTACTGGCGTTGCGCGAAGCGGACGGCACCGTCTGGTCCATGCATCCCGATGACGGGTCCGCGCGGTGGAAGGCGGAGTCCGGCATCACGGGTACGTTGCCCCCGGCGGTGACCGCGGAACACATCGCGGTCGCCGGCGAAGGCCTCGCCATCCTCGACGCCGCCACCGGCCGCGTGGTGTGGTCCGCGATGGACGCGCGGGCGGCCACGGCCCCGGCGCTCACCGCGACCTCCGTCGTGCTCGGCGAGACCGACGGCCACCTTCGATGCCGCGATCTCGCCACCGGGCGGCTGCTGTGGTCCCAGGCCACCGCGCGCGCGCTGCAGGCGGCGCCGGTCGCCGACGACCGCGGCCGCATCTTCGTCGGCACCACCGACCGGCGGTTCCTTTCTCTCGATGGTTCCAAGGGCGACGCGCGGTGGACCTGGAGGCTGGGCGCCGACGTCCAGCACCCGGCGGCGTTGTTCGAGCGTCTCGTGCTTTTTGCCACCCACGAGGACGTGCTGTATGCCCTCGATCGCGGCAACGGTCATCTGGCCTGGCGGGCCGCGCTCCCCTCGCGTCCCCTGGCGGGCCCCGTCCTCTTCGCCGACGCGGTCCTCGTGGCGTGTCACGGCGCGCGTCCCGGAGAGACCTTCCTCATCGGATTCGCGGCCCGCACCGGCCAGCGCCAGGGCGACTTCAAGGTCCCCGGCGAGGCGCGGACGCCTCCGCTTCTGGTCGAGGACCGCGTGTACATCGGGATGCGGGACCGCGCCGACAGCGTGGTTTCCTTGCACCTCGGGGCAGCCGAAGCGCCCGCGCCCTGAGTGATACACTGGCCTCTCAACCCTTTTACGAGGAGCTTCACACGATGTCCATGCGCAAGCCATTGGCCCTGCTGACGCTGGCCGCCCCCTTCTTCCTGGTGGCGTGCGGCGGCGGCGGGCAGAGCACCGAGACGGCCGCCACGACGGCCACCACCATGAGTGGCGCCCCGGCGGGCGCGGGGGCGGCCGCGGGAGCCGGCGGCGGATCGGGATCGATCTCGGGCAAGGTGACCTTCGAGGGCACGGCGCCCGCGCCGGAGAAGATCAAGACCAGCGCCGACCCCAAGTGCCAGGAGATGCACAAGGAGGGACTGGTCCGGAACACCGTCGAGGTCAAGGACGGCGGGCTGGGGAACACGCTGGTGTACGTGAAGAATCCTCCCGCCGGCGGCCCCGCGCCTACCGGGGACGTCACGCTCGACCAGCAGGGCTGCATGTACCACCCGAGCATGCTCGCGGTGCGCACCGGCCAGCCCATCAAGATCAAGAACAGCGACGACACGCTGCACAACATCCACCCGCGGCCGACCAAGAACGCCGAGTTCAACATCGGCCAGCCGCGCAAGGGGATGGAGACCACCAGGACCTTCGACAAGGAAGAGGTCCTCATCCCGGTGGGCTGCGACGTGCACCCGTGGATGCGCACGTATATCGCGGTGCTGAGCCATCCGTACTTCGCGGTCACCAAGGAGGACGGCTCGTTCGAGATCAAGGGCCTCCCCGCCGGCGAGTACGAGGTCGAGGCGCACCACCCGAAGCTGAAGACGTCGACGGCGAAGGTGACGGTGAAGGACGGCGACTCCGCCAAGCTGGACCTGCCCTTCAAGGGCTGAAGTGGTGTTCGACCCGTGGCGGCACCGGTTCGCGGTGGTGACCGTTGCCGCCACCCTCGCCCTCATCTTCATCGGAGGGCTCGTCACCAGCACCGGCTCCGGCCTGGCGGTGCCCGACTGGCCCTTGTCCTATGGGATGCTGATGCCGCCGATGGTGGGCGGCGTCTTCTACGAGCACGGCCACCGCATGGCCGCCACCGCCGTGGGCCTCCTGACCTTCGTCCTCGCCGTCTGGACGGCTCGCGCCGAGCGCCGCCCCGGGATCCGCCGCCTCGCGTGGGCCGCCCTCGCCGCCGTGATCGCCCAGGGCCTGCTCGGGGGCCTGACCGTGCTGTTCCTCCTGCCCACGCCCGTTTCCGTCGCCCATGCTTGCCTGGCCCAGCTCTTCTTCTGCACGGTCATCGCCATCGCCACCGCCACCTCGCGCGAGTGGATCGTTGCCGAGACGGCGGAAGACACCTCCGGCATGCGCGCCGCCGCCGCGGTGGCGACCGCGGCCGTGTTCGTGCAGCTCCTGCTTGGCGCGGTGATGCGGCACATCGGGGCGGGCCTCGCGATCCCCGACTTCCCCACCTCCTTCGGTCGATGGGTGCCCCCCCTCGACGGCGTGCCCGTTGCCGTGCACTTCGCGCATCGCGTGGGCGCGCTGGTGGTCCTGGCGCTCGTCGTGCGTCTCGTCGTGGCCGCGCGCCGCGCGGAGGATCGGCGGTTCCGGCGTCCGGCCACAATGCTGCTGGCGCTCGTGCTCGTGCAGATCGCGCTGGGCGCGGCGACCGTCCTCACCGGGAAGGCGGTCACGCCCACCACCACGCACGTGGCGATCGGGGCCGCGGTCCTCGGGTCCTGCTGGTGGCTCGCACTCCGCTCCCTCCGGCTCCTTCGCCGCCGATCGGCGGCAGCCGCGGGGGCGGTCCCCTTCCGCGAGCCCCTGGTCTCGTGACCAGCTCGATCCTGGCCGTCCCGCGCGGGACCACCGCCGACTACGTGGATCTGGTGAAACCGCGCATCACGTTGATGGTGATGCTGACCGCGCTGGTCGGGTTCGTGATGGGCTCGGCCGGCGGCGCGCTCGATTTCACCGCCCTCGCATCGGTGCTGGCGGGGACCGGCCTCGTGGCCGCCGGCGCCAGCGCGCTCAACATGCTGCTCGAGCGGCGCACCGACGGCCTCATGCGCCGGACGCAGAACCGGCCGCTGCCGGCGGGGCGGCTTCGTCCCGTGGAAGCCCTGGCCTGGGGCGCTGTCCTCACCCTCTCCGGCGTCGCCTTCCTGGCCTGGCGCTCGGGACCGCTGCCGACGGTGGTCGCCCTCGTGACGTGGGCGAGCTACCTGTTCCTCTACACGCCGCTCAAGACCCGGACGTCGCTGTCGACGGTGGTCGGTGCGCTCCCGGGTGCGCTGCCCCCCGTCATCGGATGGGCCGCCGCCCGCGGGCGCGTCGACGCCGGAGCGTTCGTGCTGTTCGCGATCCTGTTCCTGTGGCAGATCCCCCACTTCCTCGCCATCGCGTGGATCTACCGGGAGGACTACGCGCGCGGCGGCCTGCCGATGTTGCCGGTGGTCGATCCCGCGGGGGTGGTCACCGGCCGCCAGGCGGTCGCGAACACGCTCGCCCTGGCCATCGTCAGCCTGGCGCCCGCCTTCGGGGGCATGGCGGGGTCGCTCTACCTTGCCGGAGCGCTCGCACTGGGCGTGATGTTCACCGCCGCCGCGGTCTGGGCCGCCGTGAAGCGCACCCCGGCCGCAACCCGCGGCCTGTTCCTCGCGTCGCTGGCCTACCTGTCGATCCTCTGCACGCTCTTGATCGTCGACCGCATGTGATCCGCCGGATCCCGTGGTGGGCGGCGCTCGGCCTGCTGGCGCTTCTGGCACGGCTGGCCTGGCGGTTCGGCGCCGACGAGCCGCTCCTCTACTCGCACCAGTACCACTACTGGGAGGGCGCGCTCCGCATCCTGGAGCACCCGCGGCCCTTCTGGTTCGTCCTCACCAGCGACGAGTGGCGGCAGTGGCCGCTGGGCGGGCCGTGGACCATCGCGCCGCTGTACTACCTGTTCCTCGCGGGGCTGCTCGCGATCTCCGGCAAAAGCCTGGTCTTCGTCCAGATCGTCCAGTCGGCGTTGGATGCGCTGGTCGCGGTCGCGGTAGGGCACCTCGGGGCGCGGGCGGCGGGGTCGTCGCGCGGCCGGTGGGCGGGTGTCGCCTACGCGCTTTTCTTTCCCGCCATCCAGCTCTCCAACTCGACGATGACCGAAGCCCTCCACACGCCGCTGCTCGCCCTGGCGTTCGTCCTCCTGGCGCGGGCGGTTCCGGAGCAGGAAGGCGGGCCGGCCGTGCTGCGGGTCGCGGCCCTGGCCGGGCTCGTCTTCGGGCTGGGCGGCCTGGCGCGCACCGTGGGCCTTGCGTTCGTTCCCGTCGGAGCGGCACTGCTGCTGATGCGCCACCGGGGCCGCGGATGGAACCCGGCCATCGTCCTGGTGCTCGCCGCCGCCCTGCCCGTCGTGCCGTGGGCGGTGCGCAATCGCGTCCTCCTCGACGACCCGTCTCCGATCGAGAGCGCCTCCGTCGCGAACCTCCTGATCGACAACGTATACGTGGAGGGCGAGCGTTACGACCGCCTCGAGCACTTCGTCTTCAAGGAGACCACGCCGTCGGCTCGGCGGGAGCGGGCGATGGAGTTCGTGGAGCAGGGCCTGCGCAAGCGATACCACCTGATCCCGCGAAAGGTCCGCCACAACGCGACGCACTTCCTGCGCCCCGAGGGGCTGTGGGTGCTGCTCGGCGTACAGCAGCCCTGGCCGGCGTGGCGGCACGTGCTCAACATCGTCTTCGACGACGTGTGGCTGCTCCTGATCCCCCCGCTCTTCCTCGCGTGGCTGGTCGCGGGGCGGGGACCGTTGCGCGCGATGCTCCTCGCATGGACCGCGCTTTATCTCTTCCTCATCGTCATCGTGTTTCACACCGAGATCCGTTACCGCATGCCGCTGGCGCCGTTTGCCATGGCTGGCGCCGCCGGGGGCGTCGCGGCGCTCGCGCGCGGGGATCGTCGCGCGCGGGCGCGGGTTGCTGCGCTCGCCGGTGCGGGCGTCATCGCGCTGGTCTCGATCGCGCCCTTCGCGGGGCCGGCGTGGCGTGGCGCGGCCGCGGCCGTTCGCCTCCAGGGCGCGGGGGACGCGCTGGCCCGCGGTGATCTCGCCGCCGCCGGCGAGACGGCCTCCCGCGTCGCGGCGGCCGATCCCACGTCCACCTGGCCCTGGGTGCGCTACGCGCGCTGGCTGGTCCGAGCCGGACGCCCCGCGGAAGCGCTGGACGCCTACGGGCGCGCGGCGCCTCTTCGCGAGACGCCATGGGAGCCGCCGGCCACGCGCCCCGCGCTGCTCGCGGCGCTCGGCCGCATGGACGAGGCGCGTGCCGCGGCCGAGGAGGCCAATCGCCTCGCGCTCCTGGCGGACTCGTGGATCCAAATGGAGGTTGCATGGCGCGCACTCGAGCCGCCGCGAGCGGACGAGGTGCTGCTCGCGCGCGGGGACCTGGGCGCGGTGCGCCATTTCCTCCAGCCTCGCCGCGACCACCGCTGGTCACGGCCGCGCGCCCTGGTGCGGATGCGGCCGCGCACCATCGCGCCCGGCTACGAACTCGTGATCGAGATGGGCGCGCCGCCTCCGTCGCCGGACGGCGGAATGGACGTGCTGGTCGCGGTCGACGGCGGGGACGCGCGGCTCCTGCGGATCGGCGCGGCTTTCGCGGAGCACCGGTTCCGCATCGCCGCGCCCGCCGACGGCGTCGTCGACGTGGAGATACGCGCGCGTCCGTGGAGCCGCACGAGACAGCCCGCGGCGCAGGGTGTGGCGGTCCGTCGCGTTGCGCTGGCCCCGATCTCCCCTTAGTGTCTCGGTGTCTCGAAACCGAAGTCCTGTCGCATGACGACATCCCCGCCAATCGCCGCCACGATCTCCAGACCTCGGCTCCGGTTCGCAGCGACGGTTCTTGGATTGGCTGCCCTCACGATGGCAGGCGCCCTCGTCCTCCGGATTCCATCCGTCCGGATCCCGATGGGGGGCGATCCCGACTACGCGCTCGACGCGACCTGGCAGCGCTCCCGCCCGCTGCAGGTCGAGCCGCGGGACGCCCCCGATGGACGCACTGCCTTCTTCTACCGGCCGCTGCCCTCCAACGTACGGGTCGTCCTTCCGCTCCGGCCGGCTGGCTCGGGCGGCGAGGTGGGCCTGACCCTGCGCACCTCGACCAATATCCGCGCCCGCGTCGAGGCATTCGTGGGGGCCGAGCGTGTCGGCACGGCGGTGCTGATGCCTGGAGGCCAATGGACGCAGACACGGCTGAGGCTGCCCGCGGCTGCCTTTGAGGGCGCCGACGTCCGCGTGCTGCTGGGCGTGCGCCTCGAGCCGCTGACTCGCGGCCACCACCTGGAGCAACCCCAGCTCCTGGTCGACTTCTTCCAGATCGATGGCGGTCCCGCGTTGCGTCTCGGCCCGAAGGCCGTCGCGAGCGTCGCCCTGCTGCCACTGGCCGTCGCGTTGTTCCTGTTCGGAGTGGGAGCGGCGCCGGCAGCGCTCCCCGCGGCGTTGGCGGCGATGGCGGCCACCTTGGTCCTGGTGATGCGTTTCCCCTTGCCGGTCCTGGCCGCGCTCCCGCGGCTCGTCCTGCCCGCCCTGGTCGCAGGCGCGGCGGTCGCGTGGCTCCTGCGACGGTTCTCGGAAGCCGGCCCTGCGGACCGTGCCGGCCTCGCTGCGTTGGTGGCGTCGGGCGCGATCGTCCACGGCAGCCTCGCCTTCTTCCCCGAGCACTGCCCCGAGGACCGCGATACCCACGCCGTCCGCGCCCTCGACCTCGCGACGGTCGAGATGAGCTACCGCGGGCTGATGCGTTACGGATCGCACTTGATGACCCCCAACCAGGTGTGGCCCGACGCGATCGACCACTTCGGCAGCGACGCCCTGTATCCGTACGCGCCCACGGTCTACATCGCGTACTACGCGCTGCATCTCCTGGGGCTCGACCTCGTCTGGGCCACGACCGTATTCAACGCCCTGGTGGTCATGGCGGTGGCGCCATGGCTCTGGCTCGTCGGCCTGCGTGTCTGGGGGCGCGAGGCCGCCTGGCTGGCGGCGCTGTTGTACACGTCCGACCTGGCGCTGTGGCACCAGGTCGGACGCGCGCGGGGGCCAGCCGTCTTCGGAGCCGCTCTCTTGGCGATCGCCCTCGGGTACCTTGCCGTCTGGAGCGGTGGGGATGGCCGGAAGGGGAGGGCTTGCGCGGCGGTGCTTCTGGGCCTCGCCGCCCTCGGCTACACGGGCTCTGCCTTCCTTCTCGGCCTGTTCGGAGTGGCCCTCATCACCATCGTCGCCGTCGACGCCCGGGATCTCACCATGGACGCACGGCGCGGGCTGGTGGTGGCGCTCGTGGGGGGCGGCCTCGTGGCCGGTGGGCTCTACTACGCCCACTACGTGCCGGGGCTCCTCGGCTCGGCATCGCGAGGCTCGGCGCTGCCGGAGCTGTTCCCAGGCCGGACCGTCTACGTCATCTTCCGTAACGAGTCGCGCATGATGATGCGGGTGTGGGCACAGGGATACGGCGGCGTGCTGCTCGCGGGGCTGCTGGCCGCTCCCGTGGCGCTGCGGCGCGCGCGCGCCACGGCCCGGGCGGTGCTTCTCGCATGGCTCCTGGCATGGCTCCTGACGGTGGTGTGGAAAGACCCGGTCTTCTTCCCCAGGCTCCTGCGTTATGCGAAGGAGGATCTCCTGCTGGCCCCGCTCCTCTGTCTCTTCGTTGGTGCGGCGGTCGCGGCCCTGCCCCGGCGATGGCTCCGGGCGGCCGTCGCGGCGGCGGTGCTGCTCGTCGCGGCGTGGATGCAGCTCGGTGACTTCGTTCATCATGCGGCGTCGCTGCGGTCCTAGCGTGCCCTGACCCAGAGATTCGCCGACCTTCGAACGCCGATGCATCCCGGCTCGGCGTTCTCGGTGTTCGGCGACTTCTGGGTCAGGACACGAGCGTCATCGTCGATCTCGCGTCGCGGCGTTGACGGCCCTCCGGCACCTGCGATAGTGTCAGCCGCATCGTGAGCGACATGCCTGTCGTTGCAACAACCCCGGCGGAGCCAGGAGGGCAAGGCATCCGCGGCATGCAGGGCCTCCTCTTCGCCCTGGCCACGGTCCTCCTCGTCGTGGCCTCGACGTACTACTTCACCCGGGAGTGGCTGCCGCCGCTGGCCTCGGAGCGCGCGGACATCGACTCCGCGATCGCGATCACGCTGCTGGTGACCGGCCTCGTCTTCATCCTCACCAACCTGATGCTCGCGTACTTCGGGTGGCGCTTCCAGGACCACGTGGGCGCGCGCGCGGCGTACACGCACGACAACCCGAAGCTGGAGTGGACCTGGACCCTCGTCACCGCCGGCATCATGTTCCTGTTCCTGTTCGGCGCCCTGGGCCTGTGGGCAAAGGTGAAGTCCGCGCCCCCCGCGGATGCGATGCTGATCGAAGTCACCGGCCAGCAGTTCGCGTGGAACGTGCGTTATCCCGGCCCGGATGGCGTGCTCGGCCGCACCGACTACGCGCATGCGTCCCAGGACAACCCGATCGGGCTGGTGGCCGACGATCCAGGGTCGAAAGACGACGTCCTCCTCTTGAACCAGCTCTACCTGCCCCAGGACCGCCCGGTGCGCGTCCAGGTCCGCTCCCTGGATGTCATCCACAGCTTCTTCCTGCCAAACTTCCGGGTGAAGCAGGACGCCATGCCCGGCATGACCATCGAGATCTGGTTCGTGCCGAAGCTGGCCGGGGACTACGACCTCGGATGCGCGGAGCATTGCGGCCTGGGACACTATCGGATGCGGGGGCAGGTTCACGTGGTGGCCGCCGCCGACTTCGATCGCCGCCTGGCCGAGGCGGCCGCGCAGTAGGCAGGCATGAGCGCATTCCAACCCTAACCAGGAGACATGAATGGCCCACGCTGCTGAGGCGCACGCCGCCGAGGCTCACGTCCACGCGCCGCAGGCCTTCATCTGGCGCTACGTCTTCAGCAAGGACCACAAGGTCATCGCGGTGCAGTACTACGTCACCGCGATGATGATGGCGCTGGTGGCCGGGATCCTGGCCATGCTGATCCGCGTGCAGATCGCCTGGCCGGAGAAGGACTTCGGCTGGCTGGGGAGCATCTTCCCCATGGGCTACAGCGGCGGGGTGATGAACCCCGAGTTCTACGCGATGCTGTTCACGATGCACGGCACGATCATGGTGTTCTTCGTGATGTCGACCGCGCCGGTGAGCGGCTTCGGCAACCTGCTCATCCCGCTGCAGGTGGGCGCCCGGGACATGGCCTTCCCCTTCCTGAACGGCCTCAGCTTCTGGACCTTCCTTCCCGCGTGCATCGTGATCCTCGCCTCGTTCTTCGTGGGCGCGGGGGCGGCGGCCGGAGGGTGGACCTCCTACCCGCCGCTGTCCGCGCTCAAGGGGGCGGTGCCGGGCTCCGACATGGGGCAGACGCTGTGGATCGTCGGGATGGTGCTCTTCATTGCGTCCTTCACCATGGGCGGGCTCAACTTCGTGACTACGATCGTCAACCTGCGCACGCCCGGGATGTCGATGCTGCGGCTGCCCCTCACCATGTGGTCGATGCTGCTGGTCGCGATCCTGGGACTGCTCGCCTTCCCCGCCTTGACCGCGGCCTGCCTGATGCTCGTGTTCGACCGCGAGTTCGGGACCAGCTTCTTCCTCCCCACGGGGATCGTGCTCAACAACACGCCGCTTCTCCGGCCCGACGGCACCTTCGTGCACCAGGGCGGCTCGCCGCTCCTGTGGCAGCACCTGTTCTGGTTCCTCGGCCACCCCGAGGTCTACATCCTGATGCTGCCCGCCCTCGGCTTCACGTCCGACCTCCTGACCACCTTCTCCCGGAAGGCGCTGTTCGGCTACAAGGCCATGGTGGGGGCGATGCTGGCCATCGCCGGCCTCAGCTTCATCGTCTGGGGCCACCACATGTTCGTCAGCGGCATGAGCCCCTACCTCGGCATGGCCTTCGCCATCGGTACCATCCTCATCGCCGTGCCCTCGGCGGTGAAGGTGTTCAACTGGCTGGCCACGCTGTGGAGGTCGCGGATCATCTACACCACGCCGATGTTGTGGGCGATGGGCGTGGTCTCCCTCTTCATCAGCGGCGGGCTGTCCGGGGTCTGGCTCGGCCAGAGCGCGGTGGACATCCAGCTCCACGACACCTTCTTCGTGGTGGCGCACTTCCACCTGATCATGGCCGGCGCCGCGCTGTTCGGCGTCTTCGGCGCCACCGCGTACTGGTTCCCCAAGATGTTCGGCCGGATGATGAACGACACGCTGGGGAAGGCCCACTTCTGGCTGACCTTCATCACGTACTACGGGACGTTCTTCGCCATGCACTACGTGGGGATCGCCGGCCAGATGCGCCGCCTCTACGACCCCTATCAATACGATGGGCTGAAGCACCTGCAGTCCATGAATCAGTTCATGACCGTCAGCGCCCTGATCCTCGGCGCCGCGCAGCTCATCTTCTTCCTCAACTTCTTCTGGAGCGCATTCCGGGGGAAGAAGGCCACCGAGAACCCCTGGAACGCCAACGGCCTCGAGTGGACGACCCCGTCCGCCCCGCCTCACGGGAACTGGCCGGGGGCGATCCCGACGGTGCGCCGATGGCCGTACGAGTACGGCAATCCCGAAGCGGCGAAAGACCACGTGATGCAGCACGAGCCGCCACTGCCCGGCGAGCGATCGCACTAGGCACGATGAGCCCCACGGATACTCTCGACCGACGCGTCCCCGCGATGGCCGGGACCGGCGGGGCCGCCGGCCCCGGAGAACCGGATGTTCCGGGCGACGGCGGGGACCGGCCCGCGCCGTCCCCGCGGGACATCGCGCGCTTCGGGATCTGGCTGACGCTGGGCACGCTGTCGATGATGTTCATC
>Ga0326597_10008233_pt1 | contig 14095 bp, 12 predicted proteins | sample RVTome_12_FD_203789 | JGI IMG/M metagenome (GOLD analysis project Ga0326597, IMG submission 203789) | Soil microbial communities from uranium-contaminated site in the Upper Colorado River Basin, Wyoming, United States - RVT100D185 | ecosystem: Environmental > Terrestrial > Soil > Contaminated >... | reverse complement strand
GGGGCGGCGTCGTTGAAGGTGTAGACTTCGAGGACCTCCCCCGCGGCCTCCTCTATCCGGGCGGCCGTTCCCGCGTCGTCCTCGTAGCTGAAATCGTAGGGGGCGTGGACCGTCGTGGGAGCAATCTGCCCGAGCTCGTACTGCGGCGCCCGAAAGCTCAGAAACGGCGTGAGCAGGACGGTGAGCGCGAGGGCGAACAACGATGCCCAGGGCCAGGGCGAGGAGTAGGCGAGCTCGAACAGATCCTGGAGGCGGAGCCCCCGGCGCTTCCGCCGGCCCGATTCCCGCTGCTCCTTCTTCGGCTCTCTGTCGAACTCCATCTCTTAATGCTCGCCTCGCTCTTCGCTCGGCTCGCTCCCCTCGCTCCTCGCTCGGGGAGGACGGCCGGATTCCCGCGGCCCTGCGCCTTCGGCGCGGCCGCTTCCTCCCGTCCGGGCTCGCTCCGCTCGCTCAGGCTGGGCTTTGTTTTTCATTGGCCTGAATCAGGCCTTGGCAACCGAGCCCGCGGGGTTCGTGGACGCGGCCTCGGTCGCGACCCCGGCCCCCGTCGCCTTTCGCTCTCTCGCGCGGTCGTAGGCGCGGATGATCGACTGCACCAACGGATGGCGCACCACGTCGGTCTCGTCGAAGTACACGAACTCGATCCCGTTGATGTCGGAAAGTAAGTCGATGGCTTCCACCAGACCGCTCATCTTGAGCGGGGGAAGGTCGATCTGGGTGATGTCGCCGGTGACTACGGCCTTCGACCCGAACCCGATGCGGGTCAAGAACATCTTCATCTGCTCGGAAGTGGTGTTCTGCGCCTCGTCCATGATGACGAAGCTGTCGTTCAGGGTGCGCCCCCGCATGAAGGCGATGGGCGCGATCTCGATCGACCCGCGCTCGATGAGCTGCACCACTTTTTCCGGCTCCATCATGTCGTAGAGCGCGTCGTAGAGCGGCCGGAGGTAGGGATTGATCTTCTCCTGGAGGTCTCCCGGGAGGAACCCCAGCTTTTCGCCCGCTTCCACCGCGGGCCTCGCGAGGATGATTCGGTTGACTTTCTTTTGGTGGAACGCGGCCACGGCCATCGCCACGGCGAGGTAGGTCTTGCCCGTCCCCGCGGGCCCGATCCCGAGCACGATGTCGCTCGCCTCGATGGCCTTGATGTAGGAGAGCTGGTGGAGGCTCCTCGGCATCACCCGCTTGCTCCGGGACGGCTGGAGGACGGCGTGGACGAAGAAGTCCTTGAGGGAAACGTTCGGGTCCTGCCGCAGGAGCCGGAGCGCGACCCGGAGGTCGCCGGCGCTAATCTGGTATCCGCCCTCGGCCAGGTCCGAGAACTGCTGGAAGATGTTCTCCAGCTTCTGGACCTGCGCCGGATCCCCCTCGACGAGGAGCTCGCCGCCGCGGCTCACGATCTGAACTCCCAGAGCCTTCTCGATGAACTTCAGGTTCTCGTCGTGGATTCCGAAGAGAGCCCGCGCACCCTCTTCGGGAACCGAGATCTTCTTCATGTAAGGAGAGTCTTAACCTCCAGAGACAACCCGCCGAAAGAAAGACGATCCTGCAAACGCATCGCGTCTGGCCTGGTATTCAATTGTGCGATGGAGAGGACGTGGGCGGGAAACCCGCGGGTCGGGTATTTACCCAAGAAAAGCGACCCCCAGGGCTCATGATTCCAATCGACGGTAGCACAGCCCCCCGGGGGCGTCAAACCAGGCTGCTCGAGCTACCGGTCCCGCCGCGGGACCTCACCGGCAATCCGGATACCGAGCTCTTCGAGCTGGGCGTTCGAGACCGTGGAGGGCGAGCCGGTCATGAGATCGTAGGCCGAGGTCGTCTTGGGAAAGGCGATCACGTCCCGGAGGCTCTGGCCGCCGGCCGCCAGCATGGCGATGCGGTCGACGCCGAACGCGATCCCGCCGTGGGGCGGGGCTCCGTACTGGAGCGCCTCGAGAAAGAACCCGAACTTGTCGCGGGCCTCCTCGTCGGTCATCCCCAGGGCGCGAAATACTTTGGCCTGAACGTCGTTTCGGTGGATGCGGATACTGCCTCCCCCGAGCTCGAACCCGTTCGCCACCAGGTCATAGGCGAGCGCGCGCACGGAGCCCTGGTCGGTCTCGAGCTTCCCGAGGTCCTCTTCGAAGGGCGACGTGAACGGATGGTGAATCGCGTTCCAGCGCCCCTCGGTCTCCGAGTACTCGAAGTAGGGAAAATCCGTGACCCAGACGAGCGCGAAATCCTTGCTCTTGGGGATGAGCCCCTCCTTGCGGGCGATCGAAAGCCGGAGGGCTCCCAGGACCGTGGATGCGAGAACGCCGTCGGCGGCGACGACGAGAAGCAGATCCCCGGGCCCTCCGGAAGCGCGCTCGAACGCCTTCTTCAGACGGTCCTCTCCCAGATGGCGCAAGAGCGGGGATTTGAGCTCGCCGTCTTTGAGCTGGGCCCAACCGAGGCCGGCGGCGCCAAGGGCCTTGGCCTGCGCCTCGAGATCGTCGATCTCCTTGCGCGAAGCCGACGCGAGACCGGGGACGGCGATGGCCTTGACCGCCCCCCCCGCCTCGAGCGTCTTTTCGAAGATGCCATACCCCGAGCCGCGCACCACGTCCGAGATATCGGCGATCTCGAGCCCGAAGCGCAGGTCGGGCTTGTCGGATCCATAGCGGCTCATGGCTTCGTCGTACGTCATTCGCCGGAACGGGGCTTTGACTTCGATCTCGACCGCCCCCAGCATCGCGACGAACATGCCCTCGGCCAGCGCGAAGACGTCCTCGCGATCGACGAAGGACATCTCGATGTCGATCTGCGTGAACTCGGGCTGCCGGTCGGCCCGCAGATCCTCGTCCCGGAAGCAGCGCACGATCTGGAAGTAGCGCTCCATGCCGGCGATCATCAGGAGCTGCTTGAAGAGCTGCGGCGACTGCGGGAGGGCGTAGAACAATCCCTTGTGCACCCGGCTCGGCACGAGGTAGTCGCGCGCCCCCTCGGGGGTGGACTTCGTGAGGTAGGGAGTCTCGATCTCGTGGAAGCCCTGATCCATCAGGTAGCGGCGCACGGCGAAGGTCAGCCGGCTCCGGATCTCGAGCCGGCGCCGGACTTCCGCCCGCCTTATGTCGAGATAGCGGTAGCGAAGGCGCAGGTCCTCGCTCGCCCGGGTCTGCTCGGTGAGCTCGAACGGCGGGGTCTTCGACTCCGACAGCACCCGGATCTCGTCGGCGCGCACCTCGATCTCGCCGGTCGCGATCCCGGGGTTCACCGTCGAGGGAGCGCGGCGAAGGACTTCGCCCCTCACGGCGACCACCCACTCGGCGCCGAGCCGCTTCGCGAGGTCGACCACGTCGCTTCCCGCCTCCGTCGGAACCAGGATCTGGGTGACGCCCTCCCGGTCGCGAAGATCGATGAACGTGATTCTCCCGAGATCGCGAACGGTATCCACCCACCCCATGAGAGTGACCGGGGCCCCGACGTCTTTCGACGCGAGCGCTCCGCAGCTGTGAGTTCGTTTCCAGGCGCTCACCAAGGGCGCCTCTGCCGGAGTCAAGAAGCATCCTCTTTCGCGGGGACGAGCCAGATCAGGTCTCGGGGGAAATCGTAGGTGACGGAAAGGCCGAGGAGCAGGTCGGCGCCGATGACCCCGACGGCAGTTCCGCCATAGGGGAGCTGGTTCATGACCCCGAGCAGCACCGGGAGCTTCTTCGCCTCGTACTCTCCCACGCGGAGCGAGGCAATCTCGGCTCCGTTCGCGCCCTTGGGAGCGAACCCTTTTTCGAGAGCCCACTTTTTGTCGAGGACCGTCCCCGAAGTTCCGGCGTCGAGAATGAAACGGACTTCCTCCATCGGCTCGATCGGCTCGACCGCGCCTTCGCGGGAGAGCACGACGGGGACCATGAGGAACCTGCCCGAGGACTCGAAGCGGACGCCTCCCGCCGGCACTTCGGCAGGCGAGCTCTCGAGGTAGAGTAGGCGGCGCGGGTAATGTATCGTGAGCCGGAGCGGCTCGAGCAGATCGCGGCCGATGCGCCCGTAGCTTCGCAGTCCCCCCATGCCGGTGCCGTCCTCGCCCTCGACGAGGAGCGTCCTCACCATGGAGAAGGCGAGCTCGCCCACTTTGAGCTCTTCGAGAAGCACGACCGGCACCTTCTCCTTCCGGCCGTAGTAGTCGATGGAAGCCTGCCCCTGGGCCGGCAGCTTCAACCCGCTTCCGTCCACCACCAGCGTGTCGAGGACGAAGTCATTGAAGCTCGGGTCGATCACCAGGCGGTGCCCCCCCGAGCCGTTCAGCTTCGCGCGCACGATGGGAAGAGCCGATTGGTCGATGGTCTCGAACCAAATCCACTGCGCCTTCTCCGCGGGGGCGGTCTGCGCCAGGAGGTCGAAAGACGCCGATACCACGAGTATCGCGACTGCGAGTGCCGCTCCAACTTTCTTTGCCGAAGACGATTGCAGCTTGCCGCTGAAAGGGACGATCGTTTTAGGCGGGTCAAGTTGGAACGGCACGAGCCTCCAAATCATTTTCATTGCATGCCTTTCAATCCAAAGACCATAGCAAATTTGAGGCGCCAATGCTCGACTATAATCCCGCTGCCGTGAACCATCGCCTCACCGCGAGGGACAAGCTTCTCGCCCTGGTCGCGTACTTCGCATTGACTCTCGCTCTCACCTATCCCCTGGTCCTCCGCCCCCAGAGCGCCAACCGGCTCGATAGCCCCGATGCCCTCCTCAATAGCTGGATCGTCTCCTGGTGCCTTTATCAACTCCCGCGCGATCCGCTGCATCTCTTCGACGCGAACATCTTCTATCCCGAGAAAGGCGCTCTCGCTCTTTCCGAAAATCTCCTCACGGGAGCGCTCCTCGCCTCTCCTGCGGCCCTCTTCTCGAGCTCTCCGGTTCTGCTCTTCAACACCGTGCTGCTCGCTGCCTTCGTCACCAGCGCTTACGCCGCGTTTCTTCTCGCCCACGATCTCACCGGAAGCCGACTCGCCGCGGCGCTCGCCGGAATCCTCTTCGCTTTCGCTCCCTACCGATTCGCCCACATCCCTCACCTCCAGCTTCAGCTCGCGTTCGGCATCCCCCTTTCCCTCTACTTCGCGCGCAGGATTCTCGAGCGCCGTCCCGGGCTCGGGCCCGTTATCGGACTTGCCTCTTCCATTCCGTTGACCTTCGGCTCGAGCATCTACTACAGCATCTACGGCGCGACCGTCGTCCCGGTGCTCCTGCTTTTCGAGCTCCCAGCGGTCCAAGCCGGCCGAAGGCTCGGAACGCTCGCGCGCCTCGGCCTCGCCGCGGCGGCGGGCACGCTCATAACCCTTCCCCTCGCTCTTCCTTACTGGAACAAGCTGAGCTCGGGAATGGTGCGGTCGCTCGAGACCGCTTCGGAATTCGAAGCTACGGGTGTCGACTACGTTTCCAGCTTCTCCCGGCTCCACGGATTTCTCCCGAAAACGAGCGAGCCGCTCTTTCCGGGGTTCGTCGCGATCGGGCTCGCCGTCGCCGCCCTCTGGGCTCCCTCGAAGGAGCGCCGGCGCGCTCGGGTCTGGATCGCGGTCGCCATCCTCGGGGTAGCGCTTTCGCTCGGGCCGTCTCTCGGGCTGTTCTCGATCCTCTACGAGGTCTTCCCTCCCTACCGGGCGCTCCGGGTTCCGTCTCGCGCGGGCATCTTGTTCTTGCTGGCGGTCTCGATGCTCGCGGCGCTCGGGCTTCGCCGCCTTCAGGGGAGCGCCGTTCGCGTCGCTCTCGTCGCGCTCGCGGCGGTGGAGTGCGTAAGCGTCCCCTTGCCCCTCCGCATGGAGGCGCCGAGGCTTCCTCCGATTTACCGCCGCCTCGCGGCCGTCGAGGGCGAAGGCGCGCTTCTAGAGCTCCCTCTTCCTCCGCCGGAGCGATTCCAGGACAACGCGGTCTACGTGTTTCGATCGTCGACCCATCGACGCCCGATCGTGAACGGCTACAGTGGGTTCGTTCCCGAGATGTATCGAGAGACGTACGAGCACTTGAGGACGCGGCCGATCTCGGAAGGACTCACGCGGCTTTCGGGTCAGGGGGTCCGCTTCGTCTTGGCCCACGAGGGGCGGCTCGGGCCACGACTCCGGCGGCAAATCGCCGAAGCGGAGCGTGAGGGAATCCTGATCTTGGTGGGAGAGGAGCCGCCGGACCGGCTATACCGAATCCGCGAGCAATAGCCTCACTGCTCGCAGTTTGTCTCGGGCTCCAGGAACCAGCCGTTCTCGAGAAGCGACTCGGGGCTCGGACCGGACCAGCGTTCGGGGAACGAAGCTTCACCGGGCTCGGTGAGGACGGCGGGTCCAGGAACGAGCCAGGTGTTCACCAGGTACTGCCAGTGGAACGAGCGCTCTCTCTGGGTTTCGGCCTCGGACCAGCTTCCTCGGGGGATCGCAAGAGCCATCTTCGACCTCCATCTTCTGGAAGATCGATTATGCAACTCACGTGCCACGACAGCCGCCTCGGCCCCATGTGCGTAAGGCATTGCCTCTTCGCCAGTTACCGATCCTGTGGAAAACTCCCCCCGTCTCTTCGTGGTGAATCACCCCCGAGAAGGTGCAACAGTTTGGGCACTTCAAGGGAAATTTTCCGTCACTGAGCCGGCTACAGTTTCAGAAAAAGCGTCCCGAGGAATGGGCGCGAGCGATGAGCGACGGAGGCGGTGCGAATCGAAGCCCTTTCCTCGCTCTCCACTTCTCGAGGTCCGACGCGAGACGCTCGAGACCGTATCCTTCGGCGTAGCGGAGGAGCCCGCCTCGGAACGGGGGGAAGCCCGTACCCATGACCATCGCGAGGTCGAGGTCGCCCGGACCCCGTACGATCGATTCGTCGAGGCAGCGCGCCGCTTCGGCGACCATCAAGGAGAGCGCGCGCTCGACGGCTTCACCCGGGTCGAAAGAGCCGCGCTTGGCTCGCACGAGAGAACCGACCTCAGGGTCGGGAGCGGCGCGCTCGTTGTGGTAGCGGTAGAAACCCGCCCCGGTCTTCTTTCCCAGACGACCCGCGGCCACGAGGAGCGAAAGGATGCCCGACGGCTCCGCTCTGTCTCCGAAGGCCCGCGCGAGCACCATGCCCGCCTTCTGGGCGACGTCGATCCCGACCTCGTCGAGGAGCCGCAGAGGCCCCATCGGCATTCCGAACCGGAGGAATGCCCGGTCCACCGCCTCGACGTCGCCGGACTCGAGCAGAAGGTACGAAGCTTCGTTCAAATACGGCCCGAGGATCCGGTTCACGAGAAACCCCGGTCCGTCGTTCACCACGACCGGGGTTTTTCCGAGCCTCTTCGCGAGAGCGACGAGGGTCGCGACCGTTCGGTCGGAGCTGGATCTGCCGCGGATCACCTCCACCAGGGGCATGCGATCGACGGGATTGAAGAAGTGGAATCCCGCCATGCGAGCCGGATGCGCGAGGACGGATTGCATCTCGCTCACCGAGAGCGTCGAGGTGTTTGTGGCGATGAGACAGTCTTTCAATATCCGGGGCTCGAGCTCGCGGAAGACACTCTTCTTGATCTCCATGTCCTCGACGATGGCCTCGAGGACCAGATCCACGCGCGCGAAGCCGCGAAAGTCGAGGGTCGGGGCGATGAGCGCCATCCGCGCCTCGACCTCCCAGGCGCTCATGCGTCTTCTCTTCTTCCGCTCTTCGAGGATCTTCCTCGCCGCCTTCAGGCCCGCTCCCAGCGCTTCGGGGCTCACGTCCTTGAGCCGCACCGGGAGATCGCGCGACGCGAGGAGCCTCGCGATCCCGCCTCCCATCGTGCCCGCTCCGAGAAGGGCCGTCGCTTCGATCGTTGCCGGCTCGACTTGGGATTCGATCCCCCGGTCCTTTTTCGCCCCCTCGTTGAGAAAGAAGAGTTGGACCAGGTTCTTCGATACCCCTCCCGGCAGGAGCTCCTTCACCCTCTCTCTCTCGTGCGCGAGAGAGACGCTTTTCGATGTCCTGCCCTTCTCGACGATCTCGAGGATCGCGAGGGGCGCCGGGTAGTGACCTCCGCTTCTAACGAGGACGCGCTTGCGCGCCTGCGAGAAGAGAATGGCGCGACCCACGGGATTTCCCTCGACGAGCCAGTCCCGGATCGTCCGCTTCTTCCTCGCGGGAGCCCCTCCCTGGGCGAGCTCATGCAGGAGAGCGAGAGCCTGCTCGCGGAGACGTCCGTGCGGGACCGCCCGGTCGAGGAGCCCGATCTTCTCCGCTTTTCGCGCATCGATGCTCCGGCCGGTGAGCATCAGGTCGAGGGCGCTCTGGATCCCGACGAGGCGGGGGAGCCGGGTCGTGCCGCCCCAGGCGGGAACGATCCCGAGGTTCACTTCCGGAAGCCCGATCTGGAACTTCGGATGGTCGGTGCCCACCCGACCTTTGCAGGCGAGCGCGATCTCGGTGCCTCCACCGAGACAGACTCCCCCGATGGCGGCGACCACGGGAAACGAAAGCCGTTCGATCCGGTCCATGATGGCCTGGCCCGCGCGCACCGCCTCTTCCGCTTCCTCCGCGGTCCGGACCCCCTGGAGCTCCGACACGTCGGCGCCGGCCAGAAACATCCCGTCCTTTGCCGAAGTGACTATCGCGCCTCGAAGGTCGGACCGGGACTCGAGCTCGGAAAGGACTGCGCGAAGCCGTTCCATGACCGCTCGGGAGAGCTTGTTTACCTTCTCACCGGGGAGGTCGAACGTCACCCAGGCGACGGCGTCTTCGCAGGAAAGTCGGATTGGCGCGGCATCCGTCGGGGTCATGAGCGAAAAGGGAGTGTACTCGCCGCGAAACTCCCCGTTCAAACGGAATCTGTGACGGGCCTCTCTTGCAACCCCGCCGCCTTCAGAGGACAATTGGCTCGAGGACCATGAATAACTTTCTGGGATGGCTCCGCGACATCTTTAAGAACGACGACATCGTCAGCGCCCTCACCGGCGAGACGGTGGAGCCGCCGATTTCCGACCCCAAGAGGAAGCGAAACACCCAGATTTCGACGGCCGTCGGCTACGTGACTCTGTTCGCGGTCATCGTGTTTATTTCGACCATACTCCCCGAGCCCCCGAAGCTTGCGCGGAACCCGGACCTCCCGAACTTGATTTTCGTGATGACCGAAGGCCCCGGCGGCGGCGGCGGCGGCGGCGGCGAGCTCACCGAGGACCCGGCCTCGGTCCAGAAGATCGAGGGTCAGGACCAGGCGAAGATCGCGATCGAGATCGAAGCTCCTGAAGACAAACTGATCTTCGAGGACCCCGACAAACCGCCTGAAGTGGAAGAGAAAGAGATCGTCGCGGAAGACGAGGTTCCCGAGATCGTGGCGCCGGTCGTGGCCCAGGCCCCCGACGACACCACCGAGAAGGGCATCCTCCAAGGGCAGGAACAACTCATCGCGTCCGCAGGCGCCGGTCAGGGGCCGGGGATCGGAGAGGGGAAGGGTTCGGGCATCGGAGAAGGGACCGGCGGCGGATTCGGCGGCGGCGCCTACCGCATGGGAAGCGGACTGACGGCGCCCGTCCTCGTCCGCCGGATCCAGCCCGGCTTCACCGAGGATGCACTCGCCCGCAAGATCCAGGGGGAAGTCATCATCGAGGTCGTGATCCTCAAGAACGGCACCGTCCGGCCGGTGCGGGTGCTTCGAGGTCTTTCCGCCGACCTCAACCAGAAAGCGATCGACGCCGCCTCGCAGTGGAAGTTCATTCCTGCGAAGTTCAAGGGACAGCCGGTCGACCTCATCGCGGAGATCGTCGTGGACTTCAATATTCTTTAATGGTTGAGACCGGAGCCGCGTCCCGGGGACGAGCGACATGCGGGGAGTGTGGCGCTACTTGTTTTCGTTCTGGTAGCGGCCGGCGTAGGTCTTCTCGGCGGGCGAGTCGAGCTCGAAGAACACCAGCTGCAGCACCCGCGCGTCTTTCTTGATCCGGATTCCTGCGGGGTTCGAGACCACGAGGAGCGAGCCGCTCCTGCCGGAGTAACCCGAATCCCAGAGCGCGGTCCCGATCTGGGCCCCGGACCTCAGAACGCTCGAGCGAGTGCGGGCGAGAGCGAAGACGTCGGGGGGGATGTTGACGACTTCGTTATAGACGATCCAGTAGGGACGAGGGGCCAGATGCCACCAGTCCTCGGCGTCCGGGGGAATGGGCTCGGTCGAGGCGGTGCGTCTTTCCGAGTTGTCGAAGTCGATAGCCCCGGGCTCGTAGCCGAAACCGGAAACCTCCCGCAAAGTGAAGTCCACTCCGTTCATCTGGATCTGCACCTCGCGATCGATGAAGGCCTCGACCAGAGGCGGTTTTTTCGACAGACGCTCTCGGAGCCGCTCACCCTCGAGAAGCTTCAAGACCGGCTCCGGTCGAGCTTGGGAAGGGTGATGTGCTCCTGCCCCTGGTACTTCCCCTTCTTGTCCTTGTAGGACCGGACGCACTCTTCGTCGCTCTCGAAGAACAACACCTGAGCGATGCCCTCGTTGGCGTAGATGCGGCAGGGAAGAGGGGTGGTGTTCGAGATCTCGAGGGTGGCGTTGCCCTCCCACTCGGCATCAAAGCCCGTCACGTTGATGATGATGCCGCAGCGGGCGTAGGTCGACTTCCCGATGCACAGGGCGTAGACGTTTCTCGGGATGCGGAAGTTCTCGACGGTGTTCGAGAGCGCAAAGGAGTTCGGCGGGATCACGCAGACCTGGCCCTTGTAGTCGACGAAGCTCCGGGGGTCGAAGTTCTTGGGATCGACGATAGTGGTATTGACGTTGGTGAAGATCTTGAACTCGTCGGAGACGCGGATGTCGTACCCGTAAGAGGAGAGGCCGTAGGAAATGACGTTCTCCCGGACCTGGGTCTCCACGAAGGGGTCGATCATCCCGTGCTCCAGCGCCATCTTCTTGATCCAGCGGTCGGATTTGATCGACGGCACGTGCTCGCTCCGTCAGATGAGCTGAAGCTTGGTGAAGAAGTAGGGGATCTCGATCGCCGCCGACTCGGGAGAATCGGATCCGTGGATGACGTTGGCCTCGACCGAAGTCGCGAAGTCCTTCCGGATGGTCCCGTTCTCGGCCTTCGCCGGATCCGTCGCGCCCATAAGCTTTCTTAGATCCTCGATGGCGTTGTCTTTCTCCAGCACCAATACGATGGAGGGTCCGGAGCTCATGAAATCGGTGAGGCTGTCGAAAAACGGCCTCGCGTTGTGCACCGCGTAGAAACCTTCCGCCTGGCGCTTGCTCATCTGGATCATGCGCATCGCGACGATCCGGAAGCCGGCCTCTTCGATCCGCGCGAGCACCGCACCTACGACGTTCTGGCGAACGCCGTCGGGCTTGATGATCGAGAGCGTCGTTTGAATCACTTCTTGTCCCTCAAAATGGTAGCCATGGTCGAGCCCATCTCCGCCGGGCTCACGACCACGGTGGCGCCCGCGGCCGCGAGGGCCGCCATCTTGTCCTTCGCCGTGCCCTTGCCGCCCATGATGATGGCGCCCGCGTGGCCCATCCTCCGGCCGGGGGGAGCGGTCTGGCCGGCGATGAACGCGACCACCGGCTTCGTCATCCTTTCCTTGATGAACGCCGCCGCCGTCTCCTCGGCGTTTCCGCCGATCTCCCCGATGAGGATGACGGCGTCGGTTCCGGGATCGCTCTCGAAGAGAGCGAGAGCGTCAACGAAGTTCGTGCCGATGACAGGGTCTCCCCCGATACCGATGCAGGTCGACTGCCCGATTCCCCGCTGGGTCAACTGGTGGACCGCCTCGTAGGTCAAGGTCCCGCTCCGCGAGACCACGCCAACCCGGCCCTCTTTATGGATGTGGCCCGGCATGATGCCGATCTTCGCCTTCCCCGGGGAGATGACGCCGGGGCAGTTGGGACCGATGAGGCGGCTTGCGCTTCCCGAGACGACCCGCATCACCTCGACCATGTCGAGGGCGGGAATTCCCTCGGTGATGCACACCACCAGTGGAATGCGGGCATCGACCGCTTCCAGGATGGCGTCGGCGGCGAAGGGCGGTGGCACGAAGATGACCGAGGCGTTGGCCCCGGTCTTCGCCACCGCGTCGCGGACGGTGTTGAAGACCGGAACTCCCTCGACGGTCTCCCCCGCCTTTCCCGGCGTCACCCCGGCGACGACCTTCGTCCCGTAGTCGAGAGCCCCTCGCGCGTGGAACTGCCCTTCGCGACCGGTGATTCCCTGGACGAGGAGAAGGGTTCCTGTTCCGACGAGAACGCTCACTGCGCACCTCTCGCCGCGGCGACGACTTTCTCCGCCGCCTCTTTCATACTGTCGGCGGTGATGAAGTTGAGGCCCGACTCCGCGAGCATCTTCTTCCCCATGTCCACGTTCGTGCCCTCGGCGCGGATGACGACCGGAACCTTGACGTCGAGCTCCTTGACCGCGGCGATGACCCCTTCCGCGAGGCGGTCGACGCGGAGGATCCCTCCGAAGATGTTAATGAGGACCGCCTTCACCTGGGCGTCGGAGATCAGGATGCGGAAGGCGTTCTTGACCTGCTCGGGACTCGCGCCGCCGCCGACGTCGAGGAAGTTCGCGGGAGCGCCTCCCGCGTGGTGGATGATGTCCATCGTCGCCATCGCAAGCCCGGCGCCGTTCACCATGCAGCCGACGTTCCCGTCGAGCTTGATGTAGTTCAAGGAGAACTCCGAGGCTTCCACTTCGAGCGGAGATTCCTCCGCCAGGTCCCGGAGCTCCTTGACGTCGGGGTGGCGGAAAAGGGCGTTGTCGTCGAGGGAGACCTTCGCGTCGAGCGCCATGACCTCCTTCTCCCGGGTCACGAGGAGCGGATTGATCTCGACGAGCGACGCGTCGATAGAGCGGAACGCCTGGTAGAGCGAGAGCAGGAAGCGCACCGCGTTCTTGTGGACGTCTCCGGAAAGGCCGAGCTCGAACGCGAGACGCCGGGCTTGATGGGGCTGCATGCCCACGGCGGGATCGATCTCCGCCCGCAGGATCTTCTCCGGCGTTTCGGCGGCGACTTTTTCGATCTCCATCCCCCCCGCCTGGCTCGCGATTGCGATCGGCCAGCCCATGGAACGGTCGATGAGATAGCTCAGATAGAGCTCGCGGTCGATGTTCACACCCTCTTCGATGAGGAGCTTCCGGACTTGCTTGCCCTCGGGGCCGGTCTGCGGCGTCACCAGCTTCTTTCCGAGGATTTCCCCCGCGAACCTCTCGACCTCGGCGCGCGAGCGGGCGAGCTTGACGCCGCCCGCCTTTCCCCGGCCGCCCGCGTGGATCTGCGCCTTCACCACCACGGGATAGCCCAGGGAGTCGGCGGCTTTCGCCGCCTCCTCCACCGATTCGACCTTGCGCCCCCGGGGCACCTTCACCTGGTACCGCGACAGAAGCTCCTTGGCCTGATACTCGTGAAGGTTCATTCCCGGCTACACCCCGATCTTCTCGACGAGCTCCTGGACCGCGGCCGCCGACTTCTGGAGGGCGGCTCGTTCCTCGTTGGTGAGAGAGATCTCGACGATTTGCTCGACACCGCTCGAGCCGAGCTTCACCGGAACGCCCATGTAGAGCCCGTTGATTCCGTACTCGCCCTCGAGGTAGGCGGCGCAGGGAAGAATCTTCTTTTTGTCCTTGAGAATCGCGTCCACCATCTCCACGATCGCCGCCGATGGGGCGTAGTAGGCGGAGCCGCTCTTCAAGTAGTCCACGATCTCGCCTCCCCCCTTACGGGTTCGCGCGACGATGCGGTCAATGACTTCCTTGGACATGAGGTCCGGAAGAGGAATGCCGGCGACGGTCGAGTAGCGCGGAAGCGGAACCATGTCGTCCCCGTGGCCTCCGAGAACGAACGCGTGTACGTTGTCGACCGAGACCCCGAGCTCGAGGGCGATGAACGTGCGCATCCGGGCCGAGTCCAGGACTCCGGCCATTCCCATTACGCGCTCTTTGGGAAAGCGGCTCACTTTGAAGGCCGTCTGCACCATGGCGTCGAGGGGGTTCGAGACCACGATGAGGATCGACTTCGGCGAGTGCTTCACCACCTTCTCGGTCACGCCCCTCACGATGTCGTAGTTCGTCTTGAGCAAATCGTCGCGGCTCATGCCCGGCTTTCGGGCGATGCCGGCGGTGATGACGACCACGTCCGAGTCCTCGGTGTCCTTGTAGTCGTTGGTCCCGATGAACCTCACGTCGGAGCG